>Ga0307474_10000200_pt1 | contig 43295 bp, 35 predicted proteins | sample atmos_gasesECM1C_2_FD_203312 | JGI IMG/M metagenome (GOLD analysis project Ga0307474, IMG submission 203312) | Hardwood forest soil microbial communities from Morgan-Monroe State Forest, Indiana, United States - atmos_gasesECM1C_05 | ecosystem: Environmental > Terrestrial > Soil > Temperate... | reverse complement strand
AGGACCGGACGATCGCCGGACTCCAGGCCGACGTAAGCAGCCTGGCCGACAGCGTCAGCACTCTCATGGGCCTCGTCAGGGGCGCCGCCGAGGAAGGAAGAATCTAAATGAGATGGATCCCGCAGTGGCACCCGTTCGTGTGGATCATCGTCATCGTGCTGGTCGTCGGCATCTGGCAGGACCCGACCGGCTGGGGAGACAGAGTGCACGGCCTCCTCGGCTACATCCCGGTCGTCGCCGACCGCATCGGCACCTTCATCACCCACATCTAGCAGGAGCGCACCATGACGACGAGCAGTGCCGCCAGGCACCGCGCTCCCGCGCGCACCCTCGGCCGCTGGGCGCTGCCGGGGGTGTTCGCGTTCTTCTGCTGGCTGGGGGACAACACCCCGGGCGGCGTGCTGGGCTTCACCGGCCTGGTCGTCACCGGGCTGCTGGTCAGCCTCTTCTACCCGCTGATCGTCCTCCTGGCGATCGAGGCGCCCGGAGCCATCGTGCCGTGCTCGTGGCGGACCTGGTGGCGCAGGGGCCAGCCGTACCGCCCTGGGATCAGCAAGCGGCTCCGGAGGATCGTCTACGCGGCCGACAGGCACATGTGCTGCCTGCCCTGGTGCCGCAGCAGCGCTGACCTCAACCTCGACCACGTGCGCCCCTGGTCGCTCGGCGGCCGGACGTCGTTCTGGAATTTCTGCACCCTGTGCGGCTACCACAACCGGGTGAAGTCGAATTACTGGGCATTCAGGAGCGGGCGCTTCACCTACCGCCCGTTCGAGGGCCACGGCAATGCCGCCGAGGCAGCCCGCATCCTCGCCTTCGAACGGCGTTACCGCTGGAGCATCATGCGGTTCGTCCGCGCGTCGGCATCTTTGTGACAACAGGGCACAGACATAACGGAACGGGCTTTACGCGGGCGAGAGTAACCCTGAGTGGGCTATGGTCTTCCTTGACATTTCAGGTTAAGGAAGGAACTGCATGAAGCTGAACCGCAACGGGCTTATCGGCATAGCCGCAGCGGCGGTCATCGCCACTGGCGCAGGCGCGGCGTTCGCGACGACCTCGGGCCAGGCGGCCAGTACCCCGCTGGTCAAGGCCGTTACCCGGGTGCTCAACCACCCTGACTCGGGCAACGGCGGCAACGCGTGGGCATACGACGACTTCAACCGCGCGCTGACGATGAACGCCGCCGCCGCCTCGGTCTGCACCGCTGCGGAACTGAGTAACTTCGACGCGAGCAAGGACACCTGCTACACGGCTGAAGCGAGCGACAGCGGCCAGTTCAACGCGGTTGTCGGCAGTGACGCCCCCAACCAGGCTGTCGCAGGCGTGAAGATCCTCAGGTCCGCGAAGGGCACGATGGAGGGCACCGCGACGTACGTGCTCTACGCCCCGGCCGCCGACGTTCCCAGCGCCGGGTACGCCGAGAAGACCCAGAACGACAACTTCGCCTCTCCGGCTGCCAGCGCCGACACCACTACGGACTGGTTCAGGCAGGCGTTCGCAGCCAGCGCCCAGGCCAGCGTGACAGGCGCCTACACCAGCGGCGGCAACGGCTGGGACTGGACGTACTCCACTGACTGCGAGAGCTGGACCGACTCCGGGACCAACGGGGACGGGAACCTCCCGGCCGACGGCAACATCACCGGCAAGACCTGCATCCTGCCGCACCTGTACGACGGCCACGTGGTGGCTGGCTCGCTGCTGCCCACCCGGGTCGAGCTGGGCTGGAAGGACGGCCCCGGCGTTCACTACGTGCTGACCCGGACGTTCGGCTACGGCTTCAGCCCGAACGGCTCGCCGCACCTGGGCTTCACCGGGGGCACTGCCGGCTTCTGGGAGGGCCTCAAGCCGGGGCACACCTACGACATCGAGCTGATCCCGGCCGGCGCCAACCGCCAGCCGCTCCCCCACGCGCAGGTGGGCTGGATCAACGTCGTAACCCCGTAGCGCCGCCGCACCGCCGAAGGCCCGGGTCAACGGTGACCCGGGCCTTCGTGCTTGGCAATCCCCTTGTGGCAATACAGCTTTTCTTGATAAACTCCTCGTGCAAGGGACGAAGCGACGAGGAGGACCTGATGGCCGGACGCACCAGCAAGACGATGATCGCCGAGGCACTCGGCGAGACGATCGAGTACAAGACTGCCGGGGACTACACCGTGGCCGGAGTCCTGATGTACCCGGACGCGGAGAACGACTTCCCCTGCGCGATTGTCGCCGTCGGGACCTCGCACGACTCGGTGACCAGGCGCACCAGGACGGTCGCGCACAAGGTGCGCCCCCGGCTGCTGAAGTCCGACGAGCACTACGTCATGGCGGTCGTCCCCCTCGTCGAGGCGACGGCCCCTGTGGTCCGCGACTACTTCGGCACCCACCGGGTGATCATCAACGCGCTCTACAAGCCGGGCCAGCCTGACGACGGAATGATGCAGCCGGGATGGGCCTACCCCTGGGACCTCGGCCTGACCACCAGGGCGCACGCCCTGAAGGGCGGCCAGTCGATGATCCGCCAGCTCGCGAGGGACGGCTACACCGCCCTCTCCTTCCGCACGATCAACGGCACCAGGATCGCCGACTTCCAGATGGCCGAGCTGCTCAAGTCGATGAACGCCAGGAGGGCCTGATGGAGCGCAACCGCTACACCGACGAGAAGGGGCACGAGCACCTGACGCTGCTCGGCCCCGAGGGCGGCGTGAGCCTGGTGGTCATGCCCACCGGAGTCACTGACATCGACCCGGTCGGCGTCCTGACTGTTCACTACCAGCCTACTCGCCAGTACCTCGCCTACCTGGCCGGGCAGGGACGGGTGCCGCAGCCGTGCCCGGACTTCGGGGGCGCCTGCTGCCCGTCGAACGCCTTCCGAGCTGGCCAGGAGGCCGCCGACTACCTGACGAGGGGCCACGAGAACCACGCCTGGGGCGTCCTGGAGGACTGGTACGCGTCCTGCCTGACCGGATCGGAGGGATGACGAAAATGAAGACGCTCGGCCTGGAGGACAGGCTCCCGCTCCCCTACCGCCTGGACGACAGCGGGTACGGGCCGGTGTGCATCGCCGAGTTCCGCGAGGACCGCCTGGGGCTGTCCGGGCGCGACAACTACGGCCAGGACGCCCAGCGGTTCGCCGACGAGATCGCCGGGATGGACGACAGGAAGTTCGTAGACGAGATGACCCAGGTGATCTACCAGTCCGCGCGGACGCAGAACAACCCGATCGCGGACTGGCACTGGCAGGCCCACGCCTGCTGGTACGAGGCACGGCGGCGCGGCAACGAGGACCTGTACCAGCAGGCTTTCGACCAGGCGAGGAGGCAAGCCGGGCTATAGTGGCCCGCAGAGGCACAAACGCTCCCTGGTTAGTAGCGCCTCACGACACGAAGAGGCCGCCGGGCTCCCGCTCCCGGCGGCCTCAGCCGTTCCTACAGGGCCAGCAGCGGCGCCACCTCGGCCACATCCCCGGCCACCCCGGCGCCGCCGCTGATCAGGCTCCTGATGCCCTGCCCCTCCAGCACGTGCCCGGCAAGACCTGTGCCGCCCCCCGAACCCGAACTCGAACCCGAGCCGCCGTCACCGCCGCCGTTCACCGGGCCGTTGCCCATCACCGAGTCGGTCAGGTCCGCCTCACGCAGGTAACGGGCCACCACCGTGCGGCCCAGCCGCTCGCACTCGGCGCGGGGCAGCCCCGGGTTCGCCTGGGCGATCACCGCCGTCGCCCGCAGCACCTTCGAGTGCACCGGGTCCCTGCTGGCCGTCGAGCTGACCCCCGGGGTACTGGTCGGCTGCCCGACCGGGGCGGTGCCGCCGCCGCCCTGGGTCCCGGCGGGGATACTCGGCGTCAGGCCGGCCGACCCCGCCGACGGAGTGCTCATGTCCACCGACCCGTCCCCGGTGCCGAGGTCCGGCGGCATGTACGGGCTCATCATCATCGCGCCCGGGTCGGCGTCCGCCTGCCTGCGCAGCGATCCTGTCGCCTGCGTCACCGGGCCCGGCGTCTCCGGCCGCACCTGGGTCACCTGCGGGTCGGGGCCGCCGGGTGCGCCCGGCGGGACCTCGGAGTAGCCGCCCGAGTAGTCGGGCCCCTCGGTGTGGCTGTCGGCCCGCTCCGGCCCGCTGCCGAAGCCGCCGCCGTTCAGCAGCGGCTCCAGCGAGATCACCGGGTCTACGTCCTCCGCGAGGGCCTCGCGGTACAGCTCGTAGCGGCGCCGGGCGACTGCGATCAGGTCGCCCAGGTCCAGGTCGTTGCGCGCCGCGATGGCCACGAACGAGTCCTCGGCGAGCGACGCCCGGTGCTCGAACTCGCCCGGGGTGCGGGAGGCGAGCAGGAACGGCATCACGCCCTCCAGCTCGGCGTCCGCCCTGGCGAGGGCAGCCTCCCGGGTGAAGTGCTCGTGGTCGCCGGAGGCGGCCTCCCACAGGTCGTCCATCACCGTGCTCCCATCTGAACGAGGCCTGCCTCTACGCGCCTGCGGAAGGCCGCCAGCCGGTCGTTTCCCCGGGGGTCGCCCTGATAGGCGTCCCGGTTCGTGTAGCCGCTCTGGTCGGCCTTGTTGGGCGCCGTGGGGGCAAGCTGCGCGTTCTCCGGGTGCATCCCCGAGTACGTCTGCACCGTCGGCCCGTCCGGCTGCGGCTGCTGCTGCGGCCGGCCCATGACGTCGTCGGGGACCACCGGGCCTCCGGGCAGCGGCGGGGCGCCCTGGTACGGCGGGGCGCCCCCCTGCTGGGCGGGGTCGGACAGGCCGCCCATCGGCGGGGGCGCCCCCGGGCCGTTCAGCGGCGTGGAGCCCATCGGGTCCGGGGAGGTGCCCGGCCCGTCGGTGATCAGGTCGGTGGAGGTGCCGGCCTGGGCCTGGATGTAAGCGCCCTTGCGGAGGCTGCCGCGCGCCTCCTCCTTGCGGGTGAACGAGGCGTGCAGGCTCAGGCGGCGGCGCAGCTCCGGGTGACGCTCGCCCTGGAGCCAGTGAGCGCTCGCCCACCGTCCCTGGATGCCCGGGGTGTCAGTGACGCCCGCGTACAGGCCCGCCTCGAACCGGGCGGAGCCCTTGCCCGCCAGCCGCTGGCCGGGGCGCCACTTGCTGGCGAACAGGTAGCCCTTGCGGAACTCGGGGTCGCTCATCAGGTCGTCGGGGGCGAACGCGGCCGACACGCGCCGCAGCGACGCGGTGCGGCTCGCGCGTGCCACCTGGAAGGCCCGCTGAGCCTCCTGGGCGTTCTGTGCCTGCCCGGAGTCGCCGCCCATCGAGGCGGGCGCGTCCTGCGACCCTGAGGGGCCCTGTGAGCCCCCGTAGCCCTGGGCGTAGCCCTTGACGTACGGCGAGACCCCCGAGCTGTTGTCGGCGAACAGCGGGCGCTCGCCCGCCTGCCGGTCCGACTGCCCGGCGCTCAGGCCCGCCTGGAAGTCACCGCCGCCCTCGTTCTGCGACCACGGGTCCGGCGAGGTGGCCGCCGAGTTGAACGGCGGGGTGATGTCGTCGGTGGTGGCGTGCGGCTGGCTCCAGGTGTCGGCCTGGCGGCGCAGCGACGCGGTGGCCTGCCCCTCAGGGTCGGCCCGGTACAGCGCCGAGGTGTCGGAGTTCATCCGCCGCCCCTGGGCGTAGGCGGCGAGGTACTGCGGGTGCAGGTCGCCGCGCCCGGTGTGCCGCTCGTACTCCGCCCGGCTCATCGCCGCGCGGCCGACCGCGCCGTGCATCAGCCCGGCCGTCTCGTTCCACGCGGACAGGTAGCGGCCGTGCTGGATCTTGCTGTGCGGGAAGCTCTCCTTGTGCTGCGGGTGCTCGCCCCGGGTGGCCGCCGCCTTGCCGAGCGCCTCGGCGTCTCCCGCCGCCAGGTCGGCCTTCGCCGTGCGCGGCTGCGGCCCGTCGGGCCCGGTGGACCACTCCTGGCGGAAGGTGGAGCTGGGCGAGTTGTCGCCCAGCGGGAACGCCACCCCCACCGGGAGCTGGTCGCCCTCGGGGTCGGGGGTGTTGTTCGGGTCGGTGTGCTGCTGGACCTGCGGCAGCCCCGAAGCGGCCTCAACCTCCAACGGAAACGGCTTTTCGTTGGAGCCGCGCCTTCTGGCTCCAACGGAGCTTGCAGCCTGGGGCCTCATCGGGCGCCCGTCGGTGGACCACCAGTCGTGGTCAGTGTCGCCCTGCGGCGTCGAGTCGTAGTCGCCGTCGTTGTCGGGGTCAGAGGCTGTAGCCCACATGAGCCCCGTGGGGGTGCCCGTCGAGTAGTCCGGCCGGGCCATCGCTAGTCCTTCCCGCCGACGGGGGCGACGTGGTACTCCCTGGCCATCTCGTCGATGTACCTGACGACCTTGCCGTGCGGCTCGTTCGTGCGGCCGATGTCGTGCTTGGCGTTCTCCACGTCAGCGGGGCCGTTGACCGGGAACTTGTCGGTGCCCGGCAGGTGGTGGGTGGCGTGCTCGCGCTCGGACTCGGTGACGCCGCCCGCCGCCAGGCCGCTTGCGCCCATCCGGCTGCCGGTCCCCCTCGGGTGCTTCGCGCACGCGCAGTCCCGGTCGTGGCAGTTGCCGCAGTCGCCGCCCTTGCACGCGGTACAGGACAGCTCCGACAGCACCGGGCGCACCACCGCCATGAAGCCGTGCAGCACGGCGCTGTCGTCGTCGGTGCGGTCGCTCTGCCCCCACGCGGACGTGAAACGGTTGTGGGCCGCGCCCAGCTCCGCCGCCGAGTGCGACGCGGTGACCGCGCGCAGCCCCTCCCTGACTCCGACGGCCTCACACTGCGCCTGGCGCCGGGCCCCCTCGATGTCCATCAGGTACCCGACGGCGACCGAGGCGGTGTGCGAGCGGTCGAAGCAGTCCTCGTCCGGCCAGTGGGCCGATCCGCAGCGCTCGTGGAACGGGTGCATGACCTCGCGGGTCATCGCCCAGCGGTAGCCGAACGGGTCGGGCAGCGAGTACCCGTCGATCACGGCGGCCGTCCTGCGCTCGGCGCCTGCGTCCTGCGGAACCCCGGCGACCGGGTTTGGGGTGCTGTAGCCCTGTGAGTCGGTCGCCGCCGGAGCGGTCGGGATCATCCCGGGAGGGCCGAGCGGGACCTCCGCGTAGGAGTCGGCCGTGTCGAAGCTGGTGGTGTGCGCGTCGGGCCGTTCCGGCCCCGCGCCGTACCCTGAGCCGCCGGCGTCCTGCTGCTGCACCTGCTGGAGCAGCGGCGCCACCTGGCTGGAGATCTCCGAGTCGTGGTTGAACCCCTCGACCTGGGCGTTGTAGGGGTCCTGGTCGGGCGCGAAGGTGGGGAACACCTGTGTCGGGTACGGGGTCTGCTGCGGCTGGTTGTTCGGGTCGATCGTCTGGTCGATCTGCGGCAGTCCCGACGCGCCCTGCGCGTGCAGGTAGGCGACCACCCGGAGGAACTCGTCCTTGGCCGCGACCATCGTCAGCCCGTACCCCGACGCCAGGGTGCGCGCCCGGCCGGCGGCCTGGGCGGACAGCTCCGAGACGTCGGCGCGGACCTCCCGGGGCAGGTTCCGGTACCAGGTGCTCGCCTCGGCGATCATCGCGGTGCGGTAGTCGCCGGGCGGCTCGTACTCGGCGATCCAGTCGGTGGCCGCCGTGTGGTGCTCGTGCGCGGTGAACGGCGTGAGGCGCTGGGCGGCGATCCGCGCGCCCAGGTCAGTCGCCCGGTCCTGCTCGGCGAGCGCCGCCTGGCGGCGGTCGAACTCGTCGAGGGCGGCGACAGCCGAAGCAGTCTCCCGGCCCGTGGACGCCTGGCGGATCATCCGCATCAGGTCGCTGCGGTTCGTCATCAGCCCTCCCGTGGGTTCCTGTACCTTCTGCGGCCAGGTCACGGGAAGAGCGCGAAGGAAGGTAACGGCACGGTAACGATAGAGGTCAGCGGGTCACCGTGACCTGCCTGTGACCCCTGGCCGTCGATGACGTCCATCATCCGGGAAAGGTCGCATCCCCGCAGCGGCGGCATCCGTCCCGCGTCGAGGAAGTCCAGCCACATGCCTGCCGCCTCGGACGCGGCAAGGCCCTTCTTCACCCGGGCAGCCGACCAGCCGGGCATCCGCCCGTACCACTGCTGCCTGCCCGTGTCCGGCTTGCGGACGGGCTCCAGCCCCTGCTCCACGGCGGCGGCCACCAGGGCGCGGAGCTGAGCGCGGGAAAGGACGACCCGCGTTCCTGCGGCCAGGATCATCCGGGCGGCCTCGACGGCGCTGTGGTCGTCTTCCCGCTGCCCGGCCGCCGCCTCGCTGGCGCACGACTGGTGCAGCTTGCGGCCGTACCAGTAGAAGTACTCGGTGCCGAGCACGAACTCGCCCTGGCACTCATCGCAGGTGATCCCGGTCTCCCGGGCCGTCGCTGTCGCCACGAAAGCCTCCCACGGCTTCCGTGGCCAGCTCGGGCTCCTCCGGGACCGGGATCCCGTAAGCGGACAGCAGGGCTACGGCCAGGTTCCCGGCGCACCCGGCCGCAATAGCCCGCAGCAGGGAGCGCGCCTCGTCGAACGCGGGCGGCATCCCGTCCCGGGCCACCTTCCCGTCGAGCAGCTCCAGCATCGAGTCAGCCTGGCGCAGGTCCTCCGCCAGCGGCCAGATGTCCTCGCGGCCCGGCCACCTCCGGGGGTCGGGCCCGTCATGGACGGGAGTTTCTTCCTCCTCCGGCTGCTCGGTCACGCGCTGGCCTTCTGCGGCAGCGCCAGGCGCAGCGCGTCCACCGTGGCGTTCTTCCACTCGGCGGCCTCCTCTGACTTCAGGTGCAGGATGAAGCTCGGGTGCGGGACGGCGAGGAGACGGCGTCCGTCCAGCTCGTGCCACTGGAACCGGGCGTCGGCGAACCTCCCCAGGCTGCCCCGGGTGAGGCCGCGCCAGGCGACCTCCCCCGCCGCGACGACCACCACCGGGTCAACCAGGGCGACCTCGGCTGCCAGGCGCGCCTCGGACGCCTGGACCTCGAAAGGGTACGGGGTGCGGTTGGCCGGGGGGCGCCACGGCAGCACGTTGGTCACGTAGCAGTACTCCCACGGAATGCCTGCACTGCCGAGCAGGTGCTTGAGCAGGACCCCGGACCTCCCGACGAACGGCAGTCCCCTGCGGTCCTCTTCCTCCCCCGGGGCCTCGCCGACGACCGCGACAGGCGCGCTGAGCATCCCGTGGCCGCGCACCAGCGCCCGCCCTGCGGCCAGCCTCGCGAGGACCGGCATCGTGGCGTAGTCCTCGTACAGGGCAGTCATCGCCGTCTCGCGGTCTGTCTGCTCCACCAGTCCTCCTCCGGAAACGGCAGACCGGGCGGTCCAGAGCCAGAGAGGACCGCCCGGTCTGCGCGCAGGCCCATCGGTCCGGGCCCGCGTTGCAAGGAACAAGCGCTTTCTTGCGGAAGCGCCTGACGTAAGGCCAGGATAATACAGCTTTTCTTGCTAGACAACCCCGTCGGGAGCGTCCTCCGGCTCGGGTTCCCGCCCCCGGCTGTCCACGATGACATGACCGTCCACGTCCAGCACCAGCCACTTGTCGAAGGAGGCGTACTCGCCCGCCAGGAGCTTCCAGTCAGCCGGCCGCGAGGCGGTACGCCACAGCTCCCAGCCCGACGTCCGCGAGCAGATCACCTGGAGCCCGTAGGGCAGGCTGAAGACCGACGTGCGGGGGATCCCGGCGGTGGTGACGTGCAGGTCGTGGTACGAGGGCACCTAGACCGCCGTCTCCGCGTCGCCGTAGCAGTGCTCGAACCTCACCTCGACGACCAGGGCAAGAGCTTCGCCTGGGCGGACTTCCGGCCAGGAGACGTTGCAGCAACCCTGGCCGATGACGATCCCGTCCTCGCCGAAGACCGTCACCGCGACATCCCCGGCCGATGCCGGGACGGGTCCGGCGGTCTCGCACGTCAGGATCATCTTCCCGTCGCGCAGGGCGAACCCGGCGACGGGGATGCGGGTGCCCCCGGCCGTGACGTACGCCGTCACCTGGCCTCTCCCGCCTTGCGCACCTCGTCCTTCCAGGTGATGCCCGCCTGGCCCGCCCACTGCATCATGGCGTACAGGAATCTCTTGGCGGCCTCGTCCCAGCGGGACTCGTCGCCCTCGACGACCAGCAGCCCGTTCTCCTCGCGCATCACCAGCAGCTCAGTGCTGTCGGCGGCGAGGAGCGTGATATTCCACGGCGGCGGGGCGAGCGCGGACGAGGGGATGCCGGAGGTGATCACCTCCGGATGCGCTGCGCGCTGCGGCTGAGCAGCGCGGGGGGCCAGCCGCATCTTCATGACCTCGGGATCCGGCGGCGGGTACTGGGAAACCATCAGGTCACTCCCGGGATCTTGGTGAAATCGGCGAACGGGTCTGGATTGCGGGCCATCTTCTCCCAGCCGGGGTTGGCTTTCTCCCAGGCGGCACGGCGGACGATCGCCGCCGGCAGCGTCTTCGGGCAGCACGGCCCCGGATGCAGGTCGGCCAGCGAGCAGAAGTGGTCGATCAGCCCGTCGGGCGTCTGGTGCTGGCGGCAGGTCCGCTGCGGGTGCTCCGCGAACTTAACCTCGGGCAGAGGCTCCTCCTCAGCCACCGAACGCGGCGATCCAGTGGGCCTGGACGTCCGTCCCTTCCTTCGTCACGCTGAGGTCATCCCACGATGGCAGTTCCTCGCCGTGCACCGACAGGCCGTCAGCGTGTGCCCGGTAGCGCTCGTACCCCGCCCTCGCCTGCGCTTCGGCGTGACGGCCGTTCTCTGCCAGGAGGCGGCCGAGCTGCGACCAGAACGAGGCCACGTGTCCCTCGTGCTCGATCACCTCATTGGTAATCGGCCCGTAGGTGGTACGTACCTTGATGTTCTGCGGTTCACGGTCGTCTCGGGCGGCTGTCAGCGTCATCTTGCTCCTCCTGATCCGGTCAGCGGGAAACTTACCACGTCATCCCCGCGCTTCACGTGAACCCGCGTGAAACGCAGCGGCACCGCCGGGTGCGGCGCGGGCAGCGAGTCGCCCTCTTCGAGATATGCCAAGGTCACGTGCGGGCGGTAGTCCTTGTGCTCGGAGGCCGACAGGTCCTCTAGCTCCCGGCGCAGCAGCCCGACACTGCCGATGTAGGCGGGCACGAACGCGACCACCTTGCCGTCGCTGCCCTTGCTCGGCGGGAAGACGTCAATGCCGCGCAGCACCCCGTCCATCGGCGCGAGCTTCGCGGCGGCTGCCTTCGTGCGGCGGCATGCCTCCTCGAACGCCTCGTCGCTGACGTTCTTGCCTAGGTAGCAGATCGTCACATGCGCGTCATCCACCCCGCCGGGCACCTGCCGCACGGTGCCCGGCGGGAGATCGAGGTAGATCATCGCGGAGCGGTCAGTCAGGCCGTCGTAGCCGCTGACGGCCTCACGCTGTATGTCTTGCAAGGGCTCCCGGCGGGCGATCTTGTCTGGATTCAGGATGATGTGACCGATGAAGTCGTGCGGCTTATGAAACTCCACTACGTCGAAGCCCGCATCACGCGCCTTCCGCATGTTCTCCACTGCCTTACCAGGCTGGCCGATGAACGACTTGACGCTGGTGCCGGGTGTCATCTCGATGCGGTCTAGGTGGGGGCCGTACAGCCTTGCGACATCGGGATCATGGGAGACAAACAACCCGGCGTTGTCCCAGTCGTCGATGCCCGTCAGCGCCCGGCCCTCTCGTCCATAGCCGTGGTAGTACGTCAGGGGCCCCTGCTCGCCTCTGACCGCTTCCCGCTGACTCGGGCCGGTCAGCGGGAAGGAGTGGACCTCGTCGCCCCTCCTGACGTGCACGTGGGTGACCGGGAAGCTCACCTCAGGGTGCGCCGGCGGGTCGGCCTGGTGGCCGCCGAGCTGTGCCCGGGTGACGTGCGGGGTGTAGGCCTCGTAGTGCGCCCGGTCGAAGTCCTTGAACTCACGGTGCAGCTCGTGGATACCCGGGGCGTGCACCGGGACGACCGCCGCCCTCCGCCGGTCGGGCGGAGTGCCGGGCGGGAAGATCCCGCCGCCCGAGATGGTCGCCTTCATCGGCGCGTGCCTGGCCGCCGCCTCCCGGGCACGGTCCACCACCCGGGCGAAGTCCTCGTCGCCGATCTTGCGGGGCAGGTACGCCAGCGCGACGTGGTGCCCGGTCTCCATCCCCTCGTACGGCTCCACGGTACCGTGCGGGACGTCCAGGTAGACCATGGCGTTGCCCGGGGTCCGCTTCGGCCGCTGGGGGACGCCACTGGTGGCGGCTGCCTCCCGCAGGATCGGCGGGTGCGGGCTCTTGCCGTTCAGCCGCCCCGGCTCCACCGACAGCACCCGCAGGGGAGCCTCCGACTTCCAGGAATCCGGCTCGCCCGGGTCAACCTCGAACGGCCCGGTCGGCTCAACGGTATGCACCCAGCCGTGACCCAGCCCGTTGCGCATGTCAGCGGCTTCCTCGGCCACGTCCCGGTTGGTAGTGAAGAAGTTATGGCTTAGCCGGCCGTAGCTCTCCGGCATGGCGTCCTGATGGATGAGGCCGCCGGGCTCTACCCGGTTCGGCCCCCCGTGCAGGTAAGTCGGTTCAGCCGCCGCCTCGCGCTCGATGCCAGTGCCGTAGCGGCTCTGCTGCGGGCGGGGGCCGCGCGGGTAGGACTCCCCCGAGTTCCGCCACCGCTCGTCGGCCGCGTCCATGTCACTCGGGCGCTTCCACTGGAGGCCCTGGTGGATCAGGTCCCGGTAGAACTGGTGGTGGGCCAGGAAGTCGTCCCCGGTGCCCTTCGAGATCCGGTTCAGGCCCTGCGCGTAGTGGCCGGCCCACTCGGGACCGTGGACCTGCTCATCCGGCTGCTCCTCGTTCGGGCCGACGCCGTGGGCCTCCATCACCGCGTGGTGGGCGCATTCGTGGGCGACGGTGCCGTAGTCCCAGCGGTCCGGGTGCAGGGCAACGCCGGGCTGCCCGCGCAGCCACGACGGGTTGGAGGTCATCGCGCCCGGGTTCGGGTGTCGGGCAGCAAAGGCCCCGCTGACGTCCCCCTGGTACCCGGTGTGGCGGAGCAGGCGGCCAACCATCCGGTCGCCCTCGTCGCCGCGCGGGAAGTCCATCACCAGCTTCGGGTGGTCGAGGCGCACCTGATCCTGGGCGAGCTTCGCGGCGGCATGCCACGGCTCCCGCCGGGCGGCGGCCCATTCCTCGTCTCCCCACCCCAGGTCGGCGGTGGTCCTGGCGAGGCGGCCGTCCGGGTCGTAGGCGGCGGCCTTCTCCAAAACGGACTCCCGCAGCCACGGTCGGCTCTCCCACGGGCCCGGTTCGATGTAATCGGGGTGGTGCCCTGTGTCCCAGGCACGGCGCTCGAACTCGTGCCACGGCATCTGGTCGTGGACAACGCGCCCGCAGCAGGAGTGATCGGCCTCGGGAACTACCAGCGGCTCCCCGTCGGTGCCTGTGCCGACATGGTGCCCGTGGAAGGCGATCACGTTCCTGTGATTGGAGTCCTCGCCGAAGAACTCCGGCATGTATTGAGCCAGGTGATACGGGTTGGAGAACGAGGAGTAACCGCGCCGGACGTCAGTGCTGTCCTCGTTCCCCGGACCGACCGGCTTGCTCCAGGCATGCTCGGCGTCGAAGGGGAGCTTACGCACGTGCGCCCGCCAGTACAGGCCCTCCTGCTCCCCGGGCAGCTCGTCCGTGGAGGCGGTGACTGTCACGGCGGCGGTGCGGTTGCGGTAGCCGTACGGCGGCTTCTCCTCCGGTTCCTCGTAGTCCTCGTGCAACGGGTGACGGGCGAGGCGGTGCGGCTTCGCCTGGTCGAGGAACAGGTGCCGGTGGTCGATCCAGTCACCGACCCGCTTCACGTTCTCCAGCAGCGGCTCGCCGTCGTAGCCGACCCCGGTCATCTCGCCGCGCACCAGGTGACCTACCTCGGAGGGCTTGTCGCTGCCGTAGTAGCGGGCGCGCTCGGCACGGGCGACGCGGCCGTGCATCTCCTCGCGAGGGTCGTTGTCCGGGTTGTCCTCGTGCAGGTAGCAGTCCTCGTCGCAGTGCTCGTCGTGCTCGTGCCCCCGGTCCAGCCCGTGGTCGATCGCCGGGTCGCCCTCGCGGTCCAGGTCGTAGACCGACACGCCCTCCTCGTGGTAGCCGCCGGCCGGGCTGAAGGAGCGCTCGTCATGCGGCCAGTCCCCGAACCGCAGGTAGACGCCGCTGTGATCTGATCCGCTGGAGTCCCACGAGGCGGTCTTCGGCGAGGCGTCGCTGAAATCGTGATGCTCCCACTCCTGGCTGCTGGCGGGCTTCCACGAGACGCCAGTCAGCCTGACCGGCGCGCTGGCCCGGAGCGGGACCTCGCGCTCGGACCTGCCGTGGTCGAAGCCGAGCAGGTTGCGGGCGGACAGGACGCGCGGGTCGGTCTCGATGTGGTCCTCGTCCGGGCTGGCCGCGTGCATCACCACGTGAGTCCACGCCGGGCCGTGGCGCTCTTCCTCCAGCGGGCCGAACATCGCGCCCTGTCCGGATCCCCACGCCTGGGCGATCGGCTCGTGATCGGTCCAGTGCAGCCCGTACCCTCCGGCGTGGCCGCGCTCGTCGGAGTCATCGGCCGGGTTGTCGTGCAGGTGCCGGGCCAGCGCAGCCGCCCGTTCCGCAGCAGGCCTCGCCTCGTCGTGGACGACCGAGTGGGTATCCGGGGGCAGCCTGACCGTGATCCCCCGGTGGATGCCGCCGCTGAAGGGCAGGTGATTGCCCCAGTCGGTGTAGGCCTCGTTGTGGTCCTCAGCCTCCTGTTGACTGTCGTGGTGCTCCTCGCAGGCCTCGCACCAGCGCATGTCCGAGCACTCCTCGTGCGCGCCGTGACCGTCGCGGACGTCCTCGTCGTCGAGAGGCTCGCCGCAGTAATGGCACGGCGGGTTCTGCTGAGTGCCGGCGGCGGCGACGTGGCATCCCCATCGGTCGCACTGCCCGGCCCCGTGACGCCACGCCTCACTGACCACCTTGAGGGGTTCACCGGACTGCCAGGCGTTCTCCTCCCTCGCGAGAGTGGCTGTGCCGACCGGGTCAACCTGGTAGACCACCGGGTGGCCGCCAGACTCCCGGGACGCGGCGTGGGCGTAGTCGATGGCCTTGTGCAGCTCGTCGCTGGCATAGACGTCCGGGCCGGTGTAGGCGGAGCCTGGCCTCCCGTGACCGGGGTCGATCGTGTCGCCAGGGCTGAATTCCCGGTTAGTGCCGTGGTAGAGCTTCCACCAGCCGCGTCCCTCGGCGGCGGCCGTCTTCGGCTGCTGGTGATCGTGCAGCTCGGGCATCAGGCAACTGCGCGCCCGGACGACAGGCACGGCCTCAAGGCCGGCGTCACGGGCGGCCATGTAACGGTGCTCGCCGTCCTCCAGGACCCGCCCGTGCTTGCAGGTGGTCAGGTGCCCCGGGATCGTGCCGTGCTGCTCCGCGTAGCTGCGCAGCCCCGCCTGGGCGCTCCCCTCCTCGGCCTTGTCCTCGTCGCCGTGCCAGCGGGATACCTCGTCCTCGGGGTGGAAGTTCTCCCACACCTCGCCGATGGTGTGACCGGGGTGGTTCATCGAGGCCACGCCGTGCAGGTCGTCGAGGGGAACCATCTCCTGCGGGTTAGGGTCGCCGTCGGCCCACGAGTTGAACTCAGCGGTCTTCGCCATGGCCAGGTCCCGGATCTTGCCCCACACGTGATTACGGGCATACTGAAGCCATTTATCGTCAACGTTGCCGGGATCGTCCCAGCCGGTTCCCTCCTCCGAGAACGCCACGCAGCGGTGCTGGTGGACGTGCTCCCACAGGTCGCGGGCCTCGCGGGTGCGCAGCGGCTCGGGCATCCGCAGGATCGCGCGGGCCTCGGCCGCCACGGCGCGGGCGTGGGCGATCACCGCCGGTTCGAAGTCGGCGACGGTGTGCTCCGGCAGGTGGGGAGGCTGCACCGCCCAGCGCATGCCCGTGACGTCGTAGGCGGCGTACGGCTTGATCGCCTCGATTCCGTCCTGCGCACGCTGGTTGCAGAACGCGGTGAGATTCCAGCGTCCGCCGAACTCGGGCTGCCACCCGTCGATGTTGAAGCGCTTCCAGAACGCGGCGTTCAGCGCGGAGGCAGCCTCCCCGCCGTTCATCCCCTCGAAGGCGTTACAGCCCTGGGCCTCGGGCAGGTCGATCGCCACGATGACGTCCAGGTCCTGCGCCTGCTCGTTCGGCCGGGACCCCGCCCACTCCGACGCTGAGCCGCCCGCCAGGTAGACGTGCAGCCACTCCTGCCAGTCGCTCCCCGCCAGGCCTGAGTTCACCCGCAGGCACTGGTCGAGCCGCGTCATCAGGTCGTGGCGCACCTGCGGGCGCAGCATGCCGCCCTGGTCGAACAGCAGCGGGTCCAGGCCGGTAGTCGGGCCGAAGATCCCGGAGCTGGGCATCCACGCCGACCCGTGAACCACGTGCAGGTGCTCCCTGCTGTGTAGGCTCTGCCAGCCCATGTTGTGATAAGCCGGGTTGGATTCCGGCCGCTGAAGCTCTTCCCGGCCGTGGGGGTCGATGGCTGACTTGTGGACCAGGTAGCTGAGGTGCGCCCTGCCCTCAGTAGTGTTCTTGTAAGGGAAGACGTGGTAACCGCGCCCGGAGGGCCACCCCTCGTCGATCTCGTCGGTGTACCCGCTGCTGGCGATGTCGTTGGCCCAGTCGTCGCTGATCACCTTCGGGTACACCCGGCCGCGCAGCCTCATCGAGTGCATGTAGACCGGGGTGTCGTCCGGCAGCCCGAAGTCCTTCGGGTGAATGGCGTGCGCCCGGTCCTCGGCGGCTGCCCGGGTACCGACGTGCATCCAGTCGTCGTAAGGGAAGCCGCTCTTGAACGGAGTGGAGTGATAGACGGTCCCGAGCTGCGAGGCGTCCTCCGGCAGCCCGTGGTCTGAGCCGGGCTCTCCCGTGCGAACGGCGGTACGGGCCGCCGTGTGCTCGCCCAGGCCCGGCCAGTCCTCGGTGAGGTGGTGCTCGAACTCGCTGGGGTGCAGCTCGCGGATCACCCGGAAGCCGCTCTTGCTGCGCCAGTCCGGGTGGCTGTAGGACTCGGAGCTGATCCCGAAGGCCGCGCCCTGCTCCGGGTCGGGCATCATGTCGTGCGCCCGGTCCACCTCGTACACCCGGGGATGCCCCCCGCGCCGGTACGCGGCCGTCTCGGCGTAGCCGGCGGCCGTGGAGACCTGCGGCGTGGCGTAAGCGTGGTCGAGGCGGCCCTTCGGCTTGTCGAAGTTGGAGGGATGCCCTCTCTCGGCCGTGTCCCCGGGCTTCAGCTCGACGGACGTGCCGTGGTAGAGGTGCGGGGGGTTCCAGTACTCCTCGCTCCTGCTGGGCGGCTCTACGTCGTTCTCAGGGTGGTTGAGGTCGTACGTCTCGTCGTCGTCCCACCCGTAGCTGTTATTGTGGGCCGCCTCCGCGTGAACGCGGGACGGCGTCAGCGATTTGGGGGGCCAGGCTCCTGCCATGATGCTTCCGTGGGCAGCCTCTCGATCAGGCGCCCGGTGTCCTGCGATGCGGTCCGCACCGACTGCGCTATGCCGTAGAGCAGCTCGGCGACGTCCGGGTGCACCGGCATCTCCTCGATGACCGCCGCCAGCCGCAGCAGCCCCTGGCGGAGAGCAGGGAGCAGCTCAGCCGTGAACGCGCTGATCCCGTCCAGCGCGTCCTCCCGCGTCTGCGGCGCCCACGACCCCAGGAGGCCGGCGGCGGTGATCGCCTGGGCCAGCGGGGAGGCGTCGATCACCGGGACGGTGTCGCAGACGGGCGCCAGGACGATCTCGTCCTCGCGGCGGGACGCCTCGTGCGCCTGCGGTCGCGGCCTCTCGGTGGTGTGCGGGAAGCCAGGAAAAGAGATCGGACGGGCCGGCTCGCCGTTGTGATCCAGCATCGGCGGCCGGTCCCTGGTCTCCGCCCCGTGGAACGGGCCCTTCTGCGGCGGGTCGCCGTACTTGCCCGCGAACGGCTCGTCCTCATGCGGGGAGTAGGCGACGTAGGCGCGGACGCTCGGCCAGTGCGCCTGCTCGGCCCCGTTCGCCCGGTGGTGCCCGTCGGCAGGGTAGTAGACGCCGTGCCGGTGCACCAGGATCAGCGGCGGGATCTTCTCGCGCTGCCGGTAGTCCTGGAAGCCCTTCCTCGCGCGCTCCACCCGGTGGTCGTGCTCGCTGCGGTCCACGCGCATGTAGTCGATGCGGTTGACGTCCACCGTGCGCGGGTGGAACTCGATGTCCGCCCCCGGGTAGCCGCTCGACGGATGCAGCTCCCCTTCGCTCTCGCTGTAGGGGTGACCTGGCCGGTCGTGGTACAGCTCGGCCGCCGCGTCGGCGATGGCCTCGCCGCCGCCCTCGCCCATCCCAGGTGCGTGGTCCTCGTCGTCACCGTAGACACGGGGATGACGCCGGGCGATCTCTTCCCAGGTGTACGGGCCCTCGTCCGTGTCGTAGTCGTAGGCGGCGGTCACGGCGGCCTCCTTCCGGTACTGCGGCAGGATGTTGCGGCAGTAGTGGCAGCGGTGCTCAGCCGATGGGTTACGGACCTCGTACCGCCCGCCGGGCCGGCCGACAGGTTCGTCGAACGGGCCGTTGAGCTGGGGCATCTCCTCGCGCGGGCGGATGTCGCGGCTCTCGTCCTCGCCCCCGCCGAAGGTGTGGTGCACGCTGATGCTGCGTTCCCGGTCCTCCTCGTGGGACCGCTGGCAGCCGGCGTCGCAGTAGCGGGTGCGGTCGTAGCGCCCCTCGTCCAGGTCGCGTTCGTGGGACTCGCGCCGGTCGATCGCCTCCTGCACCCCGGTCACCGGGTGCCCGTCCTCCGGGCGGTGACGGACCTCGTGCCCGGCGGCGCGCTCGCAGTTCAGGCAGCGCGGCTCCTCGAACGGGCTGGGGTACCGCTCGCCGGAGTCCCGGTCGCGCACCATCGGGTGGACGAAGTCGTGCTCGTCGCGCTCGTGCCCGGCCGGCTCCAGGTCGGGCTCCGGCTCGTCCCAGGCATCTTCCTCGCCGTCGTCATCAAAGTGCGCCACCACGGCTGCGGTCACCTCCGGCAGGGAGACGCTCTCGCTGGAGCGGAGCGGCTTGAACGGGGCGGTGTGCCCCGGCACGCGGCTCCAGTCACCCCGGGTACCGCCGGGGAAGTCGGTGTGCTCCGACAACTCGAAGACGTCCGGCCAGTGCTCCTCGCCCGGGGTGCCCTGCGGGTGGTCGTGCTGGTGGGTGCTGTTCGTCTTGTACCTGTGCTCAGAGTCATGCCAACGGCGCTGGTTGTCCGGGCTCATGTAGAGGTCGGAGGTGTGAGAGTCCAGGCCGTGGTGATGGTGCAGGTGCTCGCGCAGCTCGCCCTCGGGCGGCTGGGTCATGTACGGCAGCCGGTAGTTCCGGTGCGCGGCCGGCTCCTCCTCGGGCTCGTGCTCCTCGCGCTCGGGGGGCGCGTCCTCGTCCCACTCGTCGTTGGCGCTGTAGTCGTCCGGGTCCTCGTCGTCCTCCTCGAAGTGGGCGACGACGGCCGTGCGCCCGTGCTCCTCGCTATCCGCCACGTCCTCGTCGTCGGGGTCCTTTTCGAGAGGGTGCACGCGGCGGGCCTTCCCTTCGCTGAAGTCCCACGGGTCGTTGCGGTGATGGGTGTTCCACCGGGTGCCGCGCTCGCGGTCGTGCGCCTCCTCGTGATACTGCTCCAGGCGGGAGGCCGAGGGCTCCTCGGAGCGCAGCTCCTCGTAGTTGTGGCCGTGGTGCTCGCTCAGGTGGCTGTAGGCATCCTCGGGGCTCATCTCCTCCCCGTGGACGTGCGCGCCCGCCTCGTCCGGGTCGTCGTGCCGGTAGGTGCCCATCTCGCCGTGGTCCTGGTCGTGCAGCTCCTCCAGCTCCGACTCGTACGGAGTGGTGTACTGGCTGTCGTCGGCGTGATGGTGGTACTCCGGCATCGCGTGACCCGGGGTGCCGTGCACGTCGCGCAGGTGGTCATGCAGCTCCCGCAGGGTCGATCGCTGCCCGTGCAGGGTGACGTGGCTCTTGTCGAAGTGCTCGTCCTTCTCGGCCCTGGCCTCGCGCTCGCCGACCTCGTCCTCCTCAGCGAACCGGCGGTGCCCGTTCTCCAGCTCCCAGGCCTCAGGACTGTCCTGGTTCTGGGACCCCCATTCGCCCAGTTCGCGCCCGTGCGCGCGGCGGTGGACCGCGTCCAGGGCCTGATAGTGGTCTGCGCTGCCGCGTCCCTGGGCGTCGGCGCGGAGCATGGCGTCTTCGAGGCCGGGCGAATGGTGGTCTTCCCTCAGGTGACGGTTCAGTTGTACGCGGCGCCATCCCTCGGGACCGCCGCTCCGGAAATAGTCCCGGTGCGGGGAGTTTTCCCGCCACTGGAAGCCTTCGCCGCCAGGCGGAAGATCCTCCACCGGCCGGCGGCCGATCGAGATGGACGGGGCCTCGCGCTGCTCCTTCGGATAGAGGGCGTCGCGCTCGGCTGCGTCCCATGCCTCGTGGAACGGAGTGCGGTGCTCATGCTCCGGATCTTCGAACGGAAAGTCCGGGTCGAGCGCGGCGGTGTCCTCGAAGTGCGCCACAACCTCCGGGAGCGCAGGCACGGCCGAGGAGACGTGCCGCGCCGGCTTCGCGAAGTCCACGTGCTCGAACGGCTCGTTCGGGTACTGCGGCTCGTGCCGCTTCCAGGAGATCCCCGCCAGCCGCAGCGGCGAGCCCGGCTTCAGCGGGAACTCGTCCTCGTCCTGGGAGTACTTCCAGCCGATGTCGTGCTCCTCGTGCTCCCGGGCAGGCAGCCGGCTGCGCTCCCCGGGCCTGCGGACGTGGAACATGACGTCGGTCGTCTTGTCCTCCGGCTCCCCCCGGTACAACCTGCCGTCAGGCAGGCCGTGCCCGGCGTCGGCGGCGTTCCCGATGGCCCGCTGGGCGATCTGCGGGTGCGGGGTCCAGTGCATGCCCAGGCCCTCGCCGGAGTCGGCGAAGTGCTGCTGGAGTGCGCGGGCGCGGTCCTCGCGGGGCACCGACTCGTCGTGCACGTAGCCATCAAGGTGGTCGGGCAGCCGGACGTGGATACCCCGGTGCAGGTGATCTTCTCCCTGGCTCTTGTACTCGTGCCACCTGTCGCCGCGTTCCTCCCTGGCGCTCAACTGGGCCGGTCCTCCCGTCAGCGCGGCCGTGCGACCGCGCTCCTCGCAGTCCGCCTCGTCCTCGTCGGCCTGCTGCCGCAGGTACTCGTAGTGCGGGTGGTCCGGCCAGTGCTCCTCGGTGCTGCCGGTGTCCGGGCAGTCGTAGCAGGAAAGCGACCCGACCTCGCGCTTGACGCGCATCGGGGCAGCCGACCGCCAGGAGTCGTGCTCGGTGTCGGCGTACTCCAGGTCGGGCTCGACGTGCCCGGTGGGCTCGACCTCGTAGACGCGCGGCCGGTAGGCGTGGCCGGCGTTCTCCCCCGGGCCGATCCGGCGCTCGCGGCCAGTGCCCTCGTGCCGGTGCTGCGCCTGGTACGCGTTAGCGCGCTCGCCCCAGCGGTGCGCCTCGCGCGGGTCGGTGGTCGCGTGCACGTACGGGTCTGTCTGGATGTCCGCGTTGTTCGGATGCGCGGCGGCGTCCTCGACGGTGAGGTGCTCGCCCGGCTCCAGGACCGACCGGGTGCCGTGGTAGAGCGGCTCGCCGTGGTACTCCGGGAGCGGCCCCTCCTCGAAGTGGGCGACGACAGCCGCCTCATGACGTCCCTCGGAGATCACCTCGCCGCGCTGGGCGGCCAGCTCCCCCCGGATCTGCGGCGACGCGTAGTACTTAGTCAGCGCGGACGGCAGGTCCTCGTCCCGCACGTCGAGGTCGTGGTGAAGGTGCCCGGCCGCCGACCCGTAGTCAGCCGGGTGGGTGCGGACGTGCCAGCCGGAAGGGTGGTTGGGCGACAGGGTGACGCGGTGGTGCTCGCCCAGGCCCATGTTCACACCGCGCGGGTAGCGCATCGTGTCGTGCACTTCCCACCCGGCGTCCCTGAGCCGGTCGTTGGCCCGCATGCTGCGCGCGATCGTCTCCGCGTCCCCGGCGTCGATCGGCTCGCTGGCCGGGGCTCCACGGCGGATGTGGTCGATCGCCGCCGAGATGAACGCGCGGTCGTCCGGGGACAGGTCCTTGTCGTAGGCGAGCATCGACGACCCGATGTCCGCCATGTTCTTCCGGCCCGGCTCGATTGCGGCCGTGTGCTCGCTCCTCTCCCCGAGGTCGTGCCTGCGCCAGGCGGAGGCAGGCTCGTCGTGGAACTTCCAGGAGACCCCGGTGACGTGCACCGGCGCGCCCTCCCGCAGCGGGATCTCCGCGTCGTCGTGCTGGTCGAACCCGATGACCTTCTGGTCCGCCAGGGTCCACGGGTCGGTCTCGATGTCCTCCAGGGCGGGCTTGCGGGCATGCACCACCACGTGCATGTCATCGCCCTCCGCCTTACGGTAGCCGCCGCCGATCCCCGCGTAGTGCCGTGCCTGGTCCTCGTCCGGCGTCCAGTGGGTACCCAGCTCGCCGAGGTGGCCGAGGATGGCCTGAGCGGTGTCCTCGTTCGCGGCCTTGCCCCGGTGGTGGTGCGGCAGCCAGCCGTGGGTGCCGTCGTCGTCGAGGCGGATGCCCCGGTGCATCTCGCCCGGAAGCCCCGGGTGCACCGTGTCCCAGTTGGTGTGGCCGGTTTCGTGCTCCTCCACCTCGTCAGGGCTGTCGTGGAACTCGCCGCAGACATGGCAGTGCCAGCCCTTGTCCGGGTGGTGCCACGCCCCGGCGTCCTCGTCCCAGTTGCCGCGCTCCTGGTCCTCCAGCGGGCGCCGGTACCCCTCCTCGTTCTCCTCCCGCCAGCGGGCGTGCGCCTCCGGGTCGGCCGGGTTGTGGCGGCCCGACTCCGGGGCGTGCCTGGTCGGGTCGGGCTGCACGTGGAATAGCTTCTGCTGCATGTACGGCCCTGCGGCCGTCTTCGGCTCCTCGAAGTGGGCGACCAGGGCGGCGCCGCGCAGGAACCCGTTAGGGAACTTGTCGGCGTGCTCCTCAACGCCGGGCAGCTTCTCCTGTCCTGGCTGCGGCATCCGGCTCCGCTGGTGCTCCCCCTCCTCCCGTGACAGGCACGGCCGGTCGACGTCGTGGTGCTGGGTGATCTCCACCTGGTGCGGGTGGAAGGCGATGGCCGACAGCGCCCCGTGCTCGCCTCCGCCCGCGTGGTCGGTCTCCAGCTCGTTGCCGTAGAGGATGCCGTCATGACCCTGATCGATCAGGCGCTGCCTGTACCGGGCGGCGATCCCGGCCTTGTCGGGGTGACTGCTCAGCCACTCGGCGCGGCGGCGCTGGCCCGGGTGATCGTTGCTGAACAGGCCGCCGTACCCGACGGGCCGGTCGTCAGGGCCGATCAGCGGCTGGCGGCTGTCATGCCGGAACTTGGCCGCGATCGGCCATTCCTCCCCTTCGCCCGGAGTCTCAGGGTCGTAGTCGGGGCCGGACGGGTCCTCGTCCTCGTAGCCGTCAGTGAAGTGCTTCGAGATCCAGTTCCCGGCCTTCGTCTCGTGCTCGTAGGCGTCGTTGTCCATGTCGTGCTCAGAGGCGTACACCTTGGGATTGGCCAGGTGCAGCCTCGCGTGCGCGACGATGCTCGGGGCCTTCTCCTCGTAACGGCTGTAAGGCTCGTGCGCCTGCTCGTCCTCGTCGTCGCCGTTCGACGCCCCGCTCCGGCCGAAGTGGTCGGCCATCGAGTGGGCGGCGGCGAAGTGCGTGCCGAGGAAGGTGTTCCAGTACGACATGTGCCCGCGCATTTCCTCGTCATAGTGATCATGCGAGGTCGGGACGTGGAACCCCTCCTGGAGGTCCTCCGGGCGCGCGTGGGTGCCGTGAAACCACTCGTCCCCGCCTGTGTGCGGGTTGCGAAGCCCTGGCTGGAAGCGGGACGCAAGGCTCACTGATGCCTCCTTCAGGTGGCCGCCTTCGAGCTGCTCGGCCCGGTGGGTCTCCAGGGCGTCCCCGGTGCCGGTGCGCCACTCGCCGAGGGCGCTCACCGGGTGGCCCATCGCCCCGGGACGCGGCCGGGCGTGCACGATCGCGAAGTGAGCGGGGTCCTTGGCGGCAAACCCCTTCGTGTCGGTCGAGAAGAACAGCGGGTCCTCGTGGCCGCCCGCCCAGGCGCGGTAGGCGGCGAAGTTCTTGTAGAAGTCGGCGGCGTGCGCCCGGTGCTCGTCTGGGGTCAGGTCACGCTCCCAGACGTTGTACCGCTTGACGCCGTCGCGGCCGACTAGCTCAGAGGACTCGTGGTGCGGGGCCCAGCCGGGTCCCTCGTGCTCGGCCATCTCCTGCGGCGAGTGGACCAGGCCGCCCGCCCTGATCTCCTTGCCGCGCACCTCGGAGTCGATGCGGCGCGGCAGCGGGTCGCCGTCCTTCCACCCGGGCTCGTGGTAGCCCGCCAGGTCCTCGTGGAATGGCCTGGGTGCGCCCTTGCCCGCCTTGGCGTCCTCCCACATCTGCGCCGGGGTGTACCGGCCGTTGACGACGTGGTGGAACTCGTGGACCGCGCGCAGGATGTTCCTCGCCACATCGTGGTCGTCGGTCAGCGAGATCATGTCGTCGGGGCCGCCGCCGAGGCCGTGGCCGCCGCGCTCCTGCGCCAGTTCACTACGGGTCTTCAGGCCGTGGGCGCGGACGCCGGGCAGGTCGGTGGTGACGTGGTACAGGTGCTGCGGGAGCGGCTGCCACTTCGGGTTGCCCCGCTCGTCGGTCTGGTGCCCGTCGAAGTAGTGGCCCAGCTCCTTCGCCCGCTCGGGGGTTAGCTGGCCGGTGGAGATCCCGTGCGTGACGTGGGCTTCCCAGGCGTACTTGATCTTGCGCTGCTGCTCCCAGTGCGCCATCTTCTCGTCGTCGGACAGGTGCTCGGGCGCAGCCCGGAACTCGGGCTTCGGGCCGTACTCCGCTGCTGCGGTCACCTGAAAGGACGGCGGCCCATCCGGCGGGTCGCGGCGCTCGCGGTCCTTCAGCCCGCGCGCCCACGCCTTGCCCTGATTGGTCTGGTCCTTGGAGTGCTTCGCCTTGGGCCGCATCTCCTGCGACCAGTCCCACATGGCGGTGGCCAGGCCGCGTCCCTGGTGGTCGCGGCCGTCGCCGATCGAGGACGACCCGTTGTCGGCGTCGTCCTCCTCGCCTGCCACGTCGATGTGGTGCACCCAGCCGGTCGTCCCGAACCAGTTCATCCGCCCGACGACGCTGCCTTCGGGGGTGTGGGCCTCGATGAAGTGGCGGGGCTTGCGCTCGCCGAGATCCTCGGTGCGGTGGCGCAGGGTGTAGTAGCCGAAGGGGCGCTCGTCCGGGTCCTGCGCGGCGGCCGTCTCCTCGAAGTGGGCGACTACCTCGTGCGCTGCCGCTTCCTTCTGCTGCCCCAGTGACCAGGCTGTGAACTCTGCCTCCCGGGCTTCCCGCTCCGCGCGCTTGCGGGCCTTGTGCTCGGTGTTCTGCCGGGTGTACTCCTCGTACATCTCCGGCGGCTCGTGCTCGTGCAGCGCCGCGTCGGCCTTGCCCCCGCGCGGCCCCTTGCCCCGGTGGTTCTTGCCGCCGCTGAAGTGCACCAGCGCGCGGTTGACCTTCGGGCCGTGGTAGGACCACTCGTTGATCGAGTCGTCGGCGGTGCGGAGCTGGTCGGCCCGCGCCTCGAACTTGACCACCGGCCAGTCGTCATCGGGGTTGCTCTGCCGGCCGTGGTCACGGGCGTAGGCGGCGGAGGAAGTCACCCAGTCCCCGGTGTTGACCTCCCGGTGCGGGGACGGGAGCGAGCGGTATATCGTCACCCGCCGCGACGGCCAGTCCTTCGACTTGCGGACCTTGTCCCAGGAGTCCCAGGCGCCGGTCTCTTCGCTGCTGATGTACCACTCGGGGTGCTGGTGGATGTCGGCCGGGTAGACCTTGCCCGAGCCGACCTCGTGCACCGCCTCGCCGTCGTCCGCGTCAGGCCCCTGGTGCTGCATCCGGTAGCTGGTGTCGTCAGCCGCCTCGAAGTGACCGAGCAGCGCGGCAGTGTGCTCGCCCGCCCAGCGGCCCTCTCGCTCCAGGTCATAGGCAGCGTTGAACTCGGCCTCGTCCGAAGGACGGCGCTCGGTCATCGGCGGGGGCTCTCCCGGCAGGTGCTTGACCACTACGGGGACGTCAGGGACCCCGGCGCGCTGCGCCGCGTCCAGCCGGTGCAGGCCGTTGAACGACGTCGGGCCGCCGTGCTGCGGCAGATGCTCCACCGCGAGGGGCTGCTGCACCCCGTTGCGCCGTACGTCGGCAGCCAGCTCAGCCTGGCTGTAGGGACGGTCAGAGAGCTTTCCCTCGCCGGGTCGGCGGATGTCAGCGACGAGCATCCGCCCCGCTGAGTACTCACGGGGAGGTGCCTCGTGCCCGCTGACCGCCATGGCACTGATGTTATCAAGAAAACCCGTATTCGGGCTATGCGACTTTCCCTGGAACACGACAGCCTCCCATGTCTTCCACGGGAGGCTGCGGTGATCTCGCTACCAGAAGAGGATTACGAGGCTAGCAGCTCGACCACCTCGTGCGCGTGGCCACGGGCGGTGAACCCCGGGCACGGCGCCGGGACGGTGCCCCGGCCAGAGCAGACGGTGCACTCGCTGCCCGTGACAAGACTGAAGGTAGTGTCGTGGCACTCGCCGCACGGCCCGGCGGGACCTGCGGCGCAGCCGGCTGCCTTGCAGCCGGTCCTGCCGTTGCTGTGCAGGGTGTAGGGGTGCCCGCAGGCGCCGCAGCCTGAGGGCGCCGCACTCACGTGCACGCCCGTCCGGACAGTTCCGGCTCCGCTCCTGCTCATGGACATCTCCTTCCCGCCTTTACAGCGTTTCACTTCCGGCACATGTTCCTTACCCAAGGGTAAGGTGCCGTTGATCTTGTGTCACGAGCGCCCTCTGCGCATCGCCCCCGGGGTGTTCCCGTACCTGGCCTGCTGCTGGAGGCGCCCCATCCTCGGCGCCATGCCCGGCCGGAACCCCCTTGACAGTCCTCCCCGCCCCTGGGCCGATCCAAGCTCGGCGGCGAGAGGATTTACCGAGTCGGGGGCAAAACGGTCAAGCGCGTCCCGGCCGCCCGGCTGGCTCATGTGCGGCCTCTGGTTGCGCAGGTCCTTCGCCAGGTAGGCCTTCATCTGCTCGCCGAGCAGGCGGGCGGTGACGATCGCGGCGCAGTTCCCGGCCCACATGGCAACGCCCTCGCGCCGGACCATGAGCGTCCCGTTCGGCACCGTCAGGCAGTAGACCGGGCCGTCGTACTCCACCTGCTGGACCTGGGACCCCTTGACCTGGGTGACCTCGCCAGCGTCGAACCCGATCCGCCACATGTCGCGCTTGGAGGCGTACTCAGGGAAGCTGCTGATCGGCGTGCCGCCGGCCGTAGACCTCCTGATCTGCCCTGTCATCCCGACGTGGACCATAAGTCGCTGCACGTCGTCCATGAGCCTGCGGGACGACGAGACGTAGGCCTCGAACCGCTGCTCCTTCTTGCTGAAGCTGCCGTCTCCCATGCACAGGCCGAAGATCAGCGCCGTAATCTCGTCGGCCGTCCACTCGGTGAATACTTCGTCGGGGACGTGCAGTTCGTGGTCTTCGGTGCACAGTGCCTTCAGGTACTCGCGCAAACCGTGAGACCTAATCTCCCAGGTGGTCTCCCGGGCCAGCTCGCGCCTGGTGCTAGGCCACCCCATCCGCATGAGCAGGTTGTCGAACCAGGCGATGCCCTCCGGCTTGGTCTGGTGGAGCTTAACGCTGTATCCCCGGTGGCTGCCTGAGTGATACTTCCTCCCCTCGGCCAGCCAGAAGCCGAGGAAATAGGCGAACAGCTCGCGCGACACCGGAGGCAGCGGCTTCGGCTTGTCGCTATGCCGGTCGCCGATCTGGCCGCGCTTCAGATTCAGGGTCTTGACCCGGTTGTAGACAGCCCCGCGTGACCGCCGGGACAGCCCCTGGAGAAGCCGGTCCATCGGCATAGACGAGTAGTTCTCGGTCAGCCATGCGTCCTCGTCGGCTGACCACCTGCCGTCCTTGCTCTTGCCCGGATTCGGCCCGGTCAGGGGCACCGGGAGGCGCTCTCCGTCTACGTCGGTGATCCCCGGCTGGCGGCCGACTACCGTCGTGGTCTTGGCGATCTCATAGACCTGACCTGGCTTGAGGTCCTCGGCGTTGACGAAGCGCCACTCCCGGCTGCCACGGCTCCGCACCAGCATCCGGTGGGTCGGGGTGACGCTGAAGTTGAGGCGCTTCCCCTCGAACTGGTACATCGGCCCCTGGTAGCGGCGCTCGATGCGCTGAGTGAAGTGCTGGTACTCCAGCTCGCCGCGCTCGTTCCGGGTTGCTACGCGCTCGCCGTTGAGCACATCCGCGAAGTGCTTCCAGCCGTGCTCTGTCAGAACTTCCACAGATGGATGGTAACAGTCGGCGATGTCCTTGGTCCGCACCGGGCCCGAGTCCGGCGGCAGCACCTTCTGCTGGCCCTCCGGCTTCTGGAGGAACCTCAGCTCGTCTTTCAGTTCGCCGTGCGGCGGGCAGTGCACGAACCCCATGTTCAGCGCCGCCTTGAACGTCTCGTAGGTAGACCAGTTGAGGGCGGCGGTAGCCGTCCGCTCGTAGACCATGACGTTCTTCTGGAGATGCGCTCCCCGCACCAGCTTCTGGAGCGCGGGCACCGACGCCATGGAATTCCACTGGTCGAAAGTGACCTCGTCCGGCTGGAACCTGAGGACCACGTTGTCGTAGATCCACTCCATGATCACGTCGTAGTCCAGGATGTGACCCTCGAAGTCGGCCGGGTCCCAGAAGTGCACCAGGTCGATCACCGCGTGGTTGAGGCCGTCCGGTCCGGGCTCGGCGTGGGCGAGGGAGAAGCCGAACCGGCAGTTCACCGAGGCCGGGTCCCCGTGCGCGGTGTAGTCGATCGACAGCGGGCCGCGCGCCTGCATCGTCAGCTCCGGCCGTCCGAACCGAGGGTCGCGCTCCGGCCACGGCGCGAACATCTCCTCGATCTTCGAGGTGTTCAGGTAGGCGTCAAGCGCCGTCGCCCAGTTCGACCTGCGCTCGACGCTGAACGTGTCCGGGCTGGCCTTCTCCTCCCGGGCCATCTCCTCGTCGTAAGCCTGGATAGCTCCCTTGAGCTGCTTCAGCAGGGGAAGCTGCTCCGGGTCGTACTCGCCCAGGTCCCCGGTGAAACCCTCCGGGAACAGCGGCAGCAGGTGCGCCTGCTCCCAGTCCTCGTAGATCGCCCACGACTCAAGCTGGACCATCAGCTTGGTCGGGAACGCGGGCATCGTCTCGCCCGGCTCCGGCGCCGGCTCGCGGGCCAGGCTCAGCTCCCACAGGTGGTAGAACTCGCCGATCATCTCCCAGGTTGAGCTGGGCAGCACCACGAACCCGTCGGTGCCGAACTGGTCCAGCGACGGCTTGGCCGCCCCGTAGATGACGCCGAACTCCCGGGTGATCCCGGAGTTCTTCACGTGCGCGGCCTCGTCGAAGCCGAGGATGCACCCGGCCGGGCCACGGGGCGCCAGCGGGGTGGACTCCCGGGGGATGATCCGGAAGCTGGCCATGTCGCGGGAAGAGGAGATCCCCCGCTGGGCGAGCTTCCGCATCCGCACGAAGTCGTAGGGCGCGTAGACGGTCAGCGACTCCGCCAGGGCCTCGCTGATGTAGTCGGTGAAGCAGGGGGCGCTGGTGATCACCGAGTACAGGTCGCCCCACAGGTTCTCCACCGCCTGCTGCTTCTTGCCCGCGAACACCGCGCAGGCCAGCGGTTTTTCGCTGTCGATGCCGTAGTGCTCCTGCGGGTTGCCCTTGGCCATGTAGTTCCACAGCACGTAGGCCATGCAGACCGCCGCGATGTAGCCTTTGCCCGCGCGCCGGCCGAGCGCCAGGATGAACTCCGGGAACCAGCGGTAGCCGCGTTTCTTCAGGTAGGCGATCCGCTCGTACAGGTCCGGCTGGATGCCCTTGGTGGTAGCGGAGAACTTGCCGTCCCCGGCGTCCGGGTTGGTCTCCCGGAACCGCTGCTGCCACTCGGCGATCACCTGGCGGTCGTAGTCGGTGAACAGGTCGTCGCGCAGGAAGACGACCTTGATCAACGTTGCCTGGCGCGGGTAAAGGTTCGGCTTTCCCAGCCAGTCGTCTCCGATGACGAACGTGATCGGGTCGGGGACAGGTACCCCGTCGAACCAGCTCAGTACGTCAAGCGGCCCCGCCGTCTCCGTCTCAGGTGCCTGCCACCGGCTGATCGCCATATGACCTCCCGTACCTTCCGGGGAAGGAGGTCACCAGCACCCGTTGTACTTCTTCCGCCCGTTCCTGCGCCGGTACGCGGCCTGGTTAACCCGGTTGGCGCCCGTGCACTGCTCGCACCGGCAGCCGTTGCGGTAGGCGCGCAGCCCCGGCAGTCCCTTCTCCGGCCAGTGCGGCGGGTAGAGCCGGGGCTTCACTCAGGCGCCAGCTCGTTCCGGAAGTTAGTGCGGCGGTCTACGTCGCTGGCTACCTCAGTAATGAGATAGGGGTCCCAGCCGAAACCATGGTTCGGTGCATAAGGCCTGGTGAGTTTCTCCTCCGACATGAAAGCGAAGAACTCCATCGCCTCGTGCTTTTCCACCAGGAGGACCTGCTCGAACAGCCACATCCGCCACGACGGCTGGTTGTAGGCGGCCGGCGGCACCAGCATGTAGTGGTTCACCCGGTATGTCTCGCCCCGGTCCGCGTGGTAGGCGTCGTAGCCCAGCGTCGTGATGACCAGCGTCAGGCCGATACTCCCCTGGCCCCGGTCGAGGCGCGCCAGCCGGAACTCCCAGCCCGGCCGGTAGACCAGGCTGTCCACCAGGTCCTGGAGGGTGTAGGGATAGGGAGCCTCCTGCACCAGCAGGGACTTAGTGGGAGTGTCCGTGCCCATGGCCGTGGCCCCCGTTCCCGTCCAGGAAGTTCTTCACCGTGTCCGGGTCGGCCTTGATGACGCCCTCTTCCCCTGGGATGCCGAGGACGTTGTGCGTGACCTCGTGCACCTGGCGGTCCTTGTCGAAGACATGCTTCGCGTCGGTGCGGCCGGTGACGGTGACCTCGGGCATCGCGCCGTCCTGCGGCTGGCCGCCAACGGAGAAGCCGTACCAGCTCACCTCGACGGTGAAGCCGATCTCCGCGAATGACTCGCGGATCTCCCGCTCGAAGTCGGTGTAGTTGTGGCGGCCGTACCGCGCCTTGTCGTTCAGCTTCAACTGAAGCTGGAGGATCTCTTCAACCTCGTGGTCGTAGAGGTCGAGTACGTCAGTGGCCATCTGCTCCTCCGGGCAGTGCGCGGTCGTCGCTGGTGAGCACCCGGCGCAGCGGCTCGGAGGAGTACACCTCTCCCACGAACTGCTTCCACTGGGCCGGCGTCAGGTGACCCCGGACGATCTCGAAGAACTCCATCAGCGCTGACTGCCAGACGGAGGCCTCCACCCCTTCGCCGTCGCGGCGCGCAGCGATCTGCTCCTGGAGCCGCACCGCCGCGACCACGTCGGAGGCGCGGACGTCCGTCATGCCGCCCAGAAGCTGGGCGGTGCCCTGGCGGATGATCGCCGCCAGGGCGTCCTCCCCCCGCGCCGAGGAGGTCCCGGTGTCGTCTCCGCGCCCGGCCGCCGCCTCCTCGAAGGCGAGCCTGGCTTTCAGGTGCGGGGGGATCAGGTGGGCGGAATCGACGTGGTGGCGCAGGATCACCTCGTTGGGGCAGGCGGGCTTGCGGCCGGCGAAGAACTTGCGGACCGCCTTGTAGCTCCACCCCTCGGCCAGCGCCTGGTCGATCTGGTCGCCGTACGGGGAGCGGCACGCCCCGCAGCTCCACTCGTACGGCTTCTCCCACGTCTGCTCGTCGGTGACGACGACCTTGAGGCCGGGCTTACTCTCCCTCGTCATGCCCGTCGTCCCCGGACACGAAAGTGTCCAGGCCGTCCTGCGCGCGGCGCACCGGGTAGTGGCCGTCGCGGGAGTTCAGGTGCGGGTACTTGCTGTTCCACACCCGGCTGAACTGCCCCTTGCGGACAGCCGGGTCGGCAGTTCCGGTGCCGGTGTAGACCTCGTGGTCGAGCCTGTCCTGCTGCTTCCACGGAGTCAGGACGTCGCTCTTGGCCTCCCTGCTGGTGACGCCCTTCAGCGACTCCCACAGCAGGGCGTCGGCCTGGTCTTCCAGCTCCCGGCAGGTGCCGTGGCGCAGCCGCATGTTCTTCCGGTCGTAGGGCATAACGCCGCCGCCTCCCCGGTCCACGGGTCTCCCGGCCACGCGGCAGCCAGCAGCTTCGCGCCCTGGCTGGCGTAGGAGGAGACCGGCGCCCCGGGGGCGAGCCCCATGGCGAGGGCCGCCTCCCGCTCGGTCATGTCCCTGTAAAAGACCAGTTCGACCGCTTTCGCCCGCTGCGGGCTCAAGAGGGTCTCTCTCTTCTCGAATATGCCAATAACATCGAAGATTGAATAGAGATCGCCGTCGGGACCAGTTACGGTGTCTATTCCCTCGGAAAGGTACAAAGAGTAGAAGAACTGCAAGTTACGCAGCAGCCTGACGAGCAGCTTAGGGTCTATCTCGCACCCCCTGCCTGGGCAAACGCCACTGAGAAAAGAATAAATACAGGGTTCACAGCGCGATGATAAAGCACGGAAGGGGGAGCGCCACAAGACGCTCCCCCTGCCCTTTCAGGTATTTACGGCGGCTACCCGGCCCGGGTGTTCTCCAGCATCCGCTGGAAGCCCGTCATGACCCTCACGACCCCGTCGGCCTTCCTCGACAGCGAGGACTGCCACAGCGCGAAGTACCGTTCCTGGGCCGCGTTCTTCTGCGCCCACTGGGTGCGGTCCTCGATCGTGGGCTTGCCGCTGACCACGTGGCCGGGCAGCGACGTGAAGCCCCGGGCGAAGATCTCCTCCCACTCCCCCTTGGCGTACATCGCCTGCGCCCACATGTTGGCCTTGGCCAGCTCCCACTCGAACATGTGGCTCATGATGGTGCCCAGGATGTTGTTCCGGTCCCGGTCGGACAGCGACGCCCAGTCCTCGACGGGAACTCCGAATTCGTCCTTCTCCCACTGCGGGGTGCCGTCCTCGTAGACCAGGTACTCGCCGGTCTTCCTGTCGAACGCCTGCCTCCTGACGTGCGCGTGGATGCGCTCCATGATGCCGAAGGCGACCGAGAACCTGTTGCGGACGATCTTGTCGGACAGCGCCTCCAGCTCGCTCACCTGGCGCGCGTCGTCGCCTGCCCAGGCGGTGCGCATCCGGGAGAAGCCCGCCCGGGTCATCTCGTGCGTCCGGTCCGGGTGCGGGTCGGACTCCATGGTCTTCTCGGCCGGGGCGTCCCCGGCCGGGACCTCCGACGCCTCCAGCACGCGCTCGATCTGGGCCTGTGCATCGCTCATTCCGCTGCCTCCCTCAAGTCGAAAAGCCTAGTAAGGCCCACTGACAGTGCGTCTCGCTCGTGCTCGTTGAAGTCGCGTCCGGCCGCCCCGGGGATGTAGCGGCACACTGCCGCCTTGACGGCCGGCTTGCGCTCGGTGCTCTTGATCTTCGGGTCGCCGAGGAGCACCGCGCTGACATGGGTCGCCGACACTACCTCGCACTTGCGAGGAGCCTGGCGCCATACAGTCAGCCCGGCGACCAGACTGGACTCGGTGCGGTGGCCGCCGCCGACCGAGGGAGCCTCCACGGCCATCAGGACGTTGTCCGCCCGGATGAAGCGCACAACGAGGCCCTCGTCCCACAGGGCCTGTTCCAGGAGCCTGGCCCGCTCCCAGGTAGCCATGTAGCCGACGGCGGCCGTCTTCGGCCTGATCGTCCCGTGGCCCAGGACGTCAAAGCCGCCGCCGTTACGCATCAGCGCCGCCCATCCGGTGTTTACCAGCGAGGCGTCGAAGGCGACGACCGCCTGGTCCGACAGGAAGTCGGTCAGCGCCGGCGGGTGCCAGGGCGGACGCGCGGCTTCCCTCTTCCTGACGGAAGCGGCTCCGGTCCGCAGCCGTTCACGTGTTTCCTCGGCGGTGAGCATCCAGGCTCCTAGGCGACGATCGGGATGCCGCGTTCAAGGTGGGAGATGACCCGCAGGTACTTCTGCTCGGTCGCCACCGCGAACTCGTGGTCGAAGTCCAGGTGGAACTCCCGGGTCTCCCACGGCGAGCCCATGGTCATGAACAGGAAGATGTACCGGCGCAGGCCGCTCAGCCGCATGCACTCCTGGCCCTGCGCCCAGTACTTCGGCCACTTCTCCCTGAACTCGTCCGTGTCCATGTCCCGGACGCCCTTCAGGCCCAGCGGCCAGATGGTCTTGAAGTCGAAGCCGGTCAGGCCGTCGCCGAAGTCGAGGATGGCATCCAGGTGCGCCCCGGAGCGGGTCGCCGGGTGCACGAACCCGAACTCGGTGCAGTACTTGACCGGGTCCGGGCGGGCACGCAGAGGGCGGTACGGCCGTCCGCAGTTCACGCAGGTCCCCTGCGGCAGCGGGACCGCCTTCCCCGTCCACGCCAGGAACGCCTCGATCACGGCATGGGCGAGGCTGCCGAACATGACCGCCATGCGGACGTTGAAACTGGACTCGTCGAACGTGTCGTCGTCCGGGAGCTGGCCGGTCATCCACAGGTACAGCTCGAACTCGTCCATCAGGGGATGCTGGCTGGCGTGGAAGCGGCCGTCCGGCTGGCGCGGCATCGGCCGCTGCACCAGCAGGTTGAGCGGCACGTCGGCCTTCGGGTCCATGACGAACTGGTGCAGCAGCGGCTTCACCAGGGTGCCCCGGGCGGACATCTCGGCCAGGCGGGTCAGGTGCGGCACCTACCCCTCCTCGATCGACTCGTCGTCTTCGCAGGAGCGGGCCAGGAGCCTGCCGTCGGAGCCGAACACGTCAGCGTTCCTGATCCGTACGTTGTCCGCGAAGACCTGCGGCCGGTTGACTGCCGAGCGCTGCACGCGCACCTGCCTGACCTTGGAGAGCCGCTGGGGCCCGTCGGGCTCGTAATGGACTGCGGTGCCGACCGGGTCGTCGGCGCTCTTGCCCCGCTGGTCTTCGGGGAAGATCCGGATGACCGTCCACGGGAGCTTCGGCACCCACTGCGCCAGCTCCTTGGGGTAGGCCTCCCGGTCGCGCAGGCGGGCCACCTCGGCCTCGGCGTCCCGCACGTCCAGGTTCCGCGCGGCGATGGCCTCCGCTGCTGCCGTCAGCGCCTCCTTCGCCTCGGCGAGGCTCTTGCGCAGGCCGTCCACCAGCCCGGCCCGGATGACGAGACCCTTGATCAGGGTCGCGGTATCGCTGGTTCCGGCGGCGGCGGATGCGGCAGCGAACGCTGGGTAGGTCGAGAGGTCCCCTGTCAGGGTCTCCCAGCTCCGGGCTGCCTCCAGCAGTTCGGCGACGTCGGTGTCCTTCAGCGCCACCAGGTCGGCCCGTACCACGGTGAGCTTGTCGTTGCCGTAAATGCGCAGGGGGATCGCCCAGCGGTGGCCCTGCGCCTGCTCGGTTACCTTCTCGATCGTGGCGAGGCCGACGGAGATACTCGCCGCCTTGGTGGACTTGCAGTCCCACCGGAAGCTGAACGGCTCGTCGGGGCCGTTGTAGCCGTCGGTCTGGTCCTTCCAGGTGCTGCCGCTGCCGCGCGAGCGGGCGCCGCCGAAGATCTCCGCCGCGTGCTCCTCGTGCAGGCGGCCCATATCGGACGTAGTCGGGTTGGACGGCATCAGGCTGCTCCCTCCGGGTTGTCGTCGTCCTCTGGCTCGTCGAACGGCATCGCCGCCCGGATAGCATCGCGAGCCCCTGGGTCCGCGCGCAGGTACTTGAGCACGGCCGCCTCGCCGTGCAGCTTCACGTCGCCGGGCAGCATGTAGTAGCTGCCGGGCAGCGGCTCGATGATGTTCAGCATCTTGCCGAGCCGGTAGTAAGCGTCGGCCAGGTCGATGCCCTGGCGGCCGAACTCCTCGGTCTCCTGGGTCATGATCCAGAACTCGGCGACGCGGGAGCGTGCGCCGTTTTTCATCCGGGTGACCCGAGCCCGGCTCAGGTTCCCGGTGACTTCCTCCTCGCCCCAGAACTCCGCCTTGCGGGTGGCGCCCTGGGCAAACACCTGGGCCATCTCGATCTTGGCCGTGGTGGAGTGCTGCATGGCCTTCGGCCCGGCGGATACGTCCCCGCCGAACATCGCGCCGACGTTGGCGCGGTACTGGTTGACCAGCAGGACCGTCGCGCCCTTCATCCGGGCCAGCGACGAGAGCTGCTTGGACATGCGGGTGATGACCTGGGCGTTGCTGCCCACCTGGACCTTCTCGGCGTCCTTGTCGAGGGCCTTCTTGCTCTCCATGCCGCCGATGGAGTCCACGATGACCAGGGAGACCAGCCCGCTGGCTATCGCGTCCCGGGCCTGGTCGGAGGCTGCCTCACTGGTCTTCGGGTAGTAGTGCTGCCACCGGCCGTCCTTGCGCGCCTTGCGCGAGCAGTCAACGCCGAGGGCAGAAGCCCACTCCGGGTCGAAGGTGCCCTCGACGTCCAGGTACGCGACGCCCTTGTCCGGGTAGAGCCGCTGGCAGACCCCGGCGACGGTCTGCACGACCGTGGACTTGCCCGCGTCCTTCACGCCGACGATCTCGTAAACGCGTCCCTCTAGGAGACCCCCGGTGCGCAGCGCCCAGTCCAGTGGCGGGCAGCCGGTCGGAATTACCCTGGGGGGCACCCACTCCAGCGCGTACTGGTCGGGGTAGTCCCTTGCCATCTTCGCCGCGAAGGCGGCCAGTGCCCGAGACCCGCTACCTGCTGCCATGAGACCTCCGGAATTCACGATTATCTTGAAACATTGTATCTGAATTCCTTTATCCGAGAGGGTAAACCGCCGTCAGGTTCCACCCCATCCGGGGACCTGACCTGCTCATGTACGAGCGCTTCTTCACCTCGGCCTGCACCAGGGTCCCCTGGTGCAGCCGCCGCACCATCCCCGGCACGTCCAGGTCCTCCTCCCGGCGGGGGGAGAAGCACGCCAGGTCGAGCACGCTCACCTCGGTGAGCAGCCGCACCCACCACATCGTGCTGCCGGACCTGGTGACGGCGCTGCGGGCGCCGGCGAACACGGCCGCCGCCGGGTAGGTCCCCGGCGCGGCGGTCACCAGCAGCCGGCCCATCTCCCGCGCCTGCTCGCGCAGCCCCTGAGACATGGTGTCGAGCTGCGCGAACACCGCCTCCGTCATCCAGGTGCCGTAGACCTCCATGTCCGCCCGGAACAGGGCGTCCGGCGGGTACTCGCCCCACGCCGCCATGCCCGGCAGCGAAGGCGGGGTGTAGCGGCGGCACGCCCTGGTGCACCGGGCCGGAGGCGGCTTGACGGCGAGCTTCAGCGCCTTCCTGCCGTCGGCGAGGCGCGGGGCCATCAGCCGCGCGTGCTGCTCTTCCTGCTCCCGCCGGTCGGCCTCCCAGCCGAACGTGCACGGCAGGCCGCCGGGGCCAGCGGCCTCGTCGGTCTTGTGCACGCACCGGACCGAGGTGCCGTCCCGGTCGGACTCGATCACCCGGACCAGGCCCTTCCGCGACGGGACCAGGCTGTCCAGTGCACCCGCCTTCGCCAGGGCGTAGGTCACCCCCGCGTTCGCACTGGAGCGGGCCAGGAAGTCGGCGTAGGAGCTGTACGGCTGGGCGCGGACGATCGTCCTCACCGCAGCCTCGCCAACCGTGGGAATAGCCAGCAGCCCGTAGCGGACGGTGATCCCCTGGCAGGTGAACCCGCCCTGGCAGTAGGAGACGTCCGGCGGCAGCACCGTCAGGCCGATCCGGCGCGCTTCCATCGCGAACTCCGGCAGCCGGTCCATGTCCACCGTGGACATGACGGCGGTGAGGAATTCCGCCGGGTAGTGCTCCTTCAGCCAGGCGGTCCAGTAGCTGAGCACCCCGTAGGAGTAGCCGTGCGCCTTGTTGAACGCATAGCGCCCGAACTCCGCCATGTCCGCCCACAGGGCGGACATCACCTCCTCGTCGTGTCCGCGCTCCACTGCCCGGCGGATGAACTCCTCCCCGGCCGCCTCGATCTTGGACACCAGCTTCTTGCCGAGGATCTTGCGCACCCCGTCGGCTTCCAGCTCGGAGTACCCGGCCAGGATCATGCAGGCCAGCATCACCTGCTCCTGGTACAGCATCACCCCGTAGGTGCTGCTCAGCAGCTCCTTCAGCAGCGGGTGCGCGTACTCCACCTCCTCGGTCCCCAGGAACCGGGCCAGGTACTTCTCTGTCGCGCCGGAGTTGCGCGGTCCCGGGCGGATGAAGGTGGTCAGGTCGGCGAGGTGAGCGAGCTTGCGCGGCTTCATCCGGCGCACGTATTCCTTGCACAGCCGCGTCTCAAGCTGGAAGACACCCAGCGTCTGCCCGGTGCCGAGCCCGTCGTAAACCTGCGGGTCGAGATGCTCGATGTCCCACTGGCGGGGGTCGAGCCGGATGCCGGTGCGCTCTTCCACTAGCCTGACCGTCATCTCCGCCGTGTCCAGCGTGCGCAGAGTCAGGATGTCGAGCTTCAGCAGGTTGAGATCCTCGGCCGCGCGGTAGTCCCACTGGGAGACCAGCAGCTTGTCGCCCGGCTTGGCATGCCGCATCGGCATCGCCCCGGTCAGCACGCGGCCCGGGGAGATGATCAGCCCGGCCGGATGCTGGCCCTGCGCGTAGACGCGGCCCTGGAGCCGCTCGGCGGTCGCGAAGACCTGCGGGTACTTCTCCCGGTACTCAACGATCTCCGGGTCCTGCATGATCTCTTCCCAGGGGAGTCCCAGGCCTGCGGTGCCCGCCTCCGCCTGGTCAACGATCTTCCCGATGACGGATGCATCGGCCTTGCACTGATCGGCAAGTGCCTGGCGCTGACAGCCCGCGTCCCCGTAAGGGCCGGTATTCAGGGTGCGGTAACGGTCTGCCTCAATCGACAGCAGCTTGTTGAGGATGCCCTTGGCGCCGTAGCGCATGATGGTGCCGACGCGGACGACGTGGTCGGCACCGTACTTCTCTACCGCGTAGTCCTGGATCGGGGCGCGGGCGCTGGAGGCGAAGTCCAGGTCGAAGTCCGGGAGAGCTTCCCGGCCCTTCGTGAGGAACCGCTCGAACAGCAGCCCGTTCTTGATCGGATCGACGCTCGTGATGCGCAGCAGGTAGCTTATGAGCGACCCGGCGGCCGACCCGCGCCCCGGGCCGACGAGGCGCCCCTGGCTGCGGGCGAACCGGATGAGGTCCTCGACGATCAGGCAACAGCCGGCCAGGCCCTTCCCGGCGATCACCTCGAACTCGTGGTCCTCGCGGTCGCGGTACTCGCGGCCCAGGTGGTCCACGAGCCCCCGGTTGGCCTCGCACATCGCGCGCAGCGCGCGGGCGTCGTCGTCGGCCGTGCCGCCCGGGGTGAACACCGGGGGGTCGGCGTGCCCGCCGATCCGGGCGTCGCACCGGGCGGCGACCTCGGCGGTGTTCCAGATGGCCTTATCGACCGTCTTCGGGTCCAGGTAGCCGAGGAGTCCCCGGAGCTGGTCCTCTGCCAGCATCCCGGAGAAGTGCCAGTAGTCGTCGTTGCGCTTGCCCGACTGGCAGGCCATCCAGGTCTGGTGCAGCTCCTTCTCCGCTGCGCCCGGGTAGTGGGCGTCGCTCGTGGCGATCACGGGGATGCCCATGATCTCGCTGACCTCGGCGAGCGCCTTGTTCATGTACCTCTGCTCAGTCAGGTCGTTGCCCTGGATCTCCAGGAACAGCCGGTCCCCGAAGATCGACTTGAGCCGGTCGAGCGTGGCGGCCACCTGGTTCACCCGGCCGTGCTTTATGTCGTCGGCGACGATCCCGCTGAGGCAGGAGGTAGTGCAGACCAGGTCGGATCCGAACTCCTCCAGCAGGTCCCAGTCCACCCGGGGGCGGCCGTAGAAGCCGGTGACGTACGCCTCGGTGGAGGCTGCCCACAGGTCGTGCAGGCCCCTGTTTCCCTGGGCGAGGAGAATCAGGTGGTCGCCGTTGATAAGGCGCTTCTGCGCCTCCTTGTCGCCCTCGGCAGGGCGGGCCAGCCGGTCGGGGCGGAAGTAAGTCTCCATCCCGAAGACAGGCTTGATCCCGGCGGCGTCGGCGTCGCGCTGCCACTGGACATGGCCGAAGCAGCCGCCGTGATCGGTCAGGGCTGCGGCGCTGCCGCCGTTCTCGGCGACCCGGCGGGCGATCTCGGCGGTGGTGCTCAGGCCGTCGAGGACGGAGTACTCGGAGTGGACGTGCAGGTCGGCGAAGGCCATCGTTCCTCCAGGACCAGAAACCCCGGCCAGCGACAGGTTCGATGTCGCGGGCCGGGGTCGCGGGAGACGGTCAGGCTGAGGGGGCAGCCGTCGAGCGGGCCGACCTGAGCTTCTCGGCGAAGACGTCCACCTTCCCCTGGTCGATCTTCTCGGCGCCTTCCTGCCCGGCGTCAGTGTCGGGTGTCTCCTCGGCGTCCTCGGTGCGGCCGTAGCCGTCCTTCGGCACCGCGCCCTCGACGAACCAGCGGTCGTACCAGTCCGCGCTGCCCATCCGCAGGATTTCCTCGTCGAGGTCGAACCCGACCAGGGCGAGCGCGTCGGTGTAGCGGCTCCATGCCTCGCTGCCCGGGTAGAGCACCGGGTCGGGCGCCGACACGCCGAAGTTGTAGTCGTTCTCCTTGCGGCTGACCTTGAAGTCGTACGCGCCGACCGGGGCGTCGTTCATGAAGACGGCGGCTTCCAGGCCGCTCCAGAAGTTGCGGTGCTTCTGGGAGATGATCACGAAGCGCGGCACCTTCTTGACTGTCCCGTCGGGAAGCTTGAACTCGTCTTCGTAGTCCCGGAACCCCCTGGGGCGCTTCGTCACCGGGTCGAGGATCGGCTCCCGGGCGACGGCGAGGGCGAAGGTCTGGGTGTCCGGCTGGGACTTGTCGCGCTTGAACTTGCCGTCGCGGACCTTGCCCCGGTCACGGTTGTGGATATAGCAGTTCCCGTAGCCTTCTTCGAACGCGTCGGTGGGCCGGTCGTCCTCGTAGATCCTGAACATCCGGTCGTTCATGCAGACAGCCGGCATGGCGGCCGGCCAGTTGTCGCCCTTGAACTCCTGGGGCTTGGGCTTGGTGTCGCAGAACATGTGGACGTCTGCGATCGGCATGTCTTCCAGGTCTGTGATGATCCTGTAGTACCAGGGTCCCTCGCCGTCCTTCATGACGGCGGTCTTGACCCGGTAGAAGCCGGCGGACTTCTGCTCTTCCGCGATCTTCTCGGCCTTGTGGATGCCCTTTTGCATAGTCGCCACGGGTTAATGCCCTCCTGAGTTGTATCCGACGTAGCCAAGGGATATGCCCATTTCCACGGCGTCTCTCGCCTTATCCGGGCTGGCCCCTTTTTCTGTCATCATGAAGATACAGGGTTCATTGATATCGCGCAACACTTTGGGGGTATCGCCGAAGCCGACTCCGACGGCGAATCCCGTGCTGATCCCGCGCTCGCGCAGCGCGGCGGCGACCAGGCCCTGCCAGGCCTCCAGGAGGGCCGCATCGGCCTGCGGAGCGCCCTGGGGCCCGGACAGCAGGTAATGGCCCCATGCCATTGCCCAGCGGCCCGCCGGGGGCTCCTGGCGGGCCGGGGGCGCCTCCTCCTCGTTCTCCTGAGGCGGATCGTTGCGGAGCCCCATCTCCTCCAGTACCTCGTCGGCGGTGAACTCCTCGCCCTCCTCGGTCATCCGGCGGACCGCCTCGGCGACGGCAGCCCTCTTGAGCCGCTCGGCTGTGTCCCGGTCGCGCAGGAACACGCCCCCGAGCGGCACCAGGTCGTAGGCGCGGCGCACCCGGCCGTCCGTGAGCTGGGAGACCGCGTAGGTGAGGCGCTCGTCCTGCACGCCGCCGGACTTCTGCCACAGCGCCTTGTAGGCCACGCGGATCTCCTGCTTGGTCGCCGTCCAGCGGACGCCGAGGAGCAGGTAGTAAGCGCAGACGTCCCACGACCACTCCGGCTGGCGGGCGACCTCGCCGCACGAGGACGCCCGCACGGGCCGGCCGAACCCCTGGCGGAGCAGGGTCCCGTGCGGCGTCTCGGTGCGGCCGATGGCCAGGACCTGCGCTCTCGACCCGTTCGCGCCCGACACCATGACCGCGACGTAGTGCCGGAGGTGCGGCCCGAGGGCCTCCTCCAGGTCGATCTCCCCGTCAGGGCCACGGAAGGCGAACGGGCCGTTCACTCCTGGTCGGCCGCCTTGTTCTCAGCGGCGAGGGAGTCCTCGTCCGGGCCGGTCCAGGCGGACGCCTGCTCCCATTCGGGAACGGCAAGCGACCCGGTGACGGTGATGCCTTCCTGCCCGGCCTGCTCCACCTCGGTGACCTGGCCGGTGACGGCCCCTATCTTACGGATTGCCATGATGCTTCCTCCTTGCGGATATGGTACTGCGCAGTATTAAAGTGACTTATGCAACCGTAAATCCGTTATGTGCAATTACATGCCCGTATGATCCTCCAGAATTTTTTCTGGAGGATCAGCGGGGTAAAGATTGCACATGTGCACACTTCGCTTGTTATTCAGTTTTACCGAAAATACGTTCTGCACAAAATGTGCACACCGGATTGCACAGGCCCCCGGCGAGATTGCACGTCAGCCCAGCAGCGACCTCACCTGAAGCCCCGGGAACCCGGCCCAGCCGCCCCTCCGCACGTACTCGAAGCCGCGCTTCCTCAGCCGCGAGGTCAGCGCCCTCTGGCCGAGCTTGCCGTCCGTCCCGAGGTGCTCGCTGGCCGCCCAGTTCTCGAAGGCCGAGTGGATCTCCGCCGTGCTGCGGCCCACGTGCCGGGCCACCGGGTCCACCACGTCGATCATCGCCTCGATGAACTGCTGCACCACGTCTTCCTCGACGCGGTAGGCCTCCTTGGCCGCCAGCACGCCCTCCGGCGGGTTCAGGCCCTCCGCCTGCCAGGCCAGGGCCCCCTCGATGATCCAGTTGAGGATGCCGGCGGACTCCTCCGCGATCAGCCGCTCCTGGAGGAAGCCGTCCCGCTCGTGCTCGGGGATGACGACGCCCCACAAGATCAGGTGGATGCGCCGCCAGGTGGCCGCGTCGTCGCTCATCTTCGGCAGGTGGTTGGTGGTGAGCTGGATCTTGCCGACCGGCTTGAACTCGAAGTACTCGGCCCGCATGTACCGGGCCGCGATCGTGTCCCCTCCGGTGAGCTGCTTCAGGCGCGGCTCGTCGAGGGCCCTGCCTGCCTTGGTCTCGCTGGCCACCAGGAACCGCTTGCCCGCCATCCGGGCGACGTCGTTAGGGATGCGGTCGTCCATGGAGCTGGCCATCAGGGTGGACACCGGCATCGTCTGCGCGTAGCCGCCCAGCACGTGGGCGAGAACCGCCTGGGCGACGGACTTGCCGTTCGCCCCCTGGCCGTGCCACAGGAACATGGCCTGCTCGTCGGTACGGCCGGTCGCGCAGTAGCCGGCTACCCGCTGGAGGTAGGCGCGCATCTC
>Ga0307474_10000199_pt1 | contig 43331 bp, 41 predicted proteins | sample atmos_gasesECM1C_2_FD_203312 | JGI IMG/M metagenome (GOLD analysis project Ga0307474, IMG submission 203312) | Hardwood forest soil microbial communities from Morgan-Monroe State Forest, Indiana, United States - atmos_gasesECM1C_05 | ecosystem: Environmental > Terrestrial > Soil > Temperate... | reverse complement strand
TCGATCGCGGCGCCCATCGCAACTTATCTCGCTACCCATTACGGCTTGGCCTTTGTCGGGTACTATTTGTCGACGACCGCGCTCATCTCGCTTATTGCTCTGATGTTCATCAAGGGTGAGACAAAATGATTCAACACAATACGGCCTTTGCCGCGCTGCTGTCCGCAGCGTTGCTGCTTGCGAGTCCGGACGCCCAGAGTGCCGATGCCTATGATGCGGCGCTGACGCACCCGGGCCGACCGGCGGCGGATTCAGCCCGTGACGCGATCGATCATCCGGCGGAGATGCTGCGGCTTGCCGGCATCAAGCCGGGGATGAAGGTTGCCGACGTCCTGGCCGGAGACGGGTATTACAGCGAGCTGCTGAGTTATGTGGTGGGCCCCACGGGCCATGTGTTTCTGATCAACAATCTTGCATTCGACAATTGGAGCCAGCCGGCCTTGAAGGACCGCATGGCCGGCGGACGCCTGACCAATGTCACGCAGCAGACGGTCGATCTTAACGACATGCAATTGCCGCCGGCGAGCCTGGACGCGATACTTTTGGTCAAGGTGTATCACGACATGTATTGGGTGAATACCAATCCGAAAAATCCCTGGCCCAAGGTCGATGTCAGCTCCGTTCTCGATCAATTGTCGCGGGCGCTCAAACCCGGCGGGATCCTGCTGTTGATCGATCATTCGGCCAAGGCGGGACGCGGCAAGTCCGACGCGGGGGAATTGCATCGCATTGAAGAGGCATTTGCCGTCCAGGATTTTAGCGCCCACGGCTTCAAAGTCATCGCCAAGAGCGACTTGTTGAGAAGACCGGACGACAAGCGCGATCTGATCAGCTACAAAGGTCCTGCACTGGGCAAAACCGATCGATTCGTTTTGGTGTTTCGCAAGACTTAGTCCGAGCCGCTCAAACTCACAGCGCCAAGACCGAGTTCAGCCAACGCTGCATGCTGGCCGAATCCATGGCGCCGGTCTGGCGGGCGATCTCCTTGCCCGCACGAAACACAATCATGGTGGGAATTGCGCGGATGTTGAAGCGTCCGGCCGGCGCCGGCTCATCCTGGGTATTGAGCTTCGCAAAGCGCAGCTTGGGCTCCAATTGGCGCGCGGCTGCTTCATAAAAGGGGGCCATGGCGATGCACGGTCCGCACCAGGGGGCCCAAAAATCCACCACCAGCGGCAGATCGCTCCGGCTCAGGTGCTTGTCGAAATTCGCCTCGGTCAGTTCGACCGGCTTGCCCTCGAACAAGGGCGAATGGCACTTGGGACAGCGGGGAGCGTCCTTCAGCCGATCGCTCGGCAAGCCGACGACCGAGTCGCAATGACCGCAAACCACTTGAGTACGCTCGCTCATAGGTTGGCCTACTTGGGTTGCGCAACGAGAATTAGAAAGCTATCGGGCACCACGGTCGCGGGTGCGCGCGGCTGATCCTCGCTCGCCGCGGGCGGCGGACCGAATTGCGCGGCGGCCAGATAAATCCGGTGGGTGGCGGGATCAAGGGCCATGCTGCGCGCGCTGACCTGGGTTGTGACCGTGGCGACGACCCGATATTCATCCGGCGAATCTTGATGAATCACGGTCAGCGTGCCGTCGATGCCGTTGGAACTGAACGCCAGGCCCAGTTCAGGATCGAAGACGGCGCCGTCCGATCCCCGGCCGATCACGACTTGGGCGATCGCCTTGCCTGACGCTGAGTCCGTGACCGCCATGACTTGGTTTGCGCAGACCGAGAACAGTCGGTGATGCATGACATCGATGGCAATGGCCGTGGGTCCCGCGCATTCCTTCAGCAGCCATTTGGCTTTTACCATCAAAGACTTGGCGTCGATCATCACCAACCTTCCCGGCGCCGTGTTGATATTCACGAACACATGTCCCGCCTCATCCGTGGCCATGGATTCCGGGGGGCCGGGTAGCGGCACGGTGGCCACGACTTGCAGAGTGCCGGCATCGAGCACCGACAGATTCGCGCTTTCCCGATTGGCGGTGAAAATGTGATTTTGCTGCGGCTCGTAAAGAATGGCGCCGGGCGAGGTCCCCGAAATGGGTACTTCATAAGCCACGCGCAGCGTATCGAGTTCAAAAACCGAGACGGAATTGGCGCGGCCATTGCTGGTAAAGCCGCGCTTTATCAGAGGCGCGAATGCGATCGCGTGCACGCCGGCCGTGCGCGGAATATTGCCGGTCAGTTTGCCGCTGGCGGTTTCGATCACATCGACATGGTCGTCCCGCGTCACGAACAAGCGGCCGCCGCTGGCATCCAACGCCAACGTATCCCAGGCGTTGTTTCCGCCGATCCGCCACCCTCTCGCCACCTTGTAGTCGGCGGCCGGAATGGGCGAGGTCTGCGCGCTCGCGCAAGCCGCGGCAAAGAGCGACAGACACGCAGAAAGCATGAGAAAATTCCGCAGCATTGGCAGCCTGGAGGAAACGGATGGCCGCTAGTTTACGCATGGATCGCGCTAGAAGAAATCGTGCGGGGATCTCAGGTGTAATTTCTACACCTAAGTCAAGCGCAAGAGCACATTTCCAGTGGCGAACAGTTATCGATAGGCTATGCGTTGGACGCAATAACATTTCCGCATCATCAACTACGCAAACAACAGTTCACAAAGGACGTACGCCTCACCCATGATGCGCGCAGATTGGTAGCCATCGGTATGAGGAGAATTGGGATGTTCATTCGGTTAATGGCCGCCGCTGCGGGCGCCGGGGCCATTTTCGTCTCTGTGGGCGCCTTGGCCAACGACAGCGGGGCTCTGGAGGAAATCGTCGTGACCGCGCAGCGGCGCGAGGAATCGGCACAAAACGTCGGTATCGCCATGTCGGTGCTCTCGGGCCAAAGTCTGGCGGCAAAGTCCATCAGCTATGTCAACGATCTGCAGAACGCGGTTCCCAGCCTGCAAGTGGAGCCTGCGTTCGGCAGCAGTCAGCCGCAGTTTCGTCTGCGGGGCGTCGGCTTCATCGACTACACCTCCAATAACACCTCGCCCGTGGGCGTGAGCCTGGACGGCGTCGCGTTCGCGTTGCCCATCCAGACCCAGGGCCAGTTGTTCGACATCGATCGTGTTGAAGTGCTGCGCGGACCGCAAGGCACCTTGTACGGCCGCAATACCACCGGCGGCGAGATCAATTTCATCAGCAATCGTCCCACTGCGGACCCGCATGCGGGGTTCTCGCTGGAATACGGCTCGCACAATGAGGTCAACGCGGAAGGGTTCGTGTCCGGCAGCATTGCCGACGGGCTGACGGCAAGGCTGGCCGTGGCAACGGAACAGGGCGGCGCGTGGCAGCGCAATCGGGTTACCGGACAATCGTTGGGCGACAAAGACAAGGTCGCGGTTCGCGGCCAACTGCAATGGGATCCGGCGGAAGCGGTTGACTTTCGGCTCGGGGTTCATTGGGCGCAGGATAAGTCCGATGAACAGGGCCTGTACTTGCTCCAGCCCTACACGACGCCGAACGGTCTGCAGACCATCCCCGCGGATACGTCGCGATATGCCACGGGATGGGCGCTCAATCCGACGTTTGCCAAGCTCATCGGCATCAGTGCGAACTCGAAGCCCGGGCTCGACGACAGCAACAACGGCGTCGACCTGACCGCCAATATCGATTTTGGCGGCGCCAAACTCACCAGCATTACCGCCTACAACAAACTCATCCGGCGCGAATATGCGGACTGGGACGCCACGCAATTCGACGACTCGGACGAATACTTGAACAGCGATCTCGACGTGTTCTCCCAGGAACTGCGCCTCGCGGGGAATCATGGGCCTTTCGGCTGGGTCACCGGCGTCTTCTACTCCAATGAAGATCTGCGCGAGAACTTCTATTCCGACCTCACCGATCGGCTGGGCGGCATCACGGTGACCACTTACGAGCAAGTCGCCAACTCCGTCGGGGTCTTCGCGCAGGGCGACTATCAATTCACCGACACCCTGAAGGCGACGCTCGGCGTGCGCGAGGATCACGAGAGCCGTGAACTGATCGGGCTCAACACGGCATTTCTGCCCGGAGCACCCTCGCTGACCGGCGGCGCGCTGGGCGGATCGATCACCTCGAACTTGCCCTCCGGAAAGGCGGAGCTGGACTACAAGCCCGTGTCCAGCACGCTGATCTACGGGAGCATCAGCCGCGGCGTCAAGTCGGGCGGCTTCACCGCGCACAATACGCTCACTGCGCCGGCGGCGGATCCGTTCGAGCCGGAAAGACTCACCGCCTTCGAGATCGGCGTGAAATCAGACCTCACGCGCACCCTGCGAGTCGACACATCCGTTTTCTACTATCGCTACAGGGATCAGCAGATTCTGGGCAAGGTCTTCGACGATGCGTCGCAGTCGTTCATCGGCCGATTCGTCAATGCCAATTCGCGCATTAGCGGCGGTGAAATGGATTTGGAGTGGCAGCCGCTGGCCGGGATTTCGATTTCCCAATATGCCGGATTTGCGGAAGGCTACTACACCAGCAAGCTGCTGAATGCTCCCTTGAATCCGGCGCAGCCGCCGGTCGACTACAACGGCCAGCCGGAAAGCTTTCCGAAGTGGAGTTACGGCGGCGATGTGAGTTACAGCTGGAATGTGGGCGCTTTCAGCGTGACCGCCGAATCGAACTACAGTTTTCACGATACCTACAGTCAGTTCTTCTTGTTGGGCAGCAACGATTTCACCATTCCGAAATACTGGCTGGCGAATGCGAATCTGACGCTGGCGCCGGCCTCCGGCGCGCCCTGGACGGTGACACTGTGGGGCCGAAATATTTTTGATAAATCCTACGATCTCACCCGGAATTTCTTCCTGCCGACCAGCGAAGTCGCCGCGGCCGGCGAGCCCACGACGGTCGGCATCCGACTGACTTACAAATACTAGGATGGCCATGCGAATTCTCGGCATCGTTTTGGGGCTCATCGTGCTGATCCTGATCGGCGCATGGCTTTGGCTGCGCGGACCGGATATTCCCTATGCGACGCTGGAGGCGAAATACGCCCAAGGCGATTCGCACTTCGTGGATCTGCCTGGGGGCTATCACGCGCACTATCGCGAGAATGGCGATCCAAACGCGCCATTGCTCGTGTTGTTGCACGGGTTTGGGGACTCCTTCACCACGTGGGAGGGTTGGGTGCGGGAACTCAAGCCGCAGTTCCATATCATCAGCCTGGATTTTCCCGGTCATGGTCTGACCCGCGCGCCGGCGGGCACCACCTTGAGCGGCGATGGGTTGGCGGACTTTGTCGACGCCTTCGCGGCGAAACTGGCATTGCCGAAGTTTGCGGTCGCCGGCAATTCCATGGGGGGCGGAGCCGCCTGGGAACTCGCCGTGCGCCATCCGGATCGAGTCAATGCGTTGATTTTGGTCGATGCGGCCGGCTTTGCGAACGACAAACCCGGCAAGCAGCCCTTGGCATTCCAGATCCTGCGATATCGTCTTGGACGCACCTTGCTGAGCAAAATCGACAATCGGCCCTTGATCGACCAGGGTCTCAAGGTCGATGTCTACGACAAATCGCTGATCACGCCGTCCATCGTGGATCGCTTTGCGGAGTTTCAGCGGGCGCCCGGCCACCGCGAAATTTTGATGAGCGTCAATATGGGCTCGCGAGCGGGCTCGACGGCCGAACTGCTGTCGAGCATCAAGGTTCCCACATTGATCTTGTGGGGCGAGAGCGACCCGCTCATCGAACCTGGCGCGGCGAAAAAATTCGCGGCGGCGATCAGCGGATCGAAATTGATCACCTACCCCAAAGTCGGGCACTTGCCGCAGCTCGAGATTCCGCAGCGCTCGGCGGCGGACGTCGCGGCGTTCTTGAAGGCTAATCCGGGTGCGGCGCTGTGATTTTGATCGGGTAGCGCTCGTCAGGGAGGGTGAGAAGAATCTAGGCCCGAAATCAACAGGACCTAGATTCTTCTCGCCCTCCCTGACGGGAACTCGGGCCGCTCAAACTCACACGGCGCCGAGTTCCGCATGCCGGCCGCCTCAATACCCGAGGTATCATTTAGGCATGCAGCGAGACTATCTGGGTAACTCGATCAGCGGCGGACGCGACAGCACGCTGCGGGCCATCGATGATTTCATCGAAGGCTATCTGGCCTATGAAACCCGCGCCGAACGCGTCCTCATCGCCGCCGACGCGGACCCGGAATCCTGCATGGCCAATGTGTACGGCGGAATCCTGTGGATGCTGCTGGAGGCGCCGGAGGGCGCGGCGCGCGCTGCGAAGTATCTGACGGCAGCGGAACACGCGGCGCCGGGCGCGACGCGGCGCGAACAACTCAACTGCGCCATGTTGCGCGCGTGGGTCGACGATGATCTGGGGCGCTGCATCCGCCTCTGCGATCAGGTGTCGGATGAGTTTCCACGGGATCTCGCCATCGTCAAGACTCATCAGTACTTCGAATTCAACCGCGGCAACTCGCCCGAGATGCTGCGCATCGCCTTGAAGGTCAGCGCCGCGAACAGCGATGTTCCCTACGTCTACGGCATGAAGGCGTTCGGTTATGAGCAATGCCACCTGCTCGACGAAGCAGAGTCCGAGGCGCGCTCGGCGCTTGCGATGCGCCGCAAGGAACCCTGGGCGCAGCACGCCCTGGCGCACGTATTCCTGACGCGTGGACGGATCGACGAGGGCGCGCAATTCCTGGAAGACGCCGCCGATACCTGGTCCGGCCTGAACTCCTTCATGCTCACGCACCTCTGGTGGCACTTGGCGCTGTTCTATTTGAGCCAAGGCCGCGAGAACGAAGCGCTGCAACTGTATGACGAGCATTGTTGGGGCGTCGCCAAGAACTATTCGCAGGATCAAATCGGCGCCGTCTCGCTGCTTGCCAGGCTCGAAATCGCGGGCATGGATGTCGGGTCACGCTGGCTCGATTTGAGCGGGCATCTGGCGGCGCGCGCACACGATACGAGTCAGCCATTTCTATCGCTGCAATATCTGTACGGCTTGGCGCGGGCGCGTCGCCCGGAAGCCAAGGTCTTGCTGGAATCGGTGCGCGAGTACGCCGAACGCGCGCCGCCGTTCACGCGCACCGCATGGCGGGACGTCGCCCGGCCGGGCTGTGAAGGTTTGTACGCTTACGCCTGCGGCGATTTCGAGCGCGCCTGGCGGCACTTGAGCGTCGCCATGCCGCGTATGGCGGAGGCGGGCGGCAGCCATGCGCAGCGCGACCTGTTCGAGCAACTCTTGCTGGATGCGGCGCTCAAGAGCGGCCGATTGCACGTCGCGCAACAGGCGTTGGAATTGCGGCGCAGCGCCGATCCCAACGGCGTGCCGGTCAATACGCTGTTGGCCGGGGTTTACGCCCAGCTCGGTCTCAATTCCCTGGCCGATCAGGCGCGCAGCCGCGCCGCGCTCACGCGCGCCCGACATCCCTCGCGGGATGCAGGCGATGCCGCGAGGGACGCATGACTCCGGATACCGAGAATCTGCTCGAGATCATCGAGGCGCGCCGTGAAGAATTGATTGAGCTGGCGCAGGCATTGATTCGCTTTCCGACCATCAATCCGCCCGGCGAAGCCTATCAACCCTGCGCGGAATTCATTGGCCGGCGCTTGGGCGCGCGCGGATTCGACGTGAATTATGTGCGGGCGGCGGGGACGCCCGGCGATAGCGAACGCTATCCGCGCGTCAATGTCATTGCGCGGCGGGAAGGCGGTATTGCGGGACGTTGCGTGCACTTCAACAGCCATATCGATGTGGTGCAAACCGGCGCCGGCTGGACCCTGGATCCCTTCGCCGCGGTGATTCGCGACGGCAAAATCTACGGCAGAGGCGCCTGCGACATGAAGGGCGGCCTCGCAGCGTCCATCATCGCCGTCGAAGCCCTCATCGATTCGGGCGCGGAATTGCCGGGCGCGCTGGAGATTTCGGGAACGGTCGACGAGGAATCCGGCGGCTTCGGCGGCGTTCACTATCTGGCGCAGCGGGGTTGGTTTTCCCCGCCGCGTGTCGATCATGTGATCATTCCCGAGCCCCTGAACGTCGATCGCGTTTGCATCGGTCACCGCGGCGTCTGGTGGGCCGAGGTGGAAACTCACGGGCGCATGGCGCATGGATCCATGCCTTTCCTGGGCGATTGCGCGGTGCGCCACATGCATGCCTTCATCGATCTGCTGGAGCGGGATCTCTATCCAAAACTTGCGGCGCGGCGCACCGATATGCCCGTGGTCCCCTCGGGCGCGCGGCATTCCACCATGAACCTCAATTCGATTCACGGCGGCCAGGCGGAGACCTCCGGTTTTCCCGCACCCTGTGTGCCGGACTCCTGCCGACTGGTGATCGATCGCCGCCTGCTCATCGAAGAGGATATGCTCAGCGTCAAAGTCGAAGTGCGCGCGCTGCTGGACCATCTCGCGGCGGAACGCGAGGGGTTTGCCTATGAGCTGCGCGATATTTTCGAGGTGCAGCCCACCATGGCGGATCGCAACGGGCCGGTCGCGCGCAGCACCGCCGCCGCGATTCAACGGGTGCTGGGCCGCGAGGCCGAATTTGTCTGTTCGCCCGGTACCTACGATCAGAAGCACATCGATCGCATCGGCAAGCTGCGCGACTGCATTGCCTACGGTCCGGGAATTCTCGACCTGGCCCATCAGCCGGACGAGTACGTGCTGATCGAGGACATGGTGAATTCCGCCAAAGTCATGGCGCTCTCCGCCCACGCCTTGCTGGCCGGCCGCGCATGACCTCGGCTCGGCGGCGACCTTGAAGCGCGCGAGCTCGAAGCGCGCGACGTTGACGCGCGCGGCGTTCTCGGCGCTGGCCACACTCGGTGCCGTGATGCTCGCCGCGTGTCCGGCGCAGGGCGCGCAGCGCATGATCATCGGCACGCAACTCGAGCCGCCGGTGCTCGATCCCACGGCCAATCCCGCCGCCGCCATATCCGAGGTGCTCTACGGCAACGTTTACGAGGGCCTGGTGCAATTCGCCGCGGATGGCTCCGTGCTGCCGAAACTCGCGCTCTCATGGGAAATCTCGAGCGACGGCCTCACGTATCTATTTCACCTGAAAAGCGGAGTGCGCTTCCACGATGGCAGCGAATTCGACGCGGCGGCCGCTAAATATTCGTTGGAGCGCATCGTGGCGCCCGGCTCGACCAATCCCCAAAGGGCGCGCCTGCAGGCCATTCGTGCAGTCGAGGTCGTGGATCCGCTGACCTTGAGGGTGCTGCTCAGCCGCCGCTCCGGCGGATTGCTGCAATCCCTCGCGTTCGGATCGGCGGTGATGGTGTCGCGGTCATCCGCGATGAGCAATGCCGTGCGGCCGATCGGCACGGGCCCGTTTCGATTCTTGCGTTGGCGGCGCGGCGACTCCATCACCCTGGAGCGCAACCCGGATTACGCGGGGCCGACCGCGCGATTGAGCCAGGTCACCTTCAAATTCATCACGGATCCCACCGCGGCCTTTGCCGCCTTGATGGCCGGCGATGTCGACGCATTTGCCAACTACCCGGCGCCCGAGAGTTTTTCGCAGTTTGCGGTGGATCGCCGCTTCAAGGTGTTCACCGGCACCACGGAGATGGAGACCGTGTTGGGACTCAATGAGCGCGTGGCGCCCTTGAGCAATCTGCTGGTGCGCCGTGCGATTTCCTACGGCCTGGACCGGCGCGCCATCATCGACGGCGCAATGTTCGGCTACGGCACGCCGATCGGCAGTCATTTTCCGCCGGGCAACCCTGCCTATATCGACTTGACCGGCATGTACCCGCACGACATCGCCAAAGCGAAAGAATTACTGGCGCAAGCCGGCTATCCGCACGGCTTTTCGATGACGCTGAAGCTGCCGCCGCCCAGTTACGCGCGGCGCAGCGGCGAGATTGTCGCCGCGCAGCTGGCGCAGATCGGCATCCGCGTCAATATCGAGAATCTCGAATGGGCGCAGTGGCTCGATCAGGTCTACACCCGCCATGACTTCGACATGAGCATCGTGGGTCATGCCGAACCGCTGGACTACGACATCTACGCCCGCGACGACTATTACTTCGGCTACTCGAATCCCGAATTCAAGGCGCTGATCGCCGCACTGGACGATAGCGTTGATGCCTCCAGGCGCAAAGAGTTGCTGCAGCAGATTCAGCGCAAGCTCGCCACCGATGCCGTCAACGGCTTTCTGTTCCAGTATCCGCGCTTGGACATCCGGAATGCGCATGCGCACGGCATCGACTTCGACAATGTGCTGAGCGTGGTGGATGTCACGCAGGCATATTTTGACGATGCGGCGCAGGTGAATCACAGTGACGAGCTGGCCGCCGCGGCTGGGATCCGCCTGCCGTCATTCAGAATCGCCGGTATGCTTTTTTCGGCCGGAGCGCTGATCTTGCTGATCCTGAGCGCGCGTCGCTTCGGCAGTGCGTATCTTGCCGGGCGCGTGGCCGTGCTGGCGGCGACGCTGCTGGCCTCCACGGCCATCGTGTTCGTGATTGTGCAGATAGTGCCTGGCGATCCGGTGCGCTACATGATGGGACTGCAGGCGGACCCCGCCACGGTTGCGCTCATGCGTCACGAACTCGGACTGGACGCGGGCCCCTTGCAACGCTATGGCTCATGGGTCGGCGGATTGCTGCACGCCGACTTCGGCTTGAGCTACACCTATCGCATTCCGGTGGGCGCGCTGCTCGCCGAGCGTCTGCAAGTGTCATTGCCGCTGGCGCTGTACGCGATGCTGCTGTCGACGGCCGTGGCTTTTCCGAGCGCCCTATACGCCGCGGCCAGGAGAGGGCGCCTCGGCGATTCGATCGTCAGCGGCATAACGCAGTTGGGTCTCGCGGTGCCCAATTTTTGGCTGGGAATGCTGCTGGTGCTGGTGTTTGCGATCGCGCTTCGCTGGGTGTCAGCCGGCGGATTCCCCGGATGGGAGGCGGGATTCTGGACCGGTGTGAAAGCCCTGACGCTGCCGGCCATTGCGCTTGCCACGCCGCAGGCCGCGATTTTGGCGCGGGTGTTGCGCGGCGCGCTGATCGACATCCTGCACGAGGACTACATCCGCACCGCGCGCGCGCAAGGCGTCGGTGAGCGGCGCGTGCTGCTGCGGCACGCGTTGCCAAATGCCCTCGTGCCGGTGTTGACCATCCTCGGCATGCAATTCTCTTTTCTGCTCGCCGGCGGCGTGATCATTGAAAATGTATTTTTTCTGCCGGGACTGGGCCGGTTGGTGTTTCAAGCCATCGTGCAGCGCGACCTGATCGTCGTGCAGAGCGTGGTCGTGTTGTTGGTGTTTGCGGTGGTGATGGTGAGTTTCCTGGTCGAGCTGGGTTATGTGCTGATCAATCCGCAATTGCGGGCCCGCGATCCATGAACTCCGCCGCGCGCAATGTGAGCCTCGGCGCAGGTGCCCTCATCACGGCTCTGTTCGTGGCCATGGCTGCCATCGCGCGTTTCTGGACGCCCTACGATCTGCGCATTCTGCACATTGCCGATAAGCTTCGGGCGCCGAATGCACAGCACTGGTTCGGCACCGATCAGTTGGGCCGCGACGTCCTATCGATGATCATGGCGGGCGCCCAGACCTCCGTCGGCGTGGCGTTGCTCTCGGTGATCATCGGAGTCTGCATCGGCGTGCCGCTCGGGCTGCTCGGCGCCGCGCGGCCCGGCGCAACCGACGAGATTGTGACGCGCGGCAATGATTTGATTTTTGCCTTTCCAGCGTTGTTGCTGGCGATCCTCATCACGGCCGTGTTCGGTCCGGGCGCCATCAATGCCATCATTGCCATCGGCATTTTCAACATACCGGTGTTCGCGCGCGTGACGCGCGCCGGCGCGCTACAGCAATGGACCAAAGATTACACCTTGGCCGCCCGCGTCGCGGGCAAAGGCCCACTGCGAATTTCCTGGCAGCATATTCTGCCGAATTTGACCGGCCTGTTGGTCGTGCAAGGAACCATCCAGTTTTCACTCGGCGTCATCGCGGAGGCCGGCCTGTCGTACGTGGGATTGAGCGCGCAGCCGCCGACGCCCAGTTGGGGGCGAATGCTCAATGAGGCGCAAACCCTCACCGCGCTGGCGCCTTATCTCGCGCTCTTTCCCGGGATCGCGGTCCTGCTGTTTGTATTGGGATTGAATCTGCTCGGCGAGGGATTGCGTCGCCGCGCCGGGCGTCCCGCATGAGCGATCCGCGGCTTCTGGAAGTCATCGATCTGAGCGTCGCCATTGGCTCCGCACGGATCGTGAAAAATGTATCGCTCGAAGTCCGTGCCGGCGAAATCCTAGGACTGGTCGGTGCGTCGGGCTCGGGCAAATCCATGACGGCACTTGGCATCATGCGGCTGTTGCCGGCGAGCGCCTCCTTTACGGGGATCACTCGCCTGAACGGCGAGACCTTGAGCTCGAAATCCGCGGGAGAGATGCAGGCCATTCGTGGCCGCGACATCGGCATGGTGTTTCAAGAGCCGATGAGCGCGTTGAATCCGCTGATGCACATCGGCGATCAGGTGGCGGAGACCGTGCGATCGCACCGTCGGATCAGCGCGGCCGAGGCGCAAGGATTGGCGCGCGAGGCTCTGAATCTCGTGGGATTGCAGGGAGAGCAGGGCGCACTCGACCGGCTGCCATACGAACTATCCGGCGGCCAACGCCAGCGCGTGGCCATTGCCATGGCGATCGTGCTGTCGCCGCAGTTCCTCATCGCGGATGAACCCACCACGGCTTTGGATGTCATTACGCAGGCGCAGGTATTGCTGTTGTTGCAGGGGTTGGTGCGCACGCGAAACATGGGCATGATCTTGGTGACGCACGATCTTGCCGTCATTGCGCAGCTCGCCGATCGGGTCGCGGTGATGCATCAGGGCGAGATTGTCGAGCAGGCCGCAACGGCAGAGATTTTGCGCCGGCCGAGCAATGCCTATACGGCAGCGCTGTTGGCGGCCTCCGAGTTGCAGCCGAAGCGCGCGGAGAAAGCGCAGACCCAAGCGCCGGCCATTTTGCAGGTGCGCGGCGTCGTGCGCGAATACCCGCGCCGGCGGACCTCGCTGTGGCATCCTGTTGCGCCGTTGCGCGCCGTCGACGGAGTCTCATTGTCGGTTCACGCGGGTGAAACGGTGGGTTTGGTGGGCGAGTCGGGGTCCGGAAAGTCGAGCCTGCTGCGGGTCATCCTCGCGCTCGAACGGGCCCAGGCTGGTGAGGTCAGTCTGCTCGGCGAGACGTTCTCGGGCGCGAGCGGCGCAATGTTGAGCCGCCTGCGCCGCTCCATCCAGGTGGTTTTTCAAGATCCCTATGGTAGCTTTGATCCAAGGTGGACCGTGGAGCAGCTGATCGGCGAGCCCTTCTTTCTGTTGAACCCGCCGCCCTCGAATGTGGAGCGTCGACGCAAGGTGGCCATGGTTCTGGAGCAAGTGGGATTGTCCGCCGCCGATGCGCAGCGGCTGCCGCGGGAATTCTCGGGCGGCGAGCGCCAGCGGATTGCGATTGCACGAGCACTGATCACCGAACCGGCCGTGATTGCATTCGATGAGGCCGTCTCCGCGCTCGACGTACTGATCCGCGCGCAAGTTCTCGCGCTGCTCGCCGATCTGGCCCGGCGTCTCAAGGTGGCGTATCTCTTCGTGTCGCATGATTTACACGTCATCAGAGCGATCGCCGATCATGTTTATGTGATGCAGCATGGGCGAATCGTCGAGGAGGGGGCGGCGGCCGCCGTGTTCGATTCGCCACGCCACGCGTACACGCAAGCGTTGGTGGCGGCCTATCCCAAGCTGCCGGTGAACTCGGAGATTCCCAGGTGACCGCACCCCGTCTTGCCGCCGCGCGGTTGATTCTGGTGAATCGGCGGATGCGCGCCGGCTTAACGTTGAGCGGCATCGTTTTACTCGGTCTAGCAGTGTTGGCCGCGTTGTTTTGGTTGGAGGCGACGGTCTCACCGCTGCTCAACTGGTTGCGTTTGCACGGTCTGTTCTGCGCCGGCGCCGCCGCAATTGCCAGCGCCATCCTGGTCGCGCGGCGGCGGGCGCTCAAGCGCGCTGAATTCGCGCGATCCTGGTTGGCGGCCGTTCCGGTCGGCGCATCGACGGCGCGATGGGAGTCGCTGCTCATCGAAACACTCCCCGCGATCGCCGCCCTGGGGCTGCTCAGCATCGCAAGCGTCTCGTACGCGCTGGTCCTCTTGATTGCCAAGCGCGCCGAGATCGTCGCGCTCCTTGCGGTGTGGGCCTATCTCAGCGGTGGAATTGCGGTCGGGGTGATCGGCAGTTTTCTGATACGGCAGCCGAAACCGGTGGATCTGCCGCCGGGTTCCCGCTACGTTCCCCATCCGAAATCGCGCCGAGCCGCAAAGATTCGCCCTACCTTGAGCGCGCTCGGGAGTTGGCCGATCCGCCAAGCGTTTGCCTGGGCTCAACCGAAAGTCGTTTCTCGCGCGATCATCCCGATCCTCGTCATGATGCCGCTGGGCACGACGGCAGATACGGCCATGGTCGTGATCGGCATGTCCGGGATTATCGGCGTGCTCTTGCTGGTGTGGTTGGGGGTCATGTCCGCCAGCCGCTTGGCGCGCCGCTGGCTGGCGCCCTTGCCGGTGCGCTCGGGCGAGGTGATTCGCGCATTCTTGCTGCCGGTCTGCGCAGTGATCGTCGCGGCGAGCGCGATCGAGGCCCTGCTCCTGTTGGTGCTCAATGCCTCGTATCGCAGCGCGGCCGAGGTGGGCGCCTGGACGGCAGTCGTGGGTTGCGTGACGGTGAGCTGCGTGCTCATTTGGACCTGTAGACAGACTCCTGCCCAAGAACGCGGCCGTGAATAGCCCCGTCCTTGAAATCCGCGAACTGCGGGCAGGCTACGGGCCGCGCACGGTGCTCGAAAATATTTCGATTGCCCTTAACGCAGGCGAATGGTTCGTGCTGCTGGGCCCCAATGGTTGTGGGAAGAGTACGTTGCTCGATTGTGTGGTCAGCCGGCTGATTCCGTCCGGCGGCGAGATCTCAATCGCCGGTCATTCGCTGCGCAGAGCTCCTTTCGAGGCCAAGCGGCAGCTCGGGTATGGGTGCGCGCCCGATGTCCTGCCGGCACTCTTGACCGCGCGTCAATGCTTGGAAGTGCATGCCGCGGCAAAGGGCCTCAGTGCGATCGGCGATGATTTGCTGACCCTGGCGGACGAGTTGCGCTTCACGCCTTACCTCGAAGCTTTTGTCGATACGCTGTCGCTCGGCACGCGTCAAAAGCTTGCGGTGCTCCTGGCCTTGGTGGGCGACCCGCTGTTGATCGTTCTCGACGAAGCGTTCAACGGCCTCGACCCGGCGAGCGCGCTGATGCTCAAGCGGCATCTGCGAGCCCGCATTGAACGGCGCGGCGCCGCTTTGCTTCTCGCCACGCATTCCTTGGATATTGTCGAACACTATGCGGATCGAGCCGCCGTCTTGATCGACGGCAGACTCAAACATGTGTGGCCGAAGGTGGAACTGCAACGTCTGCGGAATGCCCACGGCGATTTTGAAGCGGCACTGGCGGCGGCGATCGGCGAGTCCTAGATAGTTATTTTATGACTCGGCTCTTGGGGTATGTGTCTGGTAGGGGCCTGCGACTTTCTCTAGCCATGTCCGTGCCACGGCGCGGAGGCTGCGATCAAGAATGTACTGCGGATCGCGACAATCAAAAAGAATCCGCTTGCCGCGTTGCGCGCGCACGAGTGCGAAAGCCTTGTCGGGTGCGCGGCTGTTGTCGAACATGAGTGTCATGTCGGCAATCGGCGCGGCGTAACCGATCGCGCGCTGGGTTCTCGGAAATCGGCTATTCAGCTTATTGAGAGGTACGCCGTGGCCGCCTTGTTCCTTGCGTGTTTCGACGCGCAGCACCGAGAGCTCCGGAGCGCTCAAGCCGACGAACAGTAATACGACAAAATAGCCGGCGGCGCGCAAGGTCTTGATGATGTCGGCTTTGGATTCAATTCGTCCATCTGGGTGCTTCTTCCAGTGCGAGAAGACAGTTTCGAAGGCGAACGGCATTTCGCGTTCCATGACAAGCCCGACAAATGCCTGCACGCCAGCCTGAGAGAGGAGTTGCCAACGCTCGTCATTGTCGCGGAGCTTTCGGGCCCACTGCGGAAGCTGGCCGCTCTTCGCATCAGCGGGCGGCAGAATGGAGGCGGTTATGCGATCGGCATTGATCAGTGGGATTTTCAGCTGTGGTGCGAGCCGTTCATTCCAGAGTGTTGTCTTGCCGCTGCCGTTGTGCCCGGCCAGAACAAACGCGGTGGGCTTGCTCTTGCCGGCGACTGCTTGCGATAGAAGTTTGGATAGGCCGGGCGGTCGGCGCCACGACTCTCTCACGTTGCTTTGAATTTTCCGCCGACGACTCGGCCTTTGCGACGCGTGCCATCGCGGGAAGTGCGCACGAGTTTTGTTGCGTCCGAAGGATCAGCGGAATAGGCGAATATATCGCTCGAATCATTCGTAAAGATGGAGCGCTTGCTGATCCCCGGCTTGTTCAGGGCTCGTCCAGTTTTGCGCAGCATGGCCGCGGCTCGATCGGCGGGGCGGGTGCGAGCGACTCCGGTCATCGAGTCGCCCGTTCGGACGATCGTGAGTCTCTCGTCCAGTGTGGCAATTCGCTTACCTCGAAGTCGAATCTCGCTTCCCGCGCGAGAGCCCGCTCTTTTGCCGTTTCTAGTTGCCATGGCGAAATACTCTCGCAAAGTCGCTTACATTGCCAATCACCCCTTCGAATTTGCGACTGTTTCTTTCGTTTTCAAGCGGTTAGCGCTCAGGGTTTGCGCCGCCGGCGAGAAGAGTCCACGCCACCAGCGCGGCCTTCTTCTGATCGGCGCCCCAGGGCGGACCCTTCCCCAATCCCAGTTTATTCACGGTCTCGAGCATTTGCTCGACAGGGCGGCGCAGGCACTTGCCTGCGTGCGCTTCCAGCGTACGGGCGGAGATGCGGCAAACGGGCAGCCGACACTGCTCGGCGGCGACAAACAGCGCGTTTCTAAAGTGATCGCCGTCCGCCGCATGAATCAGCGCATGCGAGGCGAGAATCGACGGCAAGGAGACCTGCTTGCGGCTCGAGGAGTCGATGATGCCGACGGCGCTCACAACCATGCCGCGGCCCTTCAATTGTTCAGACTGGTTGCGTAGGCAATCGTACGCGAGGCGGGTCGCCACGGCCATGTATCCATCCAAGCGGCCGGTTGCTTCTTCGACGCACAGAAATTCGACGGCGTGATACGGCTGCTTGGATTCGGGATCATGATCGTCGATCAATTGAACGCGTGAGCGCGCCAATAATTCCGGGGCGGCCGCGCTGCCGCCGAGCACGACCATGGCTGCCCAGCCCGAGTGCGGCGAGAAGCCAATCGCCGCAGTTTCACTTGCCGCAGTTTGCGCTGCCACGAGATCCTTTCAAAATTGTTCAGCCGAAATGCACCGCGCGGGCGACGGCGCGCGCCAGGCAGTCCGCGGCGGCCGATCCAATGCGCGCGATATGCGCCGCACGCAAGAGACTCTCATCGAGCGCCAACTCCGCGCCGGCCAGGGCGAACACCGTGTCGCCGTCGAAGGGAGTGTGTGCCGGACGTATTGCGCGCGCAATTCCGTCTTGCGCCATCATCGCAACTCGTTTGCATTCCACCGAGCTCAAGTCGGCATTGCAGGCGACCACCGCGATCGTGGTGTTGACGCCCGGCCGCAGCCGGCCGATCGCCAACAGCCGAGCTTCGTCGGGTGCGGGGTTGCTCGAGTCCATCGTGCTCGTTGGGGGCCCGCCGCCGCCGAATTCCTTCTCCAACTCAAAAGGCCACGCCCAGTAGGTTTTGCCATCCGGCATCAAAGCCGATCCGACGGAATTCACGGCCACCAGCGCGCCGACCAGCAAGCCGCCTTGCAAGTCCAGCGACGCGGATCCGATCCCGCCCTTGCGCATTCCCGCCAGAGCCCCGCGCCCGGCGCCGAAGGAACCCAAGGCGAAATCGCGCTGCGCCGCGCCTGCCGCGCGCAGTCCCAAGTCGCGGTACGGCGGCGACAGTCCCCAGTTCTTATCCCCGCCGTTGCCGAGGTCGTGCAAGACGGCGCAGGGAACGATGGGAATGGACGGCGACCCAGGGCGCCATTGCAAGCCGCTGCCTTGCGCCGATAAGGCGCTGGTAACGCCATCCGCCGCGGCCAGACCAAACACTGACCCACCCGCAAGCACCACCGCGTGTGCGCGTCCCACCAGGTTTTCCGGGGCGAGGGCGTCGGTCTCGCGCGTCCCGGGACCGCCGCCGCGCACATCCACGGCCGCCGCCCATCCGCTCTCGCATAACAAGACCGTGACGCCGGTACGGATCGCTTCATCGGTGGCGTGGCCGACCTTCAATCCCGCGATATCGGTAATGAGATTCTGAGGTCCCGGGCGAAACACGACGGCCTAGCGTGGCTGTGCCGCAATGACCGCCAGTCCCTGCAACACCAGATCCGGCACGATTTCGCCGTGCGCGCGCATCGTTCCGGCGATCATGCTGGCATCGCCTCCCGTGATGAACAGTTTGGGCGCGGTGCCGGTGCTTTGCTCGACCACCTCGCAGGTGCGGTCCGCCATTCCCGCCAGCGCGAACACGGCCCCCCGGGACACGGCGGCGATGGTGTTATTTGCCAGCACGCCGGCCAGCGAGGAGGTGCTGTTGAAGGCGGCCTTGGCGATGTCGCTGGTATTGCTCATCAGCACCTCGCGCATCATATGGATGCCGGGCGCGATCATGCCGCCCAGGTGCTGGCCATTGGCATCCACGGCATCGACCTTGACGGCGGTGCCTGCGTCCACCACGCAAAGCGCGCCGTGAGCCCGTGTCCACGCGCCGATGAGGGCCAGCCAACGGTCAGCGCCGAGCAGCGAGGGATCAAGGTAACCGCTGGTCAGTCCGTCAAATTCCCGCGCTGCCGTGACGAACTCAATATCGACGCGAAAGCGTTTCTTCGTCAGCTTGGCGAGCGTCTTTGCCATAACAGGCCCTGCGACGTTCGAGACCAAGACCCGGCTGGGTTTTTGCCCCGATTCGAACAGTGTCGTCGTCCAAATACCTGGCTTGGCATCACGGTGGACCACGGCCTGCTGGTCGGACAGTCCGGTGCTCGTAAGCCAGGCCCATTTGAGGCGCGTATTGCCGACATCGATGACCAAAATCATTCGGAATTTTTTACCTTAATATCGTCGCGCACGCCCGAGCGCGCAGGCGCGCAGGATAGCATCGTGGACGGCGAAAGGGTTCTGACGGGAATCTTGGCCGGTTAGCCGCTAAACTTGAGGCCGGGATGCCGCCAGTGAGGACTTATGCCGGATTTGAAGCAGGCGATCAGGGACGTACCGGATTTTCCGCGCGCAGGAATCTTGTTCCGGGATATCGCCCCTTTGCTGCGCGATCACTTCGAGGCCACGGTGGATGCGCTGGATGCGTTGCTGAGCGCTCAAGAATGGCGGGAGGTCGACGCGCTTGCGGGAATTGAGTCGCGCGGATTTATCCTGGGTGCGGCGCTGGCGCAGCGCCGGCACAAAGGATTTGTCCTGGTCCGCAAACAGGGTAAGTTGCCCCCGCCCGTCGTTGATGTGACCTATGACCTCGAATACGGCTCGGGCATCCTGGAGATGCAAGAAGGCCGCGGCCGCGTCGTGCTGGTCGATGATGTCTTGGCCACCGGCGGGACCATGAGCGCTGGCGCAGATTTGTGCGATCGCGCCGGCTATGAGCTCAAGGCGCTCTTGGCATTGATCGATCTTGGCATTGTCCAGGACTTCTCCTGGCGGGATTTGCGGCTACGCGCCTCCCTCATCTACTAGCGGCGCGCGGCCATGTCTGAATTGCCGGGCATTATTGTCGTGATCGCGTTGCGCGTCGAGTCCGCAGGTGTATTCGAGGCAGCGGGTGTGCCGGTGCTGTATTGCGGCGTGGGCAAGGTTAACGCAGCCATTGCGCTCACCAAGGAGTTATCCCGCTATGCGCAGCAGGGAGAGGAGATGCCGTTGGTCGTGAATTTTGGTTCCGCGGGCAGCCGCTGCTTCGCCTCCGGCACGCTGGTGGCGTGCCAGGAATTTGTCCAGCGCGACATGGATGTCAGCGGCCTCGGCTTTGCGCTCGGGGTCACGCCCTACGATGAAGCACCCTCATCGCTGATTTTCGATCCGGTGTTCACACACTTGCCGGCCGGGATCTGCGGCAGCGGCGACTCGTTCGCGAAAGCGGACATCGAAGTGGACTGCGCCGTGATCGACATGGAGGCGTACGCGTTGGCCAAAGTGTGCTGGCACGAAAATGCACGCTTTGCCTGCGTAAAATATGTGACCGACGGCGCCGATCACACGGCAGCCGAGGATTGGCAGCGCAATGTGCACGTGGCGGCCGAAGAGTTTCTGCAATTGTTTCAGAGCCTGCAAGACTCAGGTGTCCAATGAAGTACGCCCTGCCGTTGTGCTGTGTGTGGCTGTTCATCCGGCCGCCCGACGCCGCGGCCGCCGACGCCGCCGCCGCCAAAGTCGCGAACGATCCGGCAAATGCGCCGCTGGTCATGCTCATTTCGGTCGATGGCATGAAGCCGGAAGCCGTGATCGACGCTCAGCGCCACGCTCTCAAAGTGCCGAACCTGCGGGCCTTCATGGCGGATGGCGCGTATGCGCAGGGCGTCCGCGGCGTACTGCCGACGCTGACCTATCCAAGCCACACCACGCTATTGACGGGCGCCTCGCCGGCCAAGCACGGCATATTCGACAATACGACCTTCGATCCCAAGCTGCTCAATCAACGCGGTTGGTACTGGTACGCCGAAGATATCAAGGTGCCGACGCTGTGGGACGCTGCGGCCGCGGCGAACATCGAGACGGCGAATATCTATTGGCCGGTGAGTGTCGGGGCAAAGATCACCTACAATTTGCCGCAGATCTGGCGCGCCGGCACGGACGATGACCTGAAATTGCAGCGCGCCTTGAGCACCCAAGGTTTGGAGCAGGAATTGTCGGCCGAACTCGGCCGCTATCCCGGCGGAATGGAGGAAACCGTCGCGGAAGACGAAATCCGCGCGCGCTTCGCGATCCGCTTGCTGGAAAAAAAGCACCCTGGATTCTTCACCGTCTATTTGACCGGATTGGACACGGAGGAGCACGCCTCCGGTCCGTTTAGCCCGAAATCGAACCAGACGCTGGAACGATTGGATGCCCTGGTCGGATCGCTGCGGGCCGCCGCCGAAAAAGCCGCGCCCCGGCGCGCGACGGTCTGCGTCGTGTCCGACCATGGGTTTGCCGCGGTGGAGCATGACGTGAATCTGTACGCGGCTTTCCGCGAGGCGGGATTCTTCAGCGTCGACAAAGACAACAAGGTGACGGATTGGATAGCCATGCTCTGGCCGGCCGGCGGCAGCGCCGCCGTGGTGCTCGCCGATCCCAAGGATGAACAGGTTCGAGCCCGTGTGAAGGCTCTGCTCGATAAGCTCGCAAGCGAGCCGGCCAATGGAATCGATCGAATCTGGTCGCAGGAGGAAATGCGCCAGGGACGCGGCTTCCCGAATGCCGCGTTCTTGGTTTCGCTCAAGATCGGCTATGAAACGGCCTACAGCCTTTCAATGCCGCTCATTACTGCGCCCAGCAATCTGGGCATGCACGGCTATGTGCCGGAGCGTGCGGAAATGCGCTCTTCTTTCTTCATCATTGGGCCACACATCCCTAAAGGAAAATCGCTGGGGGAAATCGACATGCGGCAAATAGCGCCGACCCTGGCGGATGTGTTGCACATCAAGCTTGCCGGCGCCGAAATGGGGCCGGTGCCGCTGCGCTAGCCCAGCGCTTTGTTGAGCACCGCCGCCAGGCGAACCGCCGCCTTGAGTAGCTGTGTGGCGGCATCTTTTTCGGCTTGGGCCATGTAGGCCGGCGGCAGCGCCACCGATCCGCCGCTCTGGCAGGTTGGCATGGACGGAAGCGCATAGGCATCGTGCCGTCCGACCTCAAACGTGTCCATGGCCCAGCTCTGCGCGGTGCCTCGCGTCCAAGCCGTGATATCGGCCGCGCTCACCCGCGCGTCGAGTTGCTCGGCGATTTGTGCGGCCGATTGACCCAACGCCTTGACGACATTCACATCCCAATAGGCATGCAGATTGTTCTGTGCACCCTGCGGCGGAGAGAGTCCAATACAGTTGCCGCCGCGGTCGTGGTGATCGGCGGCGTGCAGCGGCTGGTGCAGATCGCCCATAAAGTGAATTAGAAACTTTAGCGCCAGCAACCGTTCCGCCGCCGGCGTTGACGGGTTTTTGAGCTCGGCCGCGAATTCATCGATCTTGTTCACCACACAGTCCTGCGCAGGACCTTGGCTCGCCGATTGCCCTCCTTGCAAGGTCGGAAATCCGAAGCAAGCATCTTTGAGATCCGGCCGGTCGATCTCGATGTCGACAAAATGCCAGGCGGCGGTCTCGCGATGCGCGTTGCGGTATTTGTCTGCCCACGTTGCCCGGCTCGCAAAATCGCCGGCCGTCAGCGTGTCGTTGTCGCTCGCCAGCAGAGCGTCCAGCGCCGCTCTGGCCGTCGGTGATAGGTGCCGATAGGCGATCAGCGCGGTGACTTCATGGCCGAGATCGCCCCAGGCCAGGGCTTGCGAGCACATCAACGCGGCGAGTGCCGCGGCCAAAGTGAGGAGGGACTTTCTCAAGCTTAGGAGAGGTCGGTCAATTGTCTGAAGAGAATGACCCGGGCTTTTTCCCAATCGCGTTGCACGGTCTTTTTCGAGGTTCCACGCTGTGCGGCGATATCCTCGAAGGTATAACCGCAGAAATATTTCAAATCCACCACCTCCGCGAGCCGCGCATCGTGCGTGGCAAGTTCGTCCAGCGCATCGGAAAGGCGGGTGAGCGCCGCTTCATCGCCGTCGGGTGCGCCGATTTCCGTCGGCAGTTGAGTGATGTGGAAGGCAGCACCGCGTTTCAGCGCGCGCCGCTCGCGCACCAAATCGATGATCAGGCCGCGCATGACCCGGGCCGCATAGCCGATGAATCGCTCGCGGTCGGGGAATACCGCGTCTTTTCCGGACATGTCGAGGTAGGCTTCGTGCAGCAATGTGGTGGGGCTGATCGGTGCACCGGCGCTGCGGCGCAACTGCCGTTCCGCAAGCTGGCGCAAGTCTGCGTACAAAGCCGCAAACCGCAAGCCGTTGGGCGTCGCGGTGTTCACGGGAAACTCCGGCTGCGAGGGCGACTCCTCGGAACTCATCCCTTTTCTCCTAAGGCGGCCACCGCAAAGAATGCCGAAATAGGCCCGCCCTGGCAAATGGCGCGCAGCGGCCATTTAACATTTGCTTCGCGCGGCACTTTTGCCGGGTCGCTCGCGACTATACTGCTAAAACTCCCGCATTGCCCGCCTGGCGGACGCATGCGTGGCTGGGCATCGCCGCAGCGCCGCCCGTGTTGCTTAGCAGCGCGTCGGGGGCGCATCATTTTCGGTTCGGGCGGCGATTTTTACGGGTAAGGAGCGTTCATGTCGGTATCGAGTGGTGCAATGGCGTTTTCGGAAGTCGCGCAAGTTGATCGTGCCGCGCTGGCATTTCTTTACGAACACCCGCAGTGGTTCGCGGCGATCTTCGCCGAGTTGGAGCGGCGCAAGGTTCCCTTCGACAAGATCTTCATACCTGACCATTTTTACGAGGTGGGCCCGCAACAGCCCGGCTTCAAAGTATTGTTCAATCGCATGAGTCCGTCGGCGAACAGCCGCCAGCACGGGTCGGGAATCTTTCACACGCTGGCCTATCTTGAGCACCTGCAGCTGCAAGGTGTGCGCGTCATCAACGGCGCCAAGGCATTTCGCTATGAAATATCCAAGGCGGCCCAGGCTTCCTTGTTGAAATCGCTGGGCTTGAGGTTCCTGCCCTCGCGCATCATCCATTCCCCGCACCAGGCGCCCGCGGCGGCCGAGGGTTTGCGTTATCCGGTCATCGTCAAGGCCAACACCGGCGGCAGCGGCAAGGGAATCACGCGCTTCAACACCAAGGGCGAATTGGCCGCCGCGGTCGCGGCGGGACAATTGGATCTCGGCAACGACAGCGTCGCGCTCGTGCAGGAATTCATTCCCGCGCGCGGCGGTTTCATCACCCGGGTGGAGACCTTGGGGGGCAAGTACCTCTACGCCATCAAGGTGCACCTGACCGGCGAGACCTTTGACCTGTGTCCCGCGGATATTTGCCAGACGTCCACCGGGCAAAGCCTGGAAAACGCCTGCGTGGTCGAAGCCTCGAAGGCCGGGCTCAAGGTCGAGGGTTACGAGCCGCCGGCCAGGGTGACTTCGGACATCGAGCGTATCGTGCGCGCCGCCGGCATCGATGTCGGGGGAATCGAATACATCGTGGATGATCGGGACGGCAACATTTACTACTACGACATCAACGCGCTGTCGAATTTCGTGGCGGATGCGCCGCGGGTCATCGGTTTCAATCCGGTCGAGAATCTCGCCGACTATTTACAAGACGAGGTGCGCCGTGCCGGCTAAGAAGGGAATTCGCTACGGTTACTGGATGCCGGTCTTCGGCGGCTGGCTGCGCAATGTGGATGATGAGCACATGCAAGCCACCTGGGAGTACACCAGCAAACTCGCGCGTCGCAGCGAGGAGATCGGTTTCGATCTTTCGCTGATCGCCGAACTCAACATGAACGACATCAAGGGCATCGACGCCCCCAGCCTCGATGCCTGGTCGACCTCGGCGGCCCTGGCCGCGGTCACGAAAACGCTGGAGCTGATGGTGGCGGTACGGCCGACGTTTCATTTACCGGCGCTTTTCGCCAAGCAGGCCGCGAATATCGACCGCATCAGCAACGGCCGTCTCGCGCTCAATGTGGTTTCCTCGTGGTGGGAGCAGGAAGCCAAGATGTATGGCGTCGATTTCGAGCGCCACGATGATCGCTATGGCCGAACCTCGGAATGGCTCGATGTCGTCAATGGCGCCTGGTCCCAGCCGAGCTTCAATCACGCCGGCAAGTACTACCGCACCGAGAATACCGTGCTCGAACCGAAACCGGTGCGCCTCCCGAGGCCGCCGATTTATGCCGGCGGCGAATCGGAGGCCGCAAAGAACCTTATCGCGCAAAAGTGCGATGCCTACGTCATGCACGGCGATTCCCCGGAGCACGTGGCGAGCAAGATTGCCGACATGAGCGCGCGGCGCGAAAAATTTGGGCTGGGGCGCATGCAGTTCGGCGTTGCCGGCTACGCCTTCACCCGGAAATCCGACAGTGAGGTTGCGAGGGAGATCGAGCGCATTACCGACGTCAAGCAGAATGCCAAGGGCTACGCGAACTACCAGCAATGGCTGCAGGGCACGCAGCTCGAGCAAAAGATGTCGATTCAAGAATATTCCGTGTCGAACCGCGGCTTGCGCTCGGGTCTGGTCGGTACGCCTGCGCAAGTGCAGGATCAGATCGGCAAGTTCGAAGAGGTCGGCGTCGATCTTCTATTGCTGCAATTCAGTCCGCAATTGGAAGAAATGGAAATATTCAGCGACAGCGTCATCCACTAGACAGGAGCCTAGCGTTGGCGCCGCAAAACCTTGAGCGGCCGCTGGCGCTGCGCTGCGGGGCCTTTGGCGACATGGTGCTGCTGACGGCCCTGATTCGGGTTCTTCACGCGGAATTTCGCGCACCCGTCGATATCGTCACCTCAGGCTCCTGGAGCGAGCCGCTGCTGCGCGGACAGCCCGGGGTGGGGGAGATCTTCAGCATGCGCAGCCGCAAGACTCCCTACTGGATGAGCCTCGATCAGCAGCGGGTCGTGCGGCAATTGCGCGCACGCGGCGCCGGACCGGTTTGGTTCTGCGACGGCGATGGGGCGGCCCGGCCCCTGATCGAGCGCGCCGGCATCCCGAGCAACTACATCGTCGATGTCAAGGATCACCCGTTGCTCCCTGGCGAGCATGCGACGCAGCAGTGGCGGCGACTGGCGCAGATCATGCCGAGCGCGGTGACAGCCCCTGACGCCGGCATCGACGCCGTGCTTCCCGGTTGCTATCTAGAGGTAACGCCGGCGCAACGCGCACAACTCACCGCTTGGCTGAAAACACGGGGTCTTGCCAATCAACCTTTGATCCTCGTGCAGATCGGCAACAAGCGCACGATGCGGCGCGGCCCGCGTCGCCTGGCTGTCAACAATAAGTACTGGCCCAATGAGCGCTGGGCCGAGGTGCTGCGCTTCCTGCGGCAACGGCCTCCGCGGCATGCACTGGTGCTGCTCGGCACCGGCCCCGAATTTCAGCTCAATCAGGAACTCGCCTCGCTCGCGGCAATCGGCGGATTGCACAACGTCGCCGATGACTTGCCGATTCCACGTCTCGTGGCGCTTTTGGATCGGGCCGCGGGTCTTCTGACCGTCGACTCAGGTCCGGCGCACGCCGCGGCGGCGGTCGGCTGTCCGCAGGTCGTTCTGTTTGGCAAAGCCTCAACTTCCCTTTATCGGCCCACCGGTACGGCAGGGGCAGACGTGCAACTGCTCACCGGGATGATTGACGGGGAACCGAATATGCTGGGAATCGAAGCGGGCGATGTGATCGCGGCATGGGCCCGGCTCAATCTGCGCGGCGATTAGTCCGCACGCAACGCCAGCCCACAACCGGTCGGCACGCGGCACCAGCCCGCACGGCGCGCTTAGGGAGTTTTGGGCGGGGCGCCGGCCGGCGCGCGCAGCATATCCTGCGTCACGAGCACCACACCCCGCTTGGTGATGAAAAATCGCTGCGCGTCCGTGGCGGGATCCTGGCCGATTTGCAGGCCGTCCGGAATCATGCAGCCCTCATCGAGGATGCAACGCGTGATCTTGCAATGCCGGCCGACCGTCACCCCCGGCAACAACACGGAACTCTCGATCACGCTGGCCTCCTCGATGCGCACATCGTTCGACAACAGCGATTGCCTCACGAGAGCACCCGAGATGATGCAGCCGCCGGCGACCATCGAGTTCACGGCCATGCCGCGCCGGCCGTCATCGTCCAGCACGAATTTCGCGGGCGGCTGCTGCGCCTGATACGTCCAGATGGGCCATTGATGATCGTAGATGTTCAATTCAGGATTTAGGGAAACCAATTCCATGTTGGCCTCGTACAAGGCGTCAACGTTGCCCACATCGCGCCAGTAATTCTGCGCGCGGGTCTCGACGTCATGAAAGGGGTAGGCGAAAACGCGCATGCGTGCGATGGCGGGAGGAATGATGTTCCGGCCGAAATCGTGATTGGTCGCTTCGTTGGCCGCGTCCTCCGTCAGCAACTTCTCCAGCCGATCGATGGCAATGACATAAATCCCCATGGAGGCGCGTGCAAACTTTTCATGACCGATGATCGGATCCGGATTCTGCGGCTTCTCGGCGAATTTGAGCACCCGGTTGGTATCGTCGGTGGTCATGATGCCGAATTCATTGGCGCGTTCTATGGGAACATCCACCACGCCCACGGTGACATCCGCTTCGCAGGTCTCGTGGTAGGCGATCATCGGGCCATAATCCATTTTATAAATGTGATCGCCGGCCAGGATCAATACATGGGTCGGATTATGCGAGCGGATGAAATCCAGATTTTGATACACCGAATCCGCGGTGCCGCGATACCAGTGCGGGCCGATCTGCTGTTGCGCGGGAATCAATTCCACGAACTCGCCCAGCTCGCCGCGCAGATAGCTCCAGCCGCGCTGGATGTGCTGGATCAGCGATTGGGATTTGTACTGGGTCAGTACCGCGATTTGGCGGATGCCGGAATTGACGCAATTCGACAGCACGAAATCGATGATGCGGAACTTTCCGCCGAACGGCGTGGCCGGTTTGCAGCGATGTTGCGTGAGAGCCTTGAGGCGTTCGCCGCGGCCCCCCGCCATGATCACTGCCAGGGTTCCGCTGGTCAAACGGCTGACATAGCGTCCGGTGTTATTGCGGGCAGCGTGTCGCATTGCCCAAAGCGTGACACACTCAGACGGCGCCTGCACCAGTTTCGCTCAGGCGTAGACGGCGTTTGTTAGACTGCGTTTCATGGCGCCGTTGAAGCTGTGTATATTGAGTTCGGAGATCGTGCCGTACGCCAAAACCGGCGGCTTGGCGGATGTCGCCGGCGCGTTGGTGCAGAATTTGGGCGCCATCGGACACACCGTGCGCGCCTTCATGCCGCTCTATCCCGTTGTCCGCGGCAGCCATCCGTCCTTGAAGGCGGTACGCGGCGTGCAGCGCGTGGCGCTCCCGATCGGTGACTCCGACTATTCGTTTTCGCTGCTGACCGCGAACTACCCAAACAGCGACGTTCCGATGTACTTCGTTGATTGTCCGGCGCTGTTCGATCGCGCCGGCTTATATACCACCGATCCCGACGAGCATCGCCGATTCTTGCTATTCACCCGCGCGACGCTCGAGAGCTGCCGGCGCTTGGGATTCGGCCCAGATATATTTCATTGTAATGACTGGCACACGGCATTCTTGCCGCTGTATCTCAAGACGCTCTACCGCGGCGACGCGTTGTTGGGGCGGGCCAAATCGCTCTTGACGATTCATAACATCGGGTTTCAGGGCATCATACCGAGCGGTGTCGCGGCGGACCTTGGCTTGGGCGCCGCGGTGTCCATGCTGGATCAGAGCGACATCGCGCACGGCGTGATCAACCCGCTCAAAACGGGAATCAAACACGCGGACGGGGTCAGCACGGTCAGTCCGACCTATGCGCGCGAAATATGCGATACGCCGCTCGGCATGGGTCTGGAGGCCGCCTTGCGTGAGCGTACCGACGGCGTGACGGGAATATTGAATGGCGTGGACTATCAGGAATGGGACCCGCGCTACGACCCGCACTTGAGTGCCCATTATTCGCCGCAGGATTTGCGCGGCAAGCTCATCAATAAGGAGATGCTGATCGCGACACTGCAGCTGAAGCTGTCGACCACGCAACCGCTGCTCGGCATGGTGACGCGGCTGACCGAGCAGAAGGGGATCGACCTCTTGTTTGATTCTCTTCCCGGGCTGCTGCAGGCACGCGATTTCGGACTGGCGGTGCTGGGCAGCGGGGATTCGAAGTATGCCGCCTTCTTCGAGGGCCTGGTGCAGCGCTTTCCCGGCCGCGTGAGCTATAGCTCGGGATTCGATGAACCGCTGGCGCATTTGATCGAAGCCGGCAGCGATATTTTCCTGATGCCCTCGCGCTATGAACCGTGCGGCTTGAATCAGATGTACAGCTTGCGTTACGGGACCATTCCCATTGTGCGCAATACCGGCGGGCTCGCCGACTCGGTGCAGCATTTCGATCCGAGCACGGGCCGGGGCACCGGTTGCGTGTTCAACGACTACGACGCGCCGGCCGTGCGCTGGGCGATCAATACGGTACTCGACTGGTACGCCGATCCGCGTTCCTGGCTGCCGCTGATGCAAAATGCCATGGCCAAGGATTTCTCGTGGACCCGGCAAATCAGGGAATACGACTCTCTGTATCGCCGCTTGAGCTTGGCCTGATCCCAAGCAGCGCGTAGCGCCGCCCGTACGGCAGCGAGTAGGTTTCGATCAGCCGCAGGTTCGCTTCTTGGATCCAGCCGGGCGGAGCCGCTTCTTGCGGGAGCCGCCTGCGCCACGGCAACGCCGGCGGCGATTGATTCGGCAACTGCACCAAGAAAAGACTGTCGGGCGCCGCGGCGGCGGCTGCGCGCACGCGTGCAAGCCCGGCGACATCCATCGGCCCCGCAATCCTTTCGACCGCGGTGCGCGCGTACATATCGATGATGGCGCGAGTGGTCTCGTCGGGCGCCAGCAAAATCAGGGGCCTGCCGGCAGCGCCGCGCTCGACGGCGCGGCTGATCGTTGCCAGGTCCTGCCAGCGGTCTACTTGCCGGTACACTTGTGAAGCGGGTCCGATGAGCAGCGCGCAGTAGGCGAGGAGCAGGGCCCATTGAGCGTAAACGGCGTGATCGCCGGCCGCGGCCCATGCGCGGGCGGAAAAATACGCCGCGGCGAGCAATCCTAAGCCTGCGATCGCGATAAAGGTTCCATGCCGAGGTATGGTGCTCCAGACCTCGGCGCCGAGCAGCGTCAATGCCGCGGCAAATACGGCAACGCCGAGCAGCAGCAGCGCCGCCGTGGCGCGCAGCGCCCGGACGTCCCAAGGATCAGGACCCGGCACGATCTCGCGTGCCCACCAGGCGATGAGCAGCGCAATTCCGGGCAGCGCGGGCGCGAAGTAAATATTCCGCGCCGTTGCCGCGAGCGACAGCAGGACGAGGGGCGGCAGGGAAGCGGCGATGGCGAAGCGCACGGCGCGATTGTCATGGCTCGAGGTTTGCCGCTGCCGCCAGGCGCGCCGTACCGCCGCCAGAACCAACAGCGTCCACGGGAACAAATACAGGGGCAGCTCGAGCAGATACTTGCCCGGCGAATTGCGATGCGCTGTCGCGTACTGCAAATCGGGCGGCGCATCGACCGTCGCGAAGCGGCCGACCAAATTGTTCCAAAAGAACGTCTTCAAGTGTTGCGGTCCGTCAGCGCCGTGGTACACGAACCAGATCCACGGCAGAATGATCGCCGCTTGAATCAGTAAACCTGCATACAATTCCCAGCGAAGCAGTTCCCGCCAGCGCCTCTCCCAAATGCTCAGGGTCAGAATTGCCAACGCCGGCACCATCCAAGCCGCTGCGCTCTTGGAGAGGAATCCGAATGCCAACGCCGCATGCATCAAAAGATAGCCGCGCAGGCGCGGCTTGCTGGTGGTCGCGTAGAAGCCGATGTAGGCGCCGAGCAATGCAACCGAAACACTCGCCAGCAGCGGCGCGTCGGTGGCCAGCCAAATGGCGACCTGGTACGACAGCAGGAAGGTGCTCACGGTCGCGGCGCCCACCAGGCCTGCGAACCGGCCGGCGCTGCGCGACGCCAGCAAGCCGACGCTGAGCGCTGTGATCAATGCATAGAGCAAATTGGGCAGGCGCGCGATCCATGCCTGCTCACCCCAAAGACCCAGGGGCACGGCCGCCAGCCAATAAGTTAGAGGCGGCTTTTCACAGAAGGGTTCGCCGGCCAACAGAGGAACGGTTTTGTCGGCCTGCCAGCTCATGCGCCAGGCGATGTCCGCCTCACGCGGCTCATCGGGGGTCCAATAGCCGCGGCCAAACATGCCAACGCACCATATCAACAGCAGCGCAACCCCGAGCCAGGCAATCATCGCACGAGGTTTTTTCGAAAGTCCGAAGTGCATTTGCTGACTATACTTGAGGCGAGCCCTTGCTTAGGATGTCCCGTTGGCTCCGATCAAAGCAGGCGCTCGCTAAATTCCAAGGTGGTTCGTGATCGAAGAGTTTTGTGATTGGCTGTCGAGGACGAATGTCAGCGTGGCGTTTCAATCGGCCAACTGGTTCGTCCCGCTGGTGCAGACCGTCCATATCATCTCCATCGCGATTCTACTGACGTCCGTTTATGTCGTGAGTTTCAGGCTGATCGGCGTAACGCGGGGCGGCCAACCGCTGGCAGTTGTCACGGCCAAATCGACGCCGTGGGTCTGGATAGCGCTTGGCGTGCTGCTGGGCACGGGCATGCTTCTGACCATTACGGAACCGGCACGCGAGCTGCTCAATTGGGCTTTTCGGGTGAAAATGCTGCTGGTTCTGGCGCTGGCCGGAATTTTGCTGATTGTGCAAATTCGCACGCGGGAGAGTCCCGAGTACTGGACCGAATCGCCCAAGCGGCGGCGCGCGGCACGCGCCTTCGGCATTGCCGCCGTGATCATCGGCGCTGGTATTGTGACCGCCGGGCGCTGGATCGCCTATGTTTGACCAAACCTCGGTGGCGCGCCAAGCCATGGCGCTCACTTAAGCCATGGACCTGGAACAGGTCTTGACGAGGCTGCAGGATCTCAGCCTGCCGACGCAGATTCGCGAGTCTGACTGGCTGTTTCCGACCATCGAGACCGTGCATGTGTTTGCGCTGGTGCTGGTTGTCGGCTCCATCATGACCGTCGACCTGCGGCTGTTAGGTCTCGCCAACAAGGAACGTCCCTTCAGTCAGGTCGCTTCCGAAATGCTGCCCTGGACTTGGACGGCGTTCGCCGTTGCCGCGCTCGCCGGGATGCTGATGTTTTCATCCAAGGCGCTCACCTACTACGGCAACATTCCATTTCGATTGAAAATGGTCTGCTTGCTGTTGGCCGGCATCAATATGGCGTTGTTTCACTGGTTGGGCACGCGTCACCTGGAAACCTGGGATCGCGGTCGGCCGCCCCGGCCGGCCAAACTGGCGGGCGGTGCGTCGCTTGTGCTCTGGGTCACCATTGTCGCGGCGGGGCGTTGGGTTGGATTCACGACTTGAACCCTGAGCGCGCGGCGCGTCGGCGCGGCCGGTGGAACGATGGCGCGGGTGGCCTGCGCTATCATTGAGCGATGCGCTTTCTCGTTGTCCTGATCATGGCATCGTTGCTGGTTGCGGCGGTTTTTGCCGCGGACAGCTACGCCGCGCGGCAACTGTTGCGTGCCGATCCAGACGCGCTGCCCGGCGATGCCATGTTGCTTCGATTTGCCGTCCGGCGCGGTGAACCGCTGTTCGAGGCGCGCTGTGCCGCCTGTCACGGCGCTTTTGGAACGGGCGATAGCGTCAATGGCGTCCCGGACCTCACCGATAATGATTGGCTTTACGGTACCGGTCGCCCCGCGGAGATCGAAAAGGTGATCGACTACGGGATTCGCTCGCGCAATCCGAAGGCGTGGAATCTCGCGATCATGCCCGCCTACGCTCGGCCGCAGCCAAACCCCGGCGACAAGAACATCCAACCCTTGACGCCCGGTGAAATCGGCGACGTGATCGAATTTCTCATGCGCCAGCAGGGCCGCCCCGCGGATGCGGCCGCCGTATCGCGCGGCGCCGCCCTGTTCACCGGGCACGGCGGCTGTTACGACTGCCACTCGCTCGATGCGAAGGGCGATTCGGCGATCGGCGCGCCGAATCTCAGCGATGCCATCACGCTCTATGGAGACGGCAGCCGCGGTGCGCTGTATATGTCCATCGCCTATGGCCGCCAGGGCGTATGCCCCGCGTGGATCACGCGCGCCAGCGCCGCGAGCATCCGTGAGCTGGCTTTGTATGTCTATTCAATTTCACATCCCGGTACGATGCAAAATGGCTCTTGATCAAAAACCCGAACGCGCAGCCTGGCGCGATCCATCGCAGATAAGCAGCGCACGATCCTTCGTGCTCATGGCGGCCGGCGTGCTCATCGGTCTCATTTTGGCCGGGTACTCGCTTTTTACCGCGCGCAGTGCCTCTACGCTGATTGTTCCCGCCGAGGATGTCGCCCTGGTGAATCAGCAGCCGGTGTCGCGTGCCGATTACCTCGCGCTGCTGCAGACTTTGTACGGGGTCGATTTGAGCCATGCAACCCAGGAACAGCGCCACAAGGTCCTGGATGACATGATTCGGGAAGAGCTATTCGTACAGCGCGGCAAGGAGCTGGACGTGGCTTCGACCGATCCGGATGTCCGCAGCGCCCTGGTCAACGCCGTCGAACTGGAAATCGCCGAGAACGCGATAACTTCGCAGCCCAGCGAGGCGGCGTTGCGGCAATTTTTCGAGACTCATCAGGACCGGTACGTCAGCGAAGGAGTCATGCGGGTCAGGGATCTGGTGTTCCCCGCATCTGCGCTTGGAGAACTGCCGCATGACCCCGCGGCGCTCAAGAGAGCGGTCGACGATGCGCCCACGCTCGCGCATCTGAACGGCCGCGATTCCGGCAAGACCAAGGGCGAAGAATTTTATTTCGCCGCGAAAATTCATCTGGGCGATGAGCTGTTCGCGGCCGCCCGGGACTTGGGAAATGGCGAGGTTTCGCGGCCCATCCAGTTGTCCGATGGGATACACGTTCTCGACATGGAACAAAACCGGCATCCGGTGCCTTTCGGCTTCGCCGCGGCGCGCCCGCAAGTTTTGAGCGACTATCGCAACCAGGCGGTCGATAAACTGAAGTTGAGCGGTGAATCATTTCTTCGTAAACGCGCGAATGTACTGATCGCGGACGACTTGCGTTGAAGCGTGTTGCGGTTCTGTGGCTGATTTTGGGCGCGTGGGTCGGCGCGCCCGCCCATGCGCATGTGCGCAGCCAGTCCCATTCGGTTTGGGAAATCAATGGCCGCCTGGTCGATGTGGTCGTCACCATTCCCGATATCGAGGCCAAACGGCTGGGGAGCGATGCTAGCCCGGTTACGCCGGAACGCTTGAGAGATTATTTGACGGAGAGGACTTACGCGCTCGCGGACGGCAAGCGGTGTGCGCTGGTTCCGCCGGTGGAGATCTTATCGGCCCTCGCGGGTTTCAGTAAATTCGACTTTACCTTCAAGTGCGATTCGGCCTCGAACCTGCAGATTCACTCCGGCGCTTTCTTCGATTTGGTCTCGAGTCACACCAACTTCGCGCAGGTGCAAAACGCGGCGAGCGGCGAATTTACCGAGCAGCTCATCACCAACGAGCATCAAACGATAGACGTGACGGGCGGGGAGGGCAGCCGTCTCAAGAATGCCAGCTTTTTCGAGTTCATCCGCATGGGGATGATGCACATCTTCACCGGCGTCGACCATATGTCCTTTCTGCTGGGATTGGTGCTGATCTCGCGCCGCCTTCGCGATCTGGTCTTCGTCGTGACCGGTTTTACCATCGGGCACAGCTTGACGCTGGCATTGGCGGTCACCGGCATATTGAGGCCGCACGCCGAGTATATCGATGCGCTGGTCGCTCTCACCATTGCGCTGATCGGCGCGGAGAACATCGTGGTTCAGACCCGACGGCCAAAAATAGCGGCGTTGGGCGTCGGTGCGTGCCTGTGCCTGATGGCTTTGTTTCAATTCTTCGGATTCGGCGGACTGCCGAGCCTTTTGTTGCTGGGCGCCGGACTATTTACCGCGAACTACCTTTTAATATCGGGCAACATACGCGACGCCGGCCGATTGAGGATCTTGGTGACCTTGGTGTTCGGACTGATACATGGCTTTGGCTTTGCCGCAGATCTGTTGGAGTTGCAGCTGCCGACCCAGCGCCTCGCCGAACTGCTGGTGGGCTTCAATCTGGGAGTCGAAGTGGGTCAGTTGGCGCTCGTGGTTGGTGCGACTTTGCTGGTGCTGGGATTGAAACGCCTGCAGCTTGCGTTGCCGCGGCCCATCGTCGTCGATGTCGCTTCGGCGTTTCTCGTCGCGCTCGGCGTGTTCTGGTTCGTCAGCAGAAGCTACGCCTGATGCACAGGGACTGATATGCACAGGGACTGGATTATCAGCGTCGTGCTGCTGCTGCTGCTCGCCGCAATGTTCGCGATCTCGCTGCTGGCGGGCCGCATCTGGCTGCCCGTCGGAGAGGTCTGGGATGGCCTGTGGTCCTTGGATCCCGGGTCCCAGGGTGCCAATCTCGCCGCAACCATCGTTACCCAGCTTCGCCTGCCGCGGGCCATCCTCGCCCTGGAAGTCGGCGGCGCCTTGGGCGTCGCGGGTGCTGTTCTGCAGGGAGTGACCCGCAACCCACTCGCCGAGCCCGGCCTGTTGGGGGTTTCGGCGGGCGCCGCGCTCGGCGCCGTGATTGCAGTTTATTTTGGCTTCGCGACGCATTTCACGGCCGCCGCGCCGCTGCTGGGCTTGATCGGCGCCTTGCTCGCGAGTGCGCTGACTTTTGCGCTCGGGCGCGGCGGCGGAACGATATCCTTGGTGCTCGCCGGAGCCGCCGTGTCCGCCCTCGCGGCCGCAGGAATCGCGCTGGCGCTCAATCTCGCGCCCAACCCCTACGCGGCGTACGAAATCATGACCTGGCTCATGGGATCGCTCGCGGACCGCAGCTGGAACCAGGTGTTTCTGGTGACGCCGTTCATCGTATTGGGTTGCGCTATGCTGCTGTTCACCGCCCGCGGAATTGACGCCCTGACGTTGGGCGAGGCGCAGGCCATGAGTTTAGGCATTAACATTGAGCGGTTATATTTTTTGGCCGTATTCGGCACGGCATTGGCCATCGGCGCGTCCACGGCGGTGACCGGCGTGGTCGGATTCATAGGTCTGGTCGCGCCGCACTTGATGCGGCCGCTGCTGGGCCATCAACCGAGCCGCATCCTGTTTCCGGCGGCATTGTCCGGGGCGCTGTTGCTGTTGTGCGCGGATATCGCAACGCGCTTGATTCACGTCGGAACGGAGCTGAAGCTCGGCGTGCTGACGAGCCTGATTGGGACGCCGTTTTTCTTCTGGCTGGTCGTGCGGCTGCGCAAGACGGCGCCTTAGCAATACGAGGAGAATTCTTGTGACCGAACATGTTCTGGTGGAGAAATCCGAAAAGCTCTTGGTACTGACGCTTAACCGGCCGGATAAAAAGAACGCGCTGACCCGGGCGATGTACAAGACGCTGGCGGACGCAATCACCGCCGCGGATGGCGATCCCAATATTCGCTGCATTTTGATCAAGGCCCACGGCGATATGTTCACCGCGGGAAATGATCTCGCGGATTTTGCGGCAGTGGGTAATTCGACCTCCGCGCCGAAGCCGGAGGATGCCAATCCGCTGCTGCCCGCGCTGGCCAAGGCGCGCACGCCGATCGTTGCCGCGGTCAATGGCCGCGCCGTCGGCGTCGGCGTGACCATGCTCCTGCATTGCGACATGGTTTATCTTTCAGAGGACGCGTCGTTGATCGCCCCGTTTGTCAACCTCGCGCTGGTTCCCGAGGCAGGCTCGAGCTTGTTGATGCCGCTGCGCATCGGGCATGCCCGCGCCTTTGAGATGTTCGTGCTCGGCGAACCGGTGAGCGCCGACAAGGCGGTAAATTGGGGAATTGCGAATCGCGCAGTGCCGGCGGCCGAGCTGCATGCGGTGGCGCGGACAACGGCGATCGCCATCGCGTCGCGGGCGCCTGCCTCGGTGGTCGCGACCAAATCACTGATGCGCGATGAAGCGGCTTTATTGGCACGCATGGTCCAGGAGTCCGGGCATTTCCTTCGGCAGCTCAAATCCGCGGAGTTCAAGGAAGCCTTCACGGCATTCTCCGAACGACGGCCGCCGGATTTCAGTAAGTTCGGGTGAGCCCTTGATCGGGACGCTGTCGAGAGCCTGCGGCGCGGCGCTGACGCTGCTCTGCCTCATGAACAGCGCGACAGCCGCCGATCCCGGGCCGCGGCATGTCATGTCGCTCAGCATGTGTACGGACGATCTGCTGCTCGAGTTGTTGCCGCCGGAGCGCATCGCCTCGGTCACCTATTACTCGCGCGATCCCAGCAATTCCTATCAGTGGCCGCAGGCCGCGAAGGTGCGGGTCAATTGGGGCACCGTCGAGGAAGTGCTCGCGCAAAAGCCCGACCTGGTCCTGGCAGGAACCTACACCACGCCGGCGGCGCGGTCATTGCTGAAGAAACTGGGCTGGCCCTTGCTCGAAGTGGCGCCGGCGGCGGATTTCGACCAGATCCGTGCGGTGACCCGGCAAGTGGCGCATGCACTTATGCGGGACGCTGCCGGCGAATCGCTGATTGCGAAGATGGATTCGACCTTGCGGGAGTTGGCGGCCTCGAAGCCGCGGCAGGTCATTCGCGTGGCGGCCTGGGGCGAGGGCGGATCCATTCCCGGCCAAGGCACCCTGTTCGACGCCATATTGGAGGCGGCCGGTGGGGTCAACGTCGCGGCGACGCTGGATGGCCGCTACACATCCTTCGAAGTTGAGCAATTGATCGCGGCGCACCCCGACGTGCTTGCCTACGCCAGCGATATCAGCGATACGCCGGGACGAAACACCGAGGTCGCGCAGCATCCCCTCATCCGCAAGCTCTATTCCGGCCGAACCGTCACCTATCCCGGCGCGCTCTATAGTTGCGGCGTCGTCGAAAGCGCCGATGCCGCGGCGGCGCTGCGGAGCAGTCTCTTGCAAGCGGTGCATAGCGGCTCATGAGTCGCCTCGACGCGGCAAAGATTTTCGTCCGTCGCGGCGAGCGCGCGATTCTCGAGGACGTTTCGTTGCATGCCGAGTCCGGCGATTTTGTCGCCATTATCGGGGCGAACGGGGCGGGCAAGTCGACGCTGCTGTCGGTGCTGGCGGGATTGCTGAAGGCGGATTCCGGCGCCGTGATGCTCGACGGCATTTCCATTCGCGCGCTCTCCGGCGCGCAGCTGGCGCGTCGCCGCGCCTATTTGCCGCAGAATCCCCGCTGCGAATGGCCGATTTCAGTTGAAAGACTGGTTGCCCTCGGGTTGACGCCGACCTTGCCGGCACTCGGCGGACTGCCCGCAAGTTTCGGTCCGAAAATTACCCAAGCCTTGCAAGCGTGCGACCTGCTCGATCATCGCGAGCAGCCTGCAACCACGCTTTCCGGCGGGGAGCTCGCGCGCGCCATGCTTGCCCGGGCGTTGGTCGCGGATCCGGACGTTTTAATCGTCGATGAACCCATCGCCGGCTTGGATCCCAAGCACGCGCTCGATACGGCGCGCCGTCTGCAGCTGCTGGCGAAAGCCGGCAAATTGGTGATCGCTTCCATTCATGACCTGACGCTCGCGGGCCGCTATGCCAGCCGCATCTTCGCGTTGTCGAATGGCCGGGTGGCGGGCGATGGAGCGACGCAGGATACCTTGACGCCTGCCTTGATACGCTCCGCTTTCGAGGTGGAGGCCTGTGTTTCGGGATTGCCCGGAAGTATGTACGTTGACTACGTGCTGCGGCAGTGAGGGACTTGGCGCAGTGATTTTGACCGGTAGCGTTTGTCAGCGACGGTAAGCAGTGCCGAGGTCTAGGGCGGTCCGGTGAGCGTGGTGAAACCAGCGGTGATCAACAGAATCAATGCGCCGACGCCTATTTCCGCCAGCACGGAGCGCCGAAATTGGACCGCAGCCCGCGCATCGCCCCGCAAAAGTCTGGGCGTCAAAACCAATTTGTTCCAGGCCGCAAGGCTCAAAAGAGCGGCGACTGCCAGCAGCTTGATTGCCATCATCCGGCCGTAATCGCTGGCCCAAAACGGCGCGGCACTGCCGATCAACATGAGCAACAGGCTCGCGCCGGCTGCCACCAGTACTGCCACGACTCGCAATGCCAATTTTCCAAAGCGCGCGGCGGCCGCGGCGATTTGCGGCTCATGGGCGCCGCGCGCGATGATCAGTAAGGGCGGCAACGCTCCCAACCAAAACGCCGCGCACAAGAGGTGCAGACACATGAGCAAACTGGGCGCCGTGTTCGACGCCATTCCGTGAACGTGTCCCACCCATGCAAATGATGTCGGCGCGGCGATGGCGCCGGCAATCGCGGGTCCGCGAAACCCGGGGTTCTTCGACAATGCAAATAGGATGAGGGCCAGTCCGACAAGCCGCACGCCGCTCGCCCGGCCTTCACCCGCGCGCAGGATCATGCCTGCGAACGCACTGTCGAACATGCCGGACATTTCTCCGCTCATTGAACCGGCGAGCAGCAGAATTCGCAAAACGCTGGCGGCGACAGCGACGCCGACGAGGATGCCGATGAGCCGGCGGAGCAGGCCGCGCTGCGGGTCGCGCAGAAGCGTGCCGCCATAGAGCGTAAAAAATACCGCGCCGGCCGCGCCTAGCGTCGCGGCGTATGTGACTGCCTTCGCGAGCACCGCCGCGACGTCCCAGCCACTGATCTCCATCTCAAACCCCGGTCGGCGCTACTGAGCGGCGATCGAGAATGCGAAGGTGCCTTTGGTGACGTGACCATCATCCGCCGCCACCGCCGACCATTGCACGGTGTAATTGCCAGGCGCAAGTGCCGGCAGCGTCAGGGTGAATGTTTGGCTTGCCTTCGCGCTCTTATCGAGGGGGACCGGAACTTCTTTGCCGTTCAGGACCAGTTTCAGCACCGCAAGCTGTGCGGCTTCGCTGAAGTTGAGCGTCAGCGTTTTGGGCGCCTGGGTCAACTGAGCATGGTCCGCCGGCGAGGAACTCTGCAGCTTCGCGTGCGCCATGCAGGGGCCGGCTGCGACGATGCCGCACAGAGCAAATGCCAAAAGGCTGTTTTTAAGCATAAATAAAAGTCCCATGGGTGTCGGAGTCGAACTTAGGCAATATACTACGCACACAATATGATTCTCTACGACTATGGCTTCAGCTCGGCTTCGTACAGGGTGCGAATAGCCATGGCTCTGAAGAATCTGCAGTACACCTCGATCATCAAGAACCTGCGCTCCGGCGAGCACCGCCTGTCGGAATTTCTGCAGATCAATGTCCAAGGGTTCGTTCCGGCGATTCAAATGGACGATGGCGTCGTGCTGACCCAATCGGTGGCCATCATCGAATATTTGGACGAGCAGTATCCGGATCCGCCGCTGCTGCCGGCGCAACCCCTGGCGCGGGCGAGAGTTCGCGCGCTCACGCAAGCGATCGCGAGCGACATTCACCCGCTCAACAATTTGCGCGTGCTGCGTTATTTGGAAGAGAAGCTTATTTTGGACAAACAGACGCGTGATGCGTGGTATCGGCATTGGATTAGCGTCGGATTTGACGCTTTGGAACGATGGTTGGTTCGAGACGCAGCCACGGGCCGGTTCTGCCATGGAAATTCCCCGACGATCGCGGATGTATGCCTGGTGCCGCAGGTGTTCAATGCGCGACGCTTCTCGGTCGATATGAATTCCTTTCCGCGGATTCTGGCCATCGATGCCGCGTGCAGAGAGCTGGCGGCCTTTCAATCGGCGGCGCCGCAAGCGCCTCCGGCGAACTAGGCATCTCGGCACTGTGACATTGAGCGGCTCGAGCAATCGTCCGGCCGCGCGGCCTATTTTCCGAAAGAGTAGCGCAGAAACAGCAACCGGCTGCCCTGACGCACGTCGATCAATTGGCCCCATAAAGGATCGCGCGGCGCAAACGTTTTGCCCATGACCAAGCTCATGCGCGAATCGCCGCGCTCTCTGCCCGAGAGCTGCGGTGCAAGAGACAGAAATTGCTCATCGATGAGGCGCGCCTTGTAGAACGTGCCCAGCAGCCGGGGGCCACCTTCGACCAGGACGCGCTTGCCGGCGATGGCGCGGCCCACCGCCCGCAAAATGTCGGCGGCGGGAATTTCGCCCGAACCGCGCTGGATCACTTGGATCTGCACCGCATCGGGCACCCGATGCCGCTGCAACTGCTTTGCGCCTCGCGCCGTCGTAATGATCATTGCGGGGACTTTTCGGGAGGCGAATACCGGCAGGCGCAGATTGACCGTGCCCCCGGCGCTGACGATCACATTCAGGGCTGCGCGCGGCTTGGCCATCGCGTCGGAAAGCCGACGGAAATCCTCTCCCAGTTCAGGACAGATTGCCTGCGGCGTCCAGAGGTGATCCGGGTCGGCCGCCAGCGTTCCGGAACCGACGATGACTGCATCGGCCGCGGCGCGTAGCAGGCCCATCACCATGCGATCCTGGCCGCTGAACCCGCTGATATCACCGCCGCCGCTATGTCCCTTCACTTGAAGCGAGACGACGCCGTCCAACGTGCTGACGAAATTGCTGAACACATGCAGACCCAGGCGCGGGGTGGGCAGTCGAAACGCGCCGTACAGGCGCGACAGATTCGGCGGCAGCGGTAAACCCCGGCCGCGTGTCGTTTCCATCATCGTGCGTAGCGCGGTGATGTGTGAGGAGCGCCGCTTATGGCTGAGCATTCATGGTTCCTCGCTGTGTGCGCAAAGGCCGAATCGGGGGTAGTCCCCGTCCTACGCGCAGCGGTCGTCGAAACCGCGCCGCGTTGCTGCTATCGTAACAACAATGCGAATGATGAGCGCCGCCCTGAGACTGATTCCATTCGCGTTGGTGTTGAGTGCGGCAGTCGCCTCCGGCGCGCAGTCCGACGAGCCGCCGCCGTCTCCGCAATCTGCGCCGCAAATCACAACGCAAACCACGGCGCAGACCGCGCCGCAGACCCCGGCGCCTCCCGGCCCCGCGATTGGCCTTGCCGATTCCGCCGGCCTTCGCGCCACGGTATTCGGTACCTCGCCGCAAGACATGGCGTCTCTGCCGGCAAAGGTGCCGCTCTCTGAAATCCGCGCTGAGTTGCCGTGGCGCCTGCCCGTGCCGCAGGTTCTTTGGTTCGATGCCAAGCTGCGTGTATGGCTCTCTGCGCAGGACAAGCCCGCGCCTCTCGCCATCGTCATTGCCGGCACGGGAAGCGATGGCAACACCAAGACAATCTCCATCCTGCGCGCAGCGCTCTATGGCGCGGGCTACCACGTGCTGACCATGCCGTCTCCCACCTCGCCCGAGTTTATCGTCTCGGCGTCGAGTACCGGCGTTGCGGGCGATCTGATGCGCGACGGCAAGGATTTGTACGCCGCCATGCAGGAAATCATTGCGCACTTGCCGCGCAAGGTTCGAATCACGGACATCGACATCGTCGGCTACAGCTTGGGCGGTGCGAACGCGGCCATCGTCAAGTCGGTCGATGCGACCGAGGAAAAGCTCAAGATTCACCGCGTCGTCATGATCAATCCGCCGGTGAGCCTGTTCTCCTCGGTCGGGCGTCTCGACCGGCTTTTCACAGCGACGATCGGCCCGGGCGACCAAGGGGTGGAGCTGCTCTATCGCCGGCTCTATGCGCAGATCGCGAATCTGTATCGAGCGTCAGACCGTCTGGAACTGGATGAGAATTTTCTGCTCAGCGCCGGAGCGGCGACGCTGAAAACGGACGCGGAATTTTCCGCGGCGATCGCACTGACTTTTCGCCTGCAGTTGGTCGACATGTTCTTTATCGGCGATTTGTACGCCAAGACCGGCGTGAGCACCGATCCTGCGCATCCACCGAAGGTGGGCGACTCGCTCGAAGGTATCCAGCGCGAACTGCGGGCAAAGCCCTTTGCCGAGTATTTTTCGCGGGTGTTTGCTCCTTACTATCTCAAGCGCCGGCCGGAGGCGACCAGCGCTTCCTTGATAGCGTCCAATCGTCTCGACATCATTGCCGACGTTCTGCGCGATGGCGGCGACTATTACGCGCAAACCACCAGCAACGACTTGATCCTCAACAGACGCGAGCTCGCGTGGCTGCAGGATACGCTCGGTTCCCGAATCGTCGTCTACGATCACGGCGGTCATCTGGGAGAAATCGGCGATCGCCAGCAGGTGGCCGACATGCTCGAGATGCTGTCGGGTGGCTGGCCGCGGAGCACCCAGTGAAGGCGGCGCTTCTCGTGGTGCTGCTCGCGGCGATGATTGACGGCTGCGCCTCGCAAGTACTTTCCATCCGCACGGTCCCGGACCAAACTCCGGCGGCTGACAATGCTGCCGCCGCGGCAAACGCCGCGGCCTTCGCCGAAGCCGCCGCCGCCGAGTCCGCCAACGATTCCCCGCAGGCAGCGCAAGAAGCGCCGCCGCTATTGACGCCGGCCGATGCGCCGTCCATGTACACCTATGATCCCTGGGAGCGCCTCAACCGGTTTACGTACCGATTCAACGCACGTTTCGACGAGGCCATTTTTCTGCCGGTGGCGGATACTTATGGGCGGGCGCCGCGGCCCCTCCGGGCGGGCATCCATCAGTTTGGCG
>Ga0307474_10000198_pt1 | contig 43535 bp, 53 predicted proteins | sample atmos_gasesECM1C_2_FD_203312 | JGI IMG/M metagenome (GOLD analysis project Ga0307474, IMG submission 203312) | Hardwood forest soil microbial communities from Morgan-Monroe State Forest, Indiana, United States - atmos_gasesECM1C_05 | ecosystem: Environmental > Terrestrial > Soil > Temperate... | reverse complement strand
CCTATCCCGCTAAGCTAGCCGCTCAAATTCACGGCGCCGACTTACTAGATCAATGGCAGCGTAATGCTGAACACCACGCCGCTGCCATCATCCCGGTTCGCGGCGACCGCCGTGCCGCCGTGAAATTCGGCGATGAGCCGCACGATGTACAACCCCAAGCCGAAATGCGGCTTATCGTCGCCGCCCTGGCGTTGTTCGAACAAAGATTCGAACAGGCGGCCCATCAGCGCTTCAGGGATGAGGGGCCCGTCATTGGCGACTTGCAGACAATAATTCGCCTGCACATGCTCGAGGCGTACCGTGACCTTGCCCTCCTTCGGGCAAAAATCAACGGCATTCTCGATGAGCTTGTCGAGCAGCTGCACCATGAGATCCGGCGCGCCGCGCGCAAAACAGGGATCCTGCGGCGTTCGCAGCACGAAATGCGTGCCGGGGAAGCCGTCCCGATAGGCGGCCACCGCCGAAATCAACAATTCGCGCAGATCGAAATTCACCCTGTCGGATTGTTTGATGCTTTCCTCGACCCGTGCCGCGGCGCCGAGCGCGCTTAAAATCGACTGCAGGCGCTGAGTCCCCTCGCGGGCGCGCGTGATGTAGCGGCGCTGATCGTCGCGCAAACCTTCCGATTCAAGGTTGTCGAGCGAAGAACGGACGATGGTCAGCGGCGTGCGCAGCTCATGCGACAGCTTGCCGCCGAGCGTTCGCAGATATTGCGCATGTTCATTCAAGCGCGCCAGCAACCGCTCGAAGCCGCGCGATAATGCGCCAATCTCATCCGCGCTGGCCGATTCCGGCATGCTCAGTTGAATTCTTCCGTCGCTGCCCACCGCCGAATCGGCCGCATCGCGCAACCTGCCGATACGCACGCTGATCCAGGTGGCAAAGGCGAACATGATGATGACCGCTGCCGCGGTTGCGATCAGGGTGAGATTGAACAGGCGGCTGAGCGCGCGGTCGCGCAGCGCCAACAGCTGATCCGATGCCTGCTGCAGTACGACCGCCCCATGCAGTTGGCCATCGATCACGATGGGCGCCGCAGCCATCAACAGCATTTCGCGGTTGCTGCCGCCGAGCACCCATTGCGCATGCGGATGCCCCTCGAGGGCTGAGCTGACACTCTCACCGCTCAAGTGATCCGGTGCCGAGGATAGCGTCGGCATATCAGAAGTGTCGACGCCCAAGAAATAGCGATACCAAATCGGTTCGGATCCTTCCGTCTCGGCGCGTTTTTTCGAAACCACCGTGCCGGCGGTCCCGAGCTTCAGTGCGTTGGCGTCGATGACAGTGGCGCGGGTGCCGTCGCCGATGAAGCTCTCGAGCAGCGTATCGAGTCCGGCGGTCGCAAAAAATAGCCGGCCACCCGCGGCGCTGTCAGCCGCGAAACCCGCTTTCCCCTTGCCGCGCCCGTCGAGCGCCTCGACCCAGAGATGCCGGCCGACAAAGCTCAAGGGTATGCGGGCCTCCAAGTGGTAGCCGGCGGCCGTCTGCAGCCAAAAAGCCTGAATTCGGGGTTCCGCCACGACTTGATCCGCGCCGTCCTCACCCTTGACCAGGCTTTGGGCGGCGATCAGCCCCGGTGCATCCGTTCCGAAAAAATACGCTTCGCGACCGTTTGGCCCGTCCAGCGCCAGATTTACCCGATCAAAGCGGTCCGTATCCGGCCGCACGTTGTGGGGCTCTGGAGTGAAATGCGCGTCGTCGACTTCGATGAACAAATAGAGGAAGCGCTCCGTTGAGCCGGCTTGCAGGCGCGCGCGATACCCGGTCGTGGTCGGCAGCGGGGTCGGCTCCGTCGGAACGTCCCAATCCTCCCGATAACCATCGAGCAGCGGCTGCGTCACCAAGGGATAAACATACAGATCGCCCGCAGCAGCTGAAAACGCCTGAGTATCGCCGGCATCATGGAACACCCGCTGCGGTTGGGCGGATAGGGCGTTGGCAATGGTGCCGGCGCTCGCCAACAGCGATTGTTCCTGCGAGCTGCGCAGCGCAGTCTCGAGTTCTCGGGCGTATTGAATACCCGCCCAGGGCAACACCAGGGTGGTGAGCGCAACAATCAACAGTTGCAGGCGGATGCTCACTCGACCCAGCGATAACCCATTCCGTACACGGTCTGGATGGCGTCGAAAGCGGCATCGACCTGCTGAAACTTGCGCCGCACGCGCTTGATGTGCGAGGTGATGGTGTTGTCGTCCAACACCACATTCGCAGCGTCCATCAATTGTTGGCGGTTCTTCACATGGCCCGGGTTCTTCGCCAAGGCATGAACGATCCAAAACTCCGTCAGCGAAAGCGTGACTGGCGCGCCGTTCCAGGTGGTTTGCATTTTCTCGCCGTCGATCGACAGCGCCCCGCGCCGCACGATTTCAGCGGCATTGTCGGGGCGGCGCAGGGCATCGATGCGCCTGAACAGGGCTGCGACGCGGGCCGCCAAGTGCGGCAGGCTGACGTCCTTGGTGAGAAAGTCATCTGCTCCCAGCCGCAATCCCGACACCGCATCCAACTCGCTGTCCCTGGCGGTCAGAAAAATGATCGGCAATTCCGCGGACAGTGCGCGCAGATCGCGGCACAGATCGAAGCCGCCTTCGGCCTCGTCCTCGAGCGAAATGTCGATGATGGCAAGATCAGGCAAGCGCGTGCCGAAGGCCTGCATGGCCGTGCGGCGATTGCCGTAGGTCTTGATCGAATAGCCGTGGCGAGCGAGGGCAGCAGCGTAATTTTCGCGCAAAGCCGGCTCGTCCTCGACGATTGCAATCTGCTTTTTCATGGGTGAATCATAGCTGAACGAGCCCTGGATTCGATGTCCGAGAGCCATTGCCACTATTGGCCAGAATTGGCCCGCGGTACGCCCGTTTCGCGCCCCCAAGGCCCAGCGTTCTCTCGCCGACACTGTCCCTGAAGCTACACGGAGACCTGCCCATGACCATCACAACTGTCAGCCCACGAAATCCCGTCGTATCGTTCTGGTCGGCACGGCGCGAAGCAACGCTCAATTGGTTGGCGCTCGGGCTGCTGCTCGCGGCCTGGAATGCCTCGGACCGTGATGCGCCGGCGAGCGTGCGGCCCAGACCGGAATCGTTGCGGGCGAGACCGGAGGCGATGCGGGCTAGACCAGAAATGCTGCGCGGCTATTCCTACGTCTCGGTGCGGGCGGCACTGCGGATGGTGTCGGTCGAACGATGAGCATGCATTCAGGGATTTGTCACAGTATTGTCATCCGCAACGCCTCTAATGCAGAGGCGCATGCTGGCTGCCGAACGTCAAAAGCAGATCTTGATTGTCGATAGGGACATCGCCACGGTCGAGCCGCTGCTCGAACAACTGAGGCAGGCCGGTTTCGTCGTGCTGGCGATCACCGATGGACCCGCGGCCGCAGCCGCGATTGCGCAGCGCCCGCCGCAACTTGTCATCGTGGACTGGAACATGCCGGCTCTCGCCGCGCTCGAGTTGATAGACAGAGTGCGAGTGGCACGCCGCCTGCAACCAATGCGGCTCATCATCTTGTCGGATCTAACGGCCGAGCACGACGTGGTGTCGGGCCTGAACATGGGTGCCGATGACTACATTACAAAGCCCTTCTCGGTGCGCATAGCCGTCGCCAGGATTAACGCAGTGTTGCGCATGCGCAGCCATGAGGGCAATCACGGCGCGTTGAGTTTCGAGCGATTGATGCTCAACACCGCGACCAATCGAGTGACCGCTCAAGGAATGCCCTTGAACGTGCGCGGCGCAGAATATCGATTGCTCGAATTTCTAATGTCCCATCCAGGACGCACATTCAATCGCGCGCAATTACTCGCCCAGGTTTGGGCGGGTGACAACGACATCGACGAACGCACCGTCGATGTCAACGTACAGCGCCTGCGAAAAATACTCGCGAAGCCCGGGTATGAAGCCTGCATACAAACCGTGCGGGGGTTTGGCTACAGATTCATTGAGAGATAAATCACACTTCTATTGTTTCACGCGACGTTCCACGCCTAAGCTCCTTTTTTGTAAGCAAATCTTCTCCTTCGAGTCACGGATTCGTAACAACAAGTCGCGATTGTGACGGGTAACGAATCTGTTCACTGGGAGGAAGACATGATGGACCGCAACCCCCCGACGCTGCGATTGCGCACAGTCTTCATTTCGGACATTCATCTGGGTTTCAAGGGATGCAGCGCCGACTTGCTGCTCGACTTCTTGCATCACGTCGAAATGGATACGCTCTTTCTAGTCGGCGACATCATCGATGTGTGGAGCATGCAAAGATCGATGTTTTGGCCCCAGTCGCACAATAATGTGCTGCGAACGATTTTGGGCAAGGCCAAGCGCGGCACCAAGGTAATTTTCGTACCGGGCAACCACGATGAGGTGTTTCGCGAATTCGACGGCGCGGTATTCGGAAATTTGGAAATTCACCGCGAGTACGTCCATTGCGGCGCAGACGGTAAACGGATGCTCGTGCTACACGGCGATGAATTCGATAGCGTCGTGAAATGCAGCCCCTGGTTGGCGAAACTGGGCAGCAACATTTATGACGTACTATTGGCTGCCAATCCCTACATTAACTGGGTGCGGCGCAAACTCGACCTTCCGCATTGGTCGCTGTCCTCGTATCTCAAGAACAAAGCCAAAACGGCCGTTCAATACATCGGCAGTTTCGAGGACGCCGTGGCTCAGGCGGCGCGTAAGCGCGGAGTCGATACCGTGGTTTGCGGCCATATCCATCGCGCCGAGATGCGCGACATCAACGGCGTTCTGTACTGCAACGACGGCGATTGGGTCGAGAGCTGCACATCGTTGGTCGAAGATATGAACGGTCAATTACGGCTCATCGATTGGCCCAAGCTGCGCGCTCAAGTTCAAGCGATGACTGCGCCGTTGCCGATCGGCCAGGCAGCCTGAGGATCCCCTTGAGATGAACGACGTCCTCGATAGTTGGAGTTCACCGTGGCGGGCTTTCCACAAAAGCCTCGCGGCGGCCGCGCCGGATGCGGAACGGAAGCAGGACCAGACGCCTGGCGCCGGTTCTTGGCTTACCCAAGCGCGAGCAGCGGCACACACAACCCGCATGAGGCATGACCAAACGACGGATCACTAGAAGTACTCGCGGCTGTCCTTCAATCGTCACATTGGCGAGGCAGGATCGTGACTCATCCCATTGGGAGGATTTACCCATGAGCAGTCTCGACCTGGAACTCGACGGCAGAATCGATGACCTGGAACTCGAATGGCGCAAGGCGCATGAGGCCAGCATCATCGCCCGTGCAGAATACCTGGCACTCGGAGCGGACCTCAAAGCCAATGCCGCCGCCATCGATAGCGCTCGCGAGCGCCTGCGGCGCGCAGAAGTAGGGGAGTCTCGGGTATTCGCGCAGATCGAATTGCTCGAAGACAGTATGCTCGGCTTGAGTTAGGCCGGTGGGAGTCAGTGTGGTCGAGCGCGAGTCGGGGGCCGATGCGGCGGCCGAGTTGATCGAGCGGCGCTGGTTCGCTTTGCTGTCCGCCATCAGAAGCTTGGAGGGCGAGTGCGAGACCTTGCTCGAGGCATCGAAATTGGCCGATATTGCCTGGCGACGCGCCTGCCTGCAGCTGGCGGAATTCGAGGCGCTGCGCGATGCGCTCGAAGAGCAAATGTCCGCCAGGCCGAGACCTTCGTCTAGGGACCGCGAATCCCGCCGGCGCCAAGAGCACCTCTGTTCGTAAGTTGATCCCAGTCGCGCTGCGTCCGCGCCTGCAGCTTGTCGAGTTGCTCGGCCGTAAAGCAGGTGGTGTCCCGCTGGATATGAGAACCCGTTTCGTAATCCGAACGGCAATAAAGCTTTTGGCCGTCCTTGTCGACCAGTTTGAGATTCAGGTTTTTAGCGAGCGCCAATCGGCCGGCTTCTGTGGTTTGGCCGGAATACTGATTGGTGGGCTGGTTGGCGCAGCCAGTCGCCAGAATCGCGGTCAAAAGCAGCAGTGCGCGCATGCCGTTTCCCATTGGTCGAATTAGTGCGAGAAGCGGATTCCGACGCGACGGTAAACATTAGCCAGGAGCCAGAGCGGTCCGATCATGAGAAATTGCAGATCCTTGAAAAAGGACGGGCGCTTCTTCTCGATCGCATGGCCGACGAACTGGCCGATCCACGCCAGAACGAACAGCGTCAAGCAGATCAGCCAAAGCGGCGCGACGCCGTTGTGATTCACAGCATCGATGGACCACAACATGAGCATCAGCAGTGGCAGGATGCCGAGCGCAAGCGGGACGGATAAAAGCGCGTAATAGATCACCGCAAGTAGCGTGATCAGGGTGGCCCAGTTCGCAAGTGGAACGGCCGCGCGGATGCTGCTTGGAAAGGGCGTGATCCACAAGAGCCCCAGTACGCACCACAGAATCACCGGGACGCAAACCCAATGCAGCGCCTCATTGGTCGGATTGCGGTGACTCGAGCCGTATTCATCCAGCCACTGATCGGCGCTGCGCATACGTTGACTTTACACCTCCGCGGCTAGAGATCGTTACGGCGAGAAGGGGTTTTTGCCGGCCCCGGCGGCAGTATTCCTGAGAGTAATTTGATCCCAGTCGCGTTGCGTCTGGGCCTGCATCCGATCGAGTTGCCCGGTCGTATAACAGGTCATGTCGCCCTTGATATGAGATCCCGTGGCGTAATCCGATCGGCAGTAAAGCTGCTGGCCGTCCTTGTTGATCAATTTGAGATTGAGATTTTTGGCGAGCGCCAATCGACCGGCTTCGGTGGGGGCGACCGAGCCGGAACTCGAAGCGGTATGTTGATTGGTGGGCTGGCTGGCGCAGCCGGCCGCCAGAATCGCGGTCAATAGTAGCAGTCCACGCATGCCGTATCCCTTTGGTTGAGCCGCCGATTGCTCGGCGGCTCAAATATACATCACCCGTGCGAGGCCGAAAATGCGGGTCGTTTAGGCGGCTGCCATCAAACCTTTCAGTTTGTTGATGGCATTCGATTCGACCTGGCGCACCCGTTCCGCGGAAATGCCGTACTCATCGGCCAATTCATGCAGCGTCGCCTTGTCGTCCGTCATCCAGCGCCGCTTCAAGATGCTGCGGCTGCGCTCATCGAGCTTCTCGAGCGCCACTTCCAAGCGATCAGTCGAGTCCTCTTCCCACTCCGCACGCTCCACTTCGACTGCCGGGTCGGCATTGCTGGCCGGCAGATACATGGCCGGCGAGTACGCCTCCTCTTCGTCGCTTTCCGGAGTCGGATCGAACGACATGTCGCGCGCCGATAGCCGCTGTTCCATCTCTCGCACATCGGCCACGTCAACGCCCAGATCGCGCGCGACGGCAGCCGTTTCCGCTTCCGACAGCCACGCCAGATTCTTCTTCATCTTGCGCAGATTGAAGAACAGCTTGCGCTGCGACTTCGTGGTCGCAACCTTGACCAGCCGCCAGTTGCGCAGCACATATTCATGGATCTCGGCCCGGATCCAGTGCACGGCGAACGACACCAAGCGAACACCCACGGTGGGGTCGAAGCGCTTCACCGCCTTCATGAGACCGACATTGCCTTCTTGAACCAAATCGCCCATGGGCAAGCCATAACCCAAGTACCCGCGCGCAATATGCACCACGAATCTTAGGTGCGACAGCACCAGTTGCCGGGCCGCGTCCAAATCGGCCTCGGAACGGAATTTAACCGCCAGTGCGACTTCATCTTCCTTCGACAGAACCGGAATCTGGGAAACGCGGTCTATATAAGAGTCCAGGCTCCCAACAGGGCCCGCGAACACCATTCCAGTTTGTTTAGCGACTAAAGCAGCAGACATTGATACCTACCTCCCAAACAAATCTTCCCCTCAATTTACGAGGGAAATTATAGCACTCTAGGGATTAGAGTGCTAAAGCCACGCAGAGTTCTGCACGACAACAAAGTATTAAAAAACATATGCTTATGCCGGTTCGATCGCTCGGATATGGCGCGTTGCAGCAAGCCAAGAACCGATCCAAGACAGGCCCACCGAGAGCCCCAAAACCGCCAATCCGGTGATGGCTTTGAGCCCTTCCAGGCCGAAGCCACTGCCGTACAAAAAGGCCAGCTGTGCGACCGGTCGAGCCAATACCATCGAAGCGACCGCAACCAGAAGCAAGGCCAGCAGACCGCCGCCCAATCCGTACCAGATCCCGGTGTAGAGAAAGGGACGGCGGGTAAAGCCATCCGAGGCACCCACCAGTTTCATGACCTCAATTTCCGCCCTCCGGTTCAATATATCGAGCCGAATGGTGTTGCTGACGATGAGCACAATGCCAATGCCTAAAAGGCCGCCGGTCAGCAGAACCACCCGCCGCAGCAGGTCCAACATGGCGTGCAGCCGCTTCACCCATTCCGTGTCGATCTGCACGCTTTGCACATCGCTCATGGCCGCCATTGCCGCCTTGAGCGTTTCGGTTCCCTGGGGCGTGCTCGCGGCCAAAGTCGGGGTCACGACCAAGGTATCGGGCAGCGGATTGTCCGCCAAGGCATCGAGCGCAGTGCCGAAACCAGAATCGCTGCGAAACTCCGCCAGCGCCTGTTCGGCGGTGATGATGCGTACCGTCGCGACATCGCCCCGTTGCCGAAGCTGCTTCGCGAGCGCCTGCACGCGCACCGCACCGGCCTTCTTATCCATATAGACCGACAAGTCGTAGGCTTCGTTCCAATTTCCGGTCGCGCTGCGCGCGTTCTGCAACAGCAGACTCAAGAAAAGGGGCAGGGCGAGGGCCACCGCGATGACGCCCATGGTCATCAAGGTCGCAAAGGGTTGATTCACTATGCGGCCCAGCGAGCCGATCAGTACCTGCGCGTGGCGCGAAAAATAAGCGCCAATCCTCATGCAGCTTCCTCGCCGACGACACGCCCGGCACTCAAGACGATGCGCCTCGCTCCGACTTGATCGATGAGGTGCACATCGTGGCTCGCGACGATAACCGTTACACCGACTTCACTGAAGCGTTTGAACAGCTTCATCACTTCGAGCGCGAGTTCGGGATCCAAATTGCCGGTCGGCTCATCCGCAATGAGCAGCATGGGTTTCGCAACGACGGCCCTGGCAATGCCTACGCGCTGCTGCTCGCCGGTCGATAGTTCCAAGGGCAGAGACTTCTCCCTTCCCAGCAAGCCAACCTGATCCAATGCCGCCCGCACGCGCTTGTCGATCTCGCGCCGAGGAACGCCCGCGATCACGAGAGGCAGCGCGACGTTGTCGGCCACCGGACGGTCATGCAGCAATTTGTGGTCCTGAAAGACCACGCCGATCTGGCGACGGAAATGCGGTATGCCGCGCGGCTTCACGCCTGAGGTGTTCTGGCTGTTGACGATGACCTGGCCGCGGGTGGGCCGCTCGATCAGCGCGATCAGCTTGAGAATGCTGCTCTTGCCGGCCCCGGAATGTCCCGTCAGAAAAGTCAGGGCGCCGCTCTCGATGTTGAATGACACGCCCGCCAGAGCTTCGCGTCCGTTCGGATAGCGCTTGAAAACCTGGTCGAAGCGAATCATGCGGCCGCGTCGCGCGATTCCGTTTTCAACAGCGCGGACACGAATTCCGACGCGTTGAAGACACCGAAGTCCTCGGACTGCTCCCCGACGCCGATGAAGCGGATCGGAATTTTCAGGCGCTGCGCGATGGCCAGAACCACGCCACCCTTGGCGGTGCCGTCCAATTTGGTGATGACCAAACCGGTGACGCCCAGTCCCTTGTTGAATTCCTCCGCTTGCGCCACGGCGTTTTGACCTATCGTGCCGTCGAGCACCAACAGCACCTCGTGAGGCGCGGTGGGGTCCAAACGCGCGAGCACGCGCTTGACCTTCTTGAGTTCATCCATCAGGTGGGTCTGGGTATGCAGGCGGCCCGCGGTGTCGGCAATGAGGACATCGATGTTCCGCGCCCGCGCCGCACTCATGGCGTCAAAAATCACCGCGGCGGGTTCGGATCCGGATTGGTGCGCCACAATCGGCACATTGTTGCGCGCCGCCCAGACTTCCAATTGTTCGCGCGCGGCGGCACGAAACGTGTCTCCGGCCGCCAGCATGACGCTCTTGCCCTCGGCGAGGAGGCGAGCGCTGAGTTTGCCGATCGTGGTGGTCTTGCCCGCGCCATTGATTCCCACCACCAAGATCACGAAGGGCTTGACGGCCGGATCAATCACGAGCGCCTGCTGCACGGGTGTCAAAATTTGCGACATCGCTTCCTGCAGCGCCTTGAGCAGCGCATCGACATCGTTGAGCTCCTTGCGCGCCACGCGCCTGCGCAAATCTTCCAGGATTCTCGAAGCGGCCTCGACACCGACATCGGCCATGATCAGCCGCGTTTCCAGATCGTCCAAGATCTCAGCGTCGATCTTGCGACCCGGAAGCAATTCCACAATGTCGGTGGTCAACCACGCAGGGCCCTGATTTAACTTTGCGCGCAGGCGTTTGAAAAATCCGCGCACGCCAGGCTTGTCAGCTTCATTCGTCATGGGGCGCTATGATACCGGCAGTGGCTACCTCCAAGACGGATTTACCGGCGCCGGCCGGCCGCAATTCAGTGCGCATCATCGCCGGCGCGTGGCGCGGCCGCCGAATTCACTTTCCCGACATGCCTGCCCTGAGGCCGACGCCGGATCGAGTCCGGGAAACATTGTTCAATTGGCTGCAGCACTCCATAACCGACGCCAGGGTGTTGGATTTGTTCGCAGGCTCCGGCGCATTGGGTCTCGAGGCGCTGTCGCGCGGCGCCAGGCAAGCGGTGTTCGTCGAGCAATTCCCGGCCGCCGCGCGCGCTTTGCAGGAGCAAGTGGTTCGCTTCGGCGCGGCCGCGAAGGGCCGCATCCTGGAGATGGGCGCAGCGCGGTATTTGCGCACGCCCGGCGAGCCCTTCGACATTGCGTTTCTCGATCCGCCCTTCGGAACGAATGCCTTGGCCGAGTACATTCCGCTGCTCGACACCGGCGATTGGCTCAAAGTCGGAAGTTTGGTTTACCTCGAGAATGAGCGGGCCGCAGGTGTCCCCCCACTGCCCGGCCACTGGGAATTGCTCAAATCGAAGTCGGCGGGCGAGGTGGGGTATCATTTGGTCCGCGTCAACGGGCGAAAGTAACAAATGCACAAAAGAAATGCGGTCTATCCAGGGACTTTCGACCCGATTACCAACGGCCATACGGACTTGGTGCGGCGCGCCGCCTCGATTTTCGATCGCGTCGTGGTGGCGATTGCGGCCAACCCGAACAAAGCCCCGATGTTCACGCTCGAGCAGCGGGTCGAGATGGCGAGTCGCGTGCTTGCCGACGTGCACAACGTGGAGGTGAAGGGCTATGTTGGCCTCACCACGGATTTTGCCCGGCAAAATGGCCTGTCGGTTATTGTGCGCGGCCTGCGCGCCGTCTCCGACTTCGAATTTGAATTTCAATTGGCTAATATGAGCCGGCACCTGACGCCCGAAATCGAATCGGTATTCATGACCCCGCAAGAGCAATACACATTCATATCATCGACGTTGGTGCGAGAGATCGCCGTGCTTGGCGGCAACGTCTCCGAGTTCGTGCATCCCATCGTGGAGATCGAACTGAAGCGGCATCGCAAGCTTTGATCGCCCCTGCGACACCTCGCGCCGGGCGCCTTACCCGCCTGCTATCGTCGATCTTCGCGATCGCGATCATCATCGGCGCCGCGCCGCCCGCGAGAGCCGATGCGACTCGTCCCGCCGATGCAGCTCATCCGGCCGTTGCGCACAAAGGCGCCATCGCCAGCGCCTATCCGCTCGCGAGCGAGGCAGGCCAGGAAATCCTCAAGGAGGGAGGCAATGCCTTCGATGCAGCGGTGGCAGTGGCCGCGGCGTTGGCGGTGGTCGAACCGAGCAGTTCCGGTCTGGGCGGCGGCGGATTCTTTTTGCTTCATCGGCAGTCCGACGGCTTCGAAACCATGGTCGACGCTCGCGAGAAAGCGCCGGGCGCCGCAACGCGGGACATGTACCTGGATAAAGCGGGCAACGTAACCAAGGGTTCGACCGATGGTCCGATATCGGCGGCAATTCCCGGAGAGCCTGCGGCATTCGAGTTTCTGGCGCGCAAATACGGCAAGCTGCCCCTGAAGCAAAGCTTGCAGCCGGCGATTCGCCTGGCGCGGGAAGGCTTCCCGCTGTATCTGCGGCTGCAATACGGGATCAGGTCGAAACGCGATATTTTGATGCGCTCGCCGGATGCCGCGAAAGCGTTTTTGACCGCCGACGGCAACGTGCCCGAGGTTGGCGCCATCATCAAGCAGCCGGAGCTGGCCAACACCCTCGAGGCCATCGCCAATCAGGGCGCTAGAGGGTTTTACGAGGGCCGCGTCGCTCAGAATCTCGTCGCGGGCGTGCGCGCCGGCGGCGGCATCTGGACGCTGGAGGATCTCAAAAATTATCGCGTCGTCGAACGCAAACCGCTCATCGGCGAATATCACGGCGCGCGCATCGTCACAGCATCGCCGCCATCGTCGGGCGGCATCGCGATCCTGGATTCGCTCAATATCCTGGCCGGTTTCGATTTGCATGACGTGGATTCCGCCACGCGCAAGCATCTCATCATCGAAGCCATGCGCCGCGCCTATCGCGACCACGCAATTTTCATGGGCGATCCGGACTTCATCAAGATGCCGCTGCAGCAGCTGATGAGTGTCGATTACGCGGCCGGGCAGCGCAGCAGCATTCGCGCCGACAAGGCCATGCCCTCCGACTTGTTGCCGGGCATCGAGTCTGAACCGAAGGGCATGAACACGACGCATTTTTCGGTGCTGGATGCCACCGGAAACCGCGCGGCCGTCACCATCACGGTGAATCTGTTCTTCGGCAACGGCTACATGCCGGCGGGGACCGGCGTGCTGCTCAACAATGAAATGGATGATTTTTCCGTCAAGCCGGGCACACCCAACGTCTTCGGACTTGTCGGGAACACCGCCAACTCGATCGCAGCCAACAAGCGAAGCTTGTCCAGCATGTCCCCGACGTTCGTCGAGACTTCCAAGGGCATGATGGTCATCGGCTCGCCCGGCGGAAGCACCATCATCAGCCAGGTGCTGCTGGGAGTCTTGAACTATGTGGACGGCATGAGCGCGCCGGATATCGTCAAGTACCCGCACTACCATCACCAATATCTGCCTGACGACGTCAGTTATGAACAAGGTGCGTTGAGCGACGCTGAAATTGCGAAGCTGCAGTCGATGGGTCACACGCTGCGGCTGTCCACCCGTCAGTGGGGCAACATGCAGGTGATTACCTGGGATTTCGCCAGCGGAAAAGTTGAAGCAGCGTCAGATCCGCGCGGCGAGGGCGAGGGGCTGGTTTACTAGCCCGCAAGCTTGCGGTTCCGAATCAGTGCGCACTGCCCGTCGCTCAGCGCTCAGTGATTCAGCGCTGGCAGGTCGCGCACCAGTACGTCGATCGCTGGCCCTGAGTGAACTGCTTGACGTTGGATTTGCACACGCGGCAACGCTCACCCGCGCGCTCGTAGACAAATAATTTCTGCCGAAAATATCCAGGCACGCCGTCTGCATTGACGTAGTCGCGCAGGGTCGTGCCGCCGATTTTGATCGCGGCTTTGAGCACGGCCTTGATGGTGCCCGACAACTTGAGTGCTTCCGCTTTGCTGAGCCGTCGCGCCGCGCGCCGCGGCGAAATCCCAGCACGGAACAAGGCCTCGCTGGCGTAAATGTTGCCGACGCCGACGACCAGCTGTGAGTTCATGATGAGCTGTTTGATCGCAACCGCGCGCTTACGCGTGACGCGGAACAGGTACTCACCGTTGAACGCCGCACTTAAAGGTTCGGGCGCCAATTTCTTAAGGAGCGGGTGTTTTGCCGCCTCCTCTTGCGTCCAAAACAGGCTGCCGAATCGCCGCGGGTCGTGAAAGCGCAGGGCCTTCCCGCTGTCGAGAACCAGATCCCAATGTTCATGCGGTTTGGGCGGCGTCTTGCCCTCGACCAGGCGCAAGCTCCCCGACATTCCCAGGTGCACAATGAGTGAGCCTGTTTCGAGCCGGATAATCAGGTATTTCGCGCGCCGATCGACACCGCGGACGAACTGCCCGCGGACGGCGGATTCGAGACTCGCCGCGATTGGCCAGCGCAGGCGGCGATCGCGCACGATCATGTCGAGGATACGATGGCCGACGAGAGCGGGCGCGATGCCGCGTCTCGTAGTTTCTACTTCAGGAAGTTCAGGCAGCGGCCAAGCCGACTATTTGATCTTAGATTCTTTGTAAGCGACGTGCTTGCGCACTACAGGATCGAATTTCTTCGTTTCGAGCTTGTCAGGATGCAGGCGCTTATTCTTGGTGGTCGTGTAGTAATGACCGGTGCCGGCGGAAGAAACCAATTTGATTTTGTCGCGCATGTGCGGCCCCTTTAAACCTTGATGCCCTTGGCTCGCAAATCTGCGACCACGACGTCCACACCGCGCTTCTCGATGGTGCGCAATCCGCGGGTAGAGACCCGCAGGCTGATGAAACGCTTCTCGGTTTCCGACCAAAATCGGTGGCTGTGCAAATTGGGCAGAAAGCGGCGGCGCTTGCGATTGTTCGCATGCGAAACCGTGTTACCCGTTTTGGGGCCTTTGCCCGTGACTTGGCAAACTCGCGACATGGCTAAACCTTTGAAATGGAAGCTTTGAGAGAGCCGCGCTTTATACCAGGGTCGGTACTTCGCGGCAATAGCCGGGGCTGAATAATGCGCTGAATTCAACGAGTTGCGTACCCGGCTGGCCGCACCGGTATGCCGCATGCAAGCTTCAACGGCTTGATTGTCGTTGCTTCAGCTTTTCTCTAGCGCTGCCAATGCCCCTGCACGTAGCGCCATTGGTTGCCCATCGGCTCCCACTGATCCGCGATCCAATGTGCCTTGCCATGCTCGACGATCCAGCCGCCCGATATCCATCGATAAGCTTGGCCGTTCCATTCCCAGTGTCCCGCTGCCCAGACATAGCCGTCACGCGGATGGCCCATATTCTCAATACGCGGCGGAGGCGGTGCCACGTCAGTGATGATTTCGGCTGCCATTGCCGGAGCGGCTCGGAGCAGCAGGACTCCGTCGGCGAGACACACAGCGGCGATCAAGACGATGCGAGCGAGGTTCATGGCTATTTCCCCTTGCAACTATACGATATGAACGAATCGTACACTTATCGTATAGTTTGTCAATATGAGAATATGTCAAACCACCCAAGACGGGTGCGCATCTCCAAAAGGGTGTCAGGTACTAGTTCGCCTTGGCGAGAACGCGGATTCCGGCCAAATAGGCGCGGGCAAACCCACCCACTTCCTGTTCCATTTGGGCGGTGGTCTCGCTGCGGCTGGCGAGTGGTGCGCTGCCAAAATACAGTGCGCGTGCCAATTGCTCTGCGTTGCCCGCAAGTTCTGGGTCATTCGCCATGGCGGCGCGGAACATGTCCAGCATCTCCAAGTCGAGATTGGCAAAAATCTCGCCGGCCATACTGTGGGTGTAAGTCAACAGTTCCGCTGCATGAGGCGACGCGCGCACCAGCGTAAACACAGGACGATGTTTCGCGACCACCGCGTCAGCCAGGCGCTCATCCAAGGGTGTGTCAGCTTTCAACAATGCCTGTTCGACCGAACCGCGCAAGATGCGCGCCATTCGCGCGCACACCTCCATGTAAAGCTCATCCTTGTTCTTGAAATAGCTGTACAGCGTTGCCTTGGCCACATTGGCTTCACGGGCGACCAACTCCATCGTGACGGCGCGAAACCCTACCTTTTTGAACAATTCCTCGGCCGTGCGCATCACGCGCTTATAACGCGCGTTTTCGTCGAGCTGCGTGTCTTGCGTCGAGGACATGAACGAATCATACGGCAACTGTGCGAAACGCCCTAGCCGCGCCGCCCCCGAGGCGGCTCTCACGGTAGTAATCGGCGATGGCGCGCACATGATCTCCGCCCACGACCGACGCGATGAAAGCGGCAACTCGCTCGCGGCTTGGCATACTGCTAAAAGCCTCTAATTCACGCGCGCCAGCGCAATGTGCGAAAACATTGATCGGCCGAGATTGTGGCCGCCGCCTCGATCATATCTTGCCGCAGCCGCGGCGCCGTTCAGATCTTCGACCAGATCAAAACCGCAGACTGCAAGATTTGCCGCGAGTTCGGCCGGATTGAATCCCGACAGGAACGGTTCGCCGATGGCGGCCACCCGCTGTTCCAGTTCGCGGAACGATTCCGACTGCGCCTGAAAGATCCGTTCATCGAAATAAGTAAAAGCCACTTGGCTCCCGGCCGGGCTGCAGGAGGCAATCGACCTCAAGGTCGCGAGATTAGCGTCGCGGGTCAGATACATCGTCACGCCCAGCCACGAGAAAAACGTCAATTGATTCGTCTCGTACGAGGAGCGCGCCAGAGCGACTGCGACGCTCTCTTCGGACAAATCAGCTGCGATGAAGTGCACGCTATCCGGCAATGCAATTCCGCACGCACCGATTCGTTCGACCTTCAGACTCTGTGTCGCCGGGAAGTCGATCTCAAAAATCTGCAGGTCCGCGGCAAACCTAGGACGTCGCAACGCGAAACTGTCGAAACCCGCTCCGATCAAGACATATTGCCGGACGCCTCGCGAAACCCCGGCCTGCAACGCATCTTCGGTATACCGCGTCCGAGCGATGACGTTGGCGTACGACCGGCTGCCCATCAGCGATGCATCCAGCATCTCGTCGGATGCGGCCATGGCGCGCTTGACGGACTCGGGCACGAGCCGATCGCCCCAGGGATCATTGATCAAGGGATGCGGATCACGCCGCGTATGCACCGCGCGCATCAGCGAGGTCGCAAGGGCGGTTCTGCTGGCCGCTAGTTTTTCCACATTAGTCCTGAGCCGAAATCGTATATCTTACGTGCGCCAAGACAAAACAGTACCCATTCACGCCGACTGCGCGCGGCGGATTCCGCGGGACCACATCTCAAGATAATTGAGCCAAAATGCGCGCCATAACGCACACTCACGCTGCACTCTACGAGGAAATCTCCGCATGACCTTAGGCGAAGCACGCGAGCTCAAGCGCACCATCGGCAATCGGCAGCTGAGCATGATCGCCATCGGCGGTGCGATTGGTACCGGCTTGTTCTTTGCCAGCGGTGCAGCCATCGCTCAAGCCGGTCCCGGCGGGGCGTTGCTGGCCTATGCCACCATGGGGCTCGCCGTCTATTGCATGATGCAGTCCTTGGGCGAGATGGCGACGCAATTGCCGATACCCGGCTCTTTCGAAGCCTATGCGGAACGCTTCGTCGATCCATCACTGGCCTTTGCGGTCGGCTGGAATTACTGGTTCAGTTGGGCCATTACCCTGGCCGCCGAGCTGGTTGCGGGCGCGCTCATCGTCCAGTTCTGGTTCCCGCATTCCAATTCCGCGTACTGGGCTATGGGATTTTTCGTGGTCCTGCTGGCCCTGAATCTCCTGTCAGTCAGAGCGTACGCCGAGGCCGAGTACTGGTTCGCAGGCATCAAAGTAGTCACGGTGATCATCTTCGTGGCGGTCGGCTTTCTGATGATCGCCGGTATGCTCGGCAACCACAGCAGCGGTTTTCACAACTGGACCTTGAGCGATCCCAAAGCCGGCACGCACGCGCCATTTGTCGGCGGATTCACCGCCATGCTCACCGTATTCCTGGTGGCGGGATTTTCCTTCCAGGGCACCGAGGGCGTGGGTCTCGCCGCTGCCGAAACTGAGAACCCCGCCAAGAACGTGCCGAAGGCGATACGAACCGTGTTCTGGCGCATTTTGTTGTTTTACATTGGCGCGATTTTCGTTGCGGGCACGTTGATCCCCTATACGGATCCGAATTTGCTCAATGCTGACGAGAGCCATATAGCCTATTCGCCTTTCACCATGGTTTTGCAGCAATTGCCGACGGTCGGCTATTACGCGTCGAACCTCATGAACGCAGTGATTCTCTCCTCGGTGTTGTCCTGCGGAAATTCATCCATGTACGTGGCGTCACGCATGCTGCATGCGATGGCACACAGCCGCAAGGCTCCGAAAATGTTCGGCATGCTGAATGCGCGAGGCGTGCCTGTGCTGGCGCTGCTGGCGACGGGTTCAGTGAGCGCCATGGCTTTTTTCTCCACGGTGGTCGGTGACAAGAAAATTTATCAACTGCTCTACAATGCTTCGAGCTTGAGCGGATTCATCATTTGGCTTGGCATCGCCGTTTGCCACCTGCGGTTTCGCAAGGCATGGGTCGCGCAGGGCCGCAGCGTCGATGATCTCAAGTTCAAGTCCAAGTTCTACCCCTACGGTGACTGGCTCGCGCTTGTGCTCTTCCTCATCGTCCTGTTCGGCGCCAACATCGGCGTTTTCCAGACGCCCGTATTCTCCTGGTTCGACTTCGTTACCGACTATCTCCTTATTCCGACCGTCGTCGTCTTGTATCTGGGACATAAATTTTTGAACAAGACGCGTCTCGTGCCGCTCAAGGAGGCCAATTTCGAATTGGCAAGCACCGAAACCGAGCAAGATTCGCGGCGCTAGAGATTCATCAAGGAGCAGCGTATGGGATCACTGAATACCGCGCTTGCGCAACACGGCTATGCGATCTTGGCCGTCATCGTTTTCGTGGAGGCCATTGGTGTACCGGTGCCGGCGGCGGTCGCTTTGCTCATCGCCGGCGGCGCGGTGGCGCGTGGCGTGCTGCAGGCCCAGTACGTGTTGGGCATTGCGCTCTTCGCCATGCTTGCCGGGGACACGCTGATGTTTTTTTTGGGCCGCTACACCGGTTGGTGGCTGTTGGGGCTGCTGTGCCGCATTTCACTGAATCCCGAGGCGTGCATTTTGCGATCCGCTGATTCGTTCCATCGTCGCGGCCGCACGCTGTTGGTCATTGCAAAGTTCATTCCCGGGATCAACACCATGGCGCCGCCGCTGGCGGGCAGCATGAATATGCGCACCTTCACGTTTCTGCGCCTCGATCTGGCGGGCGCGCTGCTCTACATCGGTTCCTATCTGTTGGTCGGCTTCATTTTCAGCGGGGCCCTGGAGTCGGTGACGCGCGGCTACGATTCCGCAGGGCGCATCGTCGGCTGGATAATTCTTGGGCTGGTGATCGGTTATTTGCTGTTTCGCGTGTGGCTGTGGGTGAAGGGGCGTGCCTTGAGCGCGGTACCGTTCGCCCATCCCGAAGAGGCAGCGCGCGAATTGGCGACAGGCGCGCCTGTCTATGATGTCCGCAGCCACGGATACTTCGATCCCAAGGCGACTCGCATTCAAGGGTCCCGGCGCTTGGATCCGAACGCGTTGCACCAGTCGGGCGCGGAATTGCCCGAAGAAGGGAGGGTCTTTGTTTACTGCACCTGTGTGCGGCAGGCGACCAGCACCAAAGTGGCGCGCGAACTGCAGATGATGCTCCTCGGAAAGAGTGTGCGGGTCACGGTGATTCAGGGTGGACTGAATGCGTGGGTGAAGGCGGGGCTGCCCGTGGAAGACGTGCCGCCTGAAGAAGTCGTCAGCCTCCCGGCGTTCAAATAGTCAGTCCTTGCCCTGGTCGGGCGAGGAAACCCTTGCGGTGACCACGCCTTTGATATCGCCTATGGCTATCAACAAAGCTTCGACACCGCGACGACCACTTAGCTGTAAGTGAATCCCTCGCTTGTCACTTTCGGCAACTGTATCGGGCTGCTCAACAGCGAGTACTTGGATCGTATAACCACGCCCAGCGCACATCTGCATGACCTTCTCCACGGCGCCTTTGCCGGGCGTGTACTGCACGTGGATCTCCGCACGCTCGGACAGAATCCGCCTGGCCAATGGGGTGTAGCCATAAACGACCAAAAAATGCGCGGCCGTGACGAATAGCGCAAGCAACGGCAGGCCCGCACCACACGCCATACCAACGGCCGCTGTCAGCCAGATGATCGCAGCGGTCGTTAGTCCGCGCACGATATCGCGTTGCACAAAGATGAGTCCACCGCCAATGAAGCCAATTCCCGAGACGATTTGTGCAGCCACTCGTGAAGGATCCAAAACGATTGCGTACTTCTCGATGGTATCGTCGAAGCCGTACTTGGAGACCAGCATAATCAGCGCGGCGGCGACACCGACTAGGGTATGGGTTCGAAGTCCCGCGCTCTTCGCCCTAAACTCGCGTTCCAGTCCGATTAACGACGAGAGCACCAGAGCAAGCGCGAGCTCGCCAAATTGCAGCCACCCTTGGCCTTTCGGCTCTGCGTAGAAGAAGTCCAGAAAGTGCATGGTCGGCTCCTTGAGCGTGACTCGGTATCATGAGTGTTTGACCTTGGGCCGTATTTGGCAAGGTCCGGACCAAAATGTTTCACGGCAACGATAGCGACTATTACTATCAACGGTCATGAAGGATAACCTACCGGCCGTTATTGCCTTTCTCACTGATTTAGAGCGTCTGAAGCTCGTAAGGCGCAAGGCATACATCAGTGATCTGTCCCGGCGTGAAAACTCCGCGGAGCACAGTTGGCATTTGGCACTTGGGCTACTGACCATCGTGCATGAGTTGAACATGCCGCTTGATTTGCACAAGGCGCTAGTCATGGCCTTGATACACGACACTTGCGAGATAGATGCGGGCGACACGCCTGTCTACGGAGCAACCCGCCCGGATCAGCACGATGCAGAGCGACAATGCATCCAGAGACTTACGTCGCACGGGGTTAACTTCGGCTTTACCCTTCGTGACCTCTGGCTGGAATATGAGGCACAGGAGTCTTTAGAGAGCCGTTGGGTCAAGGTGCTGGACCGATTAATGCCATTCATCGTCAACCTTGCGACTCAAGGCCAGAACTGGAAGGAGCAATCTATTAGTCGCTCGCAAGTACTTCACGTCAGTCAGCCGGTGCGCGATCATGCGCCGGAAATATATGAGTGGATGGTCGGCCGAATAGAAGGATGCGTGAAGGATGGCTGGTTGCGCGACGCCTAACAATTCACTAGACCAGTCCGCGCTCTGCCAGCGAGACGCAGGTACCGTCGCCGACGATGATGTGATCGAGCAGGCGGATATCCACCAGCGCCAACGCCTCTTTCACCCGCTGCGTGATGAATTCGTCGGCCTGCGACGGTTCAGCGACGCCGCTCGGATGATTGTGCGCAATGATTACCGCTGCGGAATTGCGCTGCAGGGCGAGCTTCACGATCTCACGCGGATGCACGCTGGCGCCATCGATGGTGCCGCGAAACAACTCTTCGAATTGAATCAGACGATGCCGTTTGTCGAGGTACAGGCAGCAAAACACTTCGTGCTCCAAGTCGCGCAGCCGCGAGGTAAGAAAATCCCGGGTCGCTCGCGGGCTTGACAGAGAAGGGCCGGCCCGCAAAGTCTCCGACAGCTGCCTTCTTGCAATCTCCACCGACGCCTGCAATTCCGCATAGCGTGCGGGCCCTAGACCCGGCTCAGCACAAAATCGTTGGCGGTCGGAAGCGATGAGCTTGCGCAGTGAATGAAAACTCTTGAGCACATCCCGCGCCAGATCGAGCGCCGAATGCCCGCGGGTACCGTTACGCAGCAAAATGGCCAGTAGCTCCGCGTCGGAAAGCGCCGCGGCGCCCTTGTCGAGGAGTTTTTCTCGCGGCCGTTCATCGCTCGGCCAGTCCCGAATTGCCATGCGCCAGCTTGGCTCTTGATGGCGCTTCTCACTAGGCGCATTTCGCGGCAGAAGAGGGCGAAACAGCGCGTTCGGGCCGCCGCCGCCCCATCCTTCAGTGCAAAGTTGAGACGGAGGTTTGTGCTTGGGCCGGGTTGCTTATGTTTAAATTGAGCACCGTTTGGCGCCGGGAGGCGGGTATGTCCGACGAATTCTTTCGCAAAACATTCGGTGACACGGAGCCGGTCCACATCGGCAGCGGTTGGGTCAGCGGAGTCAGCGCGGTTTTCCTCGGATTATTGGGCTTGGGTGCCGTGCTGTGTCTGCGCTTTCCGGCGCTCCTCACTTTGCCCGAAGCCCGTGCCCACTATCCGATGGGCGTCATACGCCCGCTCATTCAGGGAATCATTTTCGCAGCCTTTGTGCTGGCCGCCGTGTCGGCTGTTCTGCGTGAACGCAAAGTCCTGGCGCTCACGGGCGCGGCTCTTGCCGTTGCCGCGATCGCCTTGGGCGGCGGGGGTGTCCCTCTACCTCAGGAAGTGGCGACCAAAACCGGAATCGGTTTGGACTGGTTCGTGTTGGACCTTTTTGTGATGACCATCGTCTTTGTTCCGCTCGAACGAATATGGCCGCTGCATCCCCGGCAAGGGACCTTCCGTCCGGAGTGGACCACGGATGCATTTTATTTCGTCGCCACACACCTCCCATCGCAACTGATAAATTTCCTGATGCTGCTGCCTGCGGCATTGGCCGCTCCCTGGCTGGCAATCCCACAATTTCAGGCGCACGTGCGCAACTGGCCGTTCGTCGTGCAGCTCTTGGCGGTCATTTTGGTGGCGGATCTGTCGCAGTACGCAGTGCATCGGATGTTTCACAAGATCCCCGTGCTCTGGCGCTTCCATGCCGTGCATCACTCGATCCGCACGATGGATTGGATTGCGGGCTCGCGCTCCCACTTTTTCGATATCGTCGTCACACGCGGCTTGATCATGATCCCGCTGGCACTTTGCGGTTTTTCGCAAGGCGCGATCATCGGCTACATACTGTTCGTATCTTTCCACGCCACGTTTTCGCACATCGACTTTCGTCCGCGCACGATCTGGCTGGAGAATTACCTGGTCACGCCTCGCTACCATCACTGGCATCACTCGGCTCAAGAAGAAGCGATCGACTGTAACTTCGCCATCCATTTTCCGTGGATCGATCGCCTTTTCGGCACCTGCCATTTTCCGAAGGATCAGTGGCCGCAGAGTTACGGTTTGAGCGGCACCTCGGTCCGCCCCGGCTTCTTCAGGCAGTTCATCGACCCATTCATGGGCCGCTAAGCAGCGCTTTAAAGACTGAGCCGCAAATCTGCCAGGTCCGAAGGCCTTACCGTGCCTGTCTTCGAAGGTCTGACCAATCCCAGTGTGGCCATGGCCTTCACCGTCATGAAGCCGAAGTCGAACTCATCGTCGGCATGAGAAAGCCGCAGCAAATGTGGGTAGTGGTGGTGATTGTTCTGCAGGCACGCGCTGAAGGTGGCCATCACGGGCAACCATTCACCGATGTTCATTGCGTTGTCGCCCGGATCGTCATATCGGCGCGTGCCGAAGCGTCGATCATGGGTCCAGTAGTTCTGGATCAGGTTCACCCAGAGTGCGAACACCCGGATGCCCGCCCATAGCACGAAGGCATATTTCCAGTCCCGCACCAGCACCCAGACGAAGCCGTAGCTGATGAGCTGTGCCAAAACCGCGAACAGCGGGTGGCCCACCAGCGAAAACGGCCATGATTTCAAAATCTCGTCGCGTGCCATGTCTTGCGCGCAGCGGTATGGAAAGAGGCACAGATACGTGGTCTTCCAAAATCCGTCGGCCGAAAGTTTGTTCGGATCGCCTGAATGATCGGCGAACCTATGATGATTGCGATGGCGATTGACCCAGCTCACCGGATCTACGTAGATGCCGATCGTGTTGTTGAGGATCACGACAGTCTTGATGAACCACATCTTGTAATCCAAGGCGCCGTGCGTGATCCCCATATGAATCACGTCGGACAGATAAATGCCGGCCAGGAACCAGACGAAGAGGATGTACAGGACCCCGATGCCCGCACCTTTCCATGGGCCGAGAGCTTCGGGGGCGAATAGCGCTGCTGCCGCCACGCTTAGGGCCAGTATCGCGAAGCCGATCGCGTTATATATTTTCATCCCTTTCCCTCTTCCGAATTGAGAGCGGGAAGATGGTGCCGCGCCGCGGGATCCGGGTCAATGCAGCGCGGCGAAAATGCTTTCCGGGCCCGGGCCGGGGTATTGACAATATAATTATCAATGTTGTTAAATATTGTCGAAACCGATAAATATAAAGGAGCGACACATGGCTACCACGATCCCCGACCGGCCCGCATTCATTCCTTCGGTCATCTACAAAGACAATCGTACCGCCCTTAAGTGGCTGCAAAATGCGTTTGGTTTTGAACCGAGCGAGGTACTCACCGCCGCGAACGGCGACATTGTTCATGCGGAAATGAGCCACGGCGACGGCGTGGTCATGATCGGCAGTGAATTCGCGGAGTGGACCAGGAGCCCGGCATCACTAGGCGGAAAAAATACGCAACGCGTTCACGTGCGTCTCGCGCGCGGCATTGATGAGCATTGCGCACGAGCGCGGCAGGCAGGCGCGGAAATCGCCATGGAGCCGGCCGATCAGTTCTATGGAGATCGCACGTATATGGCCGTCGACCTCGAAGGCCATCATTGGACCTTCTCGCAGCCGATCAGACACGCCACGTGAGCATCGACAACCTCGACCGCACGCTCGCCGCACTTGCCGACCCACATCGTCGGCGCGTCGTCGACCTGCTGCGTGATCGGCCGCGACGCGCCGGCGAACTCGCCGAGGCAGCCCGTATCTCCTTTCCCGCGATGAGCCGGCACCTGAAAACTCTGCGCCAGAGCGGGCTGGTGGAAGAAGACCGCGACGAATTCGACTCTCGCGTGCGCATCTATCGCCTACGGAACGAGCCGATGACGGCGCTGAAGGCCTGGCTCGAGGCGACTGAGACGCTGTGGGCACGGCAGCTTGTCGCCTTGAAGACGCACCTCAACAAGACGAAGCGATGACCTCACAGGTCTATGTGGCGCTACGCGTGCCCGCAAAACCGTTGCGGGCGTTTGAGGCGTTCACAGACGAAATAGCCCTGTGGTGGCAGCCCAGCAGTCTCTTTCAGCTGACGCCAAGCGGTGACGGACGGCTCGCATTCGAGCCTGGTGTCGACGGCCGATTGTTGACCACGCTTGCGAATGGCGAAAAATTCGAGATTGGACGAATTTCAATTTGGGAGCCTGGGAAACGGCTTGTCTTTACATGGCGGCCGGCGAGCTTCGCGCCGGATCAGTCGACGGAGGTGGAAGTACGATTTGAAGGCGTCGGCGATGAGACACGCATATCAATCGAACACCGTGCGTGGGACACGATTCCGCAAAAGCACGTTGCACGACATGGCTTCCCTGAGCATTTGACGCTTCAGCATGCCGCAGCCTGGTGGCGCGGCTCCCTCGAGATGCTCAAAAGCAAGCTCCCGCGGTAACTATTGGCTCCCCAAGTGAGCGTCAAAGAACTTGCTTACCAAGGAATAGACCTCGCGGGATTCTCGCCAGACCGATTGCGGCAGGTCGAATGGCTGGACGCGAACGGAGTCGCCATCCTGCTTTGACTTATCGGCTGGCCCGCTTGCAAGCGCCGGCAGCGCGATAGCGCACACGAACGTCAACAGCAATCCCGTACGAAAGGCTTTCTTGGTACGCATGAAGACCTGACGACCGACTAACTGTGCCCCGAACTCCCAAACCCGCCGCTGCCCCGGGCCGTTGCCGAGAAATCCTCGACCACTTCAAATGCCACTTGTACCACCGGCACGATCACCATCTGCGCGATCCGATCGCCGGGGTTGATGGTGAAAGGCTGCGTGCCGCGGTTCCAGGTCGAGACCATCAAGGGGCCCTGGTAATCCGAATCGATCAAGCCGACCAGGTTGCCGAGCACGATGCCGTTTTTGTGGCCCAGGCCCGATCGGGGCAGCAACATGGCGGCCAAGCCCGGGTCGCCGATGTAAATCGATACGCCGGTCGGAATCAATTCTGCGCTGCCGGGCTGCAACACCAGCGGCGCATCGATGCAGGCGCGCAAATCCATGCCCGCCGATCCCGCGGTCGCATGTTGCGGCAGAGGGAATTCGCGACCAATGCGCGGATCCAGGATCCGCAGCTTGACGGTGCGTTGCATGAGAGCCAGTCCTAGACTCGCCGCGGGCGGCGGCCACGCACGCGGTCGCGGGGCACGCCCGCCGAAGTTCTTCGCTTTCTGGCGCCGCGCCGCGGGCTGTCGTCACGGGGTGGTAAGCGCTTGGCGATGAGCGCGATGAGTTCGCGCGCCACGTCCAGCTTGGGACCGCGCGAAACTTCCAGTTTGCCGCCGGGCCAGATCACCGTCAGCGCATTGTCCTCGCAATCGAATGCGATTCCATCGCCGACTTCGTTCGCGGCGATCATGTCCAAGCGCTTGCGCTTGAGCTTGATGCGGGCATTTTCTTCCACGTCGTTCGTTTCGGCCGCGAAACCGACGACAAAAGGCCGCTTGGCCATGTCCGCGACGGACTTGATGATGTCCGGCGCCGGTTCCAGTTCCAGCTTGACTGAGCCGCCTTGTTTCTTGATCTTCTGCTTGGCGACCGCCACCGGCTGAAAGTCGGCCACAGCCGCGGCGGCGATGAAAATGTCGGCATCGCCCACCTGCCGATGAACGGCGGCATACATGTCGCGCGCGCTTTCCACATTGATTCGCGTCACACCCATCGGAGTCTGCAACTGCACGGGCCCGGTCACCACGGTGACATGCGCGCCGGCTTCGCGCGCCGCCTCGGCCACCGCGAAGCCCATTTTCCCGGAACTGCGATTGGTCAAATAGCGCACAGGATCGAGACGCTCGCGCGTGGGGCCCGCGGTGATCAGCACATTGAGGCCCGCCAGAAGACCGGCATTGGGGGGAGCCGCCAGCACCGATTCGGCCAGCTGCACAGGTTCCCACATGCGTCCGGCACCGACCTCGCCACAGGCCTGATTTCCGGACGCCGGCCCCAAGAGGCGGATGCCGCGCGCGGCCAGCGTTCCCACGTTGGCCTGCGTCGCTTTGTTGGCCCACATCACGCGGTTCATCGCCGGCGCCAGCATGATCGGCGCCTCGGTTGCCAGGCAAAGCGTGCAGAGCAGGTCATCTGCGCGGCCCGCGGCCAGTCGCGCGATAAAATCCGCGCTGGCGGGCGCAATCAATACGATCTGCGCCCACCGGGCCAGCTCGATGTGTCCCATGGCGGCTTCCGCGGTGCCGTCCCACAGGTCGCTGCGCGTGGGGCGGCCGGAGACTGCTTGGAAGGTCATGGGAGAGACAAAACGTTGGGCGGAGGAAGTCATTACGACCTGGACGTCGGCGCCGCGTTCGATCAGCCGGCGTACCAGGTCAGGACTTTTATAGGCGGCGATGCCGCCGGTCACGCCCAGGAGAACGCGAGTTTTCGACGTCATTGAATGTGCTTTAGCTCTTTGAAGCGATCGATGTCGCTCTCGAATTGAATGCTCATCGCCGATTCTTCGCTGTGTTTCTGTTTCAGATTCTGTTCCTGAGTGCGCATATCGGAGGTGAGCCGTACCAAATCCTCCGCCATCTGGTCCGGCATGCTGGGCGCCTTGGGATCGGCGCTGTAAGGCCGGAAACGCAGGCTGTCGGCACGCATTTTTTTCATGCGGCCGTTGAGGGTTTCGAGAAATTGGTTGGTCACCTTGATCTGATCGGCGACCAGCGTGAGGCGCTGATCGCGCAAGCGTTCGATTTCTTGTACCGAGGCGTAGGTGCTCAGCAGGTTCTTATCTCGCAGCTGACGCTGCTCCGCGTCGAGTTTCGTTTTCTCCTCAGCGGCCGCCTGATCCGCAGACTTCTGCGCATCGAGATGCCTGATCTCGTAGCCCTGGGAGTTGAGGATGTGTTGTTCCTGGCTGGCGTATTCCGGCGGTACGTGATCGCCGTAGTGGGTCACTCCTTCCTTGTCCACCCACTTATAAAGCACGCGGCCGTCGGAGCCTTTAGGGGTAGGGGGGGCGCCCGCCGCCAGCCCGAACGCCAGCAGTCCGCACAAACAGAGGATCCAAGCGACATTCTTCAAGAACCTATCCTCAAGTGAAGCGGCCGCCATTGTGAGGGGAGGCGGCGGCGTTTTCTAGGGGCAATTCCTCACTCTGCGAGCCCATACCGCTCGCGGTACAGCCGCATGCTCGAAAGCTCACCCGCCTGTCCGGTACGGGAAACATGCTGCATGAGGTCGGATAAATTGATCACCGAGACCACCGGGATCTGATACTGGCTGCGCACTTCCTGCACCGCCGAAAAATCGCTTCCGGAAGCCCGCTCCTGACGATCCAGCGCCAGCAGCACCCCGGCGGGTTCGGCGCCGGCGCTGCGGATGATATCAATGGACTCCCGGATCGCCGTGCCCGCGGTGATGACATCGTCGACGATCAGGACCCTGCCTTTCAAGGGGCTGCCGACGATCCGGCCGCCCTCTCCGTGATCCTTGGCTTCCTTGCGATTGAACGCAAAAGGCACGCTGCGCTCGTGGCGTTCCGCCAGCGCGGCAGCAGTGATCGTCACGAGCGGAATGCCTTTGTAGGCGGGTCCGAACAGCATGTCGAACTTCAAATCGGAGGCCGCCAGAGCCTCCGCGTACGCCCGGCCCACTGCAGCGATGGCAGCGCCGGTGTTAAATAAGCCCGCGTTGAAAAAGTAAGGACTTTCGCGGCCCGATTTGAGCGTAAAGCTGCCGAATCGCAAAACGCCGAGTTGCGTGCACAACTCGATGAATTCACTTTGGTACGCTGCGGTCATGGGACTGATATTATCGTGCGAGATGCGCATCGTCACGAATACCGCCTTCCTCCTTTGACGGAAAACCCCAAGCCCACACTCAGGCAGGCGCTCGGCGACAAACGGATCATGGCCGTGCTGCTGATGAGCTTCGCCTCCGGACTGCCCTTTAATTTGTCCGGATCCGGATTTGCCTTTCAGGCCTGGCTGGCCTCGGAAGGCGTCAACTTGAAGGCCATCGGTTTCTACTCGCTCGTGGGCCTGCCCTACATCTTCAAATTCTTGTGGGCGCCCCTGCTCGATCGCTACCTGCCGCCCCTACTCGGCCGGCGTCGCGGTTGGATTGTGGTCTTTCAGGCCTGCTTGGCAGTAGCCATCGGCGTGATGGGCTTTAGTTCGCCGACGCAGGCACCCTATTTCTTGGCCGCCATTGCGCTGCTGGTGGTGTTCCTTTCTTCCTCGCAGGACATCGTCATCGATGCTTATCGCGTCGACACCATTCCTGCGAGCGAACGCGGTATCGCCGCAGCCGCTTCCGCTTTCGGCTACCGCACGGCATCGGTGCTCGCGAGCACGGTGCTGGTGCTCATTGCGGCACATACCAGTTGGCACGTGGCTTTTCTGGTCGTTGCGGTGATCATGGCGGCGACGATGCTGTCCACATTCTGGGCGCCTGAACCCTTGACGCCGGGCCAGCCTCCGAGAACCTTGGCCGATGCCGTATGGCATCCGCTGCTCAACTTGGTCGGTCAGAAGGGCGCTTGGGGATTTCTCCTGCTGGTGCTGCTCTATAAAGCCGGGGATGCCTTCGCCTTGAGCCTGTACAGCGCCTTCATGATCAAGGGCGTCGGCTTCTCGCTCGATGAGCTCAGCATCGCGGGCAAGGCCAACATGACGATCTCCACCATTGCCGGCGTGACCTTGGGCGGCTGGGCCTACATGCGCTGGGGCATGTTCCGCTCGCTGCTCATCTTCGGCATCGGTCAGTCGCTCACGAATTTGCTGTACACGCTGCTGGCGCTGTCCGGCAAGAAGCTCTGGCTGATGGCGCTCGCCACCACACTGGATACCGGCGTCGGGGGTATGGGACAGGGCGCGTTCGTGGGATTTCTCATGTCCCTGTGCAATTCGAACTTCAGCGCCACGCAGTACGCGCTGCTCTCCGCCCTAGCAACCGTCCCACGCGTCACCACCGGCGCTATCGCCGGTACCTTGGTGTCCGCGATTGGTTGGCCGAGATTTTTTGTAGTGACCTGCCTCACGGCGGTACCCGGTCTCATCTTGCTGGTGATTTTGCGCCGCCCGTTGCAGGAACTCGCGGCACGCGACAGCGCGGCGCGCTGAGGCGATGCGCTGAAGCGCAAAAATAAAGACGTGTATTAGCGGCGCAAGTTGCTCAGCGGCGCATCGATCGGTCGTGAGGACTGGACCACGCCGTTCTGGCGTTGTCCTCGAACTCACGGCCCAGGTCTTCTGATTCGACATCGATGGCACCCGACCAATCTTCCGGCGCATCGGCGGCCTCGATCAGATCGTCCCACAGATGTTCGTTCCAAGAGTCGAAATCCATTTCAGCAACGGTACCGTCGAAATATTGAATCTCGATTGTCTGGTCTTGATCATCGATGGCTACTACTTCAAAGAGCTCGTTGGTACCACCCCGATACCATTCGCCAACGATCGGCCTGATAACATTCATCGGCGTCTCCGTCTGCTATGCTCTGCGCCATTCAACTCCCAATGAGCCTATCGCGCAATATGTAATTTTTGCGCGCAGCAACATTACATGATCGAACAGCTCATCAAGTTCTTCGTGGTCTTCTTCGTCGTGGTCGAACCGATTTCTTTGATTCCCTTGTTTGCCGGGCTGACGCAGGGCGCGAGCGCCCGCTACAAGAAAAAAATGGCCGGCAAATCCGCGACGATCGCGCTCGCCATCTGTGTGCTGTTTGCGTTGGTGGGCGCGCGCTTCCTGGATGTCATGGGAATTTCATTGAGTTCGTTTCGCATCGCCGGCGGCACTTTGCTCTTCTTGATTGCGCTCGACATGGTGTTCGCGCGTACCTCGGGCACCAAATCGACCACCAGTGAAAAGGAAGAGGCCAAGACGCGCGATGACATTTCAGTGTTTCCCTTAGCATTTCCCTTCATCGCCGGTCCCGGGGCGCTCGCGACGATTTTGCTGACCTCCGGCGAATTGTGGGGCAAGCCGCTGGAGTTTGCCGCATTCCTCGGAGTGGTCTTCTTCGTGATGCTGGTGTGCTGGGTGCTGATGCTGGCGACGCCGCGCCTGATGAAGGTGTTCGGAGTGACCGGCGCCAATGTCATGAGCCGCCTGTCCGGCGTCATCTTGGCCGCGCTTGCGGTTCAGTTCATCGTCGAAGGCATTCGCGGCGCATTTCTTTCCTGACCTTACTTCGCCGGCGTGGAGCTGAGCGCCTGGATCTTTTCCCCGTCAATATCAATCGCGTGAACGCGTTTCGCATAAGCCAAATCCCACACGCCATGACCCAAGCGTTCACCGCGCCGCTCGAAACGCGTCGGCGGCCGAAACTCGGGCCGAGGTACATAAGTCCCATCGGGGCTCAATGACTCGAGTGCCGGATCGGCGTTGCACACGGTGAGCATTTGCTCGGCGTACGCCTGCCAGTCCGTTGCCAGCCGCAAGGTCCCGCCGCTGCGCAGCTTTGCCGCCGCCAGCGAGACGAAGGACGGCTCGATCAGGCGCCGCTTGTGATGACGCTTTTTGTGCCAGGGGTCGGGGAAGAACACCAATATTTCATCGAACGCGGCATCCGCGATGTGATCGCGCAGTACATCGACGGCGTCGCTGCAGATGACGCGCAGATTCTTAAAAGAGCACTGCTGCGCGCGCAGCAGCAGCCTGCCGACTCCTGATCGGTGCACCTCGATTCCCAGGTAATCGATATGGGGATTGTTCTGCGCCAGGACCCCGATGACTTCCCCGGCACCGAAGCCAATTTCCAGGCAGCGCGGTGCGGTACGTCCGAAAACCTGCGCGAGATCCAGCGGCGCTTCTGTCAAATCGATGCCGTAGGCGGGCCAGAGCTCGCCGAGCGCGCGTTCCTGCGCCGGCGTCGTGCGGCCGGCTCTTAAAACGAAACTGCGAATGCGTCTTGGCGTCTGCATGGCTGCGAAGTCTGCCTGATATCATGGTTGGATGCGCAATGCCCTCATCCCTCTGCTCACCGCTGTAGTCCTGCTGGGCGGCTGCGCCGGTTTGCCGCGGCATGTGCACAAAACTCCGTCGACGGCATTCCAGCACCCGGAAACCACCACGCTCGGCCAAATCGTTGCCAGCGACGAGATCGGCAAAAATCTGTCCGGCATCCGCTTGCTATCCTCGGGAGAAGAGGCGTTGGCCAGCCTCATTACCCTGGCCGATCACGCCGAACGTACGCTGGACATTCAGTACTACATCATTCACGAGGACGACTCTACCCGGACACTGCTGCACCACGTGCGACTCGCCGCGGACCGAGGTGTGCGGGTGCGTGTGCTCGTCGATGATCTGAACACCGCGGGCGAGGATCGGCGCTTCATGCACTTGAGTTCTCATGCCAACGTCGAGGTTCGCGTTTTCAACCCATTTACGGCCGGAAGATTTTGGACTTGGACCCGCTTCCTGGCGTCCGCCACCGACATCCGGCGCATCAACCACCGGATGCATAACAAGCTGTTTGTCGCCGACGATGCGCTTGCCATCACCGGCGGACGCAATATCGGCGATCAATATTTCACGCTCGATCCGCGCAGCAATTTTGTGGATTTGGACGTGGTGGCGGCCGGCCCCATCGTGCCGCAACTGTCCGCATCGTTCGATCAGTTCTGGAACAGCAAGTACGCCATTCCGATTGCCTCCGTGGCCTCGTCTGTGGATGCCGAGGCCAATTCCGCGCCTCCGGTCGAAGCGCAACTCTCCGACAACGATAGATGGCTCGAGCAGGAAGTCACCGCGAAGAAACTGGAGCTCATTTGGGCGCCGGCGACGGTGCTCGCGGATCGGCCGGCCAAAATCGCCAGCGAAACCTCTCCCGACGAAGAGCTCACGATCGCCAACGATATTACGGCCCTGATGGGCACGGCCAAGCAGGACTTGAGCATTATTTCGCCTTATTTCATCCCCGGCAAACAAGGCGTGGCGCTCATTGCCAAACTGGTGGAAAACGGCGTCAAAGTTCGAATCCTCACCAATTCCCTGGCCTCCACCGATTCTCCGCTCGTGGATATCGGTTATGCGCGCTACCGTGTGCCGCTGCTGAAGCTCGGCGTCGATCTGCGTGAGATGCGCCCGAAACTGGGGCAGAAGCATTCCCGCTTCCATCCTTTCCGCAGCTCCAATGCCAGCCTGCATGCCAAAGCGCTGGTGATCGATCAAAAAATCGTGTTCATAGGTTCTTTGAACATGGACGAGCGCTCGGCGAAGATCAACAGCGAGCTGGGACTCGTGATCAACAGCACGGAGATCGCGCGCGAAGTCACCAGCTTATTGGATGACATCAGTACCGATGGCAGCTACAAGCTGCAATTGGACCAGCACGACCACGTCGAATGGATGAGCGGCGATGGCGGCACGCAGAAAATTTGGCACACGGATCCCGCGACCAGCCGAACCGAACGCGTATGGCTGACAATCCTCTCGCCGTTTGCGCCGGACGAGATCCTCTAACGGATTGATTCCGGCGAAATCCGCAACGTGCTCAAGTATTCCTTCACCTTGGCGCGAAATCCCTCGCTGCTGGTGACGGTGGCGCCGCCCGCCAGCACCAAGATGAAATCGCCGCGCAGCGTGCGGTTCACTTCCTTGACGTAATTCAGATTCACCAGACAGGAGCGGCTGATGCGCAGCATCGGTTGAGAGCGCAGTGCCACTTCCGCCTGCTGCAGCGTGCTGCGCGCATGGAAGTTTTCCTTGCCGACCCGAATGACGACGTAGTTGCGGTCCGCCTCGATCATTTCGACCTGTGTGACGTCGAGCACGTGTAGATGGCCGCCCAGCTCGGCCAGCAGGCGCGGCCTTTCCTCGCCGGGGCCGCGTGCGCCGCGCTCGAGTTGCGCGAGCAGTCCCGCCAGCAAGGTCTGGCGTTCATCGGCGCCCGTGTTCAAATGGCGCGGCCTGACTCGCGCGAGAGTCTTGCGAAAGCGCTCCTGGTCGAAGGGCTTCAGCAAATAATCCACCGCGCACACTTCGAATGCCTCGAGCGCGTAGGTATCGTAGGCTGTCACGAACACCAGGGACGGCAGCTCCGATGGCTCGAGGGCGCGAGCCAGGTCGATGCCATTCAGCCGGTCCATCTGAATGTCCAGAAACAACAGCTGCGGTTTCTGCAATCGAACGGCCGCGAGCGCGGCTGTGCCGTCGCCGAACTCGCCCACCACGCGCAGGTCGCGTTCGGCTTCGCAGAATTCGCGCAAGGTGCGCCGGCCGGCAATCTCATCATCCACGATGATGACGTCCATCATCATCATGTGCCGAGCACTGTGGTGGTATGTAATTTATTGCCGGCCCCCGCGTCGCGCGTGATCGGCGGCGACTCGCGTATCGCGGGCATGGAAATTTCGCTGATCCATTGACTGCCGTGAGCGCCCGCCATGAGCGCGGCATGGCCCTCGAATTGCACCGCCATGCGCTCGCGTACGTTTTTAAGACCGATGCCGTCCGCACCCGCGGCTCGATCCGGCGCCATCGAGTTGGTGACCCGCATCAAAAGCGTTTCGTTGACGAGGTGCGCCGTGACGCTCACGATCACCGTACCTTGATGGCCCGCCATGCCGTGAACCACGGCGTTCTCGATCAAGGGCTGCAGGATCAAGCTCGGCACCCAAACGGCGGGTATCTGCGCCGGGTTCGGCAGCTCGACCTTGAGGCGATCGGTGAAGCGCCGCTGCTGCAGCTCCAAGTAAAGCTTGGCAAATTGCAGCTCGTCGGCCAGCCGCGAAAAATCCCGCTCACCGGCGTTGAGCAAGCGGCGCAACAAATCGGCGAGCTGGACCACCATGGACTGCGCAGCCTTCGGATCCCATTCGATGTGTCCGCGGATGGTGTGCAGCAAATTGAACAGTGTATGCGGCGAGAGCTGCATGCGCAGGGCCGCCAGGCGCGCGGCGCTCCACTCGCGCTCCAGTGCGGCGAGCCGCAATTCCGAATCGCGAAAGCGCGTGTAAAGTGCCAAACCGGTGACCAAGGCCAGCCCGAAACCATACGAGGGCAGAAAACTTACGAAGCTGGCGAGCCAGAGCGTCGCCCAGAACGGGTCGCTCCACGCGCTGATCACATGCGAGAGGGGGGTGGCATGCAGCTTGTCGGTGGCCAGGATGACTTGGGAGAGAATCATCACCGGCCAGGCCATGGCGGAGAACACGGCGCCCAGTATCACCTGCAATGGCAGGGCGATCAGAATGGGACGCCACTGAACCTTGAGCGAAGCCCAAAAGGACACCAGCAGCATAGGCAGCAGCAGGAGGTGCTGCACCAGACGGGTATCCCAGGCCGCAAACACCGTCACGTCGGTAATGCGTGCGATGCCGGCGCTCATGCTGTAGCCGTACAAGAGATTCGATACGGTCACATACACCCAGAACAGGCAAACGATCCCAAGGAACTGGATCTGGCTCAGCCCTCCGGCAAAGCGCTGCGAAGATTGAGCCGAAGCCGTCCCGATCATCGCTCAAGACTACCGCAACTCACCGGTTTTTGCGGTGCCGGCCCAGCTGCGCGGGACGAAACCGTTGCGATTCGGGACGAACTCGATGTTCGGGCGCATACCAATTGCCCTCTCGAGGCGTCTTATGGGGGTGTCCAGTGATTCCACCGAAGGAGAGATGTCATGACTCGACTTATGCTCAAAATCCCGCTGGTAGCTTTGTTCGGCATGGCCGCCGTGGGTGCCAGTGCCGCGTTCGCTTCACCGGTCAGCGCGCCGCGGCAAGTAGTTCGCTATGACGGCGCGATCTTGTCGACCGACGCTGGAGCCCGCGCTTTGTATGCCAAGCTTGCCAGGGCTGCGGAAAAAGTCTGCCCCAACACCTATTCGCTGGTGAACAACAAATTCGTGCAGGAGTGCCGGGAACAGGCGATTGCCGGTGCGATTGCAAAAATCGGCAATCAGCGGCTGGCGGAACTGCATGCGGCAGCCAGTTCCAAATCATCAGGTTAAGCGCAATGTTGTTCTAGCGGCCAGCCGCAGGATCCACGCGCACGGTGCGCTGCACCATCGTGACGTCGCCATCCTGCGAGCTGGTCGCGTTCTTCGGCCGCGCCTGCTGCAGCTTTTTGCCGTCCGGCAGGTCGCCCGGTAGCTCGTAGCTCTCATCCGCCACTTGCACCGTCATCGGCGCCGCGGGCGCTGTAACCCAAAATCGCAACCCCCCCTCAGCAACGCCCGGCGCTTGAAACACCGTGCTGCCATTGTTCAGCGTCTGCAGCTTCGCGCGCAGCGGCCCCGACGGAGTCGCAACTTCAATATCGTGAATTTTCGCGCTTGCCGGGAAAATCACCAGGGCCTTCGGTGCGCCGCGCGCCGATCGCACCAGCAGCTCCATACGGCCGGGCGCAGAGGCGCCGGCGTTCGGGGCAATTTGCGTCAGTTCCGGCAAGGCCAATTTCAAGGCGGGCGCCGGCGCGAAAAACCCCTTGAGCGGATACCCTTGAAAGCGATCGCGAGGCACCGGATCGAACTTTAACGTCTCGTCCATCGCACGCGGCAGGCGCAGCGATGCGGTTTGCGTATACCAATGGGCTTGGCCGCTGTCGGCATCGACCCAGTATTCTACGTTCACGCGCTGCGGCCAGCTTTCAGAGTAGGTCGGCAGCAGCACGGTGATGCAAATCGCGCCGAAGGTCGTGGCGGCGGCAATCACGGTCAGCCGCTGACGCGCCGGCCGCGTTGCGTGGACCAACAACGGCAGCAAGAATCCGCCCGTCACACACAGTGCAATCGTACCGATGGGCCACGCGGGCGCTCCGAGCGCCGGGTACAGCAGCAGCAGCAGCGGCAGCAGCAAACTCAAGCCGATGAGGCCGGGAAAGAGCGCGGCGAAGTCCGCCGCTCCTTGCGATGGCCGGCGTTCCTTGATGAGAGCCCAGGCGCTCGGCGCAAACCCCAGCGCCGCTGCCAGCGCCGCCAGCAGAGCGACATAACCGGCGGCAGGGATGACGATGGCGATGGCCAACGACAACAATGCGACCAGCATGCTGGCGCCGAACCAAAAGCCCCAAAAACCCGCACGGCGAGCAAACCACGCCGCGATAGCGGTCGTCGTCAGCAACGCCAGAGCGGCGAAGCCAACGTGCATTGCCAGGGGGTGAGCGATCCAGGAAAGCCCCTGCATGGGCGGCAGTCTTCCCAAGAACCGCAACAACGCGAGCAGGGCTGTTCCAATCGCACCGCTCAGCAAGACATTGATGAGCGCACCGAGAAAACCGAATACGGCTTGGCTGTTGCTCAATTGTCCTCGACGAATCAATAGGACCGTGGCCGCGGCGAGGAGCACGAGCGCAACCACTGCGGCCGGTAGTACGAAATCGACGGGCCAGACCACGACGGCACGTGCCAGCACGTCGAAAAATAAGGAGTCCGCGGCAGGTGGGCTCAAGTCAGAGGCGTTGGCGAGCGCGAGCAAGGAGCTCAGCGCATTCGCACCCTGGTGCTGCATGGTGGTGGGGGAGGCATTCTCGAAGCTGTCGAGAGGCGTGTGATAGTAGGCAACGTCGCCGATGAACGCCAAGTTAAAGCCTTGGTACGACGCTGCTTTGAAAATAGTGAAATCGGTGTTGTTGGGCAGCAATTTGTAGATCACATAGCACAAGGAGTTGGTGATGGGTTCCAGGGTCGACCGGCCGTACAGGCGCATCAGCCACGCGTTGGCCATCCCGGTCTCAAACATGAGGCTGGGTCCGGAAACACCGCGGGTGTCCATGTTGACTGCGGCCCAAATGTGCTTCGCCAGCGGGTGTTCGCGCGTGAAGAGCGAGGCGCCCAGCAAGCCACTTTCCTCGCCGTCGGTCACCAACAGCACGATCGGATGCTTGGGCGGCGCAGGCATCACCGAGAGAACCCGCGCGATCTCGAGCAGATTCGCCACGCCGACGCCGTCGTCCGAGGCACCGGGACCCGCCGGCACGGAATCGTAGTGCGCCGCCAGCATCACGGCGTCGTTACCGCTTGGCTCTCCGCGCGTCGCGACAATGTTGGTCGGCGTGCCGCATGCGCCGAAACCGCAGGCAAGTCCGCTCTGCAGCTCGGTGGTATAGCCGAGCGCGGTCAAGCGTTTCACGATCAAATCGCGCACTTTGGCATCGGCGGGGCTGCCCATGGGATGCGGCACGCCATCGCCCACGAGCTCTTTGAGGAGCTCTCGTGCCCGCGCGGCGGAGAACATGGTCGGCGCGGCATCGATCCCCAGCGGCGTGGGCGTGCGGTAGGCGGCCAGCGTCGCGCCCAGAATGAGCGCCATGCCGATTCCGGCGATGATGAGTCCGCGACTTTTCCCCACCGCCATGGCTTATTTCCGCGCTTGTTGTTCCGCCTGATAACGCTTGATGCCGTCCAGAATTTCGGCGTGGGCCAGCTCGACCCCGGACCAGCCCAACACCTTGACCCACTTACCTGCTTCCAGATCCTTGTAGTGCTCGAAGAAATGTTGGATCTGTTTCAAGCGGATCTCGGGCACGTCCTCGATAGTTCTCCAATGCGTGAACAGCGGACAGATATCATCGGTCGGCACTGCCAGAACTTTGGCATCGCCTCCCGATTCGTCGTCCATGCGCAACACGCCCAGGGCGCGACAGCGCACCACCACGCTCGGCAGCAACGGAAACGGCGTATGAACCAACACATCGACAGGATCTTCATCGTCCGCGATCGTCATCGGCACATAGCCATAATTCGCCGGATAGTGCATGGCCGTCATCATGAAGCGGTCGACGAACAGGGCGCCGGATGCCTTGTCGACCTCGTACTTGATGGGATCAGAGGCTTGCGGGATCTCGATGATCACATTGAATTCCCGCGGCACATGCTTGCCGGGCGTCACGTCGTGAATGCTCATCCCTCGAACATACCCGGAACCGAAGACCAGGACTAGTCGATCGCAATCGCATGCGGTTGGGTGCCCACGGCAAAGGGCGAGCCGGCAACCGGCGTGAGCGCGCCGGTGGCGCTCAAGGTGTAGGCGGACACGTCGTTCGAATTGAAATTCACCGCATAGAGAAATTGCCCCGATGGATCGATCGCTACGGCGATCGGCAGAGAGCCCGCGGCGCTGGTCGAGGACTCGGTGAGTACGCCGCTGCTAGGCGTAATGACGAAGGTGGCGACTTGATTTGGCCCTTGCGCATTCGCTGCGAAAACGTAGCTGCCGGTCGGGTCGACCGTGAGCGCTTCCACATTGGTTCCGGCCGATAGGGGCGAGCCCGAGGGCGTAAGGGCGCCCGTCGTCGCATTGAGCGCGTAGGAAGCGAGCGTTTTGTCCGAATTATTCGCAACAAAGGCAAACGCGTCCGTGGGATCGATGGCGATCGACACAGGTCCCGCTCCAGTACCGAACGGCGAGCCGGAGACGGTGCTCAACATGCCGCTCGCCGGGTCGATCAGGAATACAGAGACCGTGTTGCCGTTGAAATTCGTCACATAAAGAAAGTTGCCGTTGGGATCGATGGCGAGAGATGCCGGCTCTGCCCCCACGCTGAACGGAGAGTCGACTACCGGCGTCAGGGCGCCCGCATTGATCGCGAACGCCGACACAGTGTTGGCAGTCAGGTTCGCGACATACAGAAAGTGATCCGTCGGATCGACGCTCACTGCACCCGGACCGGTTCCCGTTGCCGTCGGCAAGCCGACGGCGGTCAGCTGGCCTGTGGCGCCGATCGAATACGCCGAAACAGTATTGGAGCCGTTGTTCGCCACATAGAGGAATTGGCCGTTGGGATCGACGGTGAGCGCGGTCGGCGTCGTGCCGTTCGAGGCGAATGGCGATCCGCTCAACGGCACGAGTCCGCCGCCGGTCGGATCAATGGCAAATCCGGAGATCGAATTTGATTGCCGATTCGCCACGTAGGCAAATCGCCCCGTTTGCGTGCAAGCGACGATGACGTTGCCGATGCTTGCCTTGTTGATCGCGCCTGTACCATTGCGTACCGTGCAGGTCTGCGTCGGACTGGACGGCTGCGTCATCACCGTCACCGAGTACGCGGCGCTATTGTCGAGCTTGGTGCCGAAGACGAAGGTGCCGCTGGCGCTGAAGCTCAGGGAGTCGCCGCCGTTGAGCAGCAGCGTCAGACCGGATCCGCTCAATCCGGTCACCGTCCCGCCGACGGTGTATGTGCCGCCGCCGTTAATGGGACAACCCGACAAGACCAGCGCTGCGGCGCCTAGTGCGACAATTGGCAATACTTTCACGTTGATCTCCGGAAAATCTTACAACTTCCTACTGCGACAACCACGGTGCGAAATCATGCCCTCAATTTGCAGAAATTCGCGTCAAGAAATGTGTAGTTCGCCACACCGCGCCGTGGACCGACCCGGCGGGGATTTCATTGTAAGCTTGGCGTGGGAAGTCAAGGCCATTTGAATCATCGGAGTGACGCATGCGCTACCGCTTACTGGGACAAACCGGATTGTACGTGTCGGAGCTCTGTCTCGGCACCATGACTTACGGCGGCAACGCGGGAATTTGGGAAACCATCGGCAACTTGCAGCAGGATGCCGTCAACCAACAGGTGAGGTTCGCCGTTGATGCAGGCATCAATTTCATCGACACGGCCAATGTGTATTCCACCGGCAAATCGGAATTGCTGCTCGGCGAATCCCTTAAAATGCTGGGCTTGCAACGCGATCAACTGATCGTCGCCACGAAGGCGACGGGCAGCATGGACGACTCGCCCAACGGCCGCGGTCAGTCACGCTATCATTTATTCAATCAAGTCGATGCCAGCCTCAAGCGCCTGCAGCTCGACTACATCGATTTGTACCAACTTCATGGTTTCGATCCCCTGACGCCCTTCGAGGAATCCCTGTCCGCGTTGAACGATCTGGTTCGATCAGGAAGGGTGCGATACATCGGTCTGTGCAACATGACGGCTTGGCAGGTCATGAAATCCCTGAGCGTGTCGGAACGCTTGAATTTGGCCAAGTTCGTCAGCGTGCAGGCGTACTACACCGTAGCCGGCCGCGACCTCGAGCGCGAACTCGTTCCCCTGATCCAAGATCAGAAATTGGGATTGATGGTGTGGAGTCCCTTGGCGGGCGGCTTGCTCAGTGGCAAGTTCAGCAGCGCCGAGGACAAGGGTCCGGCGGGCGCGCGGCGTGCAACGTTTGATTTTCCGGTGGTGGACAAGCCACGGGCTTTCAGGTGCGTCGATGCCATGCGCCCAATGGCGCTCGCGCGCAAGATTTCGGTGGCGCAGATCGCCTTGGCGTGGCTGTTGGCCAAATCTTTCGTAACAACTGTGATCATCGGCGCAAAATCCATGGATCAGTTGCGCGACAATATCGACTCGACCCGGGTCCGACTTGACGAGGCGGAGATTAAGCAGCTGGACGAGATAAGCGCATTGCCGGTGGAGTACCCCGCATGGATGCTGGCATTTCAGGGACAAGCCCGAGCCAAGCCTCCGGTGAAGGAGTGATGTCGCTGAAGTCCGACACACAAGCATTCCTCGTGAACCAAATGACGCAGCGGCGCTCCAAATGTATGCAAAGGATAACCATGCTTATGTTCCAGTCGAGTGATTTCAAGAGAGCTGCGCTCGGCGTGGCGGTGCTCATCGCTGCCCTGCTGCCGCACGTCGCGTCTGCAACTTTGGGCCAGCCTGAGATCACGGTTCAGACTGACGCCGCGCAAACACACGCCGCGATCAAGTCCTCTGAGGATCGCACCGGCTATCGAGTGCACGAAATTCAATTGCCGTCGGGCACCGTGATGCGTGAGTTCGTCGCCCCGAGCGGCAATATCTTCGCCGTGGCATGGCATGGGCCGACGCGGCCTGATTTGCGTCAAACCCTTGGCCAATATTTCGACGCTTTCGCCTCGGCGCCGCGCAGCAAACTTTCGGATCGCCGTCATGTGCAGATTCAGCAAGGCGATCTGATCGTGCAGAGCGGCGGTCACATGCGCGCCCTTTCCGGAAGGGCTTACCTGCTGAGCGCCATCCCCAGCGGCGTCAATATCGGAGACTTACACTGATGGTTTCGATGCGCGCGTTTAAGTTGGGATTGGGTGCCGTTCTGTGTCTGTCTGCGTTTGCCTGTGGCGGAGGCGGAGGTAGTAGTGCGGGCGGTGGCGGCGGCGGCCCGCCCCCACCGCCACCACCGACCAACAATACAGCCAGCGTGATCGTCGATGCAGGTCCCTCGAACGGGAGCGTCAACACGCTGTTCACGTCTGTGACGATTTGCATGCCCGGAAGCACCACCGGTTGCCAGACGATCGATCACATTCAGGTGGACACCGGATCCTACGGCCTGCGCATATTGGCACCCGTTTTGACGTCGGCCTTGACGGCGCTGCCGGTGGAGATGTTGGCGGGCGGAGGCTCACTGGCGGAGTGCACGCAGTTCGTCGATGGCTTCAGTTGGGGACCCATTGTCACGGCGGACATTCAAATCGCGGGCGAGACGGCGCATTCTGTGCCTCTGCAGGTGATCGGCGATTCCCGATTCACCAATATTCCCGCGGGTTGTTCCGGCAGCGGCGGCACCGAAGAGGACACCGTATCGACCTTCGGCGCCAACGGCATTCTGGGGATCGGACCTTTCGAGTTGGATTGTGGGGATTGCGATACCGCGACTCACGGTTTGTATTACGCCTGCGCCAGCAGTTGTTCGGAGACGACCGTGCCGGCCAATCAGCAGGTCCCGAACCCCGTTACGCATTTCGCGGCGGACAACAATGGTTCGATTATCGTATTGCCCAGCGTCGCGGCAGGGGGCGCTTCCAATGTCATGGGCTCGCTCATCTTCGGCATCGACACGCAAACGGACAATGCCTCCGGAACCCAAACGGTATTGACCGTGGATGACAATGCGGAATTGATCGTGAACTTCAACGGTCAGACCCTGGCCAGCAGCTTCATCGACAGCGGCTCCAACGGCATTTACTTCGCCGATGCCAGCATCTCTTTGTGCACGCCGCCGCCCAACGACCCGACTTCTCAAATCGTGAATTTCTATTGTCCTGCGAGCACGCTCACCCTGCCAATCACCATCCAGGGCATGAATGGCACCATGACGAATAACCTGACATTCGGCGTGGGCAATACCGAGACGATGCTGAACAGTAACTTCGATGCTTACCCGCAGCTTGCCGGCACGCTTCCGGCTGGGAATGCCGGGACCTTCGACTATGGTCTGCCATTCTTCTATGGCAAGCGCGTTGCAGTGGCCGTGCAAGGTGCTACGACTGCCGCCGGTACGGGACCCTACATCGCATTTTAGGCCTCAAAGGCCGGCGGCTACCGTCGTTTGAAGAGGCAGGATAGACTGCCTCTCATAATGAACACCACGGCGTCTTTCACCGCGGCCGGCACGTGTAGTCTGCAGCTCGAATATTTGTCTTCGCACGAAGTGGCGTCACAGCCTTCGTGCTGGTGGCAAGACGTCCTTGGCGTCGTCGGATTCGAGAAAACCCCGAACATCGATTTCGCCCGCGTGCCGGTGACCGCCAGCATGACTCGCTCGCTGTGCGGGAACGATCTTTGCGAAGTGTGGCGCGTCGCCGGCCCCGCAGTTCCCTTGTCCAGCGGTTCGGCACATGCGCGCGTGAGCTATCGCTTCTCGGACGACCTGCTGTTCGGCTCGATCAACATCGCGGAATGCGCCATCGAAGCACACAGCGATGCGGAAGCGCTGCAGCGCGCCACGGAGATCGCATATCAGGAGATTTTCGACGTGCTCGATGAAACCCAGCATCGGCACTTGATCCGCATCTGGAACTATCTGCCGGAAATCAACGCGCCGGCCGGCGGCGATGAACGCTATCGACATTTCAATTCGGCGCGGCAAATGGCATTCCGAAAATCCGGGCGGGCGACCATGGGAACGGTGCCGGCTGCCTGCGCGCTGGGCTCGCCGGCCGGCAGCCC
>Ga0307474_10000197_pt1 | contig 43539 bp, 46 predicted proteins | sample atmos_gasesECM1C_2_FD_203312 | JGI IMG/M metagenome (GOLD analysis project Ga0307474, IMG submission 203312) | Hardwood forest soil microbial communities from Morgan-Monroe State Forest, Indiana, United States - atmos_gasesECM1C_05 | ecosystem: Environmental > Terrestrial > Soil > Temperate... | reverse complement strand
TATTCTTGTATTAAGGTATTATTATTCTTGTATTAAGGTATTATTATTCTTGTATTAAGGTATTATTATTCTTGTATTAAGGTATTATTATTCTTGTATTAAGGTATTATTATTCTTGTATTAAGGTTGGCCCCACCGCAATATAAGAAAAACAAAAATAAAACAAAAATAAAAAAAAAATAAAAAAAAATGATGTTAACATCTACTTTTATTGAAATTATAGGTTTACTTGGAGATATAAATAACATTCATAAGGTTCATTATAGTTTAGATTTAGGTATGGTATGTAATTTTACAGTAATATATTTTCATGAAAATAGCTACATTCCAACAACGTCTGGTGAAATTTTTTTATCAGTATTTCTTGAACATGTTAAATATTCACTTCAATTTTTATTATCTCATCCAGAAAGGATGGAATATATAGTTCAACATGTTGACGATAAAAATGTCTTCAACGAAATTGTTGGTAATCTAGCAGGATTACATTTTAAAAATGCGCATGCTTTTGAGTTAAAATAATGGAATATATCACACTTTTTAGAGAAATACAAACATTACATAATACGTATTGTGGGTTTTATAATATAATCCCATCCACGGGTTTGACAACACCCGATTTACATCTATTTTTTGATTTCGAAATTATGTGGATTCTGATAGAAGATTTTATTAAAACAGACCCAAAATATGATACTGTAATACCTATAATACAACAATTAACTATCGAAGAAAAAAAACTATTATATTTAAAGAGTATCAAACAGGTCTTAACCGATCTAGTAGTTTATACTAGTACAACTGCTGGAATACAAATTCCGCAGTTCGATAAGGTTAATGTTGAGGTTACTGACGAGTTTAACCCGTATTTACGACAGCTAATTTTTCAAAAATATATCGCAAAATATTCGGTATATTGTATGATTTCAAATATTAAAAATGGAAATCTTATAAGTTTAATTACGCCTCGTGGTCGTAGTTCTAATTCTTTAATAGATACTGAAACATCTATATTATCTGTTTTTTCAAAATTGTTAGACAAAGATATAGATGCAGGTATTTTTACTCCGTAAATTATTTTTGTGAATTATTTTTTTAAATTATGTGGCCATTTTATACACAAGATTATATTAATGTTGCAATTTTTCTAATTTTTTCATTCGTTTTAAGCCTTGTTTTACTTACAATAAGTTTTTTAATTACATTTACTTCGAAATTAGATATTGAAAAATCATCAATATATGAATGTGGGTTTAACCCATTTTCTGAAACAAGATATCAATTTGAAGTCTTATTTTATTTAATAGCTATTTTATTTCTTTTATTTGATATTGAAATCTTGTATCTCTTTCCATTTGCGCTTTCTTTTCAACATCTTTCTTCTTTAGCGTATTATTCCTTATGTGTTTTTTTTGTATTATTATTTATAGGGCTTATTTTAGAGATAAGTCAAGGCACATTGGATATAGTTAAAGGTTCTAAATAAAATATGGTTATTTTATTTTATTTAATATTGTTTTCTGTATAAATTTAAGTAAATATAGTCTTTAATTATATAGTAATTTTTCTTTTTGTAAATTTAAATAATATGCTTTTTGATCTACCAAGAAATTATCAATGGAATTTTCAAGATCCAGCCTCTCCAACAATGGAGGGGATTATAGATCTTCATCATAATGTTCTTTTTATACTTATAGTGATTATGGGGGTTGTCACATACTTACTTTTCGCTATAATGAGGGACGCATCTATAGTATGGATGTTTCCAACTGAAATGCGATTGAAAAGACAACAACAATTTTTACAATTTAATGGTATAATTCATGGTACGGTTTTAGAGATTGTTTGGACAATAATACCTTCACTTATTTTGTTTATAGTAGCAATACCTTCATTTGCACTTTTATATTCAATGGAGGAAATTTTAGCACCTCAATTAACTGTAAAATTAATTGCACATCAATGGTATCGGTCTTATGAATATGGAAATATTGGTGTTGAATATGATTCTTATTTAGTAAATGAACGAGATTTATCGAAATCTGAGCCTCGTTTGTTAACGGTTGACCATCCTCTTTATCTTCCAGTAGAAACTAACATAAGATTAATTATAACTTCAACTGATGTAATTCATTCATTTGCGGTTCCATCCTTAGGACTTAAAGTTGATGCAGTTCCTGGACGACTTAATCAATTAAATGTATATATAAATCGTACTGGATTATTTTATGGACAATGTTCTGAATCACGTGGAGTAAATCATGGGTACATGCCAATTCAAGTTGTTGCTATGGATTTAGAAGGTTTCTCACCATCGTCTAAAAATTAATTTAAATGAAAGCTTTAGTAGTTTTTATTAGTTTATCTCTGTTTGCACATGAGTATCTTATTTTTAATGACGAATTAGTTTTATTTTCTTTAGCCTTTTTAACACACGTTGTTATTATCAGATCTTTTACCCCTATGATAACTCAATTAGCCCAAGATACCAGTTCTGCTTTAAGTGACAATTTTTCAAAAAGTCTTAATGAAAATGAGTTAGGATTTAATAATACTTATTTTTATGCGTTGAATGTTATTGAAAAAGTTGGAATCATCCTTAATGTAATACAGATTGCTACTGCAAGTTATATTTCAGCAGTCTTTCAGAACGAAATAAAAGCTTATGTTCCGAATTATAATGTGTAACTTGAAAATTATATTAATGGAACTATACGGAGTCAGCTTTGAATAACGGGATCATCAATTCCTATTCTTAAAGGAATTAGTGTAATTTAGTTACAAGAATTGCACTTATTAACATTAGATATATAGAAAAGAATTATATGAGATTTTTTAAATCAAACTTTAAACTTGTCTATGAAACCGCGATCACCTATCCCGCACCTTTAAATTTATCATATAATTATAATTTTGGAATATCGGCCTTTGTGGTACTAGTGCTTCAAATAGTATCTGGCATATTTTTGGTAATGTATTATTGTCCTAACACTCTTCTAGCCTTCTCGAGTGTTGAACATATTATGCGAGATATTCCGTATGGATGGTTAATAAGATATTTGCATGCAAATGGAGCGTCCTTTTTTTTTATTATGGTCTACGCTCACATTTGCCGTGCTTTCACATATGGTAGCTTTGTTTTTCCAAGGAGACTATTATGGTGTAGTGGTGTTTTAATACTTTTACTTATGATTATTACAGCTTTTCTTGGTTATGTTTTACCGTGGGGCCAAATGTCATATTGGGCAGCTACAGTTATTACTAATCTAGCATCGACTATTCCGTTGCTTGGTCAAAAAATAGTATATTGGTTATGGAGTGGTTTTTCTGTTGATAATCCAACTTTAAATAAATTCTTTAGTCTACACTATATTTTACCATTTGCGATACTTGGACTTGTTTTGATTCATTTTGCTCTTCTACATCAAACCGGTTCATCAAATCCTTTGGGGCCACGCTTCTTTCAGGACTCAATACCTTTTCATCCTTTTTATACGCTTAAGGATACTTTGAGTGTTTTAATAATGTTATTTTTTTTAATTTTAGTTGTAACTTTTGCACCTAATTATCTTGGTCATCCTGATAATCATATTCCAGCAAATCCCGATAGTACGCCTGAACATATAGTACCTGAACGGTATTTTTTACCATTTTATGCTATTTTACGTTCAATTCCAAATAAATCTTTGGGTGTATTGGCGTTGGCCGCAAGTATTGTGGTTCTTTTTCTACTTCCTTTTATTGTGCGACCGAAAATTAGAAATTTTTTATTTAAACCTATGACTTTAGTATATAATCAATTGTTTATTGCAAATTGTATTGTTCTTGGCTTTATTGGACAAAGCCCATTACAAGAGCCTTTTTTATCTCTTGGAAGAGCTTCTACGCTTCTTTATTTCTTATATTTTGCGTTTTTGCCAATCATTGAATATTTAGATTATTCAATGGTTTCAGTTATAAAAAAAACTAATTAATCATCGTTCTATTAATATTTATTACAAATTAAATATTCTGAATTATAGTTTATTTTCTGAGAATTTTCTTGATCTAATGATCATTATGATTTAATATTGAATACGTACGAGAAAATATTTTATATAACCAACGATGAGTATTACTAAACTTTTTTTAACCTCTGTTAGAACTACTTTGTCAAATTCATTGCGTCCATATCATTTAGTAGCTAAACCACAAGATGTTTTAGATATTTATGAAATTATAAGAAATCATAGATCTTCATTATCATTTCTTATGGGTTTTGAAAATGTTACTAGTCAAAATAGTCCTTTTACAATCACAGGTGGTGTGATCATGAACTGGATTGGTCAATATCGAATTTATATAACATGTTCGGTAACTGAGGAAATCCCAACCATTAGTCATCTTTTCCCTTCAGCGTTATTTGCTGAAAGGGAAATTTTTGATCTATTAGGTGTTATCTTTCAAGGTTCACCCGATTTGAGAAGGATTTTGACTGATTATGGATTTAAACAACATCCTTTGCGTAAAATTGTACCATCTATTGGGTGGGTAGAAACAATTTATTCCCCTTCCAGTTCTTCTCTTATATCGAGGCCATTTTAATTATCGAGTGTCCGAGTCTTTTACTATTTCAGGTGAGACTTCGATTTTTCGTAATGACAATACAAAATGCAAAAAACTATTTATCGTGAAAGATATTATGATTAAAATAATAGCGCCTGAAATTTGCGATTACAATTGAATTTGCTGGTAATCGTACCTGAATGAGTAACCTTGAAACAGTCTATTGATTTAAACTATATTTCGCACCGAATTATTTATAATAAACTGATAGTTCTATTTGTAACCAATTATAACTTCTGTGAATCATTAGAGGAGGTTACTCTGAGGGTTGTAGTGATTCATAATTCATAATTGATCATAAGTATTATTAGTAGGTTCTAATTTTTCGTATTTTAATAAATTTTCATAGAAAAGAATGAAAAAAAGATATGGTTTAGATAATATTATAGGAAAACGATCCAAACTTCGATACCCAAGTCACATTTCAAGTCCAAAAACACATTTATTATACTTTATCATACCTGCGAATGATGCAATTTCTGAACCTCCTTTAAATACAAACATAACCATGAGAAAAGGTGATCCATTAGAGTTTTGTGACCAATTTAATGAAGAGAGCTATGATTTTGAAGAAGGATTACCGCTAAATGTAATAATTTATATATCCGCTTCAGAACAACTCTTTGAAATTAAACCTCCAACAGTTACATCTCTTTTAGGTATTGTTTTTAATTTAGAGGATATGCCTTTTACTGAGGTAGATGCCTCTCTAAAAATACTTTTTCTTGCGGCACTAAATTTTAGTCTAATTCATTTAAATCCAAATGAAGATTTTTTTCTTTCGGACCTTATAAATAAAGTACCATCTTTATATGGTTCACTTTTTTCTTTTAACCGAAAATTATTGTATCCAAAACAATCAAAGCATTTAATTAAAACACGTAGACCTAAACGTTATCTAAACAATAGTTTATTTACCGTTCATAAACGGACTAAACGTCTTCACAAGCTTAAAAACTATATTAAAATTATAGAAGAGTATCCCGACCTACACTTACTTCCTTTTCTTATAAATCGGTTTTATACTAGTCTCGAAATTTTAAATGTATGGCAAGAGGAAGATCATTTAATTTGGACAAATGAAAATTCTGATTTCATTGCGGAAGTTCTTGATTATTTTGTAATTGTATCTAATCTTATTTGTCTTCACTATAATCTTGAGTTAAACAATAACATAAGGGATGATATTTTACAAATAGATTTAATTACACAATCTCTCCAAAGTATTTTAAATACTACTACAGGACCTTCAAAAATGTCTTTAGGTTTTTATGATCAGATTTTTTCTTCTTATAGCTCAATATATCAAGATAGTCAAGATATAATGGAAGAAGATTATGGATTAGCCATAACATATCTTTCTAAAAGAAATGAAGAAGAAGAAGAAGTAGAAGAAGAAGTAGAAGAAAAATAAGATGGCACTTGCACGACGCATTTATTTTCTAAGAAATAATCTTTTAAAAATTCCATTTGATCTTTTATTAGCATATCATTGTCCTTATGGTAATAGTGTAAAACTTTGGACGTCACACCTAATGATACGTCATATTCTTGGTGTTCGCAATGAAATCCACATTTTAGATTTAAGCTTTACTTTAATTCAAATTAGAAAAGCATTAAATTTAGTATTTAATGCTACTTTATGTAGACGTACTTTGTTAATTTATTCAGAAGCACATAAAGGAATTAAAATAGATAATAATGCTGTATTTACTTTTGTAAATGCTTGGTTACCAGGCCTTCTAACAAATTATGGACAACTTATAACTTCGATGTATAAAAATGCAAAAAATTTAAGTCGTTTTGGAGCGATTCATTTAACAAACCCACAATTAGAAGCCCTGCGAGCGTTTTCTCATCGATCAAAATTAGTACCTTCAATGATTGGACGAAAAGCCAATAAAACCAGATATGGTAATATCCCGAATTTATCATTAAGTTTGTTAGATTCTCCAACATGGTTAAATGAATGTCATAGTTTACAAATTCCTTCTATACAGTTATGTGATACACAGTCATCATATGATCGCGTAACTTATCCAATAATTTCAAATCAACGATCTATCTCTTTCACTAGGTTAATTATAAGTCTCTTTACTGAAACTTGTGCGTATGCACTTATAACCGAGCAATTTTATATGAGCCAAAATAGCTTAATTGGGCCTAAAGTACGACATCTTAATTCTTACATTTCTTACAAACAAAAATTAAATCGACCAATTTTTGAAGATCTTCAAAAATGGTCAGAGAAAAAAACATCATTAATTAACAAATATTCCAGTATTACTTATTATACAAAATTAAACAAAAAAAGTTTCAGAGCACCTTTCTTCTTATGGGGATTTAGTAAAACAAAAAAGCTTTATAAACCAATTGAACAAGTATTACTTAATAAATATAGGAGTCGAAACAGAAAAACAAAAAAAAAATCATTTATAAAGGTTAAAAATATTGTAACTATAGCTACCAAATTAAAACGTAAATATAATCAACTTAACCTTAAAAGACAGCGATTATATCTTAAATTTCGTCGCTTTTCAAAAACAAATAAACTTATTGTAGACCAACAATTGAAAGAATTTAGGGAAGACAAGGTGAGCAGTACTATGCTCAAAAAAACTGATAAAAAAATAATTCGTGAGCAAATGCAAAAACAACCAAAAAAGAAAGGATCATATAAAGATAAAAATCAAGATGAAGAAAAACCTCTCGATCCAATAAGTAAAGAGCTTTTAAAACGAAGAGTTATTAAAATGTTCTATGAAAGAAGAAAAGTAAAAGAGATAAAACGACTTCCTATTCCTTATAATAAAACTTTGTTAAATAAAATTTTATTAAATAAAGGTTCTTCACCATTTTTACGTAATATTCCACAAATGCTTCGACGTACAGGTTCGCCAATTACACGAAAAGCATTTTTCTCAAATTTACGTTTCAAAAGGAGTAGTATATTACGTATAGTACTTCCAAAAAAGAATAAGTTATTATTAGCTAAATTTTCCAGATTACAAGCAATGAATAATAAGCAGGTTGCAAACACAATGCGTCATCGAACTATGAATAAAAATACTTTTCTATTAAATAAGCGCTTTTTTAACTTTACTGTTCGCGATATGTATCCTAATATTTCAAGACTATGGAAATATCGATAGTGGTATTTTGAAATGTATTAATACATGTTTATAAGTGAATAGTTATTTGTTAATTGAGATAATAACGTGTGAAACATTTTTCACATAACCTATAATACTATAATAAGAACAAGTAATGTCAGTATATTCAAAAATTGCATTGAGAGATTATCGTCAAAATTTAGGTCGTTATAATAAACAACTTGTTATTCGTTTAGCTTTAAATCGGAACGATTTTTCCAGTATTAATTATAGTCTTGTATTAACAAGGCGGCGTACCAGGCCCGGTTCTCGATATGACTTATTAGGTTCCTTTGTTCTCAAACGTAATAAAAAAGATACTCATAATTGTCTTTATATAAATCGATTGAAATTTAAGCAAGCGCTTCTTCATGGAGCCCGTATTCATGCATCTGTTTACAAACTTATTATAAGATGAAAATAAAAAAAAAATTAAACTTTACAACTGTACAATATTCCATTAAACATCCAAATTATAGTTCATATCGAAAACAAACGTATAAAAAATTAAAAACGATTTGTGTTGGTTATAATACACAAGAAACAAATTTCACTATGAGTGATTTTGTTCGTCAATCAAAGAAACTTCGGTCTAATGTAATTGAAAGAGTAGAGCTCGATATTTCTATATATACACTGAAAGCATTATTGTTGAGAGAAAAAAGGGGGTATCTTAACACAGATTGCACATATCTTTTACGTAATGTTTTTAGTTCTGTACCTTATGAGGTTAACATTACGTTGCAATCGCCGTTAATAGATTTTATTGCCAGGGATTATGGTAATCCTCGCATATTTAAACGTAGAAATATACGATTTCTACGTCAAAAACCATTACCATATTCGAAAGTTGTTTTTCCATATATTGTTGGTTTTATCCCGATAAATACAATAATTGAAAATAAATATGATTATATTAAAAACCAAATTGCATTAAGAAATCTAAATTATCAAAGTAGTCAAAATCTTTCTACTTTGTATACTAACACTTTGAAATTTTTATATGAAACTAGATTACACAAATTTTAGTAAAAAAATTATCCACACATGTTACTATTTTTCTACACAGATATAGTTCCATTGCTCATTAGATTTTTTTATATTAGTTCATTTATTATTTCTCTTTGCGAGTTGTTATACCTTTTATTTAATCACAAAATAAAAGGAACTAGCCTAAAAGAATTATTGTTTCTACGATATAAAAAGTTTATAAAAGAAAAAAATAAATATGCTCTCAATTATAGAAAATCAAAAAAGTAATAATTTAAATACAGAAACGCATTTACAAATAGAAGAGGAATTATATGAATTAGATGATCAATTAACCTTCGAAGCAGAAACAGTAGGAGAAATACTTTCAGTACAAGATGGAGTAGCCTTTGTAGCAGGCTTAGAAGATGTTAGAGTAGGAGAATTAGTTGAATTTGTAAATAAACAGTTATTTGGTATGGCATTAAACTTAGATAGAGAACGTGTAGGTGTAATCGTCTTTGGTGATGATAGCGTAATTTCCCAAGGCGATTTTGTTAAAACATTAGGAAAACTTGTGGATGTTGAAGTAGGAGATTATCTTCTTGGACATGTAACAGATGGTTTAGGTCATATAATTGATACTGAGGAAACAATTAAAACAACAGAAGAAACAGTACGAAAAAATGTGGAACGAAAAGCTCCTGGAGTAATTACACGTCTTAGCGTAACTGAGCCTATGTTAACCGGATATAAAGTTATAGATTCAATGTTACCTATAGGTCGTGGTCAACGTGAACTTACAATTGGAGATCGTCAGACCGGAAAGTCTACTTTAGCTATTGATACAATTATTAATCAAAAATTTACGAATGCGGAAGAAATAGAAGTATTTTGTGTCTATGTAGCGTGTGGACAAAAACAAAGTACTGTTTTTTCAATCAGAAACTTACTCGAAGAAAAAAACGCTCTACATTATACAACGATTGTTGCTGCAACTGCTTCTCAATCAGCTAGCCTACAATTTATATCAGTTTATACTGGTGTAGCAATTGCAGAACATTATAGAGATACAGGACGTCATGCTTTAATCATTTATGATGATCTTACAAAACATGCTGCTGCTTATCGCCAATTATCTCTTCTTTTACGACGTCCACCAGGACGTGAAGCTTTCCCAGGAGATGTGTTTTATGCTCATGCAAGACTTCTTGAAAGATCATGTAATTTAAATGCGGATTTTGGAAATGGTTCTCTTACTGCGTTACCTATAGTTGAAACGCAAGCCGGGGACCTTTCAGGTTATATTCCAACTAATGTCATTTCAATTACTGATGGTCAAATTTTCCTAGAAAAAGAATTATTCTTTAAAGGAATTCGACCTGCAGTAAATGTTGGATCTTCAGTATCAAGAGTTGGTTCCAAAGCACAACCTTATGCCTTAAAACTTGTAACAGGAAGCCTAAAATATGAACTTGCACAATTTAGAGAGTATCAAGTTTTTGCACAGTTTGATTCTGATCTTGATGAAACCACAAAATCTATCCTTCTGCGTGGACGCTTACTCACCGAAGCTCTTACGCAAAAACCACACGAACCTCTTGATCTTGTTAGACAAACTTTCTTAATACTTGCTGCTTCTTATGGTTTTATTTCTAAATTTATTAAAGATTCAAAAAAAGATATGCATTTAGTTACAAAATATGAAGCTGAACTTTATAATTTTCTTGTAAGTGAAAGTGTTGAAATTTTCACTCCTATTTTTACCTTAATTAATACAGCTACAAAAGGTGAATTCAAAGCTATTCAGGATTTACCTTTAGTTGGTATTTTAAATATCTTTGAACTTCATTTTTCTAGAATTTTATATGAGCAATAATAAAAGAATGACAAAGATTTTATTTTCAACAGTAAATAGAAGAAATACTCCAAATCAATCAAGAGAACATTCTAGATCCAATTTACCGGATAAAGTTAATGTAAAAATAAAACATTGGATTAAATAAACAGGCTCCGTCTTTCCTTTCGAATAATGCCACTAGGAGGGAATAAAGCCGATTCTGATTTATTTATTAACAATAAAAGTAAATATGAAAAATAAATCTATTTCTATCATTGGTTAGGAAACACTGGTGGAAATGGAATAACTATAGATATCGTATGAGGGAACTTCTTCGAGAGTTTCACTTTCTCCAAGTGAACCAATTGTACAAATGATAAATAGTACAGCTAAAGTATATGTAGAGAAATTCTCAAAAGGAGTAGGTTTAGTACTCTTTATAATGCTACTTCTTATCTCCGATTAAGTATACAAATGAAAAATAATCCCTGATATCCAGATTAGTTTGAATGAAGGAAGTATGAAACAATGGATACAGTTTCTATAAGATTTTACCTCATTAATCACTATTTAAATTTCATATCGAAATTATTTTATGATAAAAATGAAAATTTCATTCAATTCGCTAGTAAAGAAGTTGTAAACTTGGTCTGCCTATAGAGAGAGTATTCCTCCTCTAGATTAAAAGAAAGAATAAATAATAAATTAATAAATTACTTAATTTTGAAATTTTATTAAGAAAACATAGTATAAAATTGGTGATTTGGAGAGAGGAAAACTTTTATTTATAAATAATTTCTATTATTTCAGAACTACCTACCCCGGAGACGAAATTTGTATGGGAGTTGAATGGAAAAATTATAACTTTTTCGATATGCGCGCGACCAAGATTGTATTAAGTAAACCAAAACCAGATCTTAAAAATCGACACTATGAAAAAGTGGTCGATAGTAAACCAAAACAATTAGATTCTATTTCTACAAAAGGAGCAGAAGAATTACCATAAATATTAAAAGAAGGAGAACCTGTAGTCGAACGACTACCAGAAAGTATTGTACCTGTATGACTTAGATGATCAATCACGCGTAAAAAGCTGCAAGTCTATTATTAATTCTATGCTTGTTTATATTAGATCTATAATTTAGTTACGAATTGTATCTTTTCTTTACAATTTCATAAATCTAAAAATGTTATTCCTTCATATTCAGCTCCGTATACTTCTTATCAAATCAAAAGAAATTCCAATGAATCTAATAATTATATAGAAAACCAAGATTTCATACTCGGAACTTTAAACAAAGAACACAAATTGAAAAAATTAGAATATATTGCACAAGAAAAAAATTTGACTCAAAATCCATATAAAAGGGCTTCATTTACTTTTTCTACATTGTTTACTAATGTTTTACATTCTCGAACGTTTCAGTTAAATAAAAATAATTTTTATTATATTCCATCACGGTCTATGATGGTAGCTAACAATGCAACAAAAAAAGCTATTAGTTTACCTTTTTATCATGGATTAAAAATTTTTACTAATCCTTTGGTAGTTGAAACTACCACAAAAAAAGATTCTACAGCCCTCTTAAGCGAATTATTAAAGTATAGTACGACGATAGAAAATGTTACCCCTCAACATAAGTTTGCATTTTGTTTTCAAATGTTGCGGCATAAATTTACCTTTGTAGAAATAAAAAAGCTTTTTTTACACTTTATCCAGAATGGAGTTCCAAAATAAGTTTTCCACCGGAGGGAACTATGGATGTTCGTATGATTGGAGAGGTTCCTGTAGCGATTGCTCTATTAAAAAGTTTACCATATATTACTAAATTAATATTTACTGGCGATAAACCAATTATGAATAATACTGTATTCCTTGAAAAAAGACGCCAAGAAAATCCCGATCTTATTGCCACTCTTCAAAGTAATTATGGATCGAAAGAAACCTACCTAGATATCAAATCTGGAATGGATATATTCAAAAGTACTACTCGTGGACATATTGGTATAGTAACATATATGCAAGATAAAATAATACCAACTACAAGAAAGGAAATCCCAAGTTTAGCCGAGTATAATCACCAAAGATTATTAGATCTCGAAAGTGTCTGTAAGGCAGATAATTCTAATGGAGAATTATCTGGCGATTTTTTGGGTGCATTAAAAAAGCTTGGGGAATTTTTCATGATTCAAAACAGTTAATAAATTTACCATTTTCCGCCGAAAAACATAATAGAATTCAGTACCATTTATGGACTGAAGTACAGCAACATCAAGAGTTCAAACGGAGCGTAGGTTTAATATTCATAGAACATATAGGAAGGGTTCCAACTACCGAAGAATTTGAGAAATTTTTGAGGTAAATTTCTCAACTTTTACCAGATGGTGTTTATGATATTAGTAAAACGCACCACAAAAAATTCCTTTTACAAATTAGTATAAGAGCGTTTATTGAAACTGTAGACCCCCTTTTTCCAACAAAGCTTTTACATTTAAATTCACAGGGAATACAAATCGATCAAATAATGCTGGATATCTTAAAAGGTATAGCAACTGGTAAATATAAATAACAAATGAATGCAGAGACATTTTTTACAATCTTTTTTATAGCGAGTTTTATTTTTATTCCTATCTTACTTTTCATTTTAGTTCGTGAACTTTATTTGATAAATAAAATAAAAGATAAAAATGTTTTTCAATATAAGATCGCCAATTTCATTTGGAACGGAGTTAAAGTTTTTGCTTATCTATTTGTAATTGGACTGGTATTAAATATTATTAGAATATGGGTCTGTTATAAGCTTTACACTTTAAATCTCTCAATTGATCTTAAGCCTTCGATAATTACTGTTTTATCATTCTTTGTGGGACTATATAATTCGAACTTATTTCTATTTCTTTATTTTTTTATGATCTTCTTATTAGCACTGATTGGCATCCTTTTATTTTGGCGCACTTTACATAGCTATTTTCTACATGAAATCTTTTCTTTATATATTTATATACAATCAAATAGTAAGACCCCGTGGATGATAACAGATGATCTTCAAGAATTAAGAGAAAAAAGAAATAATAAATATTTTAGTATATTTAATTATTATTATTTACGTATTAGTACATATTCACGAGGGTATGATCTTTTCAGATATCTACCTGCGATGTTTATTCATAATATTATAGATGTATACAAATTATATTATGATATTCCTCCAAGGGATATAATACCAAGTTTCTTAAAATATTAAATAAAATATTTGGTTGGCTTTTACGTCGAACAAGTAAGTATCTTTTTTATTATCTCCTTTATTAATTCTTTTTTATGATTGTATATTTAATAATTTTGTAATCAATCATACTTTTTACTGGATTACAATCTATATACCGATAATACAACATTATAGAATTACTAGTTTTTATATGGAAACAATGTATGGAATGATAGATTTATTATATGATATTTATTATGGAACTAATAAATATACGTATTTTGTTCCAAAAAAGTTGAAACCATTTTTTGATGCATATATAATAAATAATTGTCAATTTCTTAAAGAATTCAATCAAAATGGAGATTTTAGTCTTCTAGTGTATAATTTTAGATTTGAATATGATAAAAAAATAAGGATGTATAAAAATATAGATGAGATAGAACTAATAGAAAAAAAAGAAAAATATATAGAAAAAGAGTCTAATGAAGAATGGAACTATATTTGTGGAGAAAAATATATAAAGAAAAAAGTAAAGTGACAATCAAACCTCTTTTAGTTATATGATTTGGACAATTAACAATTGTTTTCCTTTTAATTATTTAAGATTATAGTTTTACAGTGTAATTTATTAAACTTTCGTATTATATTATAGATTTTTATCATGCAAATTGGTACAGTAGTAAAAATTGCAGACAATTCTGGTCCTATGTTTGTACGAATTATTAAGGTCCTTAAAAAAAGCTCATATTCACATCCTGTAATTGGAGATTATATAATAGGTTCGGTACTTCGAACACATGAACGAAAAAAATTCAAAGTATCAAAAGGGTCAATTGTTCGCGCGTTAGTAATCCGTTGTGCTGAAAATTATAGAAGGAAAGATTTAACCAGATTGAGGTTTCAGCATCCAGCAGCAGTTATAATAACTAGAAGTGGTTTACCACGTGCAACAAAAATATACGGACCAATACCTAAAGAACTTAGGGAAAGGGGATTTATAAGAATTGTTTCATTATCTACAATCGCATTATGAAAAAGCACATTAAATATTTATACTTACCTGATTTTGCAAATAAGTTTTTATTATCAAACCCATATCAACCATTACAAGCATTTAAATCATTCCAGTTATGTTTATCATATGTTTTCAGTACATATAATGCATACAATCCAATGATAATAAAATTAATACCAACTCTTGAATCATTAGGGACTACAAAAGGAAGACATTTTAATCAGCGAATTAAATTCACTTTTGGAAAGCAACGATTAGTAACAAAAATTTTTATAATGGTAAATTATAAAAACCCCACATTTGAGGCATTTCTTTTTTGTACTAAAATGCCTTTGGGTCTTCGTGTGTATTCGAGTCATAAAGCTGGTGAATACTTTATATCACCGGGGTTTATACCAGTTTTTCTGTTCCCATCTTGGGAAAGGAAACCCATTTTATCTGTAAATATACCAAATGATAAAAGATTATTATATTTTTTTCATAAAACTGCATATTTAGATTAGATATGGTATCGAAATTACAAAAATCTAAAATTGAAAAACAAAGACGTAATATGTTAAAAACTTACGAACCAACTCGAAGATATTATAAGTTCTTAAAAATAAATGCATTTTCTTTAGGATTTATGCCTATAAATACATTGCCTAAAGATCGACATAAAAATTACTGTCTTGTAAGTGGTAGCGCGCATTCTATTTACCGGAAATTCCGTTTATCGCGTCACCAAATTAAAAAGTATTTTGCTTTTATTACAGGTCTAAAATTATCATCTTGGTAAATTTATGGTAGCGCGTTTTCCTGCAATGATTGCTGTATTAAGAAATTGTATAAAAACTGGCACTCATTCTTGTACTGTGCCAGTAAATTCACTTTGTATTCGTGTTTTAGAACTTCTTCGTACACATGGTCTTATACAAGGTTATGCTTTCATTTACACACAAAGAAAAACTAGAAAAGCACCCTTTTCTGGTACACCTCGTGTAATCATTACATTAAAATATACAGACCATCAGTCTCCTGTTTTAAAGAATATTCAAAGTTTTAAAAACACAGTATCAAATTTTAAATTTTCACGTCACCTTAAGGGAAACAACCCTTTAATCAATGAACATGTAATGTATATCATTTCTAATCCAAATGGCTTACAATTTACTATGCCATCTAGTTTGAAAGAATCCAAAAGTTCTTCCACAGCGGGAAGAACGTCAGGTAAATTAATTGCTCAACTTATTGTTTAATTATAATATAATATGAAACAATCGTATTATTATTTTATGCGCATACTTTAAAATGGTTTACGCAAAATAGTAGAGCGGAATATTATAAGAAGTGAAAAATTTATCTTTACACAAATAATATTGAGAAAAAGGATTTATATGGGCAAGAAAAGTATTTCACAAAATTTTCAAATATTTGCGGATAGATGGTTATTCTCTACCAATCATAAATATATTGGTACTTTGTACCTACTCTTTAGTATAGGCTCAGGAATGTTAGGTCTTTCTTTGTCGATGATTATGAGAATGGAGTTAGCAAGTTGCGGAGACTTATTACTTGATTCAAATTATCAATTATATAATGCAATCGTAACTGCTCATGCCTTAATTATGATCTTCTTTGTAATAATGCCGGGATTAATTGGAGGTTTTGGAAATCGGTTTCTTCCACTAATAATAGGAGCTCCTGATATGGCTTTTCCACGTTTGAATAACGTAAGTTTTTGGTTAATGCCTGCTTCATTGACTTTAATTTTACTCTCCTCTTATGTGGAAATAGGTGTAGGCACAGGATGGACAGTATATCCTCCATTGGCTTCTATTATAGGACATAGTGGACCTTCAGTAGATTTAGCTATTTTTTCACTTCATTTGGCTGGAGTATCAAGTATGGTGGGAGCGATAAATTTTATAACAACGGTTCGTAACATGCGTATAGCAGGTATAACATTTGAGAGATTAAGTCTTTTCGTATGGGCTGTTCTCATTACTGTTATTCTTCTTTTGCTTGCTCTTCCAGTTCTAGCCGGAGCGATAACTATGCTATTGACTGACAGAAATTTCAATTCAACTTTTCCTGATCAAACAGGTGGTGGCGATCCAATACTTTATCAACATCTATTTTGGTTCTTTGGACATCCAGAAGCATATATTTTGATTTTACCAGGATTTGGTATTGTATCAGTAATTATCCAAACTAACGCAAACAAACAAATTTTTGGATATCTTGGAATGGTATATGCTATGTTATCAATTGGTATCCTTGGTTTCATTGTTTGGGCTCATCATATGTACACTGTAGGTCTTGATGTTGATACTAGAGCGTACTTTACAGCTGCTACTATGATTATTGCTGTTCCAACTGGAATAAAAATCTTCAGTTGGCTTGCAACCCTTTTTGGATCTTATTTGCGTCTTAAAACACCACTTTTATTTGTCCTAGGTTTTTTACTTTTATTCACTATTGGAGGTCTTTCTGGTGTTATTCTTGCAAATTCTGGTCTTGATGTTGCTTTTCACGATACTTACTATGTAGTTGCGCACTCTCATTATGTTCTTTCCATGGGTGCTGTTTTTGGTATTTTTGCAGCCTTTTATCATTGGTTCTATGTAATCAAAGCTTTCTCAACTAGAGTAAGTACTAACAATAGAATTCAATTTACTAAAAATACTTACAGAGAAACTATAGGTATTCTTCATTTTATAACTACTTTCATTGGAGTAAATCTTACTTTTTTCCCTATGCATATGCTTGGTCTCGCTGGTATGCCTAGACGAATTCCAGATTATCCAGATGCCTATTTACACTTTAATATTCTTTGTAGTTATGGGTCATTTGTTACTCTTTTATCTACAATTATTTTCTTTGTAGCTGGAATCTTATTAACTTTAGATCGTTATATTCTTGCTATTCCATTCTTATTTAATGCGTTAATAATTCGTATTAAATACATATTTTTTACTTTTACGTCCTCTAATTTAACTCATAAGGAGAAAGCTCAACGCTCTCTTTTTCTTTTTGCACTTGAAAGAAGCTTTTTTCGTAAAGCTTTTTTGGAAGCTAAGTCCACTTCTTTATAATATTATTTAGTTTTAAGAGAACCATCATACCTTTCTAAAAACAATACATAATTTCATAAAATTTATGGACAAGAAACAAAATTTCAATTCAAGTTATCGCTCTCGTTTTTGGTTATTCTCTACCAATCATAAATATATTGGTACTTTGTACCCTTGTCCTTTAACTATAGTTTTATCGATTACTCGTTCAATTTCAGTCTTTCATTCTAGGAATTATATTTATAGTAATTCCACACGTTCAATGTTTACGGTTAATAATTCTTCTCGTAAGGTCATTGGGAATACTTTTCTTCAGGGTTTAAAGTATGTTACAAAGGATTCTGTATTAAATAATATTACTCCTCATGATCACTCTCCTTTGGTTGAATCAATCATGGAATATACTGTAAATCAACAAATAGGAACTCCTCAGCATAAAGGTGCTTTTATGTTCAATCTGTTTCGTCAAAAGTTTCCAGTTAGCTTGTTTCAAAAAGCATTGGATAAACAAATACCTGATTCAAAGATTGAATGGCCAAAACAAGGGTTCGCTGATTCAAGGGTAGTTGCAGAAATTCCTGTTGTTCTGGCCATTGGTCAAGATTTACCTTTTATAAATAAGCTTTTTATGAGTAATGATCTTCCTCCGTCTAATCCTAATCATCCCAATTTTATTAATCGTAAGCAAGCCAATACTGATCTCGAGACAGAGTTAAAAGGTCCATATGGTGATAAACAGACCTATATGGATGTAAAATCGGGAGCTGATATGGTAGAACATACCACCAGAGGTCATGCTGGTATTATCTCGTTCTTTGAAAATCAAATTATTCCATTTACCACGAATAAACAATGTTCTTCTGCGGAAATATTTAATCGTTATAATTCTGTAAGGGTAAATGGTATAAAAGATGTAATAGCCAAAGATAAACCAGTAACTGATTTTTCACCAATTTTAGAAGAAGTTCGAAGACTTTATAAACCCACAACTTTTTATCCTTCTTCTTATTCAAATAATACTTCATCTATTAATTCTGCTTCTGTTAGTTCTGGTTCTTCTCCTTCTTTGGATTCTATCCTTCTTCACAATAGGGCTCAACATTTATTATGGTCAAAAATTCAATGTCATCCAGACTTCAAAAGAAGTGTGGGTGTAATCTTCGTAAGAACAATCAATCGTTTACCTACTGATGATGAATATAATGCCTATCTGAGTAGAATTAATGCCCTTCTTCCAGATGGTCACTATAATATGAGTAAATTATCTGATAAAAGATTATTGGTAAGTATTAGTATAAAAGCATATTTACAAACGGTCGATTCTCAAGTACATAAGAAGCTTGAATTTTTAGCAAATAACAATATTCAGTTAGATGATATTGTTTTACAATTACTAAACGATATTTCAATAGGAAAATTTACATGGTGAGTTTATACCAATTATTTTTTAGTATTCAATTAGCCATAAAAGCCATCTTATTGTTCGTTCTTCCGATATTATTATTCATAATGGTCCGTAAATTATATAAATTTATTACAGTAATAAATAAAGATGTATATCAGTATAAAATCATTAACTTAAAAAAACCGATTATCGTAGTTTCATTATATATATTATTAATAGGTGGAGTCTTTAATATTTTACGATTATTTGCATCCTATAAAATATTAATAAATGGAATAAATATAGATTTAAAACCTTTAATAAAAAATATTTATGATGAATTAAGTACTATTTATCAAGTCAATTTAGTAGCCTTTTATTACGTAATAATTATGATAATATTATTAATATTAATAATTATTTTATTATGGAGAAGTATTCATCAATATAGCCTAAAACAATTATTTTCCTTATACTTATACTTGGTAGGAACAGTATCACCAGCACCAGGAACAATGCAAGATTTAGGAGAGCTTCGTGAGGAACGTCAAAGAGCGAATCCTGTTCTATATCATTATGTGCGAATATTAGATAAAAAATATTTTTGGTTTTCTTTTGCTTACCATAGAGTAGATATAATTAGGGGTATAATGATTAATATGATTCAGTATATGAAAAACATTTATTGGGAATATTATAAGATAGAAAATCGTAGCTACGTAGTTCATACAATCCCAAGATTGCTGTATAATTTACAGGAATTATTAGGTTCAAATTGGTCTAATAGGTTATTTTTTTTTTCACCAATATTATTTTTCTTTTATGATTGTTTATTAAATGATTTAGTAATAAATAACACGATAATATGGATGACCGTATTTGTACCTTTGTTACAATTATATAGAATTACTTTGTTTTACAATGATCGTTATATGTATATAGAAAGCTTATTATATGATATCATATATGGAAATGAAATTTATACCTATATAGTTCCCTCGAAATTAAAATCCTTTTTTGACTTAGCGATAATGAATAAATGTCAATATATTAAGGATCTTACGGTCATACAAAATATTGACTTTAATACATTAGCGTATGAATTTTTATTTGAATATGATTATGATAGAGAGATTTATATTAATAGTTCAGGAATAGAATTAAAAAAACAGTCCACAACCATATATGTACAAATAGAAGAAGAAAAGGAAGAAAAGATAGTATGGGAGTATGTAGCGGGAAATAAGGAAGGATATAATCCCAATAAAAAGACAAAGACTAAGTAAATGGTTGTCTACTAACTTATGATGAAAGTGATAAAACAATCGTGAAAATTGAATATTAAGTCGAAAAAGAATATAAGAAATTTTTTCAACCTTTTGAACCCAAATCAAAATAAACAAGAAAAACAACAATGCCACAATTCGATACGTTTATTTTTTCAAGTGTTCTTTTTTATTTTATTACCGGATTTCTGATTTTCTTATATATTAATGCACAACTGTTTTTACCATATTTAGGAGCAATATTGAAATTACGTTATAAATTAGAGTTGCAACATAAAACTCTTCTTATGGAGGGAGGACACTTACAAGAAACAGGAGTTCCTTTAAATTTAGAGGATTTTCCTCTAAATACTAATAAAACACAGGAATAAAGTATTAAATAATGCTTATATCAATTTCATTACTTTTCGTGATGTTTGCATTAGCCATTTTTATTGCTCGTCCAAGTTTAATTTATGTACTCTTTGCATTAGAAATTTGGTTATTAGGGATTAGTTTGAATTTTATTCTTGGATCATTATTACTTGATGATTTATTGGGTCAATTTATTGCATTAATACTTTTTGCGATAGCAGCTTTAGATACAAGCGTTGGATTAGTGATAATTCTTAATTATTACAATTTACATTTAGTTCCAGATAATCTTATAAAGTCATAATGTATTCTCCATTTGAGCAATTTAAAATAAAATTACTATTTCCTATTTCAATTGGAGATATCGATTTATCAATAACAAATATAACAATATTAATATTAATAATTATAGGTTTTCTGATAACAGTATCTTTAATAATAAAAAAAAACCTTTCTTTTATACCAAGTTTTTGGCAACTTTTTGTAGAAGCAGTATATCAATTTGTTTTTAGCATTGTAAAAGATCAATCTGGTAAAAAAGGATATGAATATTTCCCACATTTTTATACGATCTTCTATACAATACTTTTTTTTAACTTAACAGGTTTAACCCCATTTTCTTTTACAGCTTCTTCTCATATAATTGTAACAGTTACCCTTGGATTAAGCTATTTCTTAGCATGGATTTTCGTAGCCTTTAAAACCATAGGGCGAGATTTTATTTATGTTTTTTATCCTAAAAATATGCCAGCATGGTTAATTCCTCTTTTAGTACTTGTGGAAACGATGTCTTATTTCCTAAGACCTTTATCATTAAGTATTCGACTTTTTGCTAACATGTTAGCGGGACATATTTTACTTCATATTCTTGCTCAAGCGGTTATTTTCTTAAGTATTTTATCTATTTTTGTAAGTTTACCAGGTATAATTGTAGTTTGTGCCGTGTGCATTCTTGAATTAGGTATTTGTATTCTACAAGCTTATATATTTACTATACTTTTAGCCATCTATTTGAAAGATTCTCTTGTTAGTCATGCTTAACTTTAATTTTAGTTATTATTTAATTAAACTAAAAACACAAATTCTTTATTTATTTTTTTTTATTATTACATCAAGGTCCATACTAATAAAAATTCTGCCCTATGTGTTCGTGAATCTAATCTTTATCATTATCTTTACAATAAGCACGCAAAATAATTATGTTATGGCTTTTGAAAAATCTACTGAATCTGAGAATCGATCTAAGGTTGAAACCGTTCTATCTTATACAACTAAAGGGGGATTTATAGCTTTAGCGTGTTGGTGTCTCATTAAGCTATTAATGGCCGGTGCGGAAGTTGCTTGTGACTTTAGCGGACTTGATACTTTACCAAATGTGTATTCAGATAATTTTAATGGGCCAGGTGATTCTCGCCCTATACCTATAAATCCGAATTTTCCAAGTACATCACCATTGGATGTACCCACGGAGCCCTTAAAACCTTCGTTACCATCTAAACCATTAGCTTTACCACCTAATTTATCGGTACCTGTATCCATACCTATTTACATGGATGGTGTAAATTCCTTATTATCATTATTAACTACTTTCACTGAGCTAAATTTTAAGGCATTCAAGATTATGGTGGAATTACTTGGTAATCAACCCGTTCTTTCACCGGATTTTATAACAACTTTTTTCTGTGCAATAAAAGAATTATCGACCGATGTTAATTTTCACAGGACACATAGCGATATTCTATTATTAGCTAAAGCGTATTCTGTTTTTTTACACGAAGTTCGACATGTACCACCACATTTAGTGGTAGAGTCATATTATACAATGCTTGAAATAATCAAGCGCGTTTTCGTTTAATATAAACAATTTTTCGTAACTAGATAAATAAAAAAGAAGATAGAATGATGATTTTAAATTGTCACTCTATTTTCCAATTCTTTACAAATCATAGTATTCTAATTGTAGTTATATTTACTAGAATCATTATTTTTTTTTAATAAGATGGTGAAACAATGGATACAGATATTATTATGTGTAGTAGAGTGCCAATACAAATCTATTTTAAAGAAAAGATAGAAGTAAATTACATACATAAATTGGTATAGTTCTTAATAGGAAAGATTATATTCGATACATTATGAAGGGTTAACAGTGAATATCTTGCTTCTTTGAGAAAGGCTGACATTTCAGAATCATGTAGGACGAAAGGATAAAAACATGATAGCCTGTTTGGTAACAAAATAGTGAAAACTAGAAAAACAATTTGAACTGAAACATCTCAGTAAAATTAAGGGAAAAGAAATCTCATACATGTGAGTAGTGGTGAGCCAAAGCATGATTTTATCTTGATTAATTATTTCAAAAACAGTACAATGTTCAAAAAGGGTTTGAGACCCTTATGAAATAAAAAAAAAGATGAAAAGTGACGGAAGTCTTAGCTCTGTCTTTAAAGAGGAGAACTATTGAAATAATTAGCAATACTCGCTAATGTGCATCTCCGACAAAAACAACTCAAAGAAAGCGATAGTGAACAGTACAGTGATGGAAAGATGAAAAGAACACGCAGTGAGTGAAAAGCCCTTGAAACTGTTAATTCAAAAGCAGTAGAAGAATAAATTCAACTACGTACCTTTTGTATCATGAATGACCGAGTTAATAGGAATCGTAAGTTTAGTCAAAAACAAAACGTAGCGAAAGCAAATTCTAAAAGAGTGAAAAATGATTATTATTAGACTCGAAACCACTTGATCTACTCCTTGTCAGACTGAATCTGCGTGAAACACTTTGGAGGGTCGAACGGTAGCTTGTTGCATAAAGCACCGATGAACAAGGAGTAGGACCGAAAGAGCATTCAAAAGTGGTAATAGCTAGTTCTCGGCGAAAGGTCTTTAGGGACAATAATAACAATATTTTTGAAAGGTAAAGCATGAATTAAGGAGCAATCCTTATTTAAACTCTAAATTTTCAAAAAATTATGTTATCAATCAAACTATGGGTGCTAAGGTTCATAGTTAAAAGAGCAAGAACTCAGACTATTAGCTAAACTCCTTAAAGCCAAATAACTCTAAGAAATATACAAATGTTGACTATTAGGATATAAGCTTTGTAGCCGCTATTATTTAAAGAACGCCTCCAAGCGCACTAATAGAGAATGTAAGTTTCTAAAATAAATGGAATTTTAATGGCTGGTAAAGCTATAGAACGTATATGATATACAGTTGGTAGTCGAGTCCTTAGTTAAATTAAGTAGATTTGGAAAGATCTATGTGTTATCTAAGTGAAGAATGGTCGTATGAGTAGTTTCAATAAATAAAATTATCTCCAAGTTGAAAGGTTTCCTTTCCTATTTTGGTAAGGTAAGGGTTAGACGGTCTCTCATTCTGTAAAAAGCGAAAGCAATAGGAAAGGAGTTGTTATTTAATATTAATTTCTGTCTATACGAGACCCAAAAACTATGACTCAGTTTGTACCTGAAAAAAGTGGTTACCATGTTATTGTTTTGGCAAGAAATATCGTTAGATTGATAAAACCGTACTTAAACCGACACAGGTAAACTATTAAAATAATATGGAGACGGGATAATTATAGTAAAGGAACTCGGCAAATTAAAATCGTAACTTCGGGAGAAGATTTTCCGTATCCTGAGGATCAAAAAGAATTCTCGTATCATAGGAAACACAGTAGATACTTTTATTAAAAAGTATGTAAATACATTTAATAAGCAACAAGTGTCTATTCGTGGACGGAGGCACTGAATAGAGGGTAGCGACTGTTTAATAAAAACACAGGCTTCTGCCAAAGAGAAAATCTGATGTATAGAAGCTGAGACCTGCCCGGTGAAGGATAGGTAAATTGAAAAACTTTCTTGATTAATTTTGGAAGGTGAATCATGTAAACTCCTTTAAACGGCGGCTGTAACCATGACGGTCCTAAGGTAGCGAAATTCCCTGTCAGGTAAGTTCTGACGTGCACGAATGGTGTAACGACTTCCCTACTGTCTCTACTATAAACCCGATGAAATTGAATTTTCAGTGAAGATGCTGGATAAATAAGGCTAGACGGAAAGACCCCGTGAACCTTTACTATAATCTTTGACAGTCAAATATCACGTTGAAGTAGGAATATTTGGGATGCTTATGGTATTTGGCGGAGGGCCGAGTTTCCAAGTTGGATGTAAGGGAGAATTAGTTAGATTAATTCCCAAAAAGGAGGAGAACTTGATTCTCTTCCAAAGGCGTTCATGAAAGACCAATTTAACTGAAGTATGCGACTACATAGAAAGGTCGAAGAAGGTTAGTTTGACTGGGGCGGTCGCCTCCCAAATGGTAACGGAGAGCGCACAATGTGGGGTTATAGTAAATTTCAATTTATTATTGACGTAAGGGTTAATACCTCATTGATTAAATGTATGACAGTACATTTAAGGATTCTAATTAAGAGTCTGTCCTAATGATCCTATTTCTCTTAATGGTAAGGAAATAGCCAACGAATAAAAGGTACTCTGGGGATAACAGGCTTATACTTCTAAGGAATATCCGCTCTAAGGAAGTGTTTGGCACCTCGATGTCGGCTCATCCCATCCTAAGGCTGTAGTCGGTTTTAAGGGTTCGGCTGTTCGCCGATTAATAGGGGTACGTGAGCTGGGTTTAGAACGTCGTGAGACAGTTCGGTCCCTATCTACCTTATTTCAAGAATTATCGAAATTGTTTCGCCTAGTACGAGAGGAATGGGGGGACGGTAGCTCTAGTTTTCGAGCTTTATAATAGAATGCTTGTTGGCCATCTACGAATCTTTAATCGCTGAAAATAATCTAAGTGAGAAAGATTTTTCTTATTTCTTTTTTGTCCATTGAACAATACGATGTTAATAGGATTCGGAAATGTGAGTTGTGAAGCGCTCCATGATCGTTTGATTTGAATCGTAAGATTTTATCATACGTGGGAGCTATAGTAGTACTAATACCAATAGGTTGTCCTATATGGTTTTGCTATAGTTGTTTAGAATTACTAAGAGACAATGTATCACCGAATTGGTTTATCCTAAATTTTTAATAAATAGAATCTTACAGTATATATAATAACCAAATATCACTACTGTAGGCTATACCAAGTACTCTTTATGGGAAAATGGTTTTTCTATTTATTTCGCGAGGCCCATGTCAAAATTTGACATATTGTTGGATAGTTTATATGCCTTTCATCAGTTTAAAGTGGTGCAGTAGTATCAATTTGCAAAAACATTAGGAAACTAATGCTAAATACAAACACTTGGTTAACCTCCAAGCTGCGCCGTGATATATTAATTTTTGTTGGGTAGTTGTGAAAGTGTATTATTGTATCAAATCTAATGTCTTTGTAGTTGTAAATATTTAGAAAAATAGAAGATCAAGTTTATTAGAATGTTGTCCACATATAAATTCTATCTAATAGGTAAAAGAATATTTTCGTTATCTGAATGGGTTTACTAAGGATAATTATGAATAAACTGACCTTATGTACATATATTTTTGTTATTGCTATCTCAAATTCGACGTAAAATACCAGATAAGTAGGAATAAATCGTGATGATTAGTAACAATTGTTTCGTACTGAAAACGACACATAATATGTGTAGTAGAGTGCCAATACAAATCTATTTTAAAGAAAAGATAGAAGTAAATTACATACATAAATTGGTATAGTTCCTGTTAAGGAAAGTTATATTATTAAAAATACGATGATATTTGTCCAGGATCTTCACTTAAAATTTAGAATAATATTAATATATTACGATGATCGGAAGGTCTAAGAAATGAACAAATGGTGGCAAGAGCGTATAGTACAAATCGTAAATGTATTGCTATAGGAACATTTGATATGTCATATAGTAACCTCGGAATGTAGTCACCAGCTCTTATTCGATTTTGTGTCGCTAGTTAAAGTATTCTTAGTGAAAGTGTAAATAATGAAATTAAATACATGGAGTGTGATTCGTGGGTTTCATAGTAGTAAATATTCATACAAAAATATCCATTAAAGAATGATTTCGCAGGGGGCGAGTTGTAAAAGGTGCATATGAGGCTCATGATCTCAAGGACTTGGTGCGATTCCAGGCGCCCCCGTGACGAAAGTAGAGTCATACTCTACAAAAAGATAAGGTAGCAGTAAACCGTAAATGAGTTTGATCCTGGCTCCGAGACAATGCTAGAATACCTGCTTAATACATGTTAGTCGAACGTATCATATGATAAGTGGCGAACGAACGACAAGGGCAGAGGTAGAAGTACAGCCATCGGTCGTAATAAATCTACGATGATTAAAAGGTTAAAACCGCCGAGTGTACAGCCTCTGTAAGATTAGTGAGTTGGTGGGGTAAAGGCCTACCAAGACTACGATCTTTAGCGGTCCTGAGAGGGAGTCCCGCCGTGACGGAAATGCAATAAGGTCCGTATCCCCACGGGGAGCTGCAGTAGGGAATAGTAAACAATAAGCTAACGCTTGATTTTACAAGGGTTCGTGGAGGAAGCAAAAAAGACGTATAGAAAACTATACGTCTAATCCCAAGCTACTAGAGAGCTTCACTTGGCGGACGGCGTTTTGTCTTAAACTCCAAGTTGTCGGGATTATAATGACTGTACTTAGTTCCTTGTAAGACATTTCATACTTAGTGAAGTAGAGATGATATTTAGATATGCACTTACAAGTACTCGATTGATTTTGAGTCGAATTTGTCAAAATTAATTAGAAGGTATTAAAAGGGGCGGCTAATTTCGTGCCAGCAGCCGCGGTAATACGGAAGCCCCGAGCGTTATTCGTGATGACTGGGCATAAAGCGTGAGTAGGCGGAGATGGCATAGTAAATATAAAGTAACATTGAGAAAATGTTAATCGTTTACTCACCACATCTCTTGAGTTTTGTTGAGGGTTTCTGAACTTAGTTAGTAGGAGTGAAATCCGTTGATAAACTGAGGACGTTCAGAGGCGAAAGCGGAAACCCATTCAGATCTGACGCTAAGTTACGAAAGTATGGGTATCGAAAGGGATTAGAGACCCCTGTAGTCCATACCTTAAACTATGATAGTTCAACGTCGTTAAGCAATCGTTTGTCATTCATTATAAAATTTTTATAGATGAAATACACGCGTGGAACTTAACGGGGTTTTAAGCAAATGCGTGAAACTATCCGCCTGAGGAATGTAGCCGCAAGGTCTAAACTCAAAGGAATTGACGGTAGCCAGTGCAAGGGGTGGAACATGTGGTTTAATTCGATATACCGCGCAGAATCTTACCATTTTTTGTATCTGATTTAATTGACGTAATATTAAAAATGTTACGTTTGCGAAAGCTTCTCGTCGAAGCTTATATAGCTCGGTGTTATTTAGGAAACTAAATTCTCGACTTTCATACGGTAGTCAATGACAGGAACTGCATGGCTGTCGTCAGCTTGTGCCGCGAGGTACTCGGTTCGTTCCACAAACAAGCGAAACCCTCCCGAATAGTTGTTCAATACTCCTTTTATCCATCACTTGAAGGTGATGATATAGGGGTACATATGGGGGCACACGTATGTACATTTATATTGGGACCGCATTATCAAATGATAATGTAAGGTAACACCATGAAGGATAGTAATACTAACTATTCGTATTGCCATTACACGTTTTTGGATGGAAGTGAGGTTGATGTCAAGTCATTATGGTCCATATAGATTGGGCTACACATGTGTTACATTGAAGTTCGACAATAAGATGCAAAGGCGTGAGCCGGAGCAAAACTATAAAAGACTTTTCAGTTCGGATCTAAAATTGAAACTCATTTTAGTGAAGCCGGAATCCCTAGTAATCGAAGATTAGAACGCTCCGGTGAATTAGCTTTCTGGTTGCGTACAGACCGCCCGTCAGGCTATGGAAATAGTTGGAGGTAGAACGTTTCAATAAAACCAGGGAAGACATTGTGTTTTTATGTTGATCATAAATCTTTGTTTGAAGTAATTTTATTGTTATAGGACTCTTTCAGTTAGGACTGAAGTTAAGTCGTAACAGGGTCGTGGTAGGAGAACCTGCTGCGGGACGATTTTTTACATTAATTTATTTATAAATATAAATATAAATAGCTCCCATAGCTCAAGAGCAGAGCGATGGGCTTTTAATCCAGCGGTTGTGAGTGCAAGTCTCACTGGGAGCATTTTCTCCCGATTTATTATTTTCCTTAATACATGGTTACGGGGTGTAGCTCAACAGTAGAGCGTTTGATTTGGGTTCAAAAGGTTGCAGGTGCAAGTCCTGTCACCCCGATTTATTTACAACAATCCTTAATCGAAATAGATCGCCTCTATAGTTTAGTGGTAAAACGTGGTCCTCATGAGTTCAAATCGGTCGTTCGATTCGGCCTAGAGGCATATTTAATTATTAGTTACCGTTATTAATGCCCCCATCGTTCAGTAGTAGGACAGCAGCTTTTCAAGTTGAAAACACGAGTGCGATTCTCGTTGGGGGCATTAATAAAATAGATTTAGACGTACTGAAATTCTAGTTATTGCCGCCAGTTGATATATCAGGATTCGCTATCGTGGGATAAAACAATTCTGCTGACGTCAGCAGGATAGTAAGCATGAGTATAGATAGAAATATAAAAACAGGGGTCGAATTTACTAAACTTCATGGCGACGTGAAGATAATATAGATATTAATGTAATTTACGTATTTTTGTGTATTTGAATTTCAGAATTGAATACTATTGTTGTAATATAAGACTGTTGTATGATATTGGTAATCATACCTGAATGAGTAACCTCGAAACAGTTTTGATTTAAAAAAAAAGAAAAATATGCTCTCAATTATAGAAAATCAAAAAAGTAATAATTTAAATACAGAAGCGCATTCACAAACAGAAGAGAATTTATATGAATTAGATGATCAATTAACCTTCGAAGCGGAAACAGTAGAAGATGTTAAAGTAGGAGAATTAGTTGAATTTGTAGATATGAAAGTTGAAAATAGGATAGAGAGGAATTTAGGTTTTTATACTAAATTTTCTTATCCAATGTTTTACCATCTTATTTAGGTAACTCTTTTTTGAGAAATAAGAAAATTATTTCCAATGTGGACTTTGACAGTGTGTCAAAACGCTTAACTCATTCTGGTAAAGGTGGAATTTCAAGGGTATTTGGAGGGCTAACCAATGCTTTAACCCGCCCGCATACCTCTTCTCCTTCTATTGCGGCTGCTGCTTCTTCCCTTAATAGAAATACAAATGGGGTAGTAAATCAAGGATCTACGAAATTTATGGATATCATAGAAAGATCGTTATCTACTATTGCTAGATCATCTATCCCAAGATTTCCTAATGAGGTTCGCCAGTGGGATCATTTTTTACGTGACGAGACTTGTTTTAACGTACTTGAAACTCTTGCAAAGACTCCATTGCATTCGAAAGATGATGGGGCAGTAATACAAGCGTTATTATTTTTATTTATGGAAAATAAAAACTATAATAATCGGTATTTCCAATTAGCCTTAGAAAGGTTTTTTCAAAGTAAACAATTTAATCTGGAGGATGCGTTAAAAGCAGTACCTGAAGAGTTTACTTTATTAGATATTTTTAAAGTTAATGGCAATATGGTACATCAAAGTACCATCTTTACTGCCTTTCAATGTCATAAATTAGGAAATCAGCCTGGATTTTCTGATAAAATTGAATCTAATGTGATAATACAAACCCCAATAAAAGGATTTTATTCAAAAAATATGGATAAAGGGCTCCATAAGTTTATTATGGATTGTCAGGGGGCTACCGGTAATACTATTAGTGATATCCAACTAAATAATCATCCCTATGATTTTAAGTTTTCGAATGACAATTCAGTACCGTTAGCTCGTAATGTGATAGTACCAATACAAGGGTATAATGAAAAAGGGCTAAATAGTTTCATAAGTGGTTGGTTGGCTTATATTGGTAATATTGAAAAAACAATAAAAGTCTTCGGTCAGATTCTCTTACTTATTATAAGGATTTATTTGATAAGGTGAAAGCTATAGAAGAAAACACTTCTTTAAATACAGTGGAAAAATTATTGGCAATTAATCAAATAAATTTTAAAGATTTAGAAAGTCGTCCAAGTGAATGTTTAATTCCTATAGTAATACCTAATGGAGATTCATTTAGTTAGAAAAAGCCCAATTTATATTAGCCTATATAGATTATTACTTACCCACCCAAAATATTCTAAATCCTTATCAAATATTAAATAATCAGATAATAGATCTATCAAATAATCTTACTGAATTACGAACAGCGATAAATTTGAGTTTCAACAATTATAATTTACATTTATTAAATATAGATACTAATTTAATAAAAGAAAGAATACCCTTACCGGAAATATTTATCTTTATAAGAAATTCAATACTATTTTTATCAATTATAGGATGTATGAAATTTATGTTAACCAAATATCAAATAATAGAAATTAGTTTAAAGATGAATAAAAATCTTCCACAGGTAATGTATGAAACAGCTTCCGAATTTGTAAAAACAGTTCTTTGAGAAAACAATGTTTCCTTTTTATATGACTACTATAATTAAATTTTTAATTGTTTCATTTATATTTCATTCTATCTTTTTTATATTATTTTATACATTAAAGTTCGAAAATAAAACTGGTGTACGATCTGTAACCGTTGGAATAATACGGTTTTTCGTGAACAATCGTGTATCTAGGATGTTTCTCAAAGGTATTCTTATTACTCTTGGACTCTCTTTTTTTTATGGGCATCATATAGTATTGGCAATGGAATCAGGTGATATCGGTATGGATACATCTGCGTCAATATTAGGGTCATATTCAAAAACTATTGCATATTATACAGGAATCGGTTTGTGTGTAACAGCTATTACCGCTATTTCTGGTTGGTTTTTATCTAATATATGGGCAGCTGTAGATATGGGAATTAACGTTGAACCTGATATTATGAAAGTAATATTAGCAAATCCATATCCTTATGAACCTACGGTAGCCAATAATATTATTCATGCGTATAACTTGTCTCATTTTAAAGAAATAATGATAACCAAAGATTTAGGCTATGCAGGAGACAAAATAACCGTCTATCTCGAGGCACTCGGAAATATTGACCCATTACGTGATGCTAACACAATTATGAGTATTATAAGCACTTATAATACTATAGATCTTCATAATATGGAACATATGATGCGTTTAGGGTACCGGATCGGAAACGAATTCGGTTCGGTATTACCTGGCGACATTAATATTAAGTTTACGGCTTGTACGTTAATTTGGGAAAAATACGGGTCTATAGACGCGTTTATGTGTTCCGATTTATTTTATGATCCTGAAAAACTAAGTTTGATTTATCAACAACAAAAAGTTAAAACATTAAAAGCGATTCTTGATGGACTATGAGACAAGTTATGTAACCAATATTTCAACAATAGATTTCAATATGGTAACATTTCAACAATATATTAACGATCATAGGAGAACCAAAAAATTTAAAAGTTCTACGCCGAAGTTCCATGGGTGTCCATATAAGAGAGGTACATGTGTCCGAGTAAATACAGTAAAACCAAAAAAACCAAATTCCGCCCAGCGAAAGATCGCTAAAGTTCAATTAGTTAATGGTCGCTTTCTCTTAGCCTATATTCCAGGTTTTGGACATAAACTTTCAAAAAATAGTCAAGTTCTAGTACGTGGTGGCCGAGTGCCTGATTTGCCTGGTGTAAGGTATCATATAATGCGTAATAAGGAAGATTTAAAAACCCCAGAAATATATGTACGGCATAATCGTAGAAGTAAATATGGTATAAAGAAACCTCGGATAGATGATCGTAGAACTAAACGATCAGTAAATCGTAAAAAAAGAGAAGACAAAAAGAAAAATAAGATAGATTGGCCTACAAGATTTAAATCTAAAAAAGGTTTCTTAAAATTTCAAAGAAGAAAAATAAAATTATTTTATTTTATAACCAAACACAATGTTAATTAAAAAAAAGACAATAAATAATTTACCAACACCATTAAAAGATACTCTTTTACTTCGTAATATTTTCATAAAACGTGGAAACAGAGAAAGAGCATTTCGTTTTATGTCAGAAGTACATGGGATTATTAAAACTAGCTATCGTAAAAAACGTATTAAAATTAAAATTAAAGTTAGAACTAAAATTAAAACGAAAATTAAAACAAAAAATAAAAAAAAAAAGAGAATTAGAATTAAAGTAGTGGAAACAATACGACCTAAACCTCATTTGATTGTAAATGAAGCCCTTTATAAGATAAAACCGGGATTTATTTTGCGACGTTTGATAAGGGCTGGAAAAACTTACAGAATACCAGTACCTATATCAGATCATCGAGCGACATATCTTGCTTGTAAATGGTTGAAACAGGCAACACTTGAAGATACTAAAACGTCTATAACAATTCCTCATTTAATCTTTCGTGAATTACGTGATCTTCTACGTAATAAGGGTAAAGCAATAAAAACCCTTAGAACATATATATCAACAGCTATTGATCAACGGCCTTTTACTAAATTTTTACGTAAAGCTGGTGATACACGTCCAAAGAAAAAGAAGAAAAAAAAAGGTAAATCTATGGAATATTTAAAGAATCCCTCACAATTCCATAATCTTACTTATAAGGCTCGAGAGGATATACAAAGACGTTTGAATCGACGATTGCGTAGAAGAGTCAATCGTAAAACAAAAAAACAAGCTAAACAAACTTTATTCACAAAACAAATATTAAGAAAAAGAGCATATCGAAAAAATGTTCGATATGGTAAAATTAAGAGACATGTACAAAAACTTTTGAAACGACAAAAAAGATTTAAAAAGAAAGGAATTAAAAATCCTTATACAGTGGCATTAGATGCAAAATTAAAACGCTTTAGCGTTTTTTTAAAGCGAAAACCAAATAAAAGTAAAAACAAGAAAAATTTATTAAATGTCAAAAAAAATCGAAATACAAAAAATTAAACATTTGACAAGTCGTTTAACAACCATTTCAGGCCGTTCCAAAGGAAAGATAGTTGTTAGACATAGAGGCGGGTTTAACAAAAGAATTTATCGTTTTGTAGACTATAAGCGATTAATTCCTGTAAATTGTTCGGCTATTCTTGTTAGAACTTTTTATAGTCCTAAACCAAAAAATCACATATCTCTTATATGTTTTTCTCTAGGAATTTTTTCTAACATAATTTTTCCAAATAAAATTGAAGTAGGTGCAATTGTACAAAATTACGTTAATAATCCTATAAATCTAGGTGATTCAGGTCCTTTACGTAATATTCCATCTGGAAGTATTGTTCATAATATTTCTTTACGTCCTTTTGGTAATGGTGTCATAACTCGCGCGTCAGGTTGTTCGTCGGTTTTAGTACGTACAGATAAAAATGCAAGTTTAGTGAAATTAAAAAGTGGTGAATTACGTCTTTTCAACATTTCTAATACTGGCACTATAGGATCGATTGGGGATGATACACATTTTCTAAAAGATTTACGTAAGGCAGGTAATGCAAGACATATAGGTCTCAGACCAAGAGTACGAGCATACGCGATGAATCCAGTAGATCATCCAATGGGAGGTCGAACCAAAGGTGGTACACAACCTTTATCACCACAAGGACGTCTTTTAAAGCATCGTTCAACTAAGAACTATTTTCACAAATCAATACTACAAACGAAAAGATCAATTAAATTCAAATCTTAAATATGAAACCTCCATTTGTCGATTATAATTTTTTTCTTACCGTAAATAAAACTATTATTCGTTCTGATGACATAACTAGTTCGATCGATTCTGAAGCCATGGTTACTTTAACTAAAAGTCGTGATAGTACGATTCTTGAAGAATTTATGGGAAAAATTATCAGTGTCTATAATGGTAAAACTTACGTACGTGTTAAAGTTCGTCCAAAAATGATTGGTTATAAATTAGGTGTATATTCCTATACAAAAAAAATGGGAAAATCTATACATAATTCGGATAAAAATGCAAAAAAGAAAGCTAAAATGCGTCGAAAAATAACAGCCAAAAAAATCCGTAAAACAACGGTAAAGAAGGCCAAAAAAACATTGGCTCCAGTAAAAGTGAAAGGTGGAAAACGCAAACGATAAAAGCATAATGATTAATGTTTTAAATTATAAAAACATATCTAAATTTTGTAATAGGATTTGTTTATATAATATAAAGCGTTATACTAGTAATAAATCATGGATTTTATATGCAGGTAATGTAACTAAACGTGCTTCTAGTTCATTACATCAACCTCCCAACACAGCAGTTGTTCGTCCATCGCTTTCATATCAACCACGAAGAGATTATGCGACATATAAAGCCTGTAAACCGGAAGCAAAAACGATGGATCCAAAATCATTACATAATAACCCGCCTATTACAAAAAAAAGTGGAAACACGATGCGTCATCGTGAAGTACACAGGGAAAGATGTATTGAAGATGATTGTTCAAAAAAAATATGCTCTTCTTTATGTGATGATTTTCAAGATAAAAAAGCAATTGGACATTTTACACATGGTAAAATGCCACCTTCTGAATCAGGTAAAACATTCATTCCAAATGTTTCTCATACCGATATGGATGGTAATAATAAACCCGAAAGTTTAGTTATTTACCATGATGCCCATAATACTTCTTCTACTACTGAAATTATTAATGGAACAGTTAGAATTAATACTGATCAGGCTATTCAAAATGCTATAATTAAACATGCAGATGATAAGTAATTGGACTTACGCAAGTTTTTTATTTGGTTTTTCTTATATTAGTTTTGTTATTTGGAATAGACTTATTCGTGTTCGACTACCTAAAGAGTTATTTATGACAAATGAGTATGATCTAACGTTTTTTATTATCTTAATACTTACCATTCTTTTTGGAATATTATTTATCTATAATTTCTTAAAATTAATCCAATATATACCAAGAGAACCAGGAAGAGTAATAAAGAAATTGAATAATCTAACTCAAAAATTAGAACCTTTAACAATTTATCAATTTATAAGAAATCTTTATTTTTCTTTTATTGAGGGACCCTCAAATTTATATAATTTAATATATAATTCGCAATATCAAAAAATTGATAAAGCTCTTGAAATTACAGGGGATATGTTAGTTGACTTATTTTTTAAAAACCCTTTAAAATTAACATTTCTATATTTAACCCTTTTTGTATTCCCACGTATTTTAATTTGTGTGTGTTTTTTTTTAGAGGTCTTTTTTTTTCAACAATTAAATTTATTTTATAAAATATTACCGCTTATAATATTACCTACATTTGTAAAAGTTTATTTTTCAAAATTACAATATTTTTGTGAAGAGTTTATAGTTTATTATCGTAAATTTTTTGATATTATATATACTTATGTTGGTAATGGAAAGTACGATATGCATGTATATCCTTATAAATTAACTGATATTGAGCAAATAAAGACACAAGAATATTTATTAAAAGATGACAAGATTCTAAATATATATGAGTTTTACGTAAATATATATATTATAACATATCAAGTATTGGATGCACATTATAATAAATATAAAAATTTACTTTTTACGATATATTATTTCATATATTTCTTAGGCTTTCTTTTTTACATTTTTATTTTATTAGGATTATATTAAATTAAGTTCACGAATGGTATTACTTTTATTTTATATATGGATAGATATAACTATTCGTGATACGATGAAATTTTATTTAGTATAAGAATAGTATTTGACAATACTTTAAAAAATCAAACGAATTTTCGTTGTAATTATGAGTAAATTAATATTTTCTTTAACAGCCTTTATAATTTTATTTTTTTTTGGACGACATCTTGGCCATATAGTATTTCTTACTATATTATTAATACAGCTAATCTATCTTCTCATAACTTATCTTGTCAACAAGATTCTAATTATTATTCATCATTAGAATCAGAATTTGCGGTTAATTTATTTTTCTATATAAGTTTATTAGTATCGGTATTATTATTATTAATAATATTATTACATAAAAAAAAGGCTTTGATTAAAGCCTTTGTATGGATTCTCATAGTTAATCTGTTTTGTCTCTATATTTTAATTTTACGCTATTTACGTCTAGGAAAGGATTTAGATCTTATAGAAATATTTATGAATAGTAGCTTAATTAATATTATATTAATTATGGGTTTTTTATGGCCGTTTTTGTCAATTTGGATTAGATTTATCCTATGGACCATGCTTGACATTAAACACTACTTTTCAGGTTTATTTGAAACTCATATTGTTGAATTACATATATTCTTTTTACGTTATAGGAGCTATTTTTTTGTTGCTGAAACAATTTATTAGTTTTATAAATCATAATTCTTTTATATATAAAACATTTCCACCAAATTGGTTTCGGAAAAGTATACATTCTTTATATAAATACCCCATAATTTTTCCGGGTTGTATTTTTCTTATTATATTATCAGAGCTTTTTATAAGAAAAGGTCATTTATTCTATTCGCTATACATTATATTCATTTATTTGCTACTTCGCCCTATAATTATAGGATTGAATACATATTCTTCTTCGGCTTGGTATTTACATAATTGTTTGGCAGATTATGTTGCAGGTAACTGGGAGCATCCGAAATTTTACATAAAATTTTGGTAAAGAGGTTTTATCACATACACAATATTGTCGAAAGATAGATTCCTTTCAAACTAAAGTATGGAATAAGGTTGCATACAGGTTAGTAAAAAGACCGACTTCTACTCTTTTTATAAGACATAAGGTTACTTATCGTACTTGGTCAGGAGTTCGTTGGGTTCATACTGCAATAATTGAAACTACTCGAAATTCTATATGGCATCCTATGACTTCGTATTTTGCAAAGCGAGCGGTTGATTATGCTGCCCTTATTAATAACCATTGGAGTCATTATCATAAAATTGAACAATTTAAAACAAAAATACCATATGATGAAATTGGATATCGTAATTTTAACATTCCTTTTAATACTCATCCAGTTAGTATTAATAAAGTAATGGAGCATAATTTATCGACAAATTTTTATGTTTTGAAACAACATGGAATTGCATTACTGCAATTTTCAAAGTCGTTGAATTTAGATTCAAGAAATCAGGCGCAAGATGACATTATTTTTGACTTTTCGCGAGCTAAAGAAGATATAATAGAAAGAAGAATACATGGGCTTGACCAAAAAGCTTCATCAGGTAATTCGGTAAATGATCCGTCGTCAAAGATTTTTTTCGAATATGACAGTAGATGAATATCAAAAAATTATTACTAGTTTCCAACAGCTACTTTTTAATAATGTACCTCTATCTTCTGATCATCAATTTAAAATTCGATTAGGGTTACAACAATTAATTGATAGTTGTGATGATTTAGAATTACATCAATCTATATGGGCTAAAATAGTGTATTTGTTTCCAAATCAATATATTCCACCTCTTAGAGTTCCTAAAAATTTTTCAATTTATGATTTTGATCAAAAAACAATGGAACAATATTTAATTGCAGAAAAACTGTAATAAAATTTCAAGACATTTAAATGAAAGGAATATTTCGTCGGATTATGACGAAGCTGTAGAAACGTTTTCTGGTTCAGAACTTCAAAGAATATTGGATGAATATTAGTATAAATGTTATTATTGGTTTTACTATTTAATTGATACCTATCTATTTCATGAATTTTTACGGAAAGATTCCTTGTTATTTCTAAAAAAAATTTCATTATATGAAAAAAAAACTGCTTAATTTTTTATTATTAAACAATCAATTTGTTGTTCTTAGTTTTTTTATGGTCATCTTGCTATGTTTTCCTATTAATTATAGTGTCTGTGAATCGGTCTCAACTGAGATTTCAAATACTTCGCCCCACGAAGTTACCGATTCAAATGATTCCAAAACCTCACAAGATTCTCGTTCACATATCCAGGGTTTATGTATGGCGGTAGGGGTAACGTTTGTTGTTTGGTTAGCAATTAGATATTCAAATGGGGATTTGAACTTCGGTTGGGTTTGGAGTTGGGGAGAGTCTGTTATTCCGGTTGCTCCTGTTATTCCGGTTGCTCCTGTTATTCCTGTTATTCCGGTTGCTCCTGTTATTCCGGTTGCTCCTGTTATTCCTGTTATTCCGGTTGCTCCTGTTATTCCGGTTGCTCCTGTTATTCCGGTTGCTCCTGTTACATCTTCACCTTATAATGAAGTTGCACTTCAAATTTTTCAATATTTATTACACAATAAAAATAATTTTTGTACCCGCTTATTTTTTGATTTTGAAAATATACAAAATATCAATGCTCAGTATGGGTTTCATGTATTTAATACTCCAATTCAATATAATATTGCAGAGGCTCTCATGAAACATATGATTAACATCGGTATTGATTTAAAAAAGACAACTTATGCGGGTAATTTATATTTCGGGTGTTGTAGTACCTGGCGATATCATCATGAGTCAGGTATAGCATTGGTTCAACTCATGCCTAAAATGATGGAGCAAGTCCGTTTATCAGTAGGTATTGGCTTATAATTTATTATATATGGATCAACAGGGTACGGGGATTTTCTGTGGGGATTTTGTGGGGGATTTTGTGGGGATTCTGTGGGGATTCTGTGTCATAGATTTTATTATTAAATTTACGTATTTATCCGCTCATTATGCGTACAAGTTTCTATTTTGCTTCAGTCATAGATTTTATTATTAAATTTACGTATTTATCCGCTCATTATGCGTACAAGTTTCTATTTTGCTTCAGTCATAGATTTTATTATTAAATTTACGTATTTATCCGCTCATTATGCGTACAAGTTTCTATTTTGCTTCAGTCATAGGAATTCTTTTTATAACGTACATTTTCTTTCTTTTATGAAGCTAAAAAATTATTTATTGAATTTTGGTCCACAACATCCAGCTGCACATGGAGTTCTTAGACTAATTATAGAGTTAAATGGAGAAATAGTAAAGAATTGTGATCCTCATATTGGTTTATCGCATAGAGGAACAGAAAAATTAATGGAACAGAAAAATTATCTTCAAGCATTACCATATTTTGATAGATTAGATTATGTAAGTATGATGAGCCAAGAACACGGATATAGTTTAAATATTGAAAGATTATTTAATAATTTTCAATTATCACAATATCTTCCTATTTATGAAATTCCACAAAGAGCCAAACAAATAAGAGTGTTATTTCTAGAAATAACACGAATATTAAATCATTTACTAGCGATAACCACACACTGTATGGATATAGGGGCCCTAAGTCCGTTCCTCTGGGCCTTTGAGGAACGTGAGAAACTTGTCGAATTCTATGAAAGGGTTTCAGGAGCGAGAATGCATGCAGCTTACATAAGACCTGGTGGAGTTTCTCAAGATTTGCCGGAAGGTTTGATTTCAGATATTCATGCTTTTATGTCCACGTTTGCGAGACGACTCGATGACATTGAAGAACTACTTAATTCAAATAGAATATTTAAGGCACGGGTGTACGAAATAGGAAAAGTAGCATATTCTGTAGTTAAAGATCATGCTTTTAGCGGTGTCATGGCCCGTGGGAGTGGAATACCGATAGATTTACGAAAAATCTATCAATATGAAAATTATGCGGATTATCAATTTAGAATTCCGATTGGAACACATGGTGATTGTTACGATAGATTTTTAATAAGATGCTTAGAAATGAGAGAATCAATTAAAATAGTTCAACAAATATGTGATTCTTTAGTTCCAGGACCAGTATTATTCCCAATTGCAAAGCATATAAATCCTTCGAGAGGAAATAGTAAATTTTTTATGGAAGCTCTTATAAATCATTTTAAATACTATTCAAGTGGTTTTACTATACCAGAAGGTTTGTTATATACAGCAGTAGAGGCCCCCAAAGGTGAATTTGGTACTTTGTTAGCAACTAAAGATTATGATACTAAACCTTATCGATGTTACATACGTGCCCCGGGATTTTATCATTTAGCTGCGATTAATCGTGTTAGTTATAATCATTCGCTTGCTGATGTTGTAGCTATAATTGGTACTCTGGATATTGTTTTTGGTGAGGTTGATAGGTAGATTACAACCGCGGAAAGAACTGATCTCTAAGTTGTATAGCTCTAGGTGTCCAGATTTTATTATTAAATTTACGTATTTATCCGCTCATTATGCGTACAAGTTTCTATTTTGCTTCAGTCATAGGAATTCTTTTTATAACGTACATTTTCTTTCTTTTATGAAGCTAAAAAATTATTTATTGAATTTTGGTCCACAACATCCAGCTGCACATGGAGTTCTTAGACTAATTATAGAGTTAAATGGAGAAATAGTAAAGAATTGTGATCCTCATATTGGTTTAGTAGATTATTGTCAAGCATTTCAGTATTTTGATAGATTAGATTATGTAAATATGTTCACAGCCAGATGTATTCGTAGAAATCGGTATTCTCCAGTCTTAAAACAAAAAAATTATACGAATAAGAAAGTATTTTACGGTAGTCTAAAAGACTATCCGTTTATCGATTTATATAGCGAAACCCCGCAAAGTGTTCACACCGATCTTGGTTATCTTCAAGCATATATACATGAAGTCAAAATAAACGACGAAATTATAGATAGGGTCTTAAATCGCACCTATCAATATCAGCTTACTAAAAAATGTTATGAAATAGCTGAATATTTAATTAATAATTTTCCGGTGATTGGTGATGACGAATTACATGAATACTGCTATGCTAAACTAAACCCTGATCATATATTATCATATGTTCCGAAAAGTGCTAAAAAATTAGTATCGTCAAATCGAGTTCTAAGTACCCGGATCGTAAAATATCTAAATAATTGTAATTTAGGTTGTAATTTAGATCTAGATTATTTAGATGTAGATATAGGGTCTTCGTATATGTTAGTATATTGTTTTTATATTAATATCTTAAAGCAAAATTATAAATTAAAATAAAATAAATTGATTGGTTTAATATAAAGAGTTTCAACTTTCAACTTCTTTGTGTATTTATTATAGGTTTGTATTTTGGCATAAATTTATTTGAAATAAATTATATGGGCGCATTAACAGCTAAAAAAAAAGCATTTCAAAATAGACCATGGGAACCTCGTTCTTTTGTAGAAATTGATGATAGTGAAATTACAATATTTAAAATAAGAGTGGAAAAGTTGAAAAATAATAGAGTAAGAATATTACCTATAAAGTATTGGATATCGGATATAGAAAGATTTAAATCTGAAAAAAAATATGGTAATATTAATTTATTAATTTTTAAACTATTAGCTCAATATAATTTAAAACTTACCGAAAGTGTGATATCAATGGTTGAGAGTTTTAATATAAAATACATTGTAGGAATTTATCAAATTACTAGAAAAATAGTACGCTATATTAAAAAGAAACCATTAAATATAATATTATCAAGAACTATACCAAATAATACTCTTAATAGTTTGGTAAATCAATATACCTCATTTTTTTTACCGAATCTGTTACCTCCTTCTTCTTCCCTTGGTGTACAGAAAATAAGTTTTAATGCTTATGTTAAATTACCATTAGATGTTAATACCCCATTTATTCTTACTTGTAACCCAAGATTACTTTCACCAACATTTAATTCTTTCTTATTTCAAAATCTGGATGTTCTTGAATTAACGTTATTTGGCGGTTTCAGTTTAAATCAATATCATGAAGAATTGCCTAGTTCTAATTACACAATAAGTAAAATAATAAATAATCATTATGATAAAATGAGAGCCAAATTTATTATTAGCCAAGATGATACACGTTTTTCAGGTTTAAATGTGGATATTATTCAATTAGGTCCTATTTTTCTTCAATCTGATGAAAAGCGATATGCTGTAATAAATAAAAATGTTAAAACAATAATTGACTTTGATTTAAGTATATCTCCTAAATCAAATTATACAGCTTTTTTATCAACCTACAGTAATGAGTTGAAAAACAATAGTGAGATTTATGTCCCAACAAATATTGATTTTGATAAATTTTTATTAACTCGAATTAGTCAAAAATTTCTTAAAAGAATTGAGTTAATGTTTTTTTTTATTATTCCTATAGTAAAGAATAATTCGCTAACATATAGGAATAACAATTCCAAAAATTTTCATCCTTTTATGAATCGTTCTAGTCATAGTTATTCTCCACTATTGAAATTAAAAAATTATACGAATAAGAAAGTATTTTATAGTACTGAAAAAGATCCCGAAAATTGTTGGGACAAAATAATACTAGATCCATTTTATGATTGGGTAGAGATCAATCCGATCAATCAACAGCTCTGGGAATCATATACTCAGCGATGTAAAAATTATTATACGTCTGTTAATCAAGCTAATATTGATGAAGTAGAGATTGAAGAAATGGAAAGAGAAATCCACGAGTCTTTTATGGAGTATTATGCGGGATTGAAGAACTCGGACGTTCTCATAGAGTATCCATTTTATGATTGGGTAGAGATCAATCCGATCAATCAACAGCTCTGGGAATCATATACTCAGCGATGTAAAAATTATTATACGTCTGTTAATCAAGCTAATATTGATGAAGTAGAGATTGAAGAAATGGAAAGAGAAATCCACGAGTCTTTTATGGAGTATTATGCGGGATTGAAGAACTCGGACGTTCTCATAGAGTATCCATTT
>Ga0307474_10000196_pt1 | contig 43828 bp, 79 predicted proteins | sample atmos_gasesECM1C_2_FD_203312 | JGI IMG/M metagenome (GOLD analysis project Ga0307474, IMG submission 203312) | Hardwood forest soil microbial communities from Morgan-Monroe State Forest, Indiana, United States - atmos_gasesECM1C_05 | ecosystem: Environmental > Terrestrial > Soil > Temperate... | reverse complement strand
AGTTGGCTGGATGCATGACGGCTGCGACCGGATGGGCCAAGGACCCGCCAAAGAAGGGCGATTGGGGATGGAGTCCGGCCTTCCAAGATGTGCTGGAACTACGGGTGAGGTTTGAGACCCAGCGCAAGGCATTGGAAAGCGGATTGGCCCTAGTCGAGTCGGCCTTCGCGCACGTATCCCACGGCGGTCCTACGCGAGCAGACGCGGAAAAATGGATTGCCGAGGCCAAGAGCGCAATAGATTGGACGTTGAACCTGAAAGTTCAGTAGCGGGGCCGAGGAGCGATAGGAGAGGGCGATGCGGCGCAGAGCCATATACTTTCTGGCAGGGCTGGCGCTGGCAGGCGGGTTTGTCTGGTGGTGGCTGAGCGGTATATTCAAGAATTAACGTGACAAGGGCCAAAGTACGAGTAAAATCCAACGTGAGGTGACTTGATGAAGAAAGGAAAATGGGCCATTTTTGCGGTGCTGACGTTCCTGCTCGGTGGGTGCGCCGACAACTACGGGGCTTGCGAGAAGGCCGCGCTCAACATCGGTAACGGCATCGCGGCGGGCATGAAGTCTGTAGATGCTCTGCGGGTAAATGGGACCATCACGGTACAGGAAGAGACAAACGTTCTTGGTTGGCTGAAATTTGCCAATGACGGGAATGGGGCTTTTGCCTCTTGCGCTCAGTCGGCCCATACAGCCGGGAACGCTGCCGGAGCCTATACCGCGTGCGCTCAGACCTTTCAGGCCACGCTCACCAACCCCACGGAACTAGCGCTCATTCACGTCAGCAACCCTAACGCGCAGGCCGACATTCAAGCAATCGTCACAGGCGTAAGCACCGGAATCAGCGCCCTGTTGACGGGACTAGGCGGAAAGTGATGGCAACAACACCAGCAGGACCCGTAACCGGAGACATTACCCTCGCACTCACGCTTCTAAATTCGCTGCTCGGCTGGATTGGTAATTTGCGCTCGCAGAGCGGATTGACTGACGATGCCTTGGCTGCACAGGTTCAGACTGTGACGCAGGGCAACGATACCGCTTACACGGCGATGATGGCCGCGCTGAATCCGCCTAAGAGCTAATGCTTCACGCGCTCAAGGACTGGCTGGGGCTGGCAGGGACATTGGCTGTGTACCTGTACGGCTTTTTGCAGTTGCTGGCTCCGTTCAGTGTGCCTATTTTGCTGTTCTACATCGGCGTAACGCACAGGCGGAAAGCATGAGCGAATGGGACAAACTAGCCGATTTCGACCTGGGACGCATCGCAAATGCTCTTGAAGAACTGGTGTCCTTGGCGCATTCTCTTCTTCGCAGGCCAGCAACGGGCGGCAAAATCTTTCAAGGAGAAAAACAGATGGCGATTACCGGCACGAAGATTGGCGGAACGAGCGTATTTCAGGTGGTGTGGAACGGCGGCATGACACCGGGCGCGGCGGTCAACTGGAGTTCGAGTGACCCCGGCCTGACGCTGACTCCTCTGGCATCGGACCCCACGGGGAACACGGTGACGGCGGTGGATGCGGTGGCGGACACGCTCACGAGCTACACCTTGACGGTGGCAGGAACAGCCTCGGACGGCACGGCAGTCACAGCGACGGCCACAGTGCCCTTGCTGACGACACCGGCCACCGGCGGCAATATCAACCAGCTTTCATAGCGGCCTTGCTGGTGTTCGGATGCCAGCAGAGAAGGAAGCGCGTGTAAGTCTGAGCTAAAAACGCAACGCGAATCGGGCATGGGAGCCGCCTGTAGCTTGGCGCTACCCGGTTCCCACGCCTCCGAAAGGAACCCACAATGGACAGCCGATATGACAAAAACGTGCCTTGGTGGACATTCACGCTCGTGCTTTGCCTTCTGCTTCACTCTGAGAACGACTCCGTTTGTAAATGGGGCGCTACAATTCTCATAGTGCTGCTGGGCGTCCACGCGGGCTTGTGCATGGTGAACGACGCTCTACGCTGGTACGTCAGGCGGATTGAAAAGAAAGCGAGTATATGAACGTCATAACGGTAGCGCCGGGTGTGCAATTCTCAATCATCGCTCCTTCAGGATTTGCTTTGCTGGCGGCTCTGTGGGAGACGGGACAGGAGATGGGACGCGACCTAGTAATCACCTCGGGCACGGACGGGATGCACAGCGGGAACCTCGACCCGCACCACGCCGGATGCGCCTACGACGTGCGCTCGCATGACATGGACGAGGTAACTAAATCCGTTTTCGTGGACAAGGTTTTAGCTCACTTTGGAACGCCGATAGTCAACTCTGGCGGCTATGTGACGGACTACTTTTTCGGCTGGCTGGAGAACGCGGGCACGGACAACGAGCACTTCCACTTCCAGTTGCGCCATGGCAAGACCTACCCGCCAAGCAATAACGGCGACAACGTGCAGCAAGCGGTCGAGGAAGGTTAGCGGATTTTGCTTGACAGTGTTTGAGGGATTTTCTAGAATGCGCACATGTCATAGATTCCTGATTCCTACGTTTACGTTTTCGTCCGCACCGATATTACTTTCGCGCAACAAATCGTCCAATCCAATCACGCCATCTACCAGCTTGTCTCGATTCGGCATGAGACGGGCTGCCCGAACATCGTCCTGATTGGCTTGCCCAACGTGCGCTCACTGCTCAAGACCGCCAAGAAACTGAGGGACAACGGCATCCCTCATTACGAATGGACGGAGCCTGATTTTGACTTGGGATTTACAGCGATTGCGACGGCTCCGATTCGCGGCGAGCAGAGAGAAGTACTGAAGCATTACCGAGTTTACGCGCCTGTAGCTCAACTGGCAGAGCGGCCCACTCTAACTGGGCAGGTTGAGGGTTCGACTCCCTCTTGGCGCGCCAATGCCCCGGCTGAGCAATCAGTCTCTTAATTGAGAACGGGGCGCCATGCGCCCGGCTGCTAGCGCTGTGCGGGTTTAAGTACCACCGGGCGCGCCAATTTTCTAGCTTAGATGCTCGACAGCGGCTCTTTGGCCCAGCCGCCACGCTAGAAATGAATAACACGCGAGTCCGAGCATCGGCGGTATCACCCAATTAATCTCCTGCCAGACGCTGAAGTTCAAGGCCCATCCCAGCCGGTAGCACGCCTGCCCCAGCCACAAAGCTCCTAGTGGGAAAGTCAGGTCGGGCCGTCGCGTATAAGGGGCGGTAAACACGGCTAGGATGCCCGCCCACGCGAGAATAAGCCCCTCGACCAGTGAAATCACCAAGTAGCCGGAGAAGGGCTTGGAAATGCCTATAAACGCGATTCTGGTCAGGACGATGGAAAAAGTCAGCGCCACGCCTAAAGCCCTGAAACGATACCTTCGTGACTCAAGGCAATCCCACGCCAGCCGGGCAATGGTCAGGAAGATGAGCGCCGTCAGCAGGCAATAGACAACCGCGTAAGCCACGCTGTAGACCCCGAAAGCCCACGCCGAGCACAGGAAGAACGGGATAGAAACAAGCTCCGCCCAGAGATACCAGCCCAGATTAGCTGGTGGATGCTTGAGTATCCCCGCCATCAGGCTTGTCGCCGTCAGCAGGCATAACGTTCCAGATGTAAGTGCGGCCAAACTCATAGTACTCAATCTGCTCTTTCGTGCCAGAGATAGCGATGCTTATATCACCGTTGAAGCTCGCCGTGTGGCTCGATTTTGCAGTGCAACGTGTCTTGTAAGTAGTTCCCGGACTCGGGCCGATGCCCATTTTATGCCTCCCTTTTCCACGCCGTACCGTTGATTTTTGATTCTATGCCTTTCAACCGCTCACGAATCTTGGACAGCATCTCTCTATCATCGCGCTGGTCCTCGCGCAATTCCTTCTCGCGCTCCCGGTTCTCTTCTTTCATCTCTCCAAGGGCTTTCTGGCACTCACGCAAATCGCCCTGATACTTCCCAATGTAATAGCCCACGATGAGCAGGTTGATGGTCGCACTGCCCAGCACGCCCAGCATGGCGAAAATGACTGTGAACCAGGGACTCACCTGTGCCGCTCCAGTTCTCTGACTTCCTCCCGCAACTCCTGCATCTGCCTAATTAAGTCGTCATGCCTGCGGTCATACTCCGAACGGGGGATGAAATTGGCGTCCTGTTTGCGCTCGATTTCGTTCAGCCGCCGCGCATGGTCCTCTACCTCAAATTTCAGTATCCCGTAGGCCGCGCCAGCAAACACAAGCTGCCCACCCAGTAAAAGAATCAGGTGGGCCCACTTCATGTTCACGCCGCCGTTGCCGTTGAAGTCGCTCAAGGCTTTGTCTCAGGGATCGTCACGACCACTTTGTTTTGCCCTTGTTGAGCGAGGTGCAGATTCACAGCATCCTGAAAGTTAGGGCTGCTCTCGACAGCGGTGTTTTTGGCACGAGATAGATTAGCAGCCAGATTGTTGAGCAGCTTGAACCAGAATTGATAGCTTGTGGATGATTGCGCCGTGGGCGCTGGCAATGACGTAGCGAAGATGGTAAAGCCCGAGTTCGCCGCCCAAGTCAGAATCGCGGTGACTACAATTTGGTGCTGGCTAAGGAATTGAACAAATGTCACGCCGCTCCTCCCACGAATCCGTATTGCGGCCCAGCCGCCAGCACCGCCCCGTTCACAACCTCGTAGCCATCATACTCATCTACGGTGCCATCGAAGTAGACGAGGGAAACCGGACTCCCCACCACAATCCCGCCGTCGAGAGGCTTGAACAGCCCGCCGCCCTGCTGCACGAGCACCTGCATATCCGGTGTCTGGTTGACCATTTTAGGGTTGGTAAGGAAATCGAGCGAGGAGAAATTGGTCTTCGGACTTACGTCGATGTTGCGGATAACCTCGTGGTAGTAGTCCCCGGTCACCATGGCATCTGGCGCGAAGCAGGCGCGGGAGAACTTGCCGATACCGTTCTCCGTGGGCTGATCTACAACCATCCATGCCGTGCAAATCAGGTCTCCCGGCTGGCCGTTGTTGTCCTTGTGCAGTTCATGGGCGAATATTCCGCCGCTACCGGCGCTATAACCGGGCTTATTGGTAATCCAGTAGAGCAATGAAGACGCCAGCGGAGACTGTAGGGAATACTTGGTCTTGGCCGGAAAGCGAATCGAGCCTACGTTCCCGTTAGGCCCGCCGATAATAAGATTTTGTAGTGCTGTGGCCTGTAGCGTCATCTTTTACCCCCAGTAGAATGATTCCCGTCAGAATCTCCCTGTAAGCCCGTTCGTGTTCGCGGCAGAATCGATTGTTGCCCTTGCGTGCTTTCCTTGGGCAAGGTGTCATAACGACGGACTCCGCGAGTTGCCGCTCGGAATAGGCGCTGCACATCTTCACTGACACGTTCCGCTCACGGTCGTCCCCGGCTCACCTTTTACATGCACCACCTGCCGCGAAGCAAACACCAAAGTCCCGCCAGAGAGCTTACAGGTGACGCTTGGCGAGGCAAAAGGCTTTGTGAAATGGTGGTAGTAGCTGCCGTTCGGCTGAATCTGGCCGGAGAACTTCTCGACGTGCTTGCAGTGAAAGAGGCACAACGCGAAGAGCAGCATCATTGCGTCACCGCCACGGGGATGGTTTGTGTTTGTGGGACAGGGAGCGTGATGTTCTTGAGCAGGTTTATCTGCCCGCTCGTGCCTGTACAAGTCATTGTCTGGCCGGTCGGGTCCGTCGAGCAGGAACTGGCGGGCACAACCACTTGTATCTGAATCGAGCAAGTACCGTCCGAGGCCCCACAAGCAGGAGGCGCAGACATCGGGAATTGAATCGATGGGCCGCCCTGCAACTGAAAGACATAAGGTGCGGGAGGGCCGCTCAGAGAAAGTCCCACGGTGCCTATCTCAAGCTGGCCGGATTGATTCGGCGGAACGGTGATGACGATGTTCAAGTCTCCCACAGGTGCAGGCGAGGAAGCGGGGCAAGAAATCGTCTGTGTAACGAGCGTCCCAGAACTGAGCGCTGAGTTGTTAGCATTTATCGTACAGAGCACGCTTGAACCGGCCATGAGAGAGATGGTGTAGTTGACAGAGCCAAAACAGCCTCGCAAGCCAACCTGCACCGTCAGCGAGTAAGTTTGCCCGGCTACCGCGCTGATCCCCGTGAGGTCCTGCGAGAGTGTCCCGCTATTTATCCAGGCAAGCGTCTGACCGGCAGCAGAGGAGAAGCCGCATCCTGTGGTGTCAGGCTGCCACAAGCCAATCGAGCCACTAACAGTCCAGCCCGAGATTGGCGCGTAGCCCCAATTCCCACCTTCTCCTGCATTGGGCGCGCTGGGCGAAACGCTAAAGGACGGATTCTGAACCGTGATAGGCGTTTGAGCGACGACCGGCAAAGCAATCAGCAGTGCCATTGTTAGGCAGAACCACTTCATCCATAGCCAGCGGTCACGAAGCCATTTTTTCATTGCGGCGACGCCTTTACAAGCGGGACGCACTTTGCTTTGCCGTTTTCAGCCAGGCAAATCTCCTGCCAGCCGTGATGGTCGAACTCCACAGCATTGCCCCACAGCCGAGGTTTGGGCTTGAACATCGTCCACACATAAATGTTGGACAAAGGGATGCGCACGCGGCAATTCCAGGCGCTATAGCCTACCAGCGTAATCAAGACAGCGAGTGCTGCGAATGCTTTCTTCATGCATCTCTCCTACTGCCAGAAAAAGCTGAGCGTGATATTCGCGCCAGTTTCCGCCGCGCCGGTAACTATCTCCGGTGTGATTAAGTCGTTCTTGTTGACTAAAATGGAATGCGTAAAGTCGTTGCAAGTCGTCGTCGCCGTCATGGTGCAAGTTTCTGTCGCGTTCGGTGTTCCGTTCACAACGATTTTGCAGGCTACGGAAACCGTTGTCGCGGTGGACTTGCATTGCAGCCCGTAGATAGTGGCCGCTCGCTGCATAGGAAAGCCTGTGCCAATCGTCGTAGAGGAGCAAGCCGAAGCCGTTGTCGTGGGATTGGCAAATGGGTTGTAAAGCCCGAGCGTCGAAGAGGCTGTCGCCGTCCCAGTACAGCCCGCTCCGAAAGAGTGACCATCAGCCGCAATCGTTCCACTGATATTCCCGTTCGAGAACGGTAGATTGAACAGCGTGCTGGGGTCGATGTAGAGCGTGCCGCCAGCCGTATCGGCATAAGAAAAGCTGGTTGAGCCGCCAAGCAACTGACTGCCATTGACGAGCGATACGACACATGGAGTGAAGGCGCACCACACCGCCCCATTGTTTGTATTTGAACCGTAATTGGCGATGAAAGAAGAGTTGTCGGCATACAGCTTAGCTCCGGTTGCCGTAGCGTGGTAGACAATTGTGCCGGAAGTCGTAGTGCTTGTGGCGTTGGCAATCTTCGCCTGCATTCCAAAACCGGAAAGCGAGCCACCGTTGTTGCTGATGATGTCGAGGCCCGTTGAAGTGATTGGTCCTGCGAAGTCGCACCAGTAACAGAAAACCTGAGAGCCGGAATTGATAAGCAGCGCATTTGTCCCGGAGTTCTCCACCACCGTGCGGAAAAGGACGTTATTGAGAGAGCCTGTTTCTGAAACAATACCCAAGCCGCCACAACCGGAATTGTTCACCTGATACAGTTGCGAGAACTGCCCCATGTTGATTCCGGCCATGCTCGACTGCCCTGCGCCGAAGTTCGTGCAGGTGAAATTCATCAGCGTGCCGACGGCCATGGTAATGAGGTTCTTGCCCGACATATTTGAAGCGATGAAATTGCCGCCGCCGCTTAGACGCAAGTCAACCCACTTGCCAAGCAGGGGAATGGCGAAGCATCCGCCAGTCGTTTGGGAACTGGTGGCTTTTCTAGTGCAGGCATCGCCATTCGGGAAAGAAGGGTTTAGAAAGACGACGGTAGGCCCGGTGCCACGTCCTTCAAGTTCGAGACCGGCGGGAAGGGTTGTATTGCCATAGCCGGGACCGGCGAAGTTGACAAGCGGCTCAGTGATGGAGCATGAGTTTGGCTGTGCGTAGTGATGGGGATTCTGGTACTGATAATAAGCGGCAGCTAGCATCCCCTTGGGGCATTGGGTACTGGCTGCGATAGCCGCATCGAAAGCAGCAGCTCCGGTATCGTCCAAGTGCCCAAAGAAGACACACCCCGCCGAAGCAACCGCGTTAGCCGGAGTCGCGGATAGTCCTACCGTCGTAGAGCTTGTAAATGAAGAGATGGTTACATTGGCGGTGTTGCTGATAGCGCCGTTGGTGAAGGTGCTGAGAAGGCCCACTTGGTCGGCTTGGCAACTAGACCATCCTGCCAGGGACTTGCTTGTTCCTGTTCCGGTGCAGCCGGTTCCGCCTACACAGTCCGTCGATTTGAAAGGACCGTCCGAGCATACCGCTTGAGCTGTCGAAGAAGTCCATGAACAGGTGTTGTCCATGAGCGTATCGGCATAGGTGAAATAGCAGGAGCCGGTGTTCGCTATCGGGCAGGAGTTCGACAGATAGTAAGCCATGATGGGCGCTGCTCCAGACCCTACCCCATTGCCGGAGCCGGAGGAGGAGCCATTGGGATTCGTCCAGACAAGCGGGCTGCCGGTGCAAACAACAGGAACGCCCTGCGTCGAGATAGCGTTCTGACCTGCGGCTGGGCAGGATGTTCCAATAACGACACCTTGCGCGCGCGATGAATGCGGCCATGCCATAATCAAAAGTAAAAACAAAAATAGTCGTCTCATTGAATCACCCTCACTACGTAGGTTTTTGCAACAGGCGTTAAAGCAACTATGGCCACCACGTTCACCGTAACCGTATTGGTCGCCGTTACGGTACAACCGACATTTGCTCCTAACGCGTAGATGTTGGTGCCATCGCTAGGCTGTGCGGTGCAAACCATGCCTACGGTAGCCCCCGTGACAGTGACCGTTCCTGAAGCAGTCCCGCCAGCGGTCAGCAATCCTCCGCCGATTGAACCGGTCGTTCCACTCAGTGCCACCCCTGACGCCATAAGCTTCCAAGCTAAGCCGGTGCAAGCCCAGTGGTTTCCGGTCGCGCTGTCTACGTAGGAACTGCCGGATATGCACGAACCTACCGGTGCGCCGCTCCCGTTTGAATGTGTGGTACCGGGATTCTGCGGCCACAAAGCCAATAAAACTACTGCGAGAAACAAGAGTTTAATCTGCACTGCAAGCCACCTTTACAATGTCATTAGCGACAAACGCCGTTGCCGCAGCCACATCGCTAAAATTGGTGATAATTACGGAAGTGGTTGATTCCGCCCCGGTCTGCTTTTGCAGAAACACGCTAGTAGAATTTGTGGTAATGTCAGTTGCGGAACAGCTCCATCCAGTTGTCGCGGTTGGCATGGTGACCGTGCAAGCCGAACCTGGAGCGGTGCCCACATTGATTTTGAATGCCGCCGTGCCGTTATTCACGGGGATGCTGGCTGCCGACCCTCCGCACCCAGCTCCGGCAATCGTGGGAACGGCGCTTGATTCCCATAGATTTGTCAGGCTTGTGGAACCTACCTGAATTGCTCCTATCACCTTGGCGCTTTGCAAAATAGCGTCCGGCTGGCTGCTGGCCGAACCTAAAGGGATGAATGTATTTAGCGAGTTAACATCGGAAATCGTGCCGTCCTGATAGCCGATAAAGAGATTGTGCGCCGCCGTCGTGTTGGTTATGGCTACGCCGTGCGTGAAGTCGAACATGGTGCCGATGACCACGTTATCCACGATGGAGCCACCAGCGCCGTCAATCAGGACGGCATTCGTACCGCTGGGAAGTTTCTCTGAGGAAAAGGCCATGAACTGATTGCCGATAGCGTTGCTGCCGCCGCCGGTGATGTGGATACAGGTTATGGTTGTGGTGCATTGCAGGCCGACAAAGCGGTTACTGCTGACGAACCCGCTGCCACTGGGGTTAATAAGCACACCATTTGCAAGGCCCACAACCGTGAAATTGTTGAAGTTCACGAACGCGATGCTGCTGCCTACGGATGTCGAGGGAAGAGAAACGGCCGTTCCGGTGGTAACTGCCGCACAAGCGCTGTCAATCGTGATGTTAGAGAGCGTCGTACTCTGGCCGAGTCCGTATTGCTGACTGCTATCCGGCTGAATCACAATTCCCGAATAGCTCACCGCCCCGCAGTCGAAAGTGAAGCCGTCGATGTTGCTGTTTGGCTCGAACTTTAGAGCGTTCACAGAAGCCCCGGAAGGCTGGAAATGGGTTGCCGGGTCGAACTTCAAACTGACGAGGCTCGGCACGGTGACTTGCGCGGCCCATGTCTGATTACCGGCTCCGAAGCCGCGCGCGTCGCATGTCCCGCCAGAAGGTAAAGCCGCGATACAAGAAGAGACTTTTGCATCGGCAGTAGTGCCGCTTTGTTGGTCCGCAAAGACGACTTTGTTGAGAGATGTGACGGTTGCGACTCCTTGAGCTACCCCTACTGAAATATCCGGCTGAACGTAGGGCGTAGCTATCTGAGGACCATAAATTTGTATCGTGTAGACTCCTGGAGCGGCATAGAAAAAGAAATTTCCATTAATGTCTGTCGTGGTGGGGTTGGCTCCGCCGCTAGTCGTGTTGGCGCTCGTCGCCAGTGTAGCTAAAGGGGAGCAGGGCGTAGTCGTTGTATTGGCCGGTTGAGTACATACGGCAACGTTTTGAAAAGAGAGTGGCGTACCCTTCGGGCCAAGCGCAATGCTTTGGTATCTAACGCTCTGCGCTACGGCAAGCGAAGGCAGAAAAAACAGTAACGGAACAAGCCATTTCTTCATACCAGCCGCCCTCCTGTCCCAAACGCTCCTCCGCCACCGCCATTTCCACCGCTACCCTGAGAACCTGTGCCGGATGCCGTAGTAGTCACGCCGGTAATGGCTAATCCGCTCGCCAAGGGGATATGATTCCGCATGATTTGCTGCTGATTGGCGAGAATGTTTTTGGTGATAAAAGCATATCCAGGTGTGCCGATAGAAACCCCCGACACGACTGCCCAGCGCACCGCGCCAAGAGTTTCGTCGTAGTACGGATAGAAGTAATACGTCGTGCTTGGGCTTAGGCCGGAGACAGTCTGGTTGCCCACAACCGGAGAGACGACCGTTCCATCATCGCGGTAGATGGAAAGCGGTTGAGAGCCATTCGTGCCATCCCAGTAGAAAGTAACGCCGGTAGAAGTAGGTACGAACGTAAAAGCGGTGGTGATGGATTGCGGTCGGCTGCCAGCGGAAACCAGTTGCGCCGTAGAAGGGTTAACGGTCGGCTGATTCAGCGCGGCAAATCCCTGCTGTAACGTGAGATTTTGCCCTACGAGCGTGTTTATGCTCGTGGTTACCCAGTCGAGAAACTGCTTCGTCTGGTCGCCTAGTGCGTCGTCGTAGGGGGCTTGGGTATACTGCCGGAGTCTTCCCAAAGGTAGACACGTCCGCGTTCCAGCTTTCCAGCAAGCCCCGTCATTTGCTCAATCACGAAACGCTCGGCCACCACCGCATAGACCGCGCCGTTTCTTTTGAGTTTGTCTTTCGAGGCTGCCAACCGATTCTTGAAACTAGTCCAGCTATCCCCGCCGAAATAAGGAATGTTCGGGTTTGTCTTCCAGCGCTCGTGATATTCCTTGAGCACCCGCTGCTCTTTCTCGGCGTGCTGGCCATGGTGCTTGCCAACGTTAAAACGCCGCAGGCTTTTCCACTCCTCACACGGAACGCCGACATTCCTTGCCAGAAAGAAGCCGCTCTGCCCGTCAAGGTCCGAGCATATCACTTTTTCGACGCCCAATTCCTTGAGGCGCGGCGCTATCTCGCGGAGCTTCTTGAGTTGCTCGCGCGGAGCCGGAGTCGAGCGATGACCCATGATTCTCGATTGGGCGTCGTATATTGTCTCTGCTGGAAGAACGAAATATACCCTCATGCGGTGAATCTCCAATGCATTTGCCTGTGCGCAAATCCCGTTCTTGCGGCTCTATGTATAAGGCTGGAATCTCCATTGCACCAAGCAGCCGCCTCTTTTAGATTGAGGAACTGACGCCTCGCTTCTACGCAGAAAATTGGACGCCACTTCGCCTTTCTCAATTCATGGATGTGACGCTGACAGGCCGCCGTCCACCGTTTATTTTTGTTACTCACGGACATCGTAACGAACCGACAGTTCTCGCGGTTATATCCCAACGCGTTATCTTTGCGGTCCAAAATCAACCCCTTGGCATACCCATGCGCCAAGGCCCAATTCTTAAATGTTACGTAATCTTCCCATTCGGGGCAGCACCGAACATGCTTGTAGCTCTCATATCTAGGGTTGGTTGGCTTCATCCTGCATCTAGCTCGCATAGCTACCCAAAGGACGTGCAAGGATGTCCTTCCAACGTCGGGAGAATCGCCGTGGATAAAACTCACTTTTTAGCTCCTTTCGTGCGCTTGATAGCTTCGGCCATTGCCATTTTAAGCCCTTCGTCAAGCCCCTGATACTTGCCCCGGATGGAACTGACAAGCTGCTTTGCGGCGTTGTCCGTAAACTTGAACTGGTCCTTGAGCATACCGGCAATGTCCGCCTCGGCGGTGACGCCTTGCTCTTTCAGGTCGTTGATGTTGCGCTGTATGCGAGCCTTGTCTTCAGGTGCCGTGGCCTTTCTCAGTTCTCCATGAAGCTGGTCGAGAATGCCACGGTTTACCTCGTCACGCACCGCCGCGCGGCGGTTACCGGATGGCGGTGTTCCACGTGGAACATTCCTTGGTGGTTCGGCACCGCCTTTCATTGGCCCTTCAAGCGGGGCGTTCACCTGCCCGGAAGTAGGCCCAGTCTCTTTCTGGATGTCGGCAAGCAAACCCTTGAGACTGCTGGCGTCCAACATATTCGCTACTTTGCCAGCAACGATGATGGGCAGGACAAGGCCCATTACCGGAATCCCTGAAGCACTGCCTACTGCCGAGGCTCCAATCGTTGCTCCACCGGCAAGCATTGGATGCTTTACAATAGCCTTAATCTTGCCCATGAAGTTGGCTTTGGTTTCCTGCGAGTAACGGTTCAGGTCAACGCCAAGCGATTTGGCCTTATCGAACTGCGCCGGGTCGATGCCGTACTTGTCGAGGGCCTTGCTGATTTCCGCCGCTTCCGTCGCTCGGGCAGGGTCTGTCAGTTTGTTCAGTGCTTTCGCGTGGATAGGCTCATCCGTCAGTTCCCCGAGCAGCCCTCCCTGCATGTTTTTGTAGTTTCGCGTTTCGTCAATGTAGTGCTGCCAGATTTTGCCTTGGCCGAGGTCGGTAGCCCGGTCCTTTGTCGCGCTATGAAGCCCGTCATAGAGTGAATCGAGCGCCGTCGCTTCGCGGAGGTTCCCAGCCCGCCTCGCTGCGGCAGCCGCTCGACCCACATCCGTTGTGTAGGACTTGGCGTCTCGCAGGTTCATCATCGGCTGTGATTCCCCGCGCGTAATCAGCGTGTCGCCAAGATTTGAGACTTCTTTGGCTGTCTGGCCTATCTTATCCCTGGCTGCCGCTGACGCTTTGGACACATCCACCATGCCGGTCTTTGTGCCCTTCGTCTGCATGTCCATTTCATCGGCCTGAACGGCTTGCTGGACGCTCTTTCCAATTTCGTTCGTCACTGCCGCATCAAGCCTCGCAAGTGGCTGGCGAACCATGTCGTTCACGACCCGGACCTTGCCTTGGTCAATGGCTAAGTGCCTTTGAATCGCTTTCCCGGCCTCTGTGACATTGGCCTTTAGACCTTCGTCCATCGGCGTCATGGCGCGCGTGGCGAGAAGCGTGCCCATGCCCGCCGCCGCCGAACGTGTATCGCCACGTTGCAGGCCCTGGTAGAGGTCCTTGCCGCCGGATTCAATTCCTCCAGCAATGCCTTCTACACCACGAGCCACTACGTTCGGAACAACCGCCGCCGTCCTGACACCAACATTCACAGGGTCGAGCGCATCCATCGCGGTCATGCCCTCAAAAGGCTCGCCAGCGCTTTTCTTTAGAAAGTCCCAAGCGGAACCACCAGCCTGTTTCAAGGCATCTACCGCCGAGGTTGGATTGCTGATTCCGAGCGAACGCTCCGCCGCAAGCGCACCTTCTCGCAATGGGGAGTTATTAGCATTGAGGATTGGACCGCCCCTGCGGGTTTGGTAGGCTCCCGGCTCATCCGGTCGGCCAGTTCCCGGTTGCTGAGGGGTAGACGGTTGAGCGCTGCCAGTAATGTACTGCTTCATTACACGGTCAATTACAGCCGGGTCGGTTCCGTCAGGGAAGATGTGCTTTGTCCCGTCAGGCGCGTTGGCGGTAATGTCCGGCATCAGGCAGGCCCTTGTACCCGGTTGCCGTTCTTGTCGTAGTGAATTTCGTTCGCGCCACCCTTCGGCTTGGCAGGCTTCTCGCCCGGTTTAGGAGGGAGCTTGGAGCGACCCACATCCGTAGGACTAGCGCCTTCTTTAGGGATAACTGTCCCAGGAGATTGTGCAGAAGGAACGGCGAAGTCCGAGATTCCCGTATATTGCATCAGCTTGGATTTAAGAGAATCGTCTAGTTCATTCCAAATCTTTGTACCTTGAACCGCAGAAACAGCGGCAATGGCGTCTTCGCGGGTTCCGAAGTTAATATCCTGGCCGCGCATCGTAACCTGCATCCCCAATCGAGAGAGTGTATTCTTTAATTCGAGTGCCTGCTGCTTCACGTCAAGCGTTTTCCATTTAACGTTCTGCGAAACAACGTCATTAGAAATCCGCTCTTTTAGGTTTCCTGCCGCTGTTTCAGCGCGAGATGCGGAAGCGTCGGCTGATTCCTGTCGCGCGGCAGCTCCCATATAGGCCGGTCCCATGCGGGCCGTTGAAGCGATTGGCTCCTCGGCCAACTGGGACTGTTTCTGGAGCGCCTGAATCTCTTCTGCTCTGGCGTTCGCCTCAGAGCCTCTGGCCGTTGTCTGAGAGGCGTAACGCTGATTGAGAATCGTTCTTCCCGGAGCCGTGGCTTCACCAAGAGCAATTAACGCCCTGCCGATAGTGTGAAGGAATCCCGGTTGCTGTTGCGGAGGCGCTGAACCAGGCGCTCTACCGCTCCACGTGCCATATACCGGGTCGTTGGTTTTATAAGGCGCGGAAGCCAAGTCCGTCGCTTTTTGCGCTGCTGGATTGGCAATACCTAGTTGCTGTTCCGTCAACTGCCCGCCACGTTGCATCATCTGCGCAGCGACTTGCTGCGGGTCGATAGGACTGGTCGGCCCAAGCGGAGAACCTCCGCCAGACAGGTTAGCAAGCACCTGCGGGGAAAGCTGTGTTGGTAGTTGTCCTACGCCAGTATCATCAGCCATTTTGTTAACTTCCTGTCGGAATACCGCTCGACCCGAAGATTCCACCCGCCATCTGCCCAATCGAACTCATAATCTGCGCAGCGGTGTTTTCAGGCTGCTGGATGCTCGAACTTGTCTGGCTCATCAACTGAGCAGGATTAAAGAGTTGTGCCAGTGAAGCCAGTCCCTGTGCTCCCAGCGCCTGCATATTCTCATTCTGAAACAGGTTTTGCAGGTAAAGCTGAGATAGATTCTGAGTCTCCCCGACTGCCGCTCCGCCCGCTTCCGCCGCTTCTAATCCGCTTGGGGCCGCTCCGTAGCCGGAAGCGTTAATCTGCTGCTTGGCGGTGGCTTGCGTGTCCTGCGCTTCATTGACTCCGGTGTTGAAGCTGGCTTCTTGCTGCTGCTGATAATACGGCGAGCCGAGATTCAGGAGTTGCGAGAAGAAATTCTGTGCCGGGCCGGTAGCTCCGCCAAAAAGCTGAGCGAAAATGGGCAGCAACTGATTGCGCAAAGCTCCTGTCTGGTAGTTAGTCTGCGCTAAATTAGCGCCCAATGCGCCGCCGCCTACAGGGCTTTTTGCCGGTGTCGTGATACCGCCAAAAGGATTGGAAGTGGCGGGAGATGGGGTAGTGGCTCCGCCTGGAGCGGGAGCAGGTGCGCCAGCAACGGTCGGCATACCGGGTACGGAAGGCGCTCCGGTCGGTTGATTCGTTCCCGTTGCTCCTGGCCAGCCTAATGGGTTCTGGCTTGAGGTGCCCTGGAGCGGATTGGGCATCGAACTCATTGATAGACCGCCTTAGTATTAAGCCCACCCTGCGTCAGAAATTGGTTCATCCACTGCTGCATCGAGAAATTCGGATCGGTCAGCGTGTTGGCTGCCGGTGTTGGTGGTGTGTAGCTGAACGGATTCCCGCCAAGCGCGTTTTGTAGAAGTGTATTGGGCATCCCGAGAACCGGAGCATTGCCTCCGCCGGTCGCCGCTCCGCCAAAAGGCGAATTACTAGTCGGATTAAAGCTAAGATTTCCTCCCGGCTTGGCAAAAAGTCCTCCGGCATAAGTGGCGAGGTCTTGCCGGTAAGCGGAATCAAACGGCCCTGTTCCTGTCGCTCGCACCGCTTCTGGCCCCACGACACTGCCGGAAGGCGGCCCAGAAGGGGCCGCTTGTGGCGCTGGAGATGGTGGAGATGGAGACTTCACAGGGGCTGGCGTGTTTTGCAGAATAGGAGCACCCTTGGACTTTACGGGAGGAGTAACGCCGGTGTAGGGCACACCCGTCTTGCCAGGGTTCCCCATCATTACCTGTAGAGGATTATATGCTGTCCCCATCAAAGGTCTTCTAGCGCCCATACTCTTATAATCTGGTCTCGTCTTCTTGGGGAGAGGTATTTTTTAGTTCTCCTTAAGAAGCGCATGGCAGCCTTGCCATACAAGTACAAAGCAAAGCATTCAAACCCTTTATTACACCTCTTGGCGATGCTTCCGCCGCAGAATTGTTTCAGTCGATGAAGAATAAATGGGTCCTTTTGCACGATAACCACTTGGAGAGATTTATGGTTTTTTGAAACGGACCCTTCTCCTTCATAAATTCCAGCGGCCCAAATCCAATCACTTAAACCACCATCCCATAATGGTGGCGTGTCTGTCTTTCTTGGAAATAGTTCTCCGAACGGCTCTGTTCCCATAATTTACCTTGGCGGACTGGCTCCGAACCCTAACTGAATCGTTCTTAATGCGTAATTTACACCTATTCCCGTTGGAAAGTTAACAATAAACTGAATGCGGCGTCCCATGACGAAGTTTACTCCACCAATTCGGAAGAGTTCCGGGCTGTGCCGGAAAGGTTCGCCGCCGGATAAATTGGGATTACCACATAGAGAGGAGGAGTCGTTGACGCCCGGCTGAAGCGTGAGCGTGAGCGGAGAATTGAAGGTGTAATAGTCGTCGTCTATCCCCAGTGCCGCGAAGCTCCAGCCCTGCAAAGCCAGTTGCGACGGGTCTTGATTGGTAGTGAAACGTATCCACGTTGGCCGCTTGATGACAAAAGCGGAATCGTTGCCCCACGGCTGGAAAATGGTGTAGCCGGTGACGCCTGTTTCCGTTCCGAAAAGACCGGTCTGGTAATCCGGGTCTTGAATCAAATCCGTCGAACCCACCACCAGCCGCACCTGACCGCCAGTCTCATAGACCACTTCAAGCGCGGAGCAGTTGATGTTGTAGACCCAGAACGCCGGATGGTTCGTAGCCATATCGAAAGTGAAAAAGGAGGGCGCACCATTCGAGGCCAGGAGGTCGAGGTCGAGATTCACAAGCACGTTATTGCTCGCGCCGTTCGAGAGCGCGATAGACACCCAGTTCCGGTTAAGCGAGTGGTAATACGTCGTGCGAATATTGGTTAGTTGGTTCGTTGGGATGTTGCTTAAAATATTCTGAATCGGCCTGCCGATATTTCGCGGAGCGTATTTATCGGTAAAAAGCCACAGTTCCCGGTTGGAGGTTACCCAAATAGCACCAAGAGGGGTAATCGCCACGGCAAATGGATTAGCGCAGCCCAGGTTGTAAGGTAATGCGGTAATGGCCGTCCCGTTACCCGCCGCCGTGTTCACTGTCCCAAGTCCCAAAGGAGTGTTATCGGAAAGGAGGCCCGTCAGGCGGAACATATCCTGCTTGTCGCTCCAAATGATGAGGTCGCCCGGCAAATCCGCCATGCCTGAGATATTGGCGTTCTGAATTGGTAGCGTGACTTGGTTTAGTGGTGCACAAGATTCCTGCGTCAAGCCAATCGTGGTGGATTCGATGTTTGTATAAAAAAACGTCTGGCCCGGAATGGTGCCACCATAAATCAGAAGCCTACCTTGGTATTCCTTGATAAACGCTCCAACCGGAGGTGGAACGTTGTAGAGTTGGCTGGTTTCTGTGGTATATGGGAAATTCGGCGGCTCAGCATTTGCATTGTCGAAAAAAACCAGCCCGGAAGTTGTTAAGGAGTTGTTGGGATTCCACACATTACGCTGAACGCGGAAATAGGTAGCTCCGCCATCCGCCGTGGCATAAAGGCGTAGATGCGTAGCCTGGGGGTCGAAAATCTGGAATACGGACCCGGAGAACGTGCCATTTGCCTTCAGGTCCAGAGTGAGTTGAGTCGTGGACTGCACGGCGATAATCCTGGCAAACATGACACTGCTGAAACCGCTGGCTCCGGCCATATAGATACTTCTGCCAACCCACGCCGATGTAAACGAAGTTCCTGTGCCGGTCACAACATTGGAATTATTCATCATCCCAATAGTGCCTTGTTCGATGAGCTGTATCTGCCCATTCTGGGCGGTGTATAGGATAAATTGAGTCGCCGGGGATGGCGCTCCTACGTGCGATTTGTTCGCGTTTTCCCATGCGTACGCGTAGCCGCGTCCCACCGATTTTGTGATGCTGGTATTGACCGCCCCTGCCGCAGTTGGAGTTGTGTTCTGCCCCTGCTGCGCCCATGTTAAAGTCACAGTGCCGGAGCCGGTCAATACCAAGAAGGTTCCGTTGAAAGTAGGGTCGTTCGTCTCCCCTACAACGTTCACCATGCCAATGCCGTTACCTCCAGGTACGGTCAATGCCGCCGAGAGCGTGACAGTGACTGTTCCATTTAGCCGCGTGATGGATGTTATATTTTGCGTTGTTCCAGACGTGATAACTACTTGTGGGGAAACGTCAGGAGCATCCAAGCCGAAACCTTCAATGAAGGTAGTCGATGTCGCGCCGACGAACGGCATAGTAACCCCGGAACCATTCGCCAACCTGCCAGCCTGCTTTACCTGCCCGTTCATTTCATAAATAATGTTCTGTAACACCTCGCGTGACCATGGGCCATTTAGCGACGCCACTCCAGCTCCCAGCGGGTCCACGTAGGGATTTATGCGAAAGGTTTGAGCGTAAGAGTTTCCGCTGTCGTACGACAGCAAAAATCCACCAAGGTCTCCCAATAAATAATTGCTCAATCCGGGTATGGCAAAATATTTCAGCGTCGTGAAAGGTAGTCCGGTGGCTGCCGGGACGGTTACTATCCCGCTCGCTGATGGGGCCAAGGAAAAAGAACCCGGAGCGAGACAGGTGATAATATTTGCCAGCGGGAATGTCCCATTTACCACAAACAAGCCGTTGTATCCTGGGATAGGGACACCTGAAATTTGTATGAATTGACCAACGGTGGCCGTATTTGCCGCAGCGGTGGTAATGGAGATACTCGTATAGGAAGCTAGCGCGGAAGCGACGGTACTAATAGATTGGATGCTATAAGACGCGCCGTTCGTATATTTAACGATGTTCGCAAAGCGTGCGCGCTGCACGTAACCGAACGCCCCTGAGTAGGCATTTTGACCAACCGCCCATTGCCGGGGTGTTTGTAGGGTGGGGTCGGTGTAATCGTTCACGCCCAGGTTGAGCGAAGAAAGAATCTCCGCCGGTGCGGATTGTTGCGCTCTAATTGGAGATTTCTGCGGCATTAGCGAAGGAACGCCCTGTTACGCCTGCCGATTCCATACGGAAAGCGCTGTTTAGATGGAGGATTGTTAGATTGCCTTTCTAGTAAACTGTCCTTCATCATTTGAATATTGCTCTGAGATATGGCCGTCCACTCATTCACCCGTGAATCGTCGCCTGCCACGGAGTACATTTTGGCGAGAGCGATGGCTGCGATGACCCTGATATGCTCGCGCGGAATCTCAGGTAGTGCCGCCAGGACATAAGCTGAGCCGTTCGCCAGCGCCGGAGAAATAGCTGTCTGGGTTGTCAGGGCCGTGTCGCTAGCAATGCTGGCTACGCGGTAGATTTGGTTTGGCCCGTTCGTCTCCCCAGCCACAACCAATTCCGCCTGCAATTCTTCCTGCTGGTTGGTGGCCGGTTGCGCACCTTGAAAGTCGGGCTGCAAGAGCTGCGTGAAATTTGTGGTGTTTCCCGTAACCGCCGTGCCCGTCGAGGAGACGATTCCTGAAAAAAGATATGACAGCGCAAGCGGCCAAAAGGTGTAATAAAACTCCAGTGTAGAGCCTGCCGCGAGTGGCAAGCCCCATTGAATCGTGCCGCGCCCGGTCAGTGCCCAGTAGTAGGGACCGGTCTGCGTTGGCGAAGATGACGCATTGGCGCTGAGGGAGATGAAATCCGGGTCGGTGAGGCTCATGGACCGGGTAGCCTGAAAAAGCCCGCCAGAAGGCGGCTGTACGCGAATACGGCTAACCTGGTAGAGCCGATTGGACAAAGGAGCGGAGAGAACGCCCGGAGCCGAGGTATTGTAGAGCAAATCGAAGCTGTAGCCCGAAGTCGTTACGGTCAGGGTCTTAAGATTTGTGAAGTAGTTGTTTTTGAGCTTCGAGACTTCTTCCCAAACGTGGATATAGGCCGAGTTCAGTTCTCGGAGGTATTCAGAGAAGTCGTAGCCCGGAACTCGCTGGGCGACGTACTGCACAAGCCCGAAGATGTTTGTCGGCGGGCTGACCAGCGCGGGAACCGTCGAAGCAACAGGCATTCATACCCTCAGATGACCTTCGCTGGCTTCTCTGCCGTCTTTTCCTTCTCTTTGCGTTCAAGCAGCCGTTCAAGCGCCGCTACCATCTGCTCGCCAACCGCCTCTCCGGGATGCCGCTGCGCGCGCATGGCCTCGACGGAATAAGGCTTGGTCAGTTTCAAAATGGTGTAGCATTCGTCTTCGTAAGGCGTCGGAGAAGTACGGCCCTTGCCGGTGACTTCTTTCTCGCGCACCTGGTTCTCGTACCACTCGACGCACTGCATCCGCCAAGCCAGGTTCAATTCCTGCGAGCGCCGCTCGACTTCTTTCTTTTCCTCATCGGTTGGCTCATGGTCGAGAATCATCACGCCCCGGCCTTCAAACTTCGACTTGATGGCCTTGGCTACGTCGTCCATGTACACGCGGCCTTCTGTGCCGCGTTTATCGAGCCAGTCCCGGTGATGCAAGGTCTTGATATAGTTCGGAAGCGCCGTCCATTTCCCGGCGTCGAGCTGGCCGATGCTGAATCCCGCGTGAGCGATTCTCTCCGCGTCGGGAGTGTAGCCGGGCTTTCCCATCAGTTTCGGATTGGGCAGCGTCTCGCTCGAATAGATGAAATAAGCCATCAGTCTCTCCACATCGCATCCCATTTTTCCTGTGGGATATGCGAAAAACCAATCTGCGTGTCGCCCTGCATTTTCTTTGCTACCGTCAGAGCAGCGTCGAAGTAATCCTCTTCCATGTTCTTCTCAATAGCCGCTTTGTGCTCGTTCTGCTTCTCGACGTAACGACCCACAAGTTTCTTTATATCTTTCTGCTTCTCGGCGTGCCGAGAGTCTTTGGGGTCGGAAGCCGCCTTCCAGCCCTCTTCTGAGCCGGTAATCATCCGACGAGCGCCCAGACTGCCGATGCGCCGCCATTGGCATCCGTTCTGCCAAAACGGAATTGCGCTCCAGCGCCAAAACCAGATACGTTGTACTGTGCCATGAAGGCAGCCGCCGTATCTCCCCCAGGTTGTCCTGTCAAGGTAAGCGTGATGCTTCCCGCTCCCGGCCCAGCCGCCACCGGAACGACGGCCCAGGTTGCCGCCCCATCGATACTGACTTCAAGAGCAAACGTTGGAGTCGTTCCACCAACCGCCTGAATAATCAGGAAACCTTGATGGTCCCGCGAAGGCTCCGGCAAAGCGAAGGCTACCACATCGCCAGAAGCCGTTACGGACCCGAGCTTGGCTGGAAACCCGCGCGTCAGTTTGGTGACGAGGCTTGTTACGACTGTGGCATTCGCAGCCGATGGCTGATTTTTTATGGCGGAAGCCATTTATTTTCCTGAGAACCTGTCTGGCGGCGTGAAGGTTGATTCGTCGCCCTTGATGGCCACTTTCCTATGCCGTGGAGAGTTACGGCTAAAGTCGGAGTCCATGTTGCCGTCGTCTCCAGACCCAGCCTTCAGCTTAGTGATGATTTCCGTATCGCCCGGCTGCGGGTCTTTGGTGCCGTCGTAGGACTCCGCGCGTGCGTCCATCGCCGTGCCCCAGATGTCTTCGGTTCCCTTAGTGCTGCCGAGCGCGTCCGAGGCGATGCTTTCCGCCATCGACGTGTCGTCAGCGCCGTAGATATTCTGATTGCGCGCCATTGTCAGTGTCCGTAGACGCGAATGAAACCGGTCCAGCCGGGAGTGCCGTTGTTGGCGACTTCCGCGCCCGTGGTGGTCACGTACATCTGCAAGTTGCCATTGGCGGGGTTGATGCCAGCAAAGGCCGAACCTACACCATCGCCGTCAATGCTGTAGTAATCGGCTACCGGCGGAAGCCCTGTGCCCTGCCCGTCCGTCTCAAAAGCGTTGATGCCGAGCAATGCTGGCGTGATGGAATAGCCGCCAGTCGTGTAGTCGGCGGCTCCGGTGACGAGCTTAAAAACAAACTCGTCCATCTGTCCTTGGCCACGATAGACGGCAAGTCTTGTGACGGTCAGCGCCATTAGGTGCCACCATCCATGCTCTGGTCGGCAGCGCCGCCACCGCCCAAATCGGAGCCAGAGGATTTTTCGCCTTGGTCGCTCTTCCCGCCACCCTTAGTGCCCATGTTTCCCTCGCTTACCGCGCGCGGGTCGCGCTCGCCGTTAATGTCGAGCGTCGGGTCAGGGATGCCAAGAATGCGGCCAGAAATGGATTCGGCGGTGCCTACCGGGTCGCCACCGTAAATGTCAGGATTCAGCTTCATTTGAACTCCTTTTCGCGTTTTGCGATTTCGTACTTCACGAGATAGGCGATTGCTTTTTCGTGCCAATCGGGAATGGACTCCATGCGCTCTAGCGCGTGGTTGCACATCGCGCAAAGGAGGCCGCGATTCTTTCCAGTTTTGTGGTCGTGATCCACGGCGAGACGCTTCTTGGTGGGCGGAGCAGAGCAGATAGCACACACGCCACCTTGCGTATTGAGCATGGCATGATAAATTTCAGAATCTATGCCGTAGAGTTTTCTGAGTTCGTAGGTATGTCCGTGCTTAGCACGATTACGCCGATTCGTTTCGCGCGCACGCTCTGGATTACGCCGCGCCCACGCGATGGTTTTTGCGACTTTGCAAGTTTTGCAAGACGGAGCCAAGCCACAGGATTTTGAAGAATCCTTATGGAAAAACTCCGTCGTTGCAGGAACCTTGTTGCCGCATTGTGTGCAGGTTTTCATTGGGCGATTCTACTTCAATTAGTAACCCGTTGGAACAGAAAACCCAAATTCTCTGACATGAGCGTTGGGAACGTAAGTTCCCAAATTTCCGCGGAAAATTAGGTACGCCACAAACGCATCCGTGTACTGGCCTGCAGTCGAGGACGGCACCTGGCGGAGAATCGAACCGGTCCGGTCGTCAAAGCTTAGTTCCCGAGCCACGACTTTGAACAGCACGTCGCGGTCCGCACCGAAGATATGGTCTTTCGGGCAATCCGTGTCGATAATCCACGGGAAGCCTTCCCACTCGACAGCGGTGTAGCCCAGGTCGAGCTTCTTGTTGGCGTCGTTGAAGCGCTTGAGCGTCCAGCCCATATCCATGTAGGCGTGAAGCTGTGACGGATGGCTGATGAGTTCAAGTGATGGCGACACGCGGCCCTGTAGAATCTGGACCGTCGCCAAGAGGCGGCGCAGGTGGTCGCGGGCAAGCGCCGGAGACCCGGCAAGCGAAATGTACCCGGCGTTGTATTGCGGGTTCGTCGAGCGGTTGATGTTCTGGAACACCGGGGTAATCGTCCCGTTGTCCATGATGTACTTGAGGCCGGAAATGACGTTGTTGTAGGAATCGGAAGCCCCTACCGTGGCCGTGACCGTAACAATGTCTCCGTTCGCGGTCGTGAAAGCTACGTTCGTCGGGCCGATGACGAAGTTGGTCTGTGTGGCGTCTTCAATCGCGCCCGCCAGAGAAACAATGGTCCCTGTTCCGCGCACCGTGGCAGAGTTGCCGTTATGGATAGCCACGGTCATGCCTGGCCGCAGCCAGTGCGTGCCTTCGATAGACCCGGAAGCCACGAGCGTCGAGTTGACGGTGGTTGAGGTAAGCACCGCCGTGCCCAGCGTGGCAAGAGAACCGGTGCCGTCGAGGAAAGCGTAGATGTTCAGGTACTTGATGGCGTTGATGGTCGCCATCTTGATGTTGAACGCCAGCGCACGGGCATAAGTCACCGCATCGTTGCCAGCCGCATCGAGCGCCGCGCCGGTCAACTGCACCGCTTCAACAAAGGAGAAAAACGAAACCAGCGCCGACGCCAGACCTTCGGAACCTCCCGTTGGGAGAGTGCCGCCATCCGAGAACCAATCGAAGTTCGCGTTGGGGTTCAGGTGCGTCGGGATTTCCATGCCGCGATTCGAGATGGGGATGCCCTTGCCGTCGGCGTAACGGTTCCAGAGCACAGCGGCGGAGTTGAATTGCTTTGAAATGCGCGGGTTGAAGAAAATCTTCATCAGCGGGGCTGCCGCTGACAGGTTGAATACTGCTATATGGTTACCCTACTTGGCTAGCGCGCGTTTTGCAGGGCCTTGGCGAAGCCTTCCTCGGTAGCGTCCCAGCTTTCGCTGATGGCCGCAGGCACCTCGATATTCTGAGGGCCTCCAGGGAAGGTGTACGATGCGCCAGACTGCACGTTATCGCGCTGTCTCTTTTCCGCCTCGGCGGCGGATTTCTTGTCGGTTGCCCAATCTTCGATGACGCGCTTGAATACGGGGGCCACATCCACGAAATTACCGTTTGAGATGCGCTGGACTGCGGTCGGGTCGGCGGCAAGTTCGCTGTTGACCAAAGCCCGGATACCTTTTTCGTCCATCCTGGTCATGCCCAGCTTCTTGATGCCGTCCTGCCCAAAGAAATCATCCATGCGGGCCTTATAGCGCGCCTCGGTTGCGGCTAAGGCGCTGGCCTGCTGGCGTCTTTGTTCCTGCGTCTCGAATCCGGTAATCCGCTCGGTGAGCGAACGTACCTGCTGCATCAATTCGGAGTCTTGGGACTTTCCGTCTGCTTCTTTTCCCTTGCCTTTGTCCGCAAAGAGTTCGACATATTCCTCCGCAATCGCGTCACGAAGTTTGTTCGCGGCAGCGGGGTTGGACAAGGCAAGTTGTTTGGTGAACTGCTTCGGGTCGGTTTCAATCAAATTGCGAATCGACTGCAAGGCGTTGGGCGCTTCGAGCAGCGTGTTGATTTGCGATTTGTTGTAGCCGCTATTGAGAAGAATCCTTCCAATCTCAAGAGCATCCGCTTCCGCCGGGTCGGAGACCACGACAGGAGCGTCCTTGGCAGGTGCCGCTAGTTCCGGTGGCGCAGCAGACTCCACAGGATTCGGCGGTGCCGTTACATCTCTGAGCGTTGCTTCCTCGGACATGCAACCTCCATCAAAAGCATTCTATACCCGTTGTCAAGTTTTTCCTGTATTCCATTATGTCAACCGCTTGACGTGGTGCTGGTTCCCGGAACTTGGCTGGGGTTTATTGGGCTTCGCGGCCTGACCTTTTTCCGCTCTTTGCTGGCGCTTCACTGGATTCTTAGGAACCTGTCCGCCATGTTCCTGCTTTTTATCCGTTCCCGCCGGTTGCGTCGCTCCGCCCGCTTGTGGTTGTGCGCCGGGAGCGTCCGAACCGGCAGATTGAATCGCGGCCATCATCATCTGACTTTTCGCGGCGTTCATCATGTGCAACTGGGCGTGTTCCAGAACAAGCTGCATCAGTTGCGGGCTGTCGTCGGCCTCGTCTGAGTTCATCCACGTCCTGCAAACCTGAATATGCGCCATGTCGTTGTCACGGATAAGCACCGGCTGAATCTGGCCGGGCAAAGGAACATTGGGAGGAGGCTGTCCGGTTTTCTGGCTGACCATCTGGCCCATTTGCCGCATCATTAGCGCCTTCGCCCAGTCCTGTGGGTTCGATTGCGCGACGGACTGCTTCATCTGCTCGATTTCTTTCCATTGTTTCTTGGTGTCTTCGTAACTGGTGTCAAGCTCGGAATCGAGGTGCCACAGGTCTAGAGCCTTTCTCACCACGCGCGGGTCTTGTGGATTCAAAACACCCGCTGCTACAGCTTGCGAGAAGGATTCCTGCTCCGCTGGGTCGATAGGTAAAATACGTGTTTCAATGGTGAATTTGTCCATGTCGAGCGCCGCGCCGCGCAGTTTCTGGAACTCCCACCGGCCATTAATGCCGTTGACTGCTTTTACGCGCGGGTCGAGCCAGTTGGAAGCCACAATTTTGAGCGCCTGCATGGCCCACGTCTCATCCGCCACTTTCCAGAGCATCAGATTCGGGAGAAGGGCGTTGTCGCTCTTGGCGGCGGCAGACTCCTGTCCTCCAAAGGTATTGGTTCCTGTTTCGTGCTGGCCCATCGCGGCTGGACTGACCTGGGCGTGGAACTGCATGTCCTGAAGCTGCATGTTGCGCCAGTTTATTGACTCAGGAGAAAGCGGTTTTGAGTCGATTTCCGCGAAGGAATCCCGAATAGGCTTTCCACCGGATTTGCATTCGATGATGGTGGATGGGTCGTTGATGATGTCGTTTTTGTCGATGCGCTGGCTATCGATGACGAGAAGCGGTGCCGAGTTGTAACCCTGATTCCTTTGGAAAAGCCGGTCCACTTCGTCCAGTTTCAACTGCGGAGGAATCAGGTCGTCGTCGCCATCTCCCCATATTCTTCCGGGAACCTTGTTGAAAACGTATTGCGTCCAGTGGTCGTCAATCGCTTCATTCCTCGCTTCAAGCAAAACATCTCCGGTTTTCCCAATGTAAAGGCCATCGGGAAACCTTCTGAGCAGTTCCTTGTCGAAAAAGTAGATGCTGGGCCTCAGCCAAACTTCAATAAGTAGCGCTTTGGCAGCAGCCGTAGCTCGCTCATACCAAGCCGCATATTGGGCCGGGTCTCCCGGCAGGTCAGCCAGAGATTGAAGATAAATGAGTCCCAGGTCACCGCCCGTGGAGTAGGCTTCGCCTCCGCCTTCATCTCCGCGCGGCGCAAGCGCGATGTCGCGGTAAGCCGATTGCAGCGCGAGCCGGTCAACCACGCGGTTTCTGACCAGGAATGGCGCGTGGAAGAGGTCATAGGCGGAACTCCTCAGATAGATTTCGAGCGGGTTGACGACTTCGGTGACGATTTCTCCTTTAGGATAACGCACACTCCCTGCAACGAAAGGGAGCCGGGAGACGACTGGTGGGTTAGTTTTAGATATAGGGGCTTGACAGCCGGGACACTGGCTGAAATTTCCTTCCAGAGGTCCGCACTGGTCGCACATGCTTGAGCCGGGGGAGAGCAGAACGTCCGCATCCTGATACACAGGCGTTGTGACATAACCGTGCCTCGGGTCTTTCGAGAAGTAATTGAAGCGAAAAGAATTGCCAAACAGGCGAAGATTGAGCGCCTCTTCTACCCGGATTTGGTCGTACTTGACGACTTTTTTGATGATTTCGAGCGCGGTTCGCGCGGCCTTGGCTGCGGCTTGCGCTTCGGCATCGTCGTTCGACGGCACCGGCTCCATGAGCGGTTCATTCTGGACATAGGCACGGATTCCCTGCCGGATAAGCGAGCGGTAATAATTATTCGGGAAAGCATAATCCCCGGAGTCTTGCAGGATGATATCCCAAGCAACGTTGATTTCGCTCCATTCGAGTTCGTGATAGCCCTGATAAATCAAGGCGTTGCGCATCCACTTACGGGCAAATTGGATTTTCTCGAACGAGCCTTCGCGGTAGTAATAATCGGCCAGGCCCAGAAGCCTTTTGTCTATCTTTTCGTCAAACTTGTACTGCGGTTGGATGTCGCGGGGTTTCGGCTTTTCGGTATCCGAGTGGATGGGCTTGTCGCGGTTGCCGAACAAGTCCTTGATGTTTCCGCCGATGCCCGAGATAAGCGATTGTAGCGGGCCACCAGCCTTCTTTGTCGTGGCTCCGTTGCTGGGGACGCCGGTTCCGATGCTGTCCGAACCAGAACCCGCCGCCAGTCCACCACGAGGAACGTCTGCCAATTAAGAGCTTTTCTTCACAGCGCGATATACGTCTCGGGCGTAATCGGAAACCGGCAGAGGAAAGGAAAGCCGTTTGCGCGTATCGGGCTTTTTGACCTTCATTTCTACCGGTTCGGGATTAGCGTCCATACTTTGACTCGGAATCTCTAAGGACTTCACGCAGAAAATTCTCGTCCACTCCCTCTCCCTCTCCGCCTGCATTTTCAACTGGAGAGCGAGCAGTGCCGCGAGCGGCAGGCTTCCGGCCAGAAAGCATATCAGCGAACTCATCAACACCGTCGTCAAACTGACCATACTTGAACCTCGATTCAAAGGGCATATCAGCCACGGCAGCACCTCCCGGCCCAGCGCTCCGTCTTGTCCGGCCCGGCGACTTCGACTAATACTCGCTCGTGCTCTTTCACGATACTCCCGCAAAAGTGACACGTGGGAATCGAGGGGCCGTAGGCAATCGGTGGCGCATTCAGAATCTGCCGGTATTCCTCGGCCACCTGCTTCACTAGTTCAGGGCTTGGACTCACGGAAGCGCTCCTCAACCATCTGCCAGGTCAGCCAATCGTCGTCTTCCCATGCCGCGCAACAATCAAGATTCCCGGTCGTTTTCTGCATGACCCGGCAGAACCCGGATTTAGCGGCGCGCTTGTCGCCCTTTTCTCCTTCAATCATCCACAGGTCGCAATCGTCGCCGCCATTCGCTCCGCCGCAGCTTGTTCCCGACAGAGAAAGCCCCGGCTCGGGCGCGTTGACCCAGCCTAGTCCCGCTTCTTCCGGGTCGAGATTCGCGTAATGTTCTTCCGGGCCGTAGTTTGGCTGGCCGTGAATCCAGTAGCCGCAGACCGGCCAAAATTCAACCGGTTTCGCTCCGTCACGACGCTCTTTCGGCCAAGTGAACTTATGAATCTCCAAATCCTTGTCGAGAAGCTTGCAAGACTTCTCGTAATTGAAAAAGGGGCAGTTGTAACAGGACCTTGGCTCGTCATTCGCTGAGGCAGCAGAAGAAAATAGCACGGAGCCTTCATCGAGGATGGGTGTGCCGCACAAATCGGGACGGGACTGGCCGATGCGGATGGTGTTGATTTTCTCCACCAGCGTTGGCTTGGCGCGGTATTTGTAGAAGCCTTCAATCATGCCGCCACTTCTTTGATAATTCGTCCCTCTTCTTTCCAGATGGCGAGGTAATTAGCGGCATTGATTAGAATATCCGCGTTTTCCCCACAAAGGCCGATAATCAAATTGCACTTGGCGCAGAGCAGCCCTCTGGTTTCCTTGGTTTCATGGTCGTGGTCTATGCTTAATTTCTTAGTACGCCTGTTGGAGGTCCTGTTCTCACAGATGGCACATTCTTCGCCCTGCGCCTTTAGCAGTGAGGCGTATTCTTCCTTAGTCACGCCGTAGCGCAGATTTATTTGATAGGCGTGATTTTCCTCGTGGTCATAGCGAGACTTGGCGCGCTCCAACATTTCCGTGCGATTTTTCCGATAGTACGACTTGCCATATGCGAGCCGCTCGTCTCTCGTCACCGGCTATTTCTCCTTCATTTTTATCTTCAAAGAAATTTTCTTAATCTTCCCCGCAGTCGCGGCTTTCTTGGCCACGTCCGTAACGGGCTTCATCAGTTCGCCTGCACCCATGAGTTCTCCTAAGCTGCGAATGCCATGCCCGGCACGTAGTCGCCGCGATTCGCGTCCTGCGCGTAGACCTGTGTGAGCGTTGCTCCGGTCGAGCCGCCGTTGACGGTGGTATTGATGCTGGTCACGTTTGCGCTCGACATGACCACGCTGAAGCGCAAGTCGGCATAGGCGTTCACGCCGTCGAGCGAAGAGTAGAAATCGAAGCGCACGTTGCCATCCGCCAGCTTGGTGGTGGTTACCGCAACCGCTGGAATATTGACTGCCACTAGACACCTACGATGTTCGAGGATTCGGCTGCGGCACTGACCTGCTCAGATTTTGTTTTGAGCAGTTCGGCGACCGCATTGAGGAGTTCGTTGTCCGCGAGAATACCTTTTTTGGTCAGGAGCGTATCGAGCGCTTCGATGGCCGTGGCGGTTGAAAGAACATGCGTGCAGATGCGGTCTTCCATCATCTGCGCTTCATTGCGCGAGATGGGGCCTTGCATGACTTCTTTCCACTTCGCTTGGCCGGTCAGCATCAGGCGTCCAGTTGCGTTTTGAGAGAAGTAGCGACGGCGGTCTTTTGTGCGAGAAGCTCATCGGCCTTTTGCTTGTTTGCGGCGGCTTGCAGCTCGGCAGTTCTGGCATTTGCTGCGGCAAGCGCGGCGTCCGAAGCTTTCTTTGCGTGAGCAGCTCTTTCAGCGGCAGCAGCGGCTTCGGCCTGTGCGGCGACAGTCGCTTTTTGCGCGAGAGTGAGAGATGCGGCGGCAGCGTCAGAAGCGGCTTGGGCCGCCTCGGCAGCCAGTTCAGAAGCTGGTTTCGGGTCGGCGTAGAGCTTTTTGAGTTCGGCGAGCATGGACTGGATGTCGGCGGGTGTGGCTTGGCCACGGTCCACGCGGGAGCCGATTTCAGCTAAGTTGAGCATTTGCTTCTCCTAAATGGTCGGGGATTCCAATTACCGCAAAGCACTCGCCTACCGTTCTCCCGCCAGTTTTTACTTCCACGATTTCTCCAATGCCTTTAGGGAACTCAGAAACATCTATCCTTTGGGCGTCGACAAACCAGATAGGTAGACCGCTAACATTGATGCAGACCGGTTCTTGGCGCGGCGCAGAGAGAAGCTCATCACGCTCTCTCAGTGTTAGTCCAGATAGAAGCCAAAGAGCAACCCTGATTTTTAGGTCACGGAGCATTTTCTTCCCTCCTACTGCCGCGAACGTAACACAGCAGGCTTGATAAATCTAGTAAATCTTGAACGCTGGAAGTTGCGGATGACGGGTTGTTCGGCGTTTTCCACTTCATGCACGTTCGCCCACTCCTGCGCGGTCATGATTTTCTGGCCTTTGTCGGGATAGCGTGACTGCGCTTTCTTCGCCAGCTCGAACCAGTAGAGGCGACTCATTTCATTGAGCGCGGGGTTCTGCCAGGCTTTGGCGGGAGCAATCTTTTCTGGCTCCGGTCTAAAAGTATGTATCGCGTACCGGATGGCGGATGGGCAGTGGGAATTTTCATGGGCAGGCTCGAACTTCGGGTTGCCAGACCTATCTTTTGCCCATTTGTAAGCGGGTAGCTCACGGAGAGTGTGTCGGCACCGCGAAGAGATAAAGTATCGAGGGCTGCCATTAACCGTGGGATTAAATGGGTGGACAAGTCGAGGGTCAACGTGCATATATTGCTCGGTTTTGAAGAGGCCGGGAGTGACTTCCTTGAGTGCGGGCTGGCCGTAGATGCCGTGTTCTTCGAGTTCCATCGCGGCGGCTCTTTGCGCGTAGTCATAGGCTATTCCCTCGATAGGGTGACTTCCAATTTTAGCGTGCATTTCCTCGGAGATTGGTTTGATTCGGAGACCGGAACCGTAAACTTCGTCGTACTGATACAGGCGACCATCTGGCGCCACAGCGATGATTGGTATGGCCCAAGGGTCCCCTTCTTCACCACCTCCAATGTCCATCCCGACAATGACCGGCCAATCGTTAGGAGGGTTTTGCGTTCCTCCGAAGATGTCGTATTCCTTGGTTTCGTCCCAGACATGCGTCACCTCGCTAAATTCTTTGAAGATTAAGTCACTGAAATCTGCGAAAGAGCCATAAATAAACCGGTCCGCCCAGTCGGGAGGGTAGGTATTGAGCATGTTTTCGATGGTTTCCTCTGGCAAGAACACGTTGTCCATCGACGACATAGTGATTCCGAGGTTGTCCTGTAGCGCTTTTTTGCGGTTCGGGTCGAAAAAGTGCCTCCAGACCCAATCATGGCCTGCCGGATTCGACGCTAGCCTGATAATTCTTCTGGGAGCGGTCTTTCTGCGCACTCCGCCGAGGATGACGAAGTAGATTTCCTCCGAAATCTCGACCGCCTCATCAATAAAGGCTGCTGACAGATTCATGGACTTGATATGGCCCACCACTTTGGGGTCGGTGATGTCCAAATGCTTGAAAATCGTCTGGTGGCCGTTCTTCCACTGGAAAATCTTCTTGGAATCCTGCCAATCGCCCCAGCCTTCCTCTACCAGTTCCAGGAAAATCTGCATGGTGGAGGTTTCAAGCGCTGGCATGTTGAGACGGCCTATCAGGGACATGCCGTTTGGGTCGTTGGCGGCAAAGGTTTGGGCAGAGATGCAGAGAACGACGGACTTTCCAGAGCCACGGCCACCGACAATCGCGGCCATGCGGTTTTCAGCGGCGAGAAATTTATGCTGTTTGGGCGCGCGCGGCAGATTCTCGATGAAGGTTTTGAAGTCGAGTTCGCCCTTGCGTACGCCCATTAGCGCTTAGCATACCTCGGACGCGGAACAATCCACGACAGAAACGTAATGAACCGTGAATTGAAATCCACCGGCTGCACGTTCCAGGCAAAAGCCAAAAGAGCCGCTAGTATCCACGCCCCGCTCGCGCAAAGCAGAAAAATCAGGACGACCTGGCCCAAAAACCTCATGCGCACATCTCCCGCGTGACCTTCCCACCGCAAAGCGTGCACCGCCAGCCTACCTCATATCCATGCGGGCAGCTTATGCTCCCGCGTATCTTTTTCTGCTGATTATCCTTCTCACTACCCGCACTGCCTCCCTCAACGTCTCCGGCGAGAGCCTGTGCGTCGGATTGAGCAGTTGCGGCATCATCCACGGATCCGCTAGTGCCCCGTCGTGCCACACGTACCGCTTTAGCCCGCGGCAGGTCTTCACCTCGACTGATTTTGAGTTCACCACGCAGCGTCTCCCTCGCCCACTCCACTAACGTCAATCCCTCTTCGCGCGCCCGAGATGTCATCCGAATCACGTCTGCTTGCTCCAAGTACACCACAAGGCGTTGGCGCTCCGCAAATAGCTTTCTCATAGCACATATGTTCTACGCTATTGGGCACACGTGTGTCAAGTGATTTCGCAAAAGTTCTGGGGAAAACTCTAAATCTAAATCATGCCGGTGGGGGTTTTTGGCTGCTTGGATGCTGTGTCAGACTTGACGCGTGTCTTATATTATCTTATTATGTTAACTGAAATGTGTTGATGGCAAAGGACTTACTTTATCACTGCACAATACCGGGGCACAATGACCTTATTTGCCTGCTGGCGGGGCCGGCTCTGAGGCCTTTACTTCGATGACAGGCTGTTCCGGCAAGTCTTTTGCCTTGAACATGATGGACACAGCTTGTGTTAAATGAAGTGATTCTGGCGCGGCATTTCCTTTGCGGTCGCCTAAAACTCCAATGTCATTCAGGAACTTTAACCCTAACGCACCGTCGCCTCTATCTAGCGTCTTTTCAAGAGCTTGCACTGCTTTAGGAATCAGCGGCGCGCAAGAAAGTAAGCCCGCATTTAGAGCTTGTTCCACATTGCTGTCCTGAAGGACTTTTGTGACTGTATTTCTGCCGATCTTCAACTCGTTAGCGATACTACGCTTAGACTTGCCTGATAGTCTTTGCTGGATGATGCTGGTCTTGATACCAGGGGCATTGCGAATCTTGCGTGGCTTGACGGCTCGGTCTGGAGGGAAAGTGGGCTTGGAATCGGTCTGGAGGGTATCTGGAGAGGTGTCGCTCGGTCGTGAGAGCGCGTCCCACAGGCTCTTTGGAGCGTCATATGGAATGTTGCGAGACATCGCGCTTAATCATGCTCCTTTTGCTGCTGGGGCGTCAAGAGGCTTTTTTGCCTGGTTCATAGCTGCTCGCAAGTAAAAATAGGCAACTTTAGGCCATGCGCGGCTTGCATGTGATGAAAAAGCAGTCCGAATAGCACATCTGCCTCTTCCGGCATGATGCTTACAACCTCCCAGCCACACTCACACTTTGTCGTCAACACGCCTGCCACGCCTTGAGGGAAATACGGCTCGCTCCGTAGGCTTCTGGGTGTGCTGCTCATGCGGCCACTTTCTTGCGCGATGGATATAGCTTGTCTGCTTCTAAGTGTTTATAACATAACCTCTTAGACCTTGCGCTCAGCCTGCCGCCACACTTCACGCAGCGCCCTCGCTCTAGCTGCCTTCTCTGCCATTCCGCCTGCCTTGAGGCCATGGCACACCTATAGCATACGTAAAGTGTGAAATCAAGTGCAAAATAACACTTGACAAGCTTTCGGCCTTGTGGCAGGATTTCGATAGAGGGGAGCCGGGCAAACAAGAGGTGCTGAAAACATCATGGCTATCGCAAAACAAACACGCTGCGAAGGAATAACGGCGAGCGGCGAGCAATGCAAGTGCTACGCGGTCGAACGAGTGAATGGTGTTCCGTATTGTCGGCGACACGCAGACCGTGAACTTGCGTTAGCCATGCGGTCAGCACCAAAGAAGGTTTGATACCTAGAGGGGAGAAACGAACCATGAGCACCAAAGCTGAAGACAGGCTGTTATTGGCCCAATGCCAGATGGAGCGCGACCGCCTCCGCCAAGTGAATAAGCTGTTGCTCGACGCAGCCAAGGGCGCTGAACCTCACATGCGCGGTGCTGCGCAGCCAAGTTCGAGTTTAACTGAAGCGCGTACAGCCCGTGAGGCCCTGCGCGCGGCCATCGCCGCAGCGGAAAAGGAGAGCCAATGAACCACTTTCCAGAGAAGATTTACGATATGCGCGGCAATAACAACGGGCTGTATCGCGTCGCTGTGGTGCGCTGCAATGCCTGCGATAAAGAGTGGGGCGATGGCTCGTGGGTCACGGGCATGGAAGGCTACGAAAAAGCCCATGCCGAGCGCATCGAGCAGGCCCGCATTTTAGACTACGAGTTGCGTACAGGAGAGCGAGATGGACTCTAAGTTAGTAGAAAGACAGGCTTTGCTTGACGTGTGGCGCAAGGCTAAAGCCGCCCTTGAATACTCTTGGGACGACATCGATGATGATGCCAAAGCCACTATCGAGGAGTTGAGTAATTCCGTGGAGCGCGTCGAGCACGTGCGCGAATTGATTGCATTCGCCGAGCAAGAACTGGAGCCAAAGAAAGGTAAGCCATGAGCGACAAGAATATGGCAAAGCAAGTATATGTCATCGAATCAGAACTTTCAGAGTGGAATCCTTGCGACGTGCCCTTCCGCACGCTTGAAGGAGCTACGGACCGCATAGACCAATGGCGCGTGACAAATCCCAACCGTAAATATCGCATAGCTATTTATGAGCGCAAGGAGATCGCGCAATGAGCCGCGACTTGCAAGCAGAACTCGACCAAGCCATAGATGCCGGTGACAGCACCTTGGCGGACTTCCTGACAGAAATGCTGGAGCGCATCGACCGCGAACGAGCTAAAAGAGAATGCGAACGGGCCATGCTTGCGCTCGGCATTCTGCCCGAATCCCTCTTGACCAGAAGGAGACAGAATTATGGCCCTGCCTAAGCCCTCTGAAGTCGGAGAACAGATTGCCGATATTATCTCGCTGACGTTCAAGCGCATGTGGCGCGAAGAGCCAGCTACCACGGAAGAACTGGAATTGCTCAGGGAGCGTATCAGCGACCATCTTTGGAAATTAAGCCGAGAGGCCAAATGACCGTCAAGGTAGGACAAGTGTGGCGCGATTGCGATAAGCGCTACCAGCCAACTGGTAAATTAATGCCGCGCTTTATAAGAGTTGTACGTATCTCGCAGGCCGGGCTGTTTGCCTTTGTAAAGCGCTGTTCTGCTGATGGCCTGACTATTACCGACCGCGAGACGCGCATCAACATCTCTCGCATGAAGCCTGGAGCCACCGGATACGAACTCGTAAAGGAGCAAAGCCATGAGTGTCCCCCATTCGATTAAACCGGAGGCCAAATGACAGACCAGCCAGAAGTGAAATTGCGCGTGCGCCGCAGTGAAGATGTCAAAGAATTGCTCAAGGCCATGATTGCCGCCCGTAAAGAGTTTGGCGCGGTGATTAGGGCTGTCGAGAATCAGGCTTATAAACGCGGACAGGGCTACAGTAAATATGCCGACCTTGCCACCGTAATTGAGGCTACCGACGCGGCAATGCTCAAACACGGCCTGCTCCTCATGCAGCACCCGCAAGGAAACATAGAGAGCCACGAAACTATCATCACCACGACTGTATTCCACGAGTCCGGCCAGTTCGTTGAATCCGACCTGACTCTGCCGGGAATGGGGAATCAGGGGCGATTCGACCCTCAGACTATGGCTAGCGCCGTAACTTACGGTCGCAGAATCGCCTGGCAGGCTATCACCGGAACTGCCCCAGAGGATGACGACGGCAATGCTGCCAGCGGGGTAGGCAGTTCTGAGGCTGCAAAAGCCGTGGGTGAGGCCAAACTGGCCAAGATGAAAGAAAAGGCCGGGAAATCGCCTGCAAATGGGCAAGGAACGCAAGTTAATGCGCTGTTCTATCTGGACCCGCCTGCTCACAACGGCCATTTCTCGGAGTTCTTAAATATCCGCGAGTACCTCGGCCAGCACCAGGACATGGAAGACTCGCTCCGGCTCGTGTTCTCAGCCCACAAAGCCAAGAAGACCAAGGACGAGACAGCTTTGGTCCCATCAGGAGAAATGCAGGCGCTTCTTGAGAAGCTGGTGGGCGAGATGGGCCTGACCGTCAAGAAACTGGAAGCCAATGCCTAGTTTCGAGGAAGAGCTTGCGCGTATGCTGTGGCTCAAGAAAGAAGGCAAGGTCCGGCCCGACGAACGTTGCAAGCTGATCTTCCCGCGCATCGAGGCCAAAAAGAGAGTGAAGAACGTCGAAGGCAGGACCCGGCTAGTGGTGCAACTCGACACGCCTGCTACTTATTCCGAGTTCACGGCCCAATTCGCACGCTACAAAGAGCTTACAGGTAATCCGCAAATCGCCTATTCGCTTATGCTCAAGGTGCTGCAAGGTCTGTCCGACGACAGCATCCAGCGCCTCGCCAAGGAGGACTGATGGAGTCACAAAGCCAAGCCAATGCTCGTGAAGCCTTTCAGGTCATGTGCTGTGCCGTGCTCGCGGTCTGGATACTGATTAAGATTCTGGCGTATTGCGGGGTGCTCTAATGGCTGGCGCTTATACCTGTCAGTTTTGCGGCGGTGTATTCCCGGTGGATTTTATGCAACATTCATGCCCCGGTCCAATGCCAGCCAAGGCTAAGGCCCCTGAGCAGGAAATGCTCTCGTTGAAGCTCTTGCGCGAGAAGCTGGATACCGTGCTCGAATCTCAAGGGCGGCTGGCGGCGCGGCTGGACAGTTTAGCGGAAGTGGTAGTCAACATGAATGGCTTCTTGCATGGTTTGCAGATGCGGCTCGACGGAGGTTTTAAGGGCATAGCGGACGGGCTAGGCTTGGATTTGGCGGAGATTCGTGGTAAAGAGCAGGAACATTACGAAAACATCATGCGGCTGGTCGCAATCCTGTCTACTCTCAAGCCTACTCGCAAGGGAGGTCCTCAGCGCGCACCAAGGCGTTGTCAATCCAGAAATACACGTGTACCTGGCCGCAACAAACGACCAAAACAATCTTAGGCTGCATAGCGGGGCCAGTTTCACAGCCGGGCGAGCGAGATGTCAAGTCGGGGAGATGCTGTAGAATCTACTAAACGAATTATTCGCTTGACACGAAAACGTATTTATCGTAAGGTTTGCTCAGGAGGTTCCCTCACAATGAAGGAACAAGCAGTGCTCGTTACAACAGTTCATCGAGGCGTGTTCTTCGGCTACGCATCTGTAGGCGTAAAGGACAAGTCCATCACCATCAGCAATGCTCGCAATTGTGTGTATTGGTCTGCCGACGTGAAAGGCTTTCTTGGCCTTGCCGCGAACGGCCCATCCAGTTCATGCAAGATTGGCCCGAAGGTTCCAAAGCTCACCCTTACGGATGTAACTTCTGTTTCCGAAGTCACCGCAGAAGCTACTGAGAAGTGGGAGAAGTCCCCTTGGGCACTCTGACATACGGCGACGGCTCCGGCTCCGGCTACGGCTACGGCTACGGCTCCGGCTACGGCTACGGCTACGGCTCCGGCTCCGGCTACGGCTACGGCTACGGCTCCGGCTACGGCTCCGGCTCCGGCTACGGCTACGGCGACGGCTACGGCTACGGCGACGGCTACGGCTACGGCGACGGCTACGGCTCCGGCTCCGGCTACGGCTACGGCTCCGGCTACGGCTACGGCGACGGCGACGGCTTAAAGGAAGCTACTGTTTGTTTCCTAGCCATGCTGCCGAAAGAACGCAAAGCTAGAGCCAAAAAGCTGCTCCGCGAAGGCGCAAAGCTGGCCTACTGGAAATCCGACAAAGACGGGAAACCGGCGAATGGCGGAACTGGTACCGCTGCCCATGTTGGTCTTGTCCAGACCGTTCCCGGCCCATTGAATCTCTGTAGTGCCGGAACGTTACATGCCACTTACAGACTTGACAAGTGGAAAGGCGACCGCATTTGGCTAGTCGCCATGATTGGCAAGGTTGTCGAGCAAGAAGACAAAATGGGCGCGTTGCAACGCGAGTTTCTCGCTGAACTGACAGACGGAAAGCTGGTCTAATGGGCGCTCTCAAAAGTGAGAAGTGCTCCAGAGGCCATCGGCTGTCTGGCAAGAATCTCTACCTAAGAAAAAATGGGACGCGCGAGTGCCGCGCCTGCTCTCTGAAACGTTCAAAACTTTGGCTTGACAGGAAAAGAGATGCAGGATAAATTTTCCGCAGCGGGAACATGCTCTCCGGTGCGGTTCGAGGCGTACCTACCTTTGAACCGTAGCCCGTTTCGGGCCGCACCAGCTGTTTCCGTTAGAAGCGCTACGGTTCAAAATGCAATCCCATATCGTTTCCGGCGTCTACGGCCTTCACTCGTTGCGCAGTGCAATGAAGGGTGTAACACAAAAGCATGTCTGACACTCGCACACCACAAGAACGATGGCGTCAGGACAACGCAGAAGGTTACAACGCGGTTGCCCGGAAGTCTCGTTCAAACAGTGGGTACCACCTACGCAAATATCACCGTCGCAAGCAAAAAAATCCAGAGAAGATGGCCGCATGGAACAAATTCCATTGGGCACTTTATAGCGGGAAGTTGGTGCGTCCCTCGCACTGCGAAAGATGCGGTCGAGAATGTAAGCCACAGGGACATCACCCCGACTACTCAAAGCCCTTGGAAGTTCTCTGGCTCTGTAGGCCGTGCCATCTTGCCGAAGACGGTAGAATTGCTAGGGTGCGCCTCGCAGGTGACCCGGCATGACAGTTGCGGTCAATCGGTTTTCTGCTGCCTCACGGGTGCTCAACAAATTCTTTGCAAGGGATTTGGTCGTTCGTCTAGGCCGGATAGGACACCGACTCGCCGAGAGCTGCAGCCTCGGGTCATCGGAGACATTGGTTCGAATCCAGTGCGACAGAGCATCCTTGAAACAGCAGAAGACGCGATGTATTCCTCACTCCGCAGGAAGAAAAGCCACGGCCTACCCGGTGACACACGCCCACGACCGACGTGTGAGTGGACAACTCTGGCGCGCGGAGCCATTAGAAAACAGTTTGCTTGCCTGACTGGACTTAAAACCGTCGCTGCCGCTGGCCGACTCTGTAGTTTGCTTAGAACCTTAGAGGCAACAGCCACAGCAAAGTCAAAGTCCACACCAGGTGAGGGAAGTTGGTCGTGTGGCTAATTTGGCTGGCGGAAAGGAGTTCAAGCGATGCGGCGAGACGAGGTGGATAAATACCTGAAGGCTTCCTATCCAGGGAAGAAAGCAAAGCCGAAGTTCAAGACTGGCGACAAGGTGAAGTTTCGGCGAGTGGCCTTGCGCAACGGGGCTATAACGAGAGGCTCAGGCCTAGTCACATCGGCATTCCCGGCCTACGGCAACCTGCCGGTGCACTATTTCGTGGATACGTTCAAGCGTGGCGTCTTGTTTGAGGGCGAATTGAGGGCCAAGTGAAGCTAAGCGAGGCACAGTTGTTGCTTGTGGACCACATCCTGCCGGAACTGGGCGTCGAGGAGGAAATCCTGACCGAGTTTCAGTTCGCCGATGGCAGGCAGTGGCGCTTGGATGTGTACGTACCAGAACTAAGGCTGGCTATCGAAATAAGCGGTGGACAGTTCTCAGGTGGTCACAGGAGAGGCTACTGGAGCGCACAGGAAGCCCGCAGGCGCACGAAAGCAGGCAAGGTGGACTCTCCACAGGAAGACGAATACAACAAGCTGAATTGGGCTGTAATGGACGGCTACCGGGTCTTGCAGTTTACCAATGAGCAGGTCAAGGACGGGCGGGCAAAAGCCTTTCTTGCGGAGTTTATCGCATGAAGCGACGTAGGCCAATGTTTAAAGATGACGCTGCAACGCTGGCGGCTGGGTTTCTGGACAAGAACTCCTACAAGAAGCGCTCGAAGGACGGGGAGATACAGACGTTTCTCTTCGGCTTGGACATGGCGGCGCTGAGGCACGCGGTGTTCCTGCGCAGCAGGGGGTTCTGCGAGGCTCCGGTGCATGGCTTCAACGGGCATCGCTGCGGGCGGAACATCACGGAAGAAACCGGCGAGCTGCACCATTCGCCAACGCGGGCGCAAGGCGGGGATGACTCACCGGAATCGACGCTGTTCATCTGCCGCCGTTGCCACGTAGCGGCACATGGCAGGGTAACGCGCTGGACAAAGAAATAGGGCTTGACAACAATCTCCATTGATAGTAGAAAGTAGCCATGAAGAAACAATCAAAAGGAATACTTAGGCAGAACGACTTCAGGCAGATGTGCGTCCTTTGGCTGCGGCAGAACAGGCCGGATGTTGTGCAATCCTTTTACGCGGAGTTGGACAAAAAGTATCCGCTGCGCCGAGCACGCATCAAGCTGCCGGAAGGGACGCCGAAATGATTCACGCTGTAACGAACTGGCCGGGCGTTAGCTATAGGTCTTTGCATAGTTTTTAGCGAGGTGCCGGATGAGGGACGCGGTACTGAATCTCAGCGAAGCGATAGCCAACGAGCTGATGTCGCAGAACATGCTGGACGTGCCGGTATTTGCAGCCACGCCGGTTATCGCCATCGTGCTCCGTGAGGCCCATCTTCCGGAGTTGGTGGAAGCCGGGGATGCGATGAAGCGCGGCTATGGGCACAGCCATTGGGACCATACGATGTGCCATGGCGCTGGTTGCGAACTTTGCATTGAGCAGAGGAAATTATCGGCGGCCTGGAACGCCGCTAAGGCAGCATTCCTCAAAGGAGCGGAGAAGTGAACGAAAGTCGATGCGCGAATAAAAATTGCGGCCATCCGTTGCGGTACTGCGGTTGCGAAGGCGTATGGATTTCAAAGCTCAATGGCGGGCTGCACTGTAACGGAGTTTTGAAGCTGCGGCACAAACCTAAACGGAAAGCCACGAAGCGGCGCAAAGGAGCCGGGGCATGACGACGAGTGAGATGCGGGCGGCGCTGGAAGCACTAGCAGACAAGATAGGAGAGCGTTGCGGCGACCATTGCTGCAGCAATTGCCGAATGTGCGAGGCGCGCAACGATTTGCGGCTGATTCTTACGCGCTTCCGCGTGGCGCTCGCTACTCCGTCTGTCGCGTCGCCGCACGAGGGCCGGATGTGTCTAAACCTAGCTCGCTCATTAGAGAGGCTCCATTTTGCCATTAAATCCTTGGCGCGCACAAAAGATGGCAAAACATTATTTGAGCACAGCCCCAGCAAGGATGCCGAAGCATATTCTGCGTGGACGGACTTAGATGCGGCCCAGAAAGACGCCCAAGTTAAATTGAATGGGTACCGCCTTTATTGTCAGGCCACTACCCCTGTCGGGGAGCCGGGGCGCACGCCGGAAGTTGCACAACCAGTCGCATTCAGTCCTGACGGTAAGGTAGTAGCAATAATCTGGAAGGGTAAGGCATTCCACGATTGGGATTGGTATGGTGGACCACCGGCTGCCCCTCCCGCCCAAGGAGCGCCGGGGACGCGGGAGGCAGCGTTAGAAGGGCTGCTCGTACATCTCTGGATTCACGCTGACACGCTCCACAGTTATGAACAAATGACCACGGAGCAAAAGAAGGTATGGAGCGAAGTTATTTCACGGTCGGAGCAAATTAGCGAGCGGCTGGCTCAACCGGGAGCGCCAACGAAGGAGGGAGCGTGAAGCAGTACAAGGCTTACTTCGGGCGCAACAGCGGCAAGGTGACATGCATTAACGACGCTTTCGGCTCGTCCATCGCCGTGTTCAACGATTACTACCGGCCCGGCGATGTCGCCACGCGGAATGTGGAGCACTCGAAAGGGAAAATAGTCGTTGGGGGCATGGTCAAAGCAAAATTCAGAATCATAAGGGAAGTCTCCGAGCGGGAAGTCGAGTCACTGCTTGTTCTAGCGGAATGCACGCTGCCCGCACGCGATGGGTGGTGGTACGAAGTAATTGGCGATTGACCAAGGAGGGCACGAGCCGATGAGCGCAACGCTTGAAGCAGCTAAAGTGGCTATTAAAATCGCAAACTTGACTGGCTTTGCCGAGGCCAGAATCAAGACCTTGGAAGAAGAGCGAGAGTACCTGCGAACGCGCGTAGCTTTTCTGGAAGCGGAGTTGGCGAGGCTGACCAAGGTGGTGAGCCGATGAGCGACACATTCACGATCGACGGCGAAATTTATGGAGCGATCAACGTAGGCGGGCCGAACTGGATGGTGCATTGGTTCACCAAGAAGCAGCAGGACCCCTTGGAAGCGACAGTTGAGGCTACAACGGCAAAGGAAGCAGTCGAGAAAGCCATAGCACGAGGCAGTTGGGCCTGAGCGTCCGACCGAAGGAGCTGGGTGATGAGCGATAAGCAGAAAGAACGTGAAGATTGGGTAGGCTGCGGGTGCAGCGAGCGGCCTAGCGAGGCGCTCTCCCAACCCCTCGCTGCGCCCGACGTCAAGTTGCTCGGCAATGCATTGCGAGGCTTGCGGCGATGGGCAAATAGTGGCCGGGAATTCCAAATGGAAGAGAATCCTCTTGGAGAATTCGTCCTGTTAACTGATGTCAAGGCCGCAATAGCACCGTTAGCCGCCGCTGCGCCCGACATGAGCCGAGAGCCACAGACGTTTCTACCAGCCACGTCAGGATCAACGGCTACAAGCGGAGTATGGGGTCACGGAGGACGCCAGCCTATTTCACCAGATGATTGGCCGCCGAAAGCTGCGCCCGACGTGACGAAGCTGACGGAGGCCGTGAGCAGAATAGAAAAGTGGGGCACGGAGTTGCAGGACCCTAAGAATCCAAAGTGTGACCCTGTTTGCGGGCAGCACTTGTTGGCCTGTGCTGTGCTGGTGCGCGAGGCCCTTCAGAAGCTCCCAGGCACGGTGGAGGGGAAATGAGCGTTAAATTTATTGAAGCGGTCAGCCAGAAAGATAAGGCTTTACAGACGGCTATCCGAGGTTTTGCCATCATCCGTTTTGGCGGCAAGTTGGAGCCGAGCGAGGCTAAGTACTTCATCGACTTGTGCTCGCTGGCGCTACCCATGAAGTACCGATTACCGCGCGAGACGTGGGAGCAGATGGAAGCTGGCGTAAAGCTAGCACTGGCTGAGCGGCGCGGCACCTGAGCAAACCGAGAGTTGGCGGAGGAAGCATGGCTAGTGCGAGGAGGAACGATGAGCGACCAAGAGAGGATAGAACAGCTTGAGTGTCAGTTGGCTGGATGCATGACGGCTGCGACCGGATGGGCCAAGGACCCGCCAAAGAAGGGCGATTGGGGATGGAGTCCGGCCTTCCAAGATGTGCTGGAACTACGGGTGAGGTTTGAGACCCAGCGCAA
>Ga0307474_10000195_pt1 | contig 43831 bp, 34 predicted proteins | sample atmos_gasesECM1C_2_FD_203312 | JGI IMG/M metagenome (GOLD analysis project Ga0307474, IMG submission 203312) | Hardwood forest soil microbial communities from Morgan-Monroe State Forest, Indiana, United States - atmos_gasesECM1C_05 | ecosystem: Environmental > Terrestrial > Soil > Temperate... | reverse complement strand
GATTACGGTCGAAGCATCACGGAAAGGAAATCGTGATGCGAGAACGACACCAACGGCCCCGAGTACAGGACTGCGGGGCCAAATGGAGAATCTGTTATTGGGAATACGGTTCCGGTAAACGTGGCGGTCGCACCAAGAGCTGGGCGAAGAGCTTGGTTTCAAGCAAGACCGAAGCGCAGCGCTTAGCCGACCAGTTCATGGAGACTGCAAACGAACGGAACAATCAACCTCAACTCTTTCCCTTCGGGAAAGACTCACTCGCAGGTCTTGTGGCGGTTTGCCGAGAAAAGATGTGGCCATTGCTGAAAAACTCAACGACGATCAGCTACGACTTTCATCTGGACACGTACCTACTGCCACGGTGGGGTTCGATGCGAATCACAAAACTCAGAACCATCGAACTTCAGGATTTCTTCAACTCTTTTTCTCCTCGTCTGGCTCCCAAGACGATCCGCAACATGCACAGCTGTTTGCGAGCAGTTCTCAGTCAAGGCAAAGCTTGGGGCCTGGTTCGCATGAACCCTGCCCAAGGCGTCCGATTGCCTCACAAGAAAGCTCGGAAACCGCCGGTTGTGCTGATGCGGCAGGATATCCGCCGTGTCATAGAAGCCCTACCGGAACCGACAAGATCGATTGTCACGTTGATCGTCGTTGGTTCCTTGCGGATCGGAGAGGTTGCCGCGCTACGTTGGGAAAGAATTCACCCGGACCGCATCGATGTCGTCGAGCGATTCTATGAAGGCGAGTTTGACGACACCAAAACCGACGCTGGACGCCGGAGCATTCCGCTCGATTCCTTCGGAATTCTGCGGAGTGTTCTGGAATCAGCTTGGCAGCGATCGAGGCTTCGAAATCCAGGTGATTTGGTATTCACCAACGCACGAGGAGGACCGATCAACCGACGGAATCTACTGCGGAGGCAACTCAAGCCGACGATAAGAAAGCTTGGTCTGCCTCCCACCGTGGACTTTCGGAGCTTCCGCACCATGCACTCAAGCTTGATGAGCAGTATTGGCGTTCGGCCTGAGGTAACGCGAGACAACATGGGGCATGCCACAATCGACGTGACCCAGAATGTCTACAACAAGACGTGGTGGGAAGAGCGAGTTGAGGCCGTGAGTATGGCTGCCGCTACGGTATGGCGGGAGTTCATGCCCACACCGAAAGCGCTTGCGCCAATGTAAGTCCTTTTGTGGAAGTCCTTGCTTCTCGCCCACTCTTCGAGTATCTGCAAGTGCTTGATTAGAATTGGTCGGGGAGAGAGGATTTGAACCTCCGACCCCCTGGTCCCGAACCAGGTGCTCTACCAGGCTGAGCCACTCCCCGACGACGCAAGGTAATTCTGAAGAACTCCAGTTTACGCTGCTGACACGCGTTACCGCAACCGCTGCAGGCTTTCAGGTAGTAGTGGGCAGATCTAAATTTCAAAGCTGCCCACTGCCGGGTTTCTATGGCTGCCCCCTATTCCCTTCGCCTGCGACCGCAAAGAGCAATAACAATAGTAGTAATAATAATAAGGAGCGCTTAGTCTGCAAGGCTCAGATCGATCCAACGAAAAAGGCTTCAACGGAACTGCTCCGACTCACGCGGCAACCAACCGATGCCGGGCATGGCACATCCAAGATCCGTGCCGCAATCGTTCCAACGCGACGAACCGGAGTTGCCTATCACCTCGTCGATGCCTAACGACATTCCAGAGGAACAAGGTGCGTTGTTTCGCGAAGTGCTTCTCTTGCTGGAGAAAAGGGGCTTTCCGTACGCTGTATCGGGAGCCTTTGCTCTCCGTCGGCACACCGGAATTTGCCGCTTCACCAAAGATCTCGATCTATTCATGACCGCCCGCACCAGCCGAAAGGTGCTGCCTTATCTCCGCAAACATGGATTCGAATGCGAATTGACGGATCCGGTGTGGCTGGCAAAGGTACATAAAGGCGATTTTTTTGTCGACTTGATCACCGGCATGAGCAATGCCGTCATCGTGGTCGAAGACTCGTGGATTGAGCACGCCAGACCAGCTGTGGTGCATGGTGTAAAAACGCGCGTTCTGGCTCCTGAAGAACTGGTGGCATCGAAGATTTTCGTGGCGAAGCGGGAGCGTTTCGACGGCGCCGACATTGCTCACGTTATTTACGGGACGCGCGGGACCTTCGACTGGGACCGAGAGCTGAAGCTAGTGGGCGAGCATTGGGAAATGCTTCTATGGTCGCTGTTGCTGTTTCGCTATGTTTATCCGGCCCAGACTCACTATGTTCCGGCCATGGTGTGGGGTGAATTGTTGCAGCGCCTGCAGCATCAGATTGCCAGCCCTGACTCGAAGGCGAAATTCCGCGGCAGTCTGGTGGACGAGAAAATGTTCGCGATTGATGTGAATGAGTGGGCCCTGGAGAATCTTCTGGAAGAAACCCGGCGGCGCCGACTGAGAGAGCTGAAGCGTTCCGCGAATGCCCGGGCAACCCCCGCGCCAACGCCACAGGAAGCGAACCGGCGATCCGCATGAGAATCGCTGCCACCGCCGATTTGCACTTCAATCCGCAGAGCTATGCCAAGCTGAAAGATCAGTTTGAACGAGTGCGCGGTGATGCGGACGTTCTCTTGCTCGCGGGCGACCTCACGAATTATGGTCAACCGAACGAGATGGAGCCGCTGCTCAACGTTCTCGTGCGCCTGAGAGTTCCAACGATTGTTGTGCTGGGCAATCATGACTATGAAAGCGGAAAGGAAGAAGAACTCTGCAAGATGATCGTTGCCGCCGGAATCAAGCTATTGGACGGCACGGCGTACGAGCGGGACGGCATTGGCTTCGCTGGGACCAAAGGTTTTGTGGGCGGATTTGGCCGCGCGATGCTGACTGCCTTCGGCGAGCGCGAAATCAAGACTTTTGTGCAGGCCTCCATTGACGAGGCACTGAAGCTTGAGCGCGCCATGTCACAACTGCGCACGCAGAAGCGCGTCGTAGTGCTGCACTATGCACCCATCGCAGAAACGGTGGACGGGGAATCGAAAGAAATTCTTCCCTTCATGGGCACATCGCGTCTGGCGGAAGTTGTGGATCGCCATGGCGCCGACCTGGTCGTACATGGTCATGCGCATCACGGCAAGCTTGTCGGGCGAACCCCGGGGGGAGTTGCCGTGCACAACGTCGCCATCTCACTCTTGCAGGCGCAAGAACCGGCGTCAGTCTACCGGATCTTCGAACTCTAAGCTGGAACTCTAACTTGAATGACCGGGACGTTATTGATTCACTCGCAAAAGCATGAGCGTTCCGCCGTCCAGCTTGACGTTGTTTTTCTCCGAGCTTACGACGGAGCCCTGTTTGGAATCCGCCGCGGCCGACAGTTTGAGATTAGAAAAGCCCACCACGCCCTGCGTTTCTCCGGTGATTTCACGTCCCTTGGCCGGCGAACCCTTTGGGCCCTCATCGGAGGCTGCGGAGGGGGTCGAAGTTGGCGGCGACCCGGCGCGGCCAGACGTATTTCCAGCGGACATTCCACCGCGAGGAGCGGGCGGCCCACTGGGCTCATCCGAATCTCGATCACTAGCTCCACTGTTCGTGCCCGGGGGAGCAATGATCGCCTGGATTGCCATCGGAAGCGGAACGTCGTCTCCATTCTTCATGACGGCGTGATCGAAGGCGATGACCAGTTGCGATTCCTTCTGCTCCTTGCTGCGTGCCTGGGCCGCGGTGACATGACCGACCATCTTGGTATCTTTGGCGACTATGATCTCGCCGCTCCCAGCCTTAAGATCTTGAGTGACTTTCGCGTCGACTTCGTCGCCCGCTTTCACCTTCTTCGCGTCTACACTTTTCACCAACTGCACTGGGATAACGCTGCCGGGAGCAATCCGCCATTGAGCGTTTGGCTGCGTGGAATTTGCGGGCGCGGTTTGCGTCGCGCCCGGCTGGGACTGCGGAGCGGGACTCGTTGTCATGGGCGGCGTGGAGTCTTGAGCGAAGGACAAACCACATAAGATGCTTGCGGGGACTACGAATCGAACGATCACTGATTTCATCCAATGCCTCCTCAATGTTGCTATGAGTGCAAAACTCTGCGAACCAAAGCTACTGATCCTCTTCAGTTAGATGAAATTTGGGGTTGAAGGGTAAACCGAAAAAGGCGAAACCAAGTTTATCCTGTGCTCCATTGAAATGGACGACATGAAACGAAGTCTGGTCTAGGTACGCACCAGAAGTCCGACGGGAAAATGCGCCAGGGCATCTCCGATCTCCAGCTTCGCTTCGTGGCCGGCCGTAACCAATTCAAGAACGTCCCCACTGAATTCGCTCCGATACCTCTCTGAATTTTCGTTGGATGGGAAAACGATGTGTGTATCTTTCCATATCTCGGGCCCGATTGGGGGATGATCGCTGTCGCCAAGCAAGCCAGCCACAAGACGGGGCGCAACTACGACTAAGCTGCTGCTTTCAAATTTGCGCAGGAACGCTACAACGTGCTCAGCTTTCTCTCCATGAACAACTAAGGGAAGATACTCACCCTGTCGAAATAGCGCCGGCATCTGTTTCCGCAAACACAACGTTTTCCAGATCAAATACAACTTGAGCCTCCCGTCTTCTGGAGTTCGCAGCAGGTGATCGATAAAAGCCGGGTCAGGCGTGCCTCGACGCCGGAGGCTCTCGAAGGCCTCGGCACGGCGGTTGTAGTCAACAGGTCTCCTATTATCGGGATCGACCAGACTCAAATCCCACACTTCATTTCCCTGATAGATGTCCGGAACGCCAGGGCTCGTCAGCTTGAGAAGAGTTTGGGACAAACCGTTCCACAAGCCCATGCGAGCGATTCGCCTTTGAAAGGGCAAGAAGTCATCGAGGAAACGATTCTTGGCCCCGGGAGTGAGCAAGGCATTCACAAACGACGAAACCGCATTTTCGTAACCTTCATTTCGGTTGATCCAGCTTGTGTTCTCTTTGGCTTCACGGATCGCCTTCAGCATGTAGCTTCCGATTCTCTCCGCAAATCGTTCCCAGTCTTTCTCATCTGCCAACAGCTCCGATGGCCATGTGCCCACTAAAGTCTGGTAGAGCATGTACTCGTCGTTCGCCGATGGCGCAGGGCTCCCCTCGACCGAACGTTTGTGGTAGCGATTGACGCGCTTCCACCCCCGCACTCGAAGCCGCCACTGTGCCGGCATCTCAGACAACAAGTTGATACGGGCTCGCACATCTTCGGACCGCTTCGAGTCATGCGTGCTCGTGGCGAGCATCGTATGCGGCCAACTGCCCAATCGTTCCAGGTTGGCTTTATGAAATTCAGCTGCCGTGATTCCGAAGCGGTGAAGATCGCTGCCTACCTCGTTCAGCGAAACCAGGCGGTTGTACCGATAAAAGGCAGTGTCCTCCAGGCCCTTTGCCATCACAGGACCGGTGAACTGTTGAAATTTCATGGCAAACGCTGTCACTGCATTTCTGTAGCGAACATCCTGTCCGTCTGCGATCCGGGTGAGAAGCACCTGGCTGATGAAATCGAAGACGCTGATGTCGGCCGCTGGACTTCTCCATTTCGCTGCCGCGATGGCGACGCGAATATACCGCTCATCGCTCTCCGAGCTGCCGGAAGAGCTGACATATGTGCGGTACACCGGAAAGCTGGCAACCACTTCCGTGAGTGCATCGGTCAGGCTATTGAGAGTGAAATCGCAAGTGCTCCGTTTCGATAGCGCTATCCGCATGAGCTGGTTGGCCAACACGTTCAGTTCGCTGGCAAGCGCGACCCGTACGATGAGCGTGCGACAACGGTAGGCAAGATCGTTGTAATCGATCTCATCTCCGATATAGTTGCGGTAAATACGCTCGAACTTCTTTTCCGCGGACGCATCGACAAATAGTCCGTTCACCAGATTGGCGAAGTCGTAGCCGGTCGTGCCGGAAACCGGCCAGCGGCGCGGCAACCGCTCCGTCCCCGTCAGGATTTTCTCGATCACGATATACCTGGAATTGTCTTCCGGTTCCTTCGCCGCGATGGCCAGATTCCGATGCAGGCGCTCGAAATATTGAAGGGGATCGTACAACCCGTCTGGATGGTCGACTCGCATGCCGTCCACCTTTCCCTCGGCGACCATATTTAGTACAAACCGGTGAGTTGCTTCGAAGACAGCTTCTTTTTCCGTGCAGAGCGCGGCCAGATCGTTCGTATCAAAAAAACGCCGGTAATTGATATCATCCGAGGCGACTCTCCAGTTGGCCAGCCGGAAAGCCTGAACTTTGATCAGTTCGTGGAGCTCGTCAAAGCTCGCGGGGTCAGCGGGACTTCCGTTGATCTCTTTAACCGCCTCGGCAATTGCAGCGGATATCTCCGGCGAGCGCACACACAATTCCGCCAGCCTGCGCTTGTGAATCTCCTTATCGCGATTGCGCTCCACGATGAGATCAGTGCTGACTTCCTGTCTGCGCGGCAAGTGGCTAAAAGCCGTGATCAGACTTTGAAACTCCAGCAAGTTCGAGTTCTGCTCTCCCAGTTTCGCCGCAAGGTTCTTTGCGGCGATTTGCAGAATGCGGGGGTATTCGCGCGGATTGATGGGAAAGGTGTGACCACGATAGACCAGGTCGAACGCACCCCGTTCCGGTTGAAAGACAAGTTGCAGCTCCCCGCTTTCCAGCACGGCTCCGTAATGATCGTGCAACACGGGAACGAGCACCTTTCCGCGCAGCTCGTCTTTCAGTGGCTGCCAGTCGATATCGAAGTAGCAAGCGTAGGGTGACGCTTCGCCGTTCTCCAGCACATCCAACCACCACGCGTTATCGCTGCCCATCACGCCCATGTGATTGGGAACAATGTCCACGATCAATCCCATGCCATGCTCATGAAGTGCATTGACAAACGCCTCGAATTCGGCGGAGCTGCCAATCTCGGGGTTCAATTGACTGTGATCCACGATGTCGTAGCCGTGCATGCTGCCGGGACGAGCTTTCAGCAATGGCGAAACATAGCAATGACTTATGCCCAGCGCAGAAAGATAGGGCACAATTGCCCTTGCCTGCGCGAATGTGAAATCGCGATTCAGTTGCAGGCGATAGGTCGCGCGCGGGATTTGAGATTCTGCTTTCATGATTGCGAAAACCATACGACGGACCACGCAGGTAGCGTTCCCCGCATCACGTCATCTTCTTCGAGGCTCTCACTCTTGTAGATGATCTGAGACGACGGGCTACTGAATCCTGAAAGCTGAGCTGCTCCAAGGTTCGCCATGAGAGCCAGGATCGAGTGATCCGGGAACTCCCACTGCACGACAAGACCACTGCCATCAAGCACTTCGTGCTTTGCCTTGATGGCACATCCTCTCGAAAGATGGGGTACGATGTGTTGCCGCCGGCATTGCAGCAACTCTCGATACAAGCCGAGCCAGTTTTGATGGGGCAGTTGGAAAAGCTCGTTCCAATCCAATCGTGACGCTTCGAAGGTTTGAGCTACATTTGGATCAGGAATTCCTGCGCGGATGGCGGGGTCGCTGAACCGGGCAAAACGAGCGAACTCGTTTCGCCGCCCTGCTGCAACGGTAGGAGCGAGGCCTTTCTCAAAATCGCAGAAAAACAGAAACGGCGTCTGCGAGCCGAATTCTTCTCCCATGAATAACAGCGGTGGTGAGGGCGCAAGCAGGAGAATCTCCGCGGCCGCTTGCGCGGCGCGCGGCTCCGCAATGGTAGCGATGCGCTCCCCGAAAGCGCGATTTCCCACTTGATCGTGGTTCTGAAGGAACGAAACGAAAGCGCTAGGCGGAAGTCCCGCAGATCGTTCACCCCGTAGCTCGCCATTTCGAAAGGGCGACGCTTCACCCTGGTAGGCAAAGCCTTCTGTCAGGCAACGGCCGAGCTGCTCGGCTGGTCGCGAAGAATAATCAGCATAGTATCCGTCATTCTCTCCGGTAATCAGCACGTGCAAGGCGTGATGGATGTCATCATTCCACTGGGCGGTGTAAGTCTGCGGTCGGCAACGCTCGGTACGCTCAAGATATCGGGCCTGATTGAAATCATTTTCGAGAATCAGGTGGACATGGCGCTCCGCTTCGACAGATCTCCGTACGACATCCGCCAGTTCCGTCAGGATATTTGGAATTGAGTTGTCGATGATGGCATTCACCGCATCCAGTCGCAGGCCGTCAAAGTGATATTCGTTCAGCCAATACAGAGCATTGTGGATGAAGAAGTCGCGCACAGTGCGGCTTTCAGGTCCATCGAAGTTGATCGCATTACCCCAGGGAGTCCGGTGGCGGTCGGTAAAGAATTGCGGCGCGTAGGCTCCGAGATAATTTCCTTCAGGGCCGAAGTGGTTGTAGACGACGTCGAGCAGCACCATCAATCCGCGCTGGTGGGCCGATTGAATCAGCTCCTTGAGATCATTCGGACCACCGTACGTACTATCGGGGGCAAAGGTAAAGACACCGTCATAGCCCCAGTTCCGCTTTCCCGGAAAGTCGGCGACCGGCATCAATTCGAGCGCTGACACGCCCAGATCCACCAGATAGTCCAGGCGCTCACACGCGGAAGAAAATGTTCCTGCCGGTGTGAATGTACCGACATGCAATTCGTAGATAACGGCTTCTTCCCAACCGCGGCCGCGCCAACCAGCGTCGCGCCATTCAAGAGCGCAGGGGTCGACCACTTCGCTCACACCGTGTACATCGTGTGGTTGAAAGCGCGAGGCGGGATCGGGAACCTCCAGCGCACCGTCGATCCGAAAACGATACTGCGTCCCAGGACCGGCCGCATCGCTGATCAGTTCAAACCAGCCCTGCTCGCGCCGGCGCATCGAAAAAAACGTGGAAGAATTTTTCCCCGTGAGAGAGAGGTCGACCCTCTGTGCGGCCGGAGCCCACAAGCGAAAGCGGACGCTTGCGTCGTCGCGACATTCGGCCCCGAAAGGCATGTCATGACGACGCTTCATTCGGCTCGTCCTTCTTGCCGTTTCGCCGCTCCATGAGAACCACCAGGGAGCGTGCTTGCAAGGGATAGTTTGTACCGGAATCATGCGTGTCGGCCCCGCGCAAACTATCGTAGCGGGAGGTGTCCATCCATGCGACCCAGCGGCAACCGGGATGAAATGTTGGCAGCGTGAATGTCACGTCTTCATGATGACCGTTCAGGAGCAAGAGAAAGTTTTCGTCGCCAAGCTTTCGACCGCGCTCGTCAGTCTCATCCAGTCCAAGTCCGGCAAGAAACATCCCGAGGCAGCGAGTGGACGGATTCCGCCATTCCTCCTCGCTCATCTCGCTGCCAGCTGGATTGAGCCACAAAACATCTTTTACGTTCGCTCCCTTGATCGGGCGTCCTTGAAAAAAACGGCGGCGGCGAAACACGGGGTGCCGCTTACGCAAATGGATCATGCGCTGAACGAACGCGATAAAGTCCCGATCCTGCGGCTTCAAATCCCAGTTGATCCAACTGATTTCATTGTCCTGGCAATATGCATTGTTGTTGCCCTTCTGCGTGTGCCCAATAGAATCACCCGCATACAGCATGGGAACGCCCTGCGACAGGAGAAGTGTTGCGAGGAGGTTTCTCTTCTGCTTGGCGCGCAGAGCGAGAATGTTCGCGTCGTCGGTGGGACCTTCCACGCCGCAGTTCCAGCTTCGATTATCGTTGTTCCCGTCGCGATTCTCTTCGCCGTTCGCTTCGTTGTGTTTTTCGTTGTAGCTGACCAGATCCTGCAAGGTGAAGCCGTCATGCGCGGTAACGAAATTTATGCTGGCATAAGGCCGGCGTCCGCTGTGCGCATATAAATCGCTGGAACCAGTGAGGCGATAGGCCAAGTCTCCCACAACACCGCCGTCGCCCTTCCAATAAGAACGAACTGTATCGCGGTAGCGATCGTTCCACTCCGCCCATCCCACCGGAAAATTTCCCACCTGATATCCGCCTTCACCCAGGTCCCACGGCTCCGCGATGAGTTTCACCTGCGAAAGCACCGGGTCTTGATGGATGATGTCGAGAAACGCTCCCAGGCGGTCGACTTCATGAAGTTCCCGGGCCAGAGTGGCCGCCAGGTCGAAGCGAAAACCGTCGACGTGCATCTCCAGAACCCAATAGCGAAGGCTATCCATAATGAGTTGCAGAACTCGCGGATGCCGCATGTTCAGCGTATTTCCCGTGCCCGTGTAATCCGTGTAGTAGCGCGGGTTGTCGGGAACGAGCCGATAGTATGCGCTGTTGTCGATTCCTCTCAGCGACAACGTCGGACCCAACTGATTCCCTTCCGCCGTATGGTTGTAAACCACGTCGAGAATCACTTCGAGACCAGCCGAATGAAAGGTTTTCACCATTGTCTTGAACTCGCGGATGGAGTGGGTGGCGAGGTAGCGCGGCTCCAACGCTAGAAAACCGACGGAGTTGTATCCCCAATAATTTCGCAAGCCCCTCTCAACCAGCCGCCGGTCGTCCGCAAAACTATGCACGGGCATGAGTTCGACCGAGGTCACCCCCAGCCGTGTCAGGTACTCAATCACGGGTGCGCTTGCCAAGCCTGCATAGGTGCCCCGCAGGTGTTGCGGAACCTCGGGGTGGCACATGGTGAAGCCCTTTACGTGGAGTTCATAAATCACCGTCTCGTGCCAGGGAATACGGGGCGGCGCATCCGATCCCCACGTAAATGCGGCATCAATCACGCGATTCTTGGGCATACCGGCGGCGTTGTCGCGCCGGTCAAAGCTCAAATCTTCTTGCTTGCTACCAACGCGATATCCAAAATGTGAGTCGGCCCAGCGAATGGAACCATGAATCTGTTTCCCGTAGGGATCGAGCAACAGCTTGTGCGGATTGAAACGATGGCCCTGGGCCGGCGCATAAGGACCGTACACGCGGTATCCGTAGAGCTGCCCGGGGCGCGCTTCCGGCAGGTACCCGTGCCAGACCATGTCTGTCTGTTCGGGAAGATGTACGCGAAGCGTCTCCCGCTTTCCGGAAACATCGAACAAACATAGTTCCACCTTTTCGGCGTGCTCCGAGTAAAGCGCGAAATTGACTCCTTCGCCGTCCCAGGTAGAACCCAGCGGATAAGGCTTTCCGGGCCAGACGATTGAGTGAACTGGGTTGGGCATTAGATTCCGCCGCTCAACGTACAAGTCCCGAGCGGTGTGGCCGCCGGCCTGATGCCAGAACTATCAGCCATGTGTAAGCCGCTTTCGACATGGGCAATTGCAGGATATTCACTTTCTTCGGAATTGACCCATACTACGACAGTACATTCTTTTGATCGGCGATTTTGATGCCAATACCAGGGTAGAGTTTGCCACCGGGATTTTCGAGTTACACTTAAAGCGAACCCTAATCTTACCGGAAACATTCCACAATCATGATCGTCCTCTGCGCTGAACGTCTGTACACTCCGCAGGAAGAGATTTGGAAACCACTTCTTTTTATTGAGGACGGATTCATCTCCGCGGTGTCGTCGCGTGCTCAAGCGGAAATTCCAACCCATGCGACGGTTTTCGATCTTGGCGACGCTATCCTGACCCCAGGTTTCGTCGACGTACACATGCACGGTGGAGCGGGCGTCGACGTCATGCGAGCAGTTGCCGGCGAATTGCGTCATCTCAACAAGTTTCTAACCACGCATGGAGTCACCGGCTACTTCCCTACCACCGTGGCCGCACCGCTCGATCAGACCTGCCAAGCGCTGGAACGTTTGGCCGATGCCATCGAGGCTGGGTGTGCTGGCACAAAGACCGGCGACGACGTTCAGGCGCTCCCGCTCGGCATCCATCTTGAGGGCCCGTTTCTCAGCCACAAACGGCGTGGCGTCCATCCTCCGGAATACCTGGTCGAGCCTACGCTAGAGATTTTTTCACAGCTATGGCAGGCCGCACGCGGCCATGTGCGCATGATGACGATCGCGCCGGAACTTCCCGGAGCGCTCGACGTGATACCTGAGGCAGCGCGCCGCGGAGTTTGCGTCAGCATTGGCCATTCGGACGCGACAACGGATGCTGCAGCAGCGGGCGTGCGAGCCGGTGCCAGGCATGCAACGCACGTATTTAACGCCATGAGGCCGCTCGATCATCGCGATCCCGGCATACTTGGTGAAGTGCTCACAAACGGCGATATCACGGCCGACATCATCGCGGACGGCATTCACCTCGCGCCTGAAATTGTGAAATTGTTTCTCTTGGCGAAGGGCATCGAGCACTCGGTACTGATTACCGACGCCATCGCAGCGACGGGCATGCCGGACGGCACCTATCAACTCGGTCCGATCGAGGTCGAAGTGAAGGACGGCAAGTGCACGAAGGACGGCAAACTTGCCGGCAGCGTTCTGACAATGGACCGTGCCATTCGCAATGCGACCAAATTTTCCGACTGGAGCCTGCGCGAAGCGGTGCGCGCGGCAACTTTCAATCCCGCCCAGGCGGCAGGTCTTCGGTCACAGGGGAAGTTGGCTGTCGGCGCCGAAGCGAACGTAGTCGCGCTCGATTCAAACGGAGAGGTAAGAAAAACGATGGTCCGTGGCCGCGGTTTTTAGTTGGAATGCGATGTTTTGAGGTCGCTAATTGGGTTTGCGCTCTTTCGCTTCGACCAAGTAGCGCAACAGCAAGGCTTCATCGGATCGCGTTAGCTGATCTAAGAAAGAAGTGTCCACCTTCGTACCGCCAATTGTCTGGGCCCCACTGGACTGTCGAAGCTTGTCGCCTAGTTCGGGATCGTTGCTCATTACCTGTGTGTAGAACCACAAGAAGTGGCGCATCTGGTCGAGCGATTTGCACAGAGTTTGAATGGCTTCCGTCTCGGGCATTGCGCTCATGGCTTCCATCAATTCGGGATCGCTGGGCGCTTGCATGGCGGTACAGTTGAGCTCCCGCTGAATCACGCGGAGATCCTCCGTAACTCGCACCATCCGTGTGTGAAGGTCGTCCATCTGAGTGTTGTTCGCCATGGATGAATCTAACGAACCCGCCTGTTGAACATCTCATCGGCAGTGAGGAGCGGATAGATGTCCCACGATCATGCGCTTTGGTAATTCACGCGATTACCTTGGTCTGCAAAGTAACCTCTGGGGACGCACATGGCGACAAGCCGCTACCAGCAAGGCTTTTGACGCTACCGGTGACAGACGCAACCGTCACCGCCTTCGCAGGATTGCTAAATGTTGTCCACGAAATCATGAGTGCAATTGCGATCTGTTCCATAGTCACCAGGCAGCCTGCCTGCCAGTCGCAGTTGCGGTTGTGATACAAACTCGCATGATGCAAGCGCATGCAGGGAGCCCGCCTCGCCAGGAACTCGTCCGCGCAATCGGCCGTTGGAGCCTGGTTGCGCTGGTAGTGAACCTGATCATCGGCAGCGGCGTGTTCGGATTACCCTCGGTGGTCGCGGGGCTGCTCGGACGAGCGAGCGTGTTAGCGATTCTCGTCGCTGGAGCCGCGATTGCCGTTGTCATGGCTTGCTTCGCCGAAGTGGCGTCCCAATTCACGGAGCCCGGCGGCCCCTACCTTTACGTTCGCGCTGCTTTCGGACGGCTTCTCGGCATCCAGGTGGGCTGGCTGGCATGGCTGGTTCGCATCGCCGCGTGCGCAGCCAACACCAACCTCTTCGTCGTCTACCTGGGAGAGTTCTGGGTTGGCGCTCGGCAACCGCTGGCGAGGCTCTTGATTTTGAGTCTTCTCATCGGGCACCTTGCAGCCATCAACTATCGCGGGGTACAGATGGGCACTCATGTAAGCAATACCTTCACCGTGGCCAAACTTCTTCCGCTCGGTCTGGTCTGTGTAGCGGGAGCGTTCTATCTGATTGGTCACGGCGCTACCCCCGCGGTGAAAGTGTTTCCCGGTGGCCAAGCCTGGCTGCGCGCCTTGCTGTTGCTGGTGTTTGCCTATGGTGGTTTTGAAGCGGCCTTGATGCCCATGGGAGAGGTCAAAGATCCCCATCGCGATGCAGCGTTCGGGCTATTCGCCGCCCTCGGCATCTGCTCTGCGATTTACGTTCTGATTCAGTGGAATGTGGTCGGTTTGTTGTCCGATCCGGGGCGCAGCGAACGCCCTCTGGCCGATGTGGCCCGCATCGTGATGGGACGGGGCGGAGCCGCGCTCGTCGCCGTCGGGGCCCTGGTCTCGGTTTACGGGAATACCGGCGCAAACATCCTGGCCATACCGCGCATGACATTCGCCATGGCCGAACGGGGAGATTTCCCCTCATGGTTCGCGGCGGTCCATTCCAGGTTTCGCACGCCGTATTTCTCGATTTTGATTTTTGCGCTGCTGGTTTGGATGCTGGCGCTGTTCGGCAGCTTCGCCGGAAACGCAACCCTCTCGGCGGTAGCGCGATTGTCTTACTACGGCCTGGTATGCGCCGCGCTTCCCGTGCTGCGTAAAAAGAATCCCAAAGCGAAGGGCTTTCGTTTGCCCGGGGGAACTATCTTCGCCGTAGTGGGCACACTGCTTTGTTTCGGACTGCTAGTCCGCACCGACCTCAGCCATTCTTTGATTTTGGCGGTTACGATCGCGCTAGCGTTTGTGAACTGGGCGGCTGTAGCAGCGCGACGCGCCGGCAAACAATCCTAGGGGTCGAGGCAACGTATTGGCTGTACCACTAGGTAACACCTTTGGACACTTCGATGCCGGATGCTACCACTAGCCTGAAACTCGAGGCGCCGATCAAAGAACGCGTACGCCGACTGGCCTCTGCCCGGCGCCGCTCGCCGCGCTGGCTCATGCGCGAAGCCATCGAAGAGTACGTAGAACGCGAAGAGAAGCGCGAACGATTTCGCCGAGACGCCTTGGCCGCATGGGACCATTACCAAACGACCGGTCTGCGCGTTACCTCCGAAGAAGCCGACGCGTGGCTGGCCAAGCTGGAATCTGGTAAGAACTCCCGTCCACCCAAATGCCGCGCATAAGGTGGTCACAACCGGCATTGCTGGATGTGGCCCGCTTGCTTGATTTTCTCGCTCCCAAGAGCCAGGATGCCGCGAAGCGGGCCGTCAAGACCATTCGGCTGGGGATGAAGGCTCTCGGCAAACATCCTCAGATAGGCCGCCCAGCTGAAGAAATGCCGCCCGAGTTTCGCGAGTGGGTAATCCGTTTGGAAACAGTGCATACGTCGCGCTGTGTCACTATGACGCGAAGCAGGTCGTAGTCTTGGCGATACGTCATGGACGTGAGGCTGGATACTGCCCCCCTACAATCCCCGCTGCTCCATCTCCAGCAGCGTCTTCTTCCGCTCGACGCCCCATCGATAGCCGCTGATGTTGCCATCTCCACGGACCACGCGATGGCACGGAATTGCAACTGCAACGGGATTCGTAGCGCATGCACGAGCTACCGCGCGAGTGGCGGTGGGTTCGCCAATCCCTTTCGCCACATCTTTATACGATTGCGTCGCGCCAAAGGGGATCGACTGCAGATAGGTCCATACGCGCCGCTGAAAAGCAGTCGCCCGAATATCTAACGGCAGCGCGGCGTTCAATTCCTTGCCGGTCATTTTCTTTAACAGCGTCGCCACCCAAGTTTGCAGTCCGCCATTGTCACTCTTACGCGTGGCAAACGGAAATTCGCGTTTCAACCCTTCAATCAGTTCGCCATCGGAGCGGGCAAACTGGATCGAGCAAATCCCCTTATCCGTTCCCGCGATCAGCATGCGCCCGAGCGGCGAATCGGCACAGGCATAGCGAATCGACGCGGCAATCGCCCCCCGCCGGTATTTGTCGGGAGTCATGCCGAGCTGGGACGAGGTCTTCTCGTAAAGGCGGCTGCTGGAGCCGTAGCCTGCGTCGTACATCGCGCGCGTGACGTTGTCACCGGCCTGAAGATTGCGTTTGAGTTGGCGCATACGGCAAGCGTCCGCGTATTCGCGTGGCGTGATTCCGAGCGTGACCTTGAAACGTCTCTGCAAATGAAACGGACTCTGATGAAAAGCTTTGCCCAACCGCTCCAGAGTAATGGGCTCGTCAAGGTGCTGCTCAATATGGCGGCAGATCGCTTTTGCTAAATCGAGTTGCGGGCTGCCGCTGATCGCTTTGGGCTTGCAGCGCAGGCAGGCACGAAAGCCGGCTTTCTCGGCCTGTTCGGGACGCGAGAAAAATGTAACGTTCTCACGCCGGGGACGACGAGCCGGACAGGATGGCCGGCAATAAACCCCCGTCGTGGAAACGGCAAAAATGAACTCGCCGTCCCGCTTGGCGTCGCGCGAGAGAACGGCTTCCCAGCGGGGGTCATGCTCTCGCTGGTCGTCATTGTGCTGATCGTCCTTTCGACGATCGTCGTTGCGCTGCGCATTGCCTGGCAGCGCAACGGCCCGGCCTGTCGAACTGGACTGTGCGGCTGGCATGGCGTCGAGAGTATCCTCTGCGAGTATGGCATTCGCAGGCTTCATTGGGAAGATCGTGTTTGTGGAAGTCATGATGGGACGAGGTTACGGCCAGGCGGGCAATCGAGCTATCCGAATCTTGCGGGCAAACCAAATCAGATCGCGGTTATCGGCGGGCGGCGTGCAATCCCACTAGACACCTAGTTCCCCAGCGGATGAAATGGCCCAAGCAAACTGGAGACGCCGGTGCGCTTGCGCAATTCGTTGAGCAGTGCGCTGGCAGCATTCGTATAGGTTTTGCTCGGGTCCGATGGATCGGCCCATACGGCGTCATACACAATTTGCGCCGCCTCTTTGAGATCGATATGCATAGCGGCTTCGAAAACATCGACGCGCTCCTGCAGATGGTCGTAGCAGGCTTTGCAAATCGTCGCCGCTTCGGGAGCTTCCTGATGGGCGCCGAGTGTGCAAACTGCGGCTGCCGGTTTCAATTCCGCTTCCCCGGCAAGAATCTGTGACTTGAACTGCTTCAGGAATGCGTCTCTCTCCCTCTCCAAAACGGCAGCATCCGCCTCCGGCTCCGTAGCGGTCTGCGGCACCGGGGTGACCGGAGAAACGGTGGGCGAGACTCGTTCCGTGCTGTTGCACGCAGGGCAGGCATCCAGATTCGCCGGATAGTACAATCGGCAATTCGCGCAGGGAAGGCCAAAAGCTAATGACTTGCGGTCGTTCGTTGCGCTGCGCACGGAATTGTGCAGATCGCTCCGAACTTCTGTGCGCACCTTACTCTCCGGCTGCGGAATAGGCGCTGCAGTTTTGGGGGCGGCCACGGCGGGCGATGTCGATCGAGTCGAGTTCATGAGTTACTCCCGGATGCCTTCGTTTATTTGTCTGACAGTTCTCGTTTCGAGCCTTCTCGTATCGAACGTGGCGCGCGGAGCTTATTTTTCTAGTTTAGGCACTCTGTTCTCCGGATCGAAATGACGGGAGTACACCTGTGGTATTGTCCCTGCGGGCACTCTAGCGGGAATTCGTATCTTTCATAAGCTTGACAAGTTCATCGCGCCGGGCGCGGTAGAGCTTGCGTTCGGGGTCGAGCCGGGCGGCGATCTCCAGCTCCAATAGAGCTTCCTCATAGCGGTCCTCGCTCATCAGGCACGCCGCCAGCGAATAGTGGTTATCGGGAGAAGCGTTCAGGCGCAGCGCCTCGCGGAATTCTTTTTCGGCGGCTGGCAATTGCTGCTGCCGGAAGAGCGCCGTGCCGAGAGCGTGGTGGGCGGCGTCAGCGTCAGGATTCAGCGCGACTGCCAGACGCAACTCGCGAACGCCTTCTTCCACTTGATCAGCCAACAGCATCGCTTCACCCAGCGTGCGGTGTTCGGAAGCGCTGGTTGGGTTTTGGCGCACTGCCAGTTGCAGCTCGCTGATGGCGTGGTCGTAGTCCTTCTTCGCCATGTAAGCGCGCGCCAGGCAAGTATGCCCCTGCTGCCACTCCGGGTGCTGGCTGTAAAGCTCGCGCAACTCCAATATCGCGGCATCGAAATTGCCCTTGTCGCAATAGGTATTGCCAAGATTGTTCCGGACAGAGGCGTCCTGAGGAGCCAACTTCTTGGCTTCGCGGTATTCGGCGATAGCGTCGTCCAGCTGGTTTTGTTCATGGAAAATCAGCGCCAGGTTCGAATGCGCTTGCCAGAAGCCGGGTTTGAGTTGAATAGTGCGGCGATAGGCTGCGATCGCGGCGGCCTGGTTGCCATCGGCGTGCAGAGTTATGCCTAGATCGTAGTAGGTATCGGGATTGTTGCCATCCCGAGCCAGTGACTCGCTAAAGGCATGGACCGCGGCGCCGTATTGCCCAGTCGAATACAACCCGAGCGCGAGGAATTGGTAGGCCTCTGCGTTCTGTGGATCCATGCTGAGGGCGGTCCGGGCTTCCGCAATCGCGTTGGGCCCGTCATCGAGGCGATAGAAAATATACGCCAGGCTGCTGTGATTTTCCGCCAGATCGGGCATGAGTTCGGCGGATCGAGCGATCTCGTCGAACGCGTCGTCCCAGCGCTCCTGCTGCCGCAGCATCGCCCCCAAAGCGAAGTGCAGCGAGGCATTCTCAGAATCTGCCGTTAAGGCTTGACGCAAAGCGAGCTCGGCTTCGTGAAAGCGCTGGCCACGGGCTGCAATGGCGGATTGAAGCAGGGTTTCGGGAATTTCGGACGCTTTGGAATCTGGAGCAAAAGTGCTGGCGGCCGCGCTCGTCTTCAAATGAGACAGCGTGTGGAGCAGATTTGCACCGGCGCCGGCTGATTCGAACTGGCGAAGCTGCTCTTTGCCCGGGATGCCGGTCATTCCGCGCTCTTGCACGATTCGAACCAGGCGATTTTCAGGAACACCAGCCGCCATCCATGCCATCAATTGGGCGGAACTAATGGGCTGGCTTTCGACGCAGCGGGCAGAGACCGCTACCCCAAGAAGAAAGAGAAAAAATGACAGGCCCTTGCGCTTCACTCGAACTCTCCGGGAACGGTTTGCCTTGCTGGATTGCGCCTTTGTGTGTGGTCGTTGATGGTACGAAACCGCTTTCCACGTTAGTCCCGGGACCGAGTCGAAGGTAAGATCACGAAGGTAACCGGCTGGGTATTGAACTAAAAATCTGTTGTTTATCCGAGTGGTCATCCTGAGCGGAGCCGTTTTTCAGGCGGAGCGAAGGATCTCCCTCTCAACCGGCGCTTCGGCCAAATGAACCACCGCCCAAGGTTTGACTTCCCCATACCTGTCCGGTACCGTAATAAAAGCTAGTAGTGTGGTTTCTGGAGGTTTCCCATGCTCGAGGGTCTATTTCAACCAACGCACTTGATCATTATTTTTGCCATTGCCTTACTCGTTTTTGGCCCCAAGAAGCTACCTGAGCTGGGCAAGGGACTGGGTGAGGGGATTCGCGCCCTGAAAGAGGGCATGAAAGACAATCCTTCGGCCCCGGCGGACCAGAACAAGAGCACCGACTCCAAAGACACCAAAGCCTGAGGTCGCGTGGCTTTCGGTCGTCCGTGACCGGGCCGCAGCCTTGCCTTCGTTTTCCTGATTCATTCCAAGCAGTCCCGGGCTCCCTGTTTCGCATCTGATCGGTAAAAATCTCTGTGAAAGCTGGAGGTAGAGGTGTTGTCGAAAAACAAGCTGGTTTTTCTCACCGCGTTTTTGGGATTGGCGTCCGCCGTTTTCGCCGATCAAATCACGCTGAAAAATGGCGATCACCTGAGCGGCAAGATCGTGAAGTCTGACGGCAAGACGCTTTTGCTGCACACCGACTTCGCCGGAGACGTCACCATCGACTTCACTGCCATTACAAAAATCACCACCGATCAGGAGCTGCACGTCAGCACATCGGACAAAAAGACCGTGGTGGGGCCGGTGCAGGAGAGCGACGGCAAGCTGGAGGTCTCCACCAAGAGCGGCCCGGTAGACGTTCCAGCGGGCAACGTTGCGCTGATCCGCAACGATGCCGAGCAAGCTGCTTACGACAAGTCGCTGCACCCCGGCGTGTTGCACGGGTGGAACGGCGGAGTCAACGTCGGCTTCTCGCTGGCTCGTGGCAACAGCGAAACGACCAACCTCGCCTTGGGCATCAATGCGATCCACGCCACGTTGAACGACAAGATCACCATCTACCTGACCTCGATCGACACCAACAATCAGTTGGCGACGCCCAGCACCGTGGCCAACCTGATTACCGGCGGCTTTCGATACGATCGCAACTTCAGGCCAAAGATCTTCGGCTTTGTCGGCGGTGACTTCATGAGCAATGCCCTGCAGGACCTGGATCTGCGCGGCGTCTACGGCGGAGGCATCGGGTATCACGCCATCAAGTCGGACAACACGACCTTCGACCTTCTGGCCGGAGTCAACTACACGCATGAAACCTATTCGAATGGCCCGTTGGTCAACGCCTTTGCGACTCCGCCTACTTTTGCTTCGTATGGAGTGACGAACCGCTTCGCGGCCCTCACACTGGGCGAGGAGTTGATGCACAAGGTCGGCAAGGGCACGGTGATTACCGAGAATCTTTATTTCTATCCGGACATGTCGGACACCGGCGAATACCGCGCAACCTTTAACTTGGGGACAGTCACGAAGATCAGCAAGTGGCTGGGCTGGCAGAACCAGTTCAACGACATCTATGTCTCGAACCCGCCCGGAACCGCCAAAAAGAATGATCTGATTTTCACCACCGGGCTGAACTTTTCGTTCACCCAGTGAACTTTCTGTCACTAACTAAACGCCTGTCATCCTGAGCGAAGGTTGTGCTTCGCGAAAAGCGAAGCGCAACCGCAGTCGAAGGATCTCTGTAGATCGCACCCCCCACTCGGCAGCGGCACGACGAAAACCTCAACCGGCGCACGCGGATCTCAGGAAGTTCACTTCGGACTACGGTCTCTGCGCCGCAATTGCGGAAACTCGGCGCCAACTGGGAACTGCACGAGTTCCGCTCGTGCCTTAAATCCACAGGAAGGAATCCGGCTTTAGCCGCTGGGGACGCCCTCAGTCCCCGGTGCCGGAGATCGGGATGATTTGCGGGCTGCCGCCGCCGGTATCGGTGATGACGACCGACGCGCTGAACGATCCTTTCATTCTTGGCGCGAAGATCACATGTATATCGCAGCTCGCTCCCGCCTTCAGCGACGTGGAGCAATTATTGCTTTCGAAAAAGTCACGGTTCGGGTCTGGCCCGCCGATTCGGATCGCGCTGGTGAAATCCAGCGCGGCGCTGCCCGTGTTCGTGAGCACTATTGTCTGCGGAGGGCTCTTCGTTCCATTTTTTTGCGGCGGAAATGTCAATTGCCGCGGAATGAGTTTCACCACTGTGCCCGTGCCCACGAGCTCGACGAACTGAGGCTTCGAAGAAGCGCTGTCGTGGATGGTGACGGTGCCCGTAGTCACGTTTTCCGCCTGCGGAGTAAAGGTTGCCGTGATGCTGCAGCTTGCGCCCGGAGCGACACTTCCCTTACAAGTGGTTCGCATGTGGAAAGGCTCGCCACTGTAGGTGACCGACGAAATGGTTAGCGGCTTCGTGCCACTGTTGTTCAAGGCCGTGCTTTGCGGAGCACTGGTGGTGCCAATGAGCTGCGTCGGGAAAGTGAGAGGAGTGGTGGGCGAGAAGGTTACAACGCCCGTGTTGAGCAGAGTAATGATGGTGTTGGCCAGCCTGTCCACGGTCACCAGGTCGGGCTTGCGGTCGCCGTTGAAATCCCCGATGGCGACGTAGTTCAGGGATTCCCCAGCGGGATAGGCGAGGCCAGGCTGGAATGTCCCGTCGCCGTTCCCAGTGAGTACACTGAGCGAACTCGAAAGGTAATTGCTGGCGGAACCGTAGTTCGCAACCACCAAATCCTCCCTCCCATCTCCGTTAAGGTCGCCGGCTGACATTGAAATGGGAGCATACGTTCCGTACTCCACCGCTCGCTCGAACCCTCCGTCGCCGTCCCCTAGCAGGACGCTCACGCTGCTGTCGAGTAGATTTCCGACCGCTAGGTCAACCTTGTTGCCGCCATGGAAGTGTCCCCCGACAACAGAGATCGGATCCGCAGACACTCCGTAGAAGCCATCGGCGCGGAAGCTGCCGTCGCCGTTGCCGAGGAGAATGTCCACCTGGAAGGTCGTGTCGAACCCACCTGACACGGCCACGTCGAGCTTCCCGTCGCCATTAAAATCGCCGGAAGCCATCGCCAGGCCTCCGACGCTGTAGGGTATGGATGTGACCACGGCGGCCCTGAAAGTGCCGTCGCCGTTGCCGGGGAGAACCTCGACGCAATTGCAATCGATTCTCGCGAGCGCGATGATGTCAAGGTTTCCGCTACCGGTAAAATGCCCAGTGCCGACGTTTTCGGGCGCCCCAGTAGCAGGATAGGCCACCGCGGGCTGGAATGTTCCATCGCCGTTTCCCAGCATGACGTAGACGTTATCGCTCGCAAGGTCTCCCACTACCAAGTCGAGGATTCCATTGTGCCGAAGACTCGCTGTTGTTGCGTAAAGGGGATCGACAGCTACCGCATAGGAGTCGCTCGCCCTAAACGTGCCGTCTCCGTTCCCTAGGAAGATCATCACGAGCGCTACCGGGTCGTAGCTCACAATTGCTATGTCGAGATTTCCGCCAACAGGGGATTCCTGACGACCGTTAGCGAAACCTGCTACCCAGCCACGCTGATGGGGTGCCCGGGTAATCAAGACCTATAGTTTGTTTACGGGGTTGCGGCACCTTCCGGAACTCCCAAAGCCACAATCGTCTTCCTCGCCGGGGATGGGGGAGTTGTCGCTGCGGATGGACCGGAGGAACAAGTGCTTCTCGCTAGATACGTCAACGACGGCTATCAGGTCGTTCAGATTGCCTGGGGACCCCACCAGGAGGGGCAGGACTGGGAAATAACAAATGTTGCGAACGCCCCCAGCATTCTGGTAGGGGCCTGTCGTCCCGCAACTTTCCTGAACTGGGTGCGCAATGGCAATTCAGGGGTTGGCAACGGTATCTGGGCTGGCAACGGTGGAATGTGCGCGGAGGGCCATAGCGCCGGGTCAGGGGCCATCGCCTACGCTCTCACCTGGTACAACGCCGGGGCAGCCAGTGCGGCTACCAATGGGCAGGGATACCTCGACAAGGTCATTCTCGACTCCGGCCCGGTCTTTAGCGACATTCGGCAGGGCTGCGAAGTACCCAATAATCAATACACGACCATTTGCAACAGTCCAGGTCAAACCGGCTGCGAGGGCTGGTCAGACCCGGCTCCTGCATCCTTGGAATTCACGAACGGGTATAACGCCGAGGTTAACACTTGGTCCGGGAATACCACGTCGCCATCGTGTGCCAACAACACAACCCCAACAACCTACAACACTCAGTGGTTCAACATGAGCATCTTGGCCCCCGCGCAGGGCGGACAAACTCCGTCGTTCAACTATACGAAGACAACGATGTCGGCGTACCTTTGCGCAAGCGGTGCGCCGGGCGTTATCACGAACAACGTCGCAGCGCAGGGACAGCTCTACTACGCGCAGTTCACAAACCAATCGCAAGCCGGGGAATCGCTCGGCGTGTGGGCAGTCTCGGGATGTCCGTCGACAGAAGGCATCTACGGCACTGGCTCGACCGTCGTTTCGACAGGGATTGCGGCGTCTGACGCAATCTTCACCGACATGACAACTAGCTGCAAACCGAATCACGGTACGCAGTAGCCTCTCGGCGGGGCGCGAAACACGCCCCGCATTTCTCCCCTTTCTTCCTCTGGGCCCACGTGCGACGGTTTCCTTTCCCGCACCCCGCGTGTAAAATACCTTTTTGCCCTTGTGCAGCGGAAAATGTGGCCTGCCCGTCCTTCGGCGGTCGCTCAGGACAAGCTCTTCCGCCAGCTCACCGCAACGATTCATAAGGAGAGTTTTCCGAACCAATGTCGATCCCTGCCACCCAACTGCGTCCCGGCATGATCATCAAGCACAACAATGATCTGCACTCCGTTTTTAGCGTGGAGCACCGCACGCCCGGCAACCTGCGCGCCTTTATCCAGGCCAAACTGCGCAATCTGCGCACCGGCGCCATGTTCGAGCACCGTTTCCGCTCGCCCGACCCGATCGAGAAGATCACGGTGGACGAAGTCGACATGCAGTACCTATATGCCGACGGCGACAGCTACTACTTCATGGACACGTCGAACTACGAACAGACACACCTGAGCAAGGAAGTTCTGGGCGACGCCGTGGATTATCTGATCGCCAATCTTGAGATCAAGGTCGAATTTTTCGATGGCAAAGCCGTAGGCATTGAGCTGCCGCAGACCGTGATCCTTACTGTAGTAGAAACCGAGCCGGGGCTGAAGAGCGCGACCGCGTCAAGCGTCACCAAGGCCGCGAAGACTGAAACCGGGCTGGTGGTGCAGGTTCCGCCGTTTATCAACGAAGGTGAGAAAATCAAGGTGGATACCGCCGAGGGCGTGTATTTATCGCGAGCGTAGTACCAATTGTCATCCTGCGACTACGAATCAGATTCGCCTTCACGAAGCTGATTCTTTGGTCAGGATGACAACTTCGTTAGGAGCATGACTTCCACAGAAAAAGCCGTCGAGGCTCGCCGCTTTGTTGTCCGCGGACGCGTGCAGGGCGTGGGTTTCCGCTGGTTTGTCGAACGAGAGGCGCACATGCTCGCTATAGCAGGCTGGGTTCGGAACAATTCCGATGGCAGCGTAGAGGTCCATGCCCAGGGCACTCGAGACCAGCTTCTTGGGTTGCATTCGCGCCTGCGGCAGGGGCCGCGCGCGGCGCGCGTGGACAACGTCGAGGAGTCGGAAGCTCGTCCGGTTGCCGGTGCAACTTCATTTCGCATTGAAGGAGCGTGGTAGATTGCCCCAAAACGCAAGTCTGAATAATGACCAACTCAAGAAGCTGATCCGCGAAGTGCCGGACTTCCCGAAGAAGGGAATCCTTTTCTACGACATTACGACCCTGTTGAAAGATAAAGCGGGCTTGGCCACTCTGGTTGACCGGCTGGCCGAACACTATCTCAACCAGCAGATCGACCTGGTCCTGGGGATGGAAGCGCGCGGGTTCATTTTCGCGCCCGCTCTCGCGTACCGCTTGAATGCGGGATTCGTTCCCGTTCGGAAGCCGGGCAAACTTCCCGCGGAGACTGTTAAATTCGATTACTCACTCGAGTACGGCACCAACTCGCTCGAAATGCACAAGGACGCAATCCGCAAAGGCCAGCGCGTGCTGATTGTGGACGATCTGCTGGCCACCGGGGGAACGGCCGAGGCTACCGCCAAGCTCGCGACCTCAGTCGGAGCAGAGATTGCCGGGCTCGGCTTCGTGGTGGAACTAGATTTCCTGAAGGGGCGCGACAAGCTTAAGAACTACGATGTGATGTCGCTGCTCCATTACGACAAGTAGACTTACGTTCGCTGATCAGTTCATCCCCAGATCAGTAGTCCGAGACCGATCCAAAAGCTGATGCTTAGCATTACCGCTAAGCCCAGTCCCAGAATTGCGCTCCAGTTCAGACCGTTACAGCCTGAGGCCAGGCTCGAGTCGTAGACGAACCACGAGCGTAGAAACGCAATGTCTTTCGCTGAAGGTCGCTCACCAACTATCTCTGCCTGAGATTCGCGAATGCCGGATATGGGGGAAAGCTGCAATGGGTGATTCATTATCCGCACCTCACAAGCTTCATCACTGCAAACCACGTGCCACGAAACTGCCTTATCGTGAACTCACCAGTTAAGATGCACTTATGCTGCCACAAGGTTTCGCACAGCCCTATTCCTTCTCAGTTACGGCTCAGCCGTGTGAAAAAAGTGCCTAAGTAATTTCCCTTATTTCCCCGGCAAAACGCCTTTACCTAGATCATGGAAGAACGACCAGTTCTATCGCTGTGATACTTCGCAACTTACTGGGATAGTCTCCCTGGGATAGTCTCCGCCGGGTAGTCAGCACTCATCCAGTGACAACTTAGAATCCTTCGGCAGATAGCTCTTGCGATGGAACCAATCCTCCATGGCTTCGCGAAGTTGCTCTAATGGGACGTTCGTTCCAATCTCCATGCGTCCATCGGAAACCGGCACTGTATCGTCAAACACACTGGAATTGGTGAAGTTGCGCATGGAGAAGCTATCAAGCCACTTCAGAGGACAGGGCGTCCTCCGGCCTTGGTCATCGTAGGAGACACAAATCTTGCGCGCGAACATGCCTTAGATTCCGCTGCTGGTGCCGTTGCCACTTTCATGTCGTAATTCTTCTGCCTGATAGTGCGTTGTCAGGGCTTCGATTAACGGCTGAAGCTTCCCGTCCATCACGGCTTCCAATTGGTGGATCGTGAAGCCGATCCGGTGGTCGGTGAGGCGGTTCTGCGGGAAGTTGTAGGTGCGAATTTTTTCGCTGCGGTCGCCCGAGCCTACCATCGCCTTGCGTTCTTTGGCCAAGGCCTGCTGCTGTTTTTCCATCTCGATTTCGTAGAGGCGGGAGCGAAGCACGCGCATGCCCTTTTCGCGATTCTTGATCTGCGATTTTTCGTCCTGGCAACTCACGACGGTGTTGGTGGGAATGTGCGTGATGCGCACGGCGGAGTAAGTCGTATTCACCGATTGTCCGCCGGGGCCGGAGGAGCAGAAGGTGTCGATGCGGAGGTCTTTGGCCTCGATTTTGATGTCGACGTCTTCGGCCTCGGGAAGCACGGCGACGGTGACGGCTGAAGTATGGACGCGTCCCTGCTGTTCAGTCGCGGGAACGCGCTGCACGCGGTGGACGCCGCTCTCGTACTTGAGCTGGGAAAAGACGCGGTTGCCTTCGATAATGGCGATAACCTCTTTCAGGCCGCCGGCGGAGGAGTCGGACGAAGAAAGGACTTCGACCTTCCAGCGCTGGGTTTCAGCATAGCGCGTGTACATACGGAAGATTTCGGCGGCGAAGAGAGTGGCTTCGTCTCCGCCGGTTCCAGCGCGGATTTCGAGGATGATGTTCTTTTCGTCGTTCGGGTCTTTGGGAAGCAACAGGACTTTTAGTTCTTCTTCAATTGCCGGGATGCGCGGTTCGAGCTTGCCGAGTTCTTCCTGGGCGTAGGCTCGCATTTCGGGATCTTTTTCGTCGGCGAGCATGGCTTTGCTTTCGGCGATGCCGCGGCTCAGATCTTTGTACTCGCGATATTTTTCGACGATGGGCGCGATTTCGCTGTGAGCCTTGGCGGTTTTCTGGTACTTCGCCGAATCGTTGACGATATCCGGCGAGGCCAGAGCGCTGGTCAGTTCTTCGTAGCGGGCTTCGATTTGGTCCAGGCGTTCAAACATAAGAATCTTTCGTTGACACTCGCTTGCAGCGCCTCGGTTCGTAGACAGCGGCGCTCGTGACGTCGGCGAGGCGTAAGGAGAATACATCTTACGTCCCTACGTCATTTTAGTGGCATCGAATCCGGTGTAGGAAGTATTCGCGGCGGGGCCGCTAGGCAATCACCAATTCGCCGCCATGGTCTTTTTCCAGAGACATAGCTTGATCAAGAGCGGTGATGGCGCATTGAGCCATCTCGTCGGACGGGGGCTGCGTAGTGATGCGCTGCAGCCACAAGCCGGGAGCGGTCATCAGGGCGAAGAGTGAGCCGCGGTGCTTGGCGGCGAAGCGGATGATCTCGTAGGATACGCCTGCGATCACGGGCAAGAGAACGATGCGCGAGGCGAAGCGCGCCCAGAATGTGGTGAACGGGACCAGCATGTAGAAGCCGATCGAGATGAGCATGACCGTCATCAGAAAGCTGGTGCCACAGCGGGGATGGAAAGTCGAATATTTTTGGACCGCGGAGGTCTCCAGCGGCTTGCCGTCTTCGAAGGCGAATACGGTCTTGTGCTCTGCTCCGTGATATTGGTAGACGCGACGAATGTCCGGGAAGAGTGACACTCCCCAGATGAAGAGCAAGAAAAGAACCAGCCGCACCGCGCCGTCGATCAGGTTGAACGTGATCTGGCCGCCCAGAGCAGGATTCATCTTCTTGATTTCTGTGGCCGCGAGCAGCGGCAGATACTTGTACATGAAGATGAAAAAGGCGAGCGAGAGGATGACGTTCGCGGCAGCGAGCCATCCGCTGAGGGTGGCGGCCTTCTCGCGGGATCGGGATTTCGACGTTGCAGCCGGGACTGATGCCGCGGACGAGGCGGCTGTCTCCAGCTGTTTCTTTGTCGAGTCAGCAGATTGCTCGCCGCTCTGCATTACGTCTTCGATAGCGACATTCGCGGAAAAACGCAGCGCGCGGTAGCCCAGATTCATAGCGTAGCCGAGAGTCATGACCCCGCGCACGATGGGCCAGGCCATCCACTTATGTTTTTCCGAAGGACGCGCGAGCGGTTCGCTCATGGTGACCACTTCGCCCGAGGGCTTGCGGCACGCAATAGCCCACGCATGAGGAGAGCGCATCATGACGCCTTCGAGGACGGCTTGGCCGCCGACAAGAGTTTCCTCACCGCTTTCAAGGGCGGGCAGCAGCTGAACGGCTATCAGGAAACGTACGAAATTTCGCAGAGAACGCACAGGTATTCGATGCTCCCGGCGCGCAAAAGCGCCATGCGATAGGGTATCACACGATGCTAGACATCCCTCAAACGGCTTAACCCCTTATTGTGCCTGGGTTTGCTGGCGTAGCAGTTCCGTACGGAAGGCCAGTTCGCGCTCGGCAATATAGTTTTTGTAGCCTTCAATATCAATAAATGGGTTTGCACCGGTCTTGTCAAATTTGGCAAACTTTTCTTCCATCCCGTAATAATCTCCGTGCGCACCAAGAAATATGTCGCAGGGCAGTAGCTTCAGTGTGCGAAAGGTGCGTTCGTAGTCCTGGGCAATCTGGGGGTACCGCGCATTGTTAACGAGCTTGTAACCGGGGTTCACGTTGGGGCTGCCGACGATCACGATGTTGTAGGCTTTGCCGTGGTCTACCACGCGCAGCGTCCAAGTCGTGCAGCCCTTGGTGTGGCCGGGAGTAATGCGCGCCGTGAGGATAGTATCTCCGAGGCGAACTTCGTCGCCATCGTGAAGGACCCGGTCGACCTTGGTCGGCTTGTAGAACATATCCGGCGAGTTACTGTAGTGGAAGTTGGTACGGCCGCCATCTTCGATTTCGGGCACATCGGCATCCATCACCATATACTTGGCGCCGGTGAGCTGTTTGATGAGCGCGCTGCCGGCACAGTGGTCGAAATGCGCGTGGCTGATGAGCAGAACCTTGATGTCGTTGAAATGGAAGCCCAACTTCTCCACGCTTTCCCTAATTTGAGGTACAGAGGTTTCGAGATTACTGTTGATGAGAATGTGCCCTTGCGGCGTAGTGATCACGTACGAAGCCAGTCCCTTGCTGCCCACGTAATAAACGTTGGCAATAACGCGATGCGGTGGGAAGGGTTGCGTCCAGTCTGGCTGAACCTGGGCGAAAAGGCTTGCGGCGAAGATTGCTGACGCGATGAGAGCGCGAAAAAACATTGGGGACAGTATGACATTCCCTGGCGAAGTCGAATGAACATCGGAGTTGTAATTTGAGGTTCCATCCGCAAGAAGGTCCGAAATAGGAACATGAAAAAGTTTGCCGAAACTTGCGAAGCCATCGCCGCCACTACGAAGAAGCTGGAGAAGACAAAGCTCGTTGCGGACTATCTCAGGTCGTGCAGTGAAGAAGAGGCTGCCGTTTCAGCAGTGTTTCTCTCAGGGCGAGCTTTTCCCGCTTGGGAGGAAACCACTCTGCAGGTGGGCGGGGCGATGCTGTGGCGCGCCGTGGCGGAATTAGCCGGGAAAGATGAAGCGGCGCTGACGGCAGCTTACCGAACGCACGGCGATCTCGGTGCAGTGGCCGGAGAGGTTCTGCCCACGCGGCCGGGGCAAGGTGTAAGGATATTGGAAGTTAGCCAAGCCTTCCGCGACGTTGCGGGGGCGCGCGGGCCGGCGGGCAAGGCTGCGCTGGTTCGCGACTTACTCGGGCGGGCTGCGCGGTTGGAGGCGAAGTACATCATCAAAATCATGACCGGCGACTTACGGATCGGTCTGAAAGAGAGCCTCGTAGAAGAGGCGATTGCTAAAGCTTTCGGCGAGACGCTTGCCGAGGTTCAACGGGCGAACATGCTGCTGGGAGATATTGGGGAGACGCTGCGGCTCGCGATCGAGGCGAGGCTGGGTGACGCTAAGATGCGGATGTTTCATCCGATCGGGTTCATGCTGGCGAGTCCAATCGAGTCAGCGGAAGAAGGGCTTGAGTATTTTGCCGAGGCTGCGGTGGAGGATAAGTATGACGGGATTCGCGCGCAGGCGCATGTATCCGGGGGCGAAGTGAAGTTTTTCTCGCGAACTCGGGATGAGATCACGGAATCGTTTCCCGAGTTGCCCGATGCGCTTGCTGGGCTGGCGCAAGATGCCATTCTGGATGGGGAGATTGTGGCGTGGGAATATCCGGAGAAGCCTGAGTCGACGCGCGAAGTTGTGGACCAGGTTTTCTCTCAAAAAGCGGAGGCCAAGGCTGCGGAGCTTGGCCGTGCGCGGCCGTTCTCGGTGTTGCAGCAGAGGCTCGGAAGAAAAAAGGTGAGCGAGAAGATGCTGCACGAAGTTCCTGTGGCTTATGTGGCGTTCGATGTTTTACATGCAGGCGGGGAGTTATTGATTGATCGTCCGCTGCGGGAGCGGGCGCTGGTGCTGGACGAACTGCTGTCTCCCGAGCGAAAAATCGTTCACCACAGAGTCACAGAGGCACAGAGAAAACACAAGGCAGGAAATACGCAGGAGAAATTGATCTTCGGTACTAAGGATGACAGCGTCCTGGCGGCCATCATTCGCGCGCCGGTGTTTCGTGCGGCCTCCGCAGAGCAGTTGGATGAACTTTTTTCGGCGGCGCAGACCCGAGGGAACGAAGGGTTAATGATCAAGGACCTCGACTCGGCGTACCTGCCGGGGAAGCGCGGCAAATCGTGGCTGAAGATGAAGCGCGAACTGGCCACCCTTGACGTGGTCGTGACTGCAGTCGAGTACGGCCATGGCAAGCGCGTAAGCGTTCTCAGCGACTACACATTCGCCGTGTGGGATACGAATAAAGAAAAGCTGATGAATATCGGCAAAGCGTACTCGGGGCTGACCGATGTCGAGATCGCCGAGATGACGAAGTGGTTTCTCGAACACACGATTGAGGATCAGGGTTTTCGGCGCACAGTCGAGCCGAAGGTTGTGCTGGAAGTGGCTTTCAACAACATGATGCGTTCGGAACGCCACGAGAGCGGCTACGCACTGCGCTTCCCGAGGATCGTGCGTCTGCGGCCAGATAAGTCGGCGGAGGAGGCGGATACGATCGAGCGGGTACGCGAGGTTTACGAGAATCAAAGTGGGAGCCTGTAGAACCGGCGCAGCGCGTTCGGAGCACCGTAAGATTTTGAGGGCAAGAACGGAACGTCTTTGCGATCTCCAATTGTGAAAAGAGCAGCATTGATAGCCGTAAGACTCGCATGGCTCGTGATATGCCTAACGGTCATGATCGACGCGCACCGATCTTATCAGGGCGATTCCGATTGGAAGACGGAAGAATATCTCGCATTCGACATGATGCTTTTGTCGTTTCCTGCTTCGTACTTGGTCGTGGCCGGATTGATAGCAGCGGGGGTGACACTCAGGCCGTTCGGACTCGCGCTGCCTCCATCGAGCAGGGCCGAAATGACAGCTAACTGGCTTCTCTTCGTTGTAGCGGGTTATGCCCAGTGGTTTCTTCTGTGTCCGAGGCTTTGGCGCAAGGTGCGAGACCGCCGCGCCAGGGATACCTCGCCATGATTGCCGCTAGTGGCTGTGGTGGTGATGCTCTTCGCTCTCGCCCACCGGAATAACGCACCCATGCGCCACTTCGCATTCCACGTGCTCGAACTGGATCGTCGTGTGATCGATGCGGAACTCGTGATGTAGACAATCTTTCACGTCGCGCAGGATGCGCTCGCTTACCGAGGGTGGGATGTCGGCAATCGCGATGTGGCAGGAGAGCGCACGAGTCTCCGAGCCGATGCTCCAGCAGTGGAGGTCGTGGACGTCGTTGACGCCTTCGATGGCGCGGATGGCATCTTCGACAAGTTCAAGCTTTACGCCGCGAGGCGTACCTTCCAGCAAAATATTCAGCGTCTCCCGCACGATGCCGAATCCAGACCAGAGAATCAACGCTCCTATCCCGAAAGAAAGAGCGGAGTCGATCCAGTAGTTGCCGGTGGCGAGTATCGCCCAGCCTCCGGCGATGACGGCCGCGGTAGAAAGCGTATCGCCGATTTCATGCAGCAAGGCGCTGCGGATGTTGACGTCGCCGCCACCGGAGCGCCCGGCAGAGCGGTAGAGCAAAAACGCGATGACTCCGTTCATCACGACGCCCGCGGCCGCAACCCAGATCATCACGAAGGCTTGCACGTGCTCCGGATGCTGCAGGCGGTGGAAGGCTTCGTAGAAGATAAAGAATGCGACCGCGACCAGCGATACGGCATTCACCAGAGCGGCGAGGACTCCGGCTCGATGGTAGCCGTAGGTTTTGGTGGAACTGGCGGGTCGCCCCTGAAGATAGACAGCCACCAGAGATAAGAGCAGAGCGAGAAAGTCAGAGAGATTGTGTCCGGCTTCGGAGAGTAAAGCCAGGGAGTGGGCGCGAATCCCTGCCACGACCAGCAGCGCAATGTAGGCCAGGGTCACGCCGAGCGAAATCTTCAATACGCTCTTGGGACCACCTGCGCCATGGCCATGGACGTGCATTTCTTCTAAGTGTAAGGGTGCGGGCGGACGGCTTCAAGCGGCAACCCTTTGTGTGGCTCTCTTCCCAACTTCAAAAGCCTGATTCGCAAAGGGCGCGATGGGCTCTGCGGAAGAGGGCAAAGGAACTTCGCCACGGGCGCGAAGAAGATCCGAAGGTTTACCGCTGGAAGAGGTTTTGCAGGTAGCGGTCGTTATACATCGTCGTCTTACTCTGGACGAATTCCAGGATACGGTACATTTGCTCGCGGTTGTCGCGGCTCATTTCTTTGAACTGAATGGCGACGCCGGAACCGGGATGAAGCCTGGCGACAATGCCTTCGGCGCTCAAGTTTCCGTCGTCGATGGAGAAAACAACTTTCACGTTCGAGCCAGGATTCAGAATGGCACTGGTTTCGACATAGCAGCCGCCCAGACTGAGGTCGATCATATTACCGAATACCGGTCCGTCGCCCGGGTGCGGATGAAGTTCGATCGTCAGACGGCACTTCATGCGGGTGTGAAGCCGCTGATCTTTGCGGGATGGCTGTTTTTGCTTTTCGACGTACATGCGGCGATCGGCTTCGGTGAGAAGCTGTTCGGCGTCGTTGCCGTCGTGGGGAGAAATGACCACTCCCACGCTCAGAGAGAGGATTTCTTCTCCGCACACATCAAACCCGGCTTGGCGGGCGAGGGGGCGAAGTTGCTCGACTTTCTTCGCGGCGGCCTCGGGTTCGAGGCCGGGAGCGATCACCACGAATTCGTCTCCCCCCATGCGGGCGACGTAGTCGTATTCGCGGCAACTGTCTTTTAGTGCCTGGGCGAACAGGCGCAGAACGCGATTTCCTTCCAGATGGCCGAAGCGGTCGTTGATCTTCTTGAAACCGTCCATATCGCAGACCATGAGCGTGAGGGGAGCGTTATCGCGCTTGCAGCGGGCTAACTCACGGTCAAGCTGCAGGAAGAGCGAGCGCGCGTTCGGGAGGCCAGTCAGATAGTCGGTGGTGGCTGAACTTTCCGCCTGCTGATATTTGAGTGCGTTCTCAATGGCTAGGGCCATCTTGCCACTCACCGCGAGCAGCAGGCGAAGATGATCGGAGGTGAAGGCGTCGCGATCGCCGCGATAGAGTGCAAGTACTCCGATGACACCGCTGACGCCTTCAAGAGGCACAGCCAGGGCGGAGCGCAAAGTGCTGAATTTATCAGGATCGTTGAGATAGCCTGGCTCCACTGACGGATTACCGTTCACGATCGGCTTTTTGTTTTGTGCGACCCATCCCGACAAGCCGTCGCCAAGCGGAATCCGCAACGAAGAAAACAGCCGGTAGTTGTCGCCATTCACATACTCCGGCGTGAGAACGTCATCGCGCAGGATGTAGATTGCGATGGCGTCATAGGGAACCATGGGTTTAAGTTTTACAGAGAAAACGGAGAGAGTCTCGCCCAGGCTGAGTGAAGCGCCGAGATTCTGGCTTAACTCAAAGAGCGATTGCGCTTCCTGCCGGGCGGCCGCAATGGAAGAAAGAAAATTTGCTTCATGGCCGGGGCCATCGGCGACGGCGGCATTCTCGTAGCCCGCGGCGGGCGCCTGGCCCGTTGTCATTTTGCTGGTTTCGCTGGGCGCACCCAATCCGCCAATCTGTGCCGAGTGCGCCAATGCGAGATTCTCCAAGGTTCGATAACGCCGCTTCAGGACCTCGACAACCTTAGGATCGAAGGATTTGCCTGATTCGGCGGCCAGTCGCGTCATCACTTCATCGAGTGGCATGGCCTTCCGATATTGGCGGTCCGAGGCCAATGCATCGAGATAGTCGACCGCGGAGAGAATACGGGCACCAATCGGAATCTCGTTGCCTTTCAGGCCGTAAGGATAGCCAGAGCCGTCCCACTTTTCGTGATGAGCGCGCACAATCGGCACCACGGGATAAGGGAAGCGGACGCGTTCCAGAATTTCAGCCCCCACTACCGTGTGAATCTTCATCTTCTCGAATTCCTCGGGAGTGAGGCGTCCGGGCTTCGCGATGATATGTTCGGGCACGGCCAGCTTCCCGATGTCGTGCAGCAGCGCGGCCGCATGCAGGGCCTCGAGATCGGTGCCGGTCATGCCCAGCTCTTTCGCCACTTCAATGGCGTAAATGCGGACTCGCTGCAAGTGGTCGTGCGTGGTCTGGTCTTTTGCTTCAATCGCCAGTGCCAGGGCTTCGATGGTGCGCAGGTGAAGGTCCGCCATCTCCTCGACGTGGCGCTTCTCATCTTCCAACTTGCCGAGATATAGGCGGTACGAACGATAGATGAGATAGGTGGCGGGAACAAAGAGCAGCGACGTTTCCCAGTTGAAAGCGTGGTTGAACCATCCAATCGCACCTGCGATCCCGGCGCCCACCAGGTAGTAGGGGAAAGACCAGAAGTAGCAGCCCACCAGAATGTCGCGCAGCGGCTTGCCGTCGCTGACTGAGATCACGGTGGCAATGCTGCCGGCGTTCACGATGAAATACGTCGAAGCCGCCAGGCAGAGTATGAGGGGCCGGCTAACGATGATCTCGTTGACCCAGACGTTGTGAAACACGAGGTAAGCCACAGCAGTGGACAAAGAGCCGGCGCAAGCGTTGAAAGTGAGTTGGATGGCGCTCGGCCGATGAGGATAGAGGCTCTGCGCCAACATGGAAACGGCGCTGAGAGTAAGGGCCTCCGCATAGCTTAATTCAGAGATGGCCACCAGAATGAAAAGGAAGTTTACCGAGAGGGTGCCGGTGATGCCGGGGAGTGAAACCCTCAGCCGTGAGGCTAGAATTGCGATGCCCAGGTAGCAGATGAACTCGGCGATATTCCTGCTGATCGGGTGGATCGCCGCCTGAAGCAGCGATACGGTGCCAGCCGCGATCACCAAGCCGATAAAGGCCCTGGCGCCAATGGGCAGGCTCTTCCACGAGTGTGCGCTAGCGGACATTCGTTTAGCGGATAGACGACCGCGCTCTGCGCGCAGCACAGGCGCGCGGTGGCAATCCAAGGACAGGATAAATAGCTAACCCATTTTGTTAACAATGATTTGTGGGCAGGATGGAAACTTCGGTAATGGCTGAAAGTGCCCTGGGAGACTTGCCTCAACACTAGAACAAGAAGAACAGAGTGTTCGTTTTTCTAACAAAGCGCCTCGCAATTTCTTTTCCTCAGGCATTCGAGCGTACGCTGTGCCCTCGCGGGCTCTTGGCCCGAATCCCACAGGAGATCATTTCATGTCACAAAGACTTCTATGCTCACTCGGGTTCTTCTGCCTAGCTCTATCGATGGCTACTATTGGGGCTCAAGCGCAGTACGGGTCGTTGCCTCTTGGCACTTTGGCCGTTAGCGGCTCGACGCCCTGCCCCGGCAGCGGCTGGTATAACTATCAAGGCACCTACGTCGCGTGTTACGTCGCCGCGATTACAAACTGCGCTGGTGCCAGCCCGCTCGGCGTTACCTTTGGTTACCTCGATCCAGTGGGATACGTGAAAGGCGTACTGGTGGAGAAAGGAGTCATTGTGCTCCACACCGGTCAGGGCGGAACCAGTCCAGCGGGCGACGATGTCGGCGTTCCTGACGGTGATTTCTCCTTTGCGAACTACTATTTCCTCCAGGGATATGTGGTTGTGCAGTTAGCTTGGGATTCAGACTGGGAGGCCACGCAAGACCCCTTCCCGTTGACCAACCCGCCCACGTATGGCAACGTTCAGCAGGCGGCGTGTCGCCCCGCGACGTTCTTCAACTATGTTTTCAACAACATCTATGTCCCGATCTTAGGCACGAACTCCTCAGCCGGGATGTGCGGGCACGGGTTCAGCGCAGGCTCAGCCGCACTTGCCTATAGCATGGCCTACTACAAACCGGCCCCGAACACTCAATGGTGGTGGGACAACGTGGAGATGCTGGCGGGTCCTGCGGTGTCCGATATGAACCAAGGGTGTGAAAAGCCGGTCGCGGAGCCTATCGCCGTTTGTCCACCAGGCCAATGGGGTTGTCCGGCGGGTAACAACAGCTGGCAGGGTGGACCAACCTTCGTTCCAACTGCCGCAGGTTGGGTCGGAAAATGGACCAATGACAACACATGTGCCAACCCAAGCCTAAACCAGACTTCGCTTGCCTCTGACCAGAGGTGGTTGCAGCAAAGCATCGTCGACGACGGGACGAACAATCCCGTATTCACTTATCCGCACACCGCGATGGCGGGATGGTTATGTCGCACTCTGGGGAATCAGCAGCAGCAGAGCTGCATTACCAACTATCATTGGAACACCTGCCCCAACGAGTCCAGCCAGCAGGGCCAAATCTTCTTCCAAAACTTCACGCAGTCCAATTCACCGGCGTCGTTCAACCTCTACCCAGTTGACAATTGTAATGGACCCGAGGGGGTTTTGGCCGGGACGGTAGCAGCCCTGCAGGGCGTAACAGGCCTTCAGGGAGTCGAATATGATATGGCGGGCGGCGGTCCGCACAATCAGTCCCCCCAGTTTGTTCATCCACACTAAGACAGGGAGTTGGCTACCAGCGGTTTCGGGCTTACTGGGTTCCTATACCGGCCAGCGTCACTGGGAGCGGATCGGTGCTGCCGTCGACGTGAAAAAACAAATTGGCATTTCGGCTGCCGGACTTAGTAGGCGTGAACGCGACCGAAGCTATGCAGCCTGCGCCAGCCGCTAAGCTCGGGCTGCAGGTTTCGCTTTCCAGTTTGAAATCCCCTGCTTCGCTGCCACCAACGCCAATCAATTTGAACGTGATTGTGACGTTGCTTTTATTGGTCACGGTCACCTGCTGTGGTGGGCTGGTTGTGTGTACTTTCTGGTCGCCGAATCTCAGTGCCTCCGGAGCGATCTTCAGCGCCGTACTCGCACCTGAAAGTTCGATTACTTGCGCTTTGGACGAGGCCGCATCTAAAAGTGTGATTAAGCCGCGCTGTGCTCCCAGTTTCGTCGGGCTGAAATTCACGCTGATCGTACAGCTCGCATCTGGCCCAATCGAATCTCCGCAAGTATTGGTCATTTGAAACGGTCCGGAGATCTTCATCGAGCGGATCGAGACGCCCCTGCTTCCGGTATTTGTCACCTTTATCAACTTCGGGCCACTGGTAGTGTTGATTACCTGCGATGGAAACCTCATCGGCGAACTCGGAGAAAAAACAATGTTGCCAGTGTTAAGCAGCGTAATTTCGGCGCCGTGAGTAAAATCGCTGACGACTACGTCGGGTTTGTGGTCGCCGTTAAAATCACCCGTGATCTGCCACCAGACGGCGTCGCCGACAGGGTAATACTGCGGCGGCTGAAAGGTTCCGTCTCCGTTGCCTAGCAATTCGTGAACCCCCGAGCAGACAAGATCAAGGTTGCCGTCACCGTTCATGTCCACTGCCTGCACGAAGCCAGCAGGCGTGTCATAGTCCACCTCTGGCTGAAAAGTACCGTCGCCGTTGCCCAAGAAAACCCCGACACCGATGGCAATTGCAATATCCATCTTGCCGTCTTTATTGAAGTCGCCAGCCGTTACTGAGTAGGGGACATATTTCGTAGGGTAAGTAAGCGCGGGTTGCAACGTGCCGTCGCCGTTGCCTAGCAAAACCCCAAATCCGGTGGTCGAGCCAAAATACCCGACTGCTACCACGTCAAGCTTGCGATCGTTGTTAAAATCCGCGATCGCCAAGGCGGCTGGATGCAGTCGGAAGGAACTGTTGTCAATCGGCGCTTGAAAAGTGCCATCGCCGTTTCCGAGCATCACGCTGATGTAGGGCGGGTCGATGACCACAAGGTCCGGCATCTTATCGTTGTTGAAGTCGCCGACCGCAACGAAGGTAGGAAGCTCAGTGGTCGGAAACACTATAGGAGCCTGGAACGTCCCGTCGCCATTGCCTAAGAATATGACCAGAGCGTTGTTCATATCGGCGACCACTACGTCCATGTTTCCATCGCCATCAAAGTCAGCGACCGCGAGCGATGTATTCATTGCCGCGTAGGTGTAGTTGATGGCTTTCTGAAAAGTCCCGTCACCATTCCCCAACATGATCGATAGGTCTCCGTCCAGCACGGCGAGATCGAGTTTCCCGTCGCCGTTAAAATCTGCTGCCGCTATCTGAAACGAATTGCCGGTAGGTGTCTTGGTCGTGATACGCGTTTCCAGTTGGGCAAATGACGGCAAAGCGACGCAAAGCAGCCCCACCAATCCGAAGATACGGGCGCTGAAAATCTTGTAAATCAGGATCCAACGGGAGCAAAACACGGGGACCTCCGAATAGCGGACGAGAGACCCTGGCGGGGGAAACAGCCTCCGCTCACAATATCACGGATTATGGTTATGTCGTATGGATTTAATGGCTTTTCCCCGAATCCGGCACCTTGCGAGATGCAATTTCTTGCAAACTCTCGACTGCCTAGAATCCTCGACGGATAACGGTCCCATCACTCCGGTTTCTTCACCGGAAACGGCTACGAGTGTTTTGCTAACAAAGACCGAACCCAGCCGTCCTGTAATGCGTAATAATATCTACAGTATGCGAACGCTTCTGGACATCTTCGCGCAAATCTTTCGGACTTTGTGGGCGCACAAGCTGCGTTCGTTCCTTACCATGTTCGGAATCGCGTGGGGGGTGGGGTCGTTGCTTCTGCTGGTGGGTCTGGGGGAAGGATTCCGCTCGGGCAACAAGCGCGAAATGGCGCAGTATGGCAAGGACATCATGTTTATTTTTCCGGGCCGGGCGCCGGCTTTTGCAGGGAGCATGAATTCTGCCCGGAAATATCTGCTGACCTACCAGGATTATTTGGATGTTCGGCGGGAAGCTCCGCACGTGCGCAACGCGGCTCCAGTGCTGATTCGCACGGATGTCAGGGCGGTCAGCGAGTTTGCCAGCGCGAATGGGGAGATAGCCGGTGTCGAGCCGCAGTTCGATGAGATCCGTTATCTTCCGCTCAATCAGGGGCGTTGGCTGAATGAACTGGACGAAGCTCAACGGCGCAACGTGATCGTCCTGGGAGATGAGTTGGTGAAGAATCTTTTTCCCGGACGCCCGGCGGTGGGCGCAAGTATTATCTTGAATGATATTAGCTTCGAAGTGGTCGGAACGGTTGAGCGCGTGGGCCGCGGTGACGACAATTCGACAAACATGCGCGGCTATCTTCCCTACCGCGTCATGGCGACTCTGTTTCCCCTGAAAGGCGAAAGCGAGCTGAACGCGATTTCGTTCATCAACTATCAACCCCGCGTGACCGATGAGCACCTCCTTGCGCAGGATGAGGTTCGAAAACTCATTGCCCGCAATCACGGCTTTGACTATCACGACAAGAATGCATTCGAGGGCTGGGATACGATTCAGAATTCGAAGGCTGTGGGCAGCATTTTCGACGCAATGAACGTGTTTCTGGGCGCCGTGGGATTGGTAACTCTGGCTTTGGGCGCGATTGGCGTGATCAACATCATGCTGGTGACGGTGAGCGAGCGCACGCGGGAGATTGGATTGCGCATGGCCCTGGGGGCGACGCGGCGAAGTATTCTGGCTCATTTTTTTCTCGAAGGAATCATGCTCACGCTGCTTAGCGGGCTGATCGGGATGGGGTTGGCCGCCGGCTTGATGGCCCTGATGGGCAACGTGCAGGGGGAGGGAGGATTTGATCCCCCGAAGCTGGTTCCGGCGACGGCTATGCTGGCGATTGGCAGCCTGACTCTGGCGGGCGTGATCGCCGGACTTTATCCGGCGCGCAAGGCAGCGATGCTGCAACCGGTGGAGGCACTGCGGCAAGAGTAAGCAAAAGAGTAATCGAAAATGTTCCGCGACTTATTACAAGAAGCTTACGGCGCGATGCGGCACAATCGCCGCCGGACTGCCCTTACCATGCTGGGCATGGCGTGGGGTATTGCTACTGTGGTGATGCTGCTGGCGTATGGCAACGGCTTTGGCAGGGCGTGCGAGGCGATCTTCGCGAACTTCGGGACTAAGCTGATGATTCTGGTTCCGGGCCGATCATCAATGCAGGCGGGCGGACAGAAGGCGGGCGTTCAGGTACGATTCACCCTCGACGATGTGGATTTGCTCACCACGAATCTTCCACAAATCACGCACATCACGCCCGAAGTCGACAAGCAGTGCAACATTCAGTTCGACACCCGGACTTTTACTTTCGACGTAACCGGAGACTATGCCAATGTCGATTCGGTTCGCGCACTGAAGCTGGGGGTCGGGCGGTTTTTCAACATGCAGGACCAGATGCAGCGCGCCAGGGTCGCGGTTATCGGTTCCGAGGCCAAAGAAAAGCTCTTCTCCGGGCGAAACGCGCTTGGGGAACGCATCCGCGTCGATGGGCTGAGCTTTGAAGTCGTCGGAATTCTCTCCGCAAAAATGCAGGAGGGCGATGACGATATCAACCGGACGATTTATGTTCCGTTTACCACGATGAGTGATTTGAAAGACACCCACTATCTGGATTCGATATGGTTCAACTACGAAACTCCGGATTACCAAAGGCTGGAAACGTCGGCCCGGGCGGTTCTGGCCACTGAACACAAATTTAATCAGACCGACCGGCGCGCAGTACGCGTATTTAACCTGATGGAGCAGGTCCACCAGTTCGAGGTGATTACCATCGGACTGAAAATCTTGTTGGGATTCATCGGGACATTGACGCTTGGCATCGGCGGCGTGGGCCTGATGAATATCATGCTCGTCTCGGTGACGCAGCGCACGCGCGAGATTGGAGTGGAGAAAGCTCTGGGCGCGCGGCGAGCGGACATACTGCTTCAATTTCTGGCCGAAGCCCTTACCATTACTTTCATTGGGGGGCTGTTAGGGATTGTGCTGGCGTATGTGGTGTCGCTCTCGGTCGGCCGGCTCACGCTATACAGTGCAATGGCGAAGAATGCGGAAGCGGGCGACATCCGGCTCATCATTGCGCCTGGAACAGTAGTCGTGGCTACGCTGATCCTGACTTTGGTAGGACTGATTAGCGGCATGGTGCCCGCCCTGCGCGCTTCGCGGCTGGATCCGATTGAAGCCTTGCGCTACGAGTAAAGCTCTCGGCGGGTAGTTCCACCCCATAAGCGGCAACCTGCGATAATCAATCTTCATCCAACCCAGCCGCACAGAAGGAGCGCCATGAAGAATATTTCTGCCGTCGCATTGTTAAGCATTGCGCTATGCGCCGCCGTCGCCGCCCAGGATAATTCCGCGGCGCCGATTTCCCCGAACGATCCTCCTCCCGCTCAAGCGCCCGCCACCGGCCAGGATGCCGCACCGCAGCAGATGAATCAGAACGCCGGACAGAATGATGAAATGCCGGTTTTTCGGGTCAATGTGTATGCGCGTACGACCAAGGCGGTGAACTACCGTCACCGCGGCGGATCGACCACAGTGGATTTTCGTGGGACGGAATTGATGCCCGAAGTTGGAGGGCACGCCAAAGTGGATGGCAAAACTGGGCGCCTGGGCATCAGTGCTGAATTCACCCACCTACAGCCCGCGACCGTGCTGGGCGGTCAATTTTTGACATACGTATTGTGGGCCATTACACCTGAGGGCCGCGCCGTCAACCTGGGTGAAGTTTTGCCTGGCGATAACGGCAAGGACAAGATTGATGTCACGACTGACTTGCAGGCGTTTGGCATGATCCTTACCGCCGAGCCTTACTACGCGGTCACGCATCCCAGCAATAAAGTAGTTGCCGAAAATATCCTTCGCCAGGAAACGAAAGGCTTCGAAGAGCCAATCGACGCCAGGTTCGATGTTCTCGAAGGCAAGCAGTACACGATTGATGTGCCGGCGGAGCAACTGCCGTCCAGCCAGGCGAGTGCAAAAGCGCCGCTTGATCTGCTGGAGGCTCGTAATGCAGTGGCCATAGCCAAGGCCGCTGGAGCCAAGCAGTACGCCCCTGACAGTCTGACGAAAGCTGAAGACATGCTGCAGCGTGCGGAAGATTACCTGCAGCGCAAGCAGGGACGGACTCCGATTGGCACGGCAGCGCGCGGCGCCACTCAAATGGCGGAAGACGCGCGCGTCCTGACCTTGCGCCGCAAGGAGCAGGAACGGATTGACGCCGAACGGCGCGCCCACCAAGAGGCGCAGGAGAAAGCGGAAGCCGATGCCGCTGCTTCGCAAAAGGCCGCAGCGCAAGCCCAAGCGCAGGCAGAAGAAGACGCACGGCGCCGCACGGAAGCAGAACAAGCCCAGGCGGCGGCGCAGCAGCAGCAAGCCGCTGCCCAGGCCGCGCAACAGCAGGCTCAGGCTGAGGCGTTGGCTTCGCAACAGGCGGCCGCGGCTGCGGACCAGCAACGGCAGGAAGCGATTCGACAGCAGGAAGCGATGCGCGCCCGCTTGCTGGCTCAGTTGAATCAGGTTCTGCAAACCCGCGACACTCCGCGGGGATTGGTTGTGAGCATGCCAGATGTTCTTTTCGACTCCAACAAATACGCGCTAAAGCCGGAAGCCCGCGAGCGGCTGGCAAGAATTTCCGGAATTGTATTGGCCTATCCTGACTTGAAATTACAGATTGAGGGCTATACGGACTCGATCGGCAGCGACGACTACAACCAGACGCTTTCGGAAAAACGCGCTGAGGCGGTGCGCGATTACCTGGTCAGTTCGAGTGTTTCCATGAACAACGTTGCCGCGCGGGGGATGGGGAAGGCCGACCCGGTTGCCGACAACACCACTGCGGCTGGGCGCAAACTGAACCGCAGGGTGGAGATGATCGTATCCGGCGACGTAATCGGAACTCAGCTAACGCCCGGAGCTAACGCCTCCTCCGGACAGCCCACACCGCCGTCGAACCCGCAATAGGTCGAGACGACTAAGCTGGAACAGGCTCGGACAGCTTGCTTGATGCGGCTGCCCGCCTTTTATTCGAGTTCGATCACGGCGAGACCGTATGGCGGCAGAGTAAGACTCAACTCTCCGTCGCGCAGGTCGCGGCCTTCCGGTGCGGGCAGTTTCGCTGCCTGGCGCAAGGCTGTGATTTGGGCTTGTGTAGGGTAGCGCGGAGAACCCATCTTCTCGTAGGCGGAATGGACATCTCCGTGTTGGCTATCGACGCGGAAGATCGACGCGTGCTTCGCTTTCATTCCTTTGAACTGCAGGGTCATTATTTTTACAGCACCCGGTTGTTGAGGGGGAGCGTAGTTCCATACCGCAATCACCAGCGAGCCGTTTTTTTTTCGCGTGACCAAAGCTGTGTCGGAATCCAGCGCAAGGCGCTCATCGCCGAGTTGATGCAGCACTTGGAAGGCGGCGAAGGATGGCTTTGGAATGGAATCTTCCGCGAGCAGTCCAAAGCCGCCGTAGAAGGGTTCTTTCACGACTCCTTGTTCTTCGAAGACATCGGAGAAAGTCCAGTACGACATGATGTCGACGAGACCGTCGCACTGGCGGAT
>Ga0307474_10000194_pt1 | contig 43919 bp, 51 predicted proteins | sample atmos_gasesECM1C_2_FD_203312 | JGI IMG/M metagenome (GOLD analysis project Ga0307474, IMG submission 203312) | Hardwood forest soil microbial communities from Morgan-Monroe State Forest, Indiana, United States - atmos_gasesECM1C_05 | ecosystem: Environmental > Terrestrial > Soil > Temperate... | reverse complement strand
CGTACAGTTAGCCGCGTTACTTACCTCTCGGTGGTTTCAGGAGCCTGCAGTCACACCCGAAACCATCGAGAGTCCTGGAGAAACTTATGAAGATCAAGTGGGATGCAGCGTTGACGGTGACACTGGTGGGCTGCGCGTTGATTACAACGTCACTGGTTATTAGAAGAGAATTTATTGGACCACGTCCGGAGTCTGTCACACACGAATCTGTACTGATCCGGGATTGGAAGTCGTATATCGGTCAAGGGGTGACGCTCGGACCATCCAAAGCGTCAGTGCAACTCATTGAGTTCGCCGATTTTGAGTGTCCGTTTTGCGGGGAGTTCTATAAGACGCTCAAGGGCATCGAGGCGAAGTATCCGAATCAGGTTGGAGTGACATATATGCACTTTCCGATTCAAGGGCACCGATTTGCGATACCGGCCGCGCGGGTCGCGGAATGTGCGGCGGATCAAGGGCGGTTTGAGGCGATGTATGACCAGCTCTTTGAGGGCCATGAACAGTTTGGGTTGAAGCCTTGGGATGACTATGCGACCGCAGCGGGCGTCCCGGACATGGCCGCGTTCGATGCCTGCATCAAGAAAACGGATCCCATCGCTCAGGTGGAGAAAGGCAAGGCCCTGGGAGCCAAGCTCGATGTGCAGGGCACGCCAACCATTATCATCAATGGTTGGAAATTGGGTCATCCTCCCACAGCCGAGGAGCTCGATCAGATGGTGCAGCGGGTGCTAACCGGCAAGAGTCCAGTCGATGGGAAGTCATGAGGCTTGAGGCGCCGTGGACTTGCGGTCCTCGTCGGCCTTGCGGCTATCGCCGCATTCGGGGCAGTCGTACGGGGGGTTCGTACGCCTACATCGGCGCTGCCCCGGACCGCGGTTGCACGGATTGGCATTGTTGAAGACTCCGTCCTTGCGAGCGGCACCGTCGCGCCGGTCCAGCTGGTTAGCGTCGGCGCACAGGCCTCAGGACGCATCCTGGCGCTTCACGTCGCGACGGGAGATGAGGTTCGCAAGGGCCAGTTGATCGCGGAGATCGATCCCTCCACAGAAAAGAACGCGCTCGCGACCGCGCAAGCAGCGCTCGATCAAGCCCAGGCCTCGCGCGATTCGCGGGCTGTCGCGCTGTATCAGGCAGATCTCGTCTTCCGGCGCGCGCAAGTGACGTACGCTGCGGAAGCGAGCTCGCAAGCGGACTACGAGGCTGCGCAGGCGGCCTACAACGGCACGCAGAAGGACGTCGCGGCGCTCGCTGCACTGACTCGCGGTGCCGTGATTACCGTCGACACTGCGCGCGTGAATTTGGGGTTCACCAAGGTTACGGCGCCGATCGATGGCACGGTCGTCGCCATCGTCGCGACCGAAGGGCAGACTCTGAATGCCGTGCAGTCGGCACCCACAATCGTGAAGCTCGCCGACCTCTCCACCATGACGGTCAAAGCCCAGATCTCCGAGGCCGATGTCACCCGCGTGCATCTGGGCCAGAAAGTCTACTTCACAACGCTGGGTAGTCCCGATCGTCGCTACTACGCCACTTTGCGCGCGGTGGAGCCCGCGCCGGAGTCACTCGCGACAGAGACGCCAGTGGGTGGAGCAGGGGCGTATGGTGCTTCGCAGAGCGCGGCCGTTTACTACAACGGCCTCTTCGATGTGCCCAATCCCGATCGTACGCTGCGCCCCTCCATGACGGCCGAAGTGCACATCGTGCTACGAGAGGCCGGCAGCGCAGTGGTCATTCCTTCTGGCGCATTGGGTGCGTCGCAGTCCGGCGGCCGACGAACGGTGCGGGTGTTGGATGCAGACGGTCGCGTCGTCAATCGCGAGGTAAAAGTCGGCATCGACAATCATGTTGACACCCAAGTGCTCTTAGGACTCCAAGCGGGTGAGCGTGTCCTCCTTGAGAGCAGCGTTGCACCATGACCGCGCCGCTCCTCGAGCTTCGTGGCGCGTTGCGAGAGTATCCGGCGGGCGAGGGCAGCTTCGTGGCGCTGCAAGACGTGAATCTTAACGTGCAGGCGGGCGAGTGGCTCGCCATCATGGGGCCCTCGGGTTCGGGCAAATCCACCCTCATGAATATCTTGGGTTGCCTCGATCGTCCCACGGCGGGTTCGTATCGCGTGGCCGGGGCGGACGTGAGCCATATGAGTGCTGACGAGCTCGCGGAGCTTCGTTGCTCGCATTTTGGTTTCATTTTTCAGCGATACAACCTGTTATCGAGCTTGACCGCGCTCGCCAACGTGGAAGTGCCGGCCGTCTACGCTGGTGAAGACGTGGCGGAGCGACACCGACGCGCGCAAAGCCTCCTAGCCCGGTTCAAGCTGGCCGACCGCGTCCATCACCGTCCCGCACAACTCTCCGGCGGCGAGCAACAGCGCGTGAGCATCGCCCGTGCCCTCATGAACGGCGGCGAGATCATTCTCGCCGACGAACCGACTGGGGCGCTCGACAGCCACTCGGGCGAAGAAGTCTTATCTGTCCTAAAGGATCTCCACGCCGAAGGCCACACGATCATCCTGGTGACTCATGACCCCAAGGTCGCCGCCCATGCGGAGCGCATAGTGACGCTCGCTGACGGGGCCATCGTCGCCGACAAACGCCTCTCCATTTCATTTCCGATATCGAGCCATGATCGGCCCTTCAAGATTCCATCTGACTCGAGATCCTCCCGCGCAGAGCTGGTCGCAGGTCTGCGCGCCTCAATAATCGCAGCGTTAGGGGCGCTTCGCGCCCATCGTCTACGAAGCTGTCTAACCATGCTGGGGATTGTCATTGGAATCGCCTCGGTAGCCAGCGTCGTCGCATTAGGCATCGGTGGACGCGAGAAAGTCCTCGAGGACATCCGCGCTATGGGCGCCAATACGCTCGACATCTATCCGGGGCACGGGTGGGGCGACGAAAAGGCCGCGAGCATCAAGACGCTGACCGCGAACGATGCGTTGGCCTTAGGCGCGGAGCCATACGTGGAGGCGAGCACGCCATTAGTCCGGACCACAGCTTCAATTCGATTTGGGAATGTATCCGTCTCGGGTACAATCAATGGGGTAGCGGACAATTACTTTCGCGTTCGCCCCTTCGAGGTTCTGCAAGGGCAGATCTTCACTGCGGATGACGTTCGGAATCTAACTCAAGTTGCAATAATCGACGATAATTCGTCGAAGCGACTATTCGGCGAAGACAAAAACCCCGTCGGCCAAGTCATCCTCTTAGGCGCCATGCCGGCGCGCGTAGTGGGGGTCGCCAGGCTCACCGGTACTTCCTTCGGCGGCGGCGACAACTTGAACGCGTGGCTTCCTTACACCTCCGTCATCGGTCGGTTGATGGGACCGACCTCTCTTCGGAGCATCACTATCCGCGTGAAGGACGATTCGCCCATGGAGCACGCAGCAGCAGCCGCGACTGATCTTTTGACGCTGCGCCATGGGGTAAAAGATTTCTTTTTCTTCGATACAGATGACATCCGCAAGTCCGTCGAATCGGCAACCGCCACGATGACGCTCCTGATCTCGTCCATTGCCGTCATCTCGCTCATCGTCGGGGGCATCGGAGTCATGAACATCATGCTGGTCTCCGTGACCGAACGCACGCGCGAGATCGGCATCCGCATGGCGGTCGGTGCGCGCCAGCGCGACATCCGTCAGCAATTCCTGATCGAAGCGACTTTGGTCTGCGTCATCGGCGGCGCATGGGGCGTCATCCTAGCGCTCCTGATCGGCCTCGCCGTCGGCCACACTTCCTCGGCAATCCACATGGCGTTCTCGCCCGCGTCGATCGTCGCTGCGCTCATCGTTTCGACGCTCATCGGCATTGGCTTCGGCTACTTTCCCGCACGTCAGGCCGCAGCCCTGGATCCCGTCGAATCTCTGGCGCGCGAATGAGTGCGCTGCGCGTCGCAATGGCCTTGCTGCTGACCGCAGCGATCATCCTTTCCGGCTGCAACACGCTCCGCACACCATATCAGCGTCCTGCGACGGCCACACCCTCCAGCTACGCCCATGCGGACAGCGAGGCCCGAGCCTCAATCGATCGCTGGTGGGAGAATTTCCATGATTCGAATCTCAACGCCGTCGTCAGTAAGGCCTTGAAAGTCAATCCGGATCTCGCGCTCGCCGCTTTGAGCGTCCGCTCGGCCTCACTCCAAACGCATCTTGCCGTGATCAATCCGACCGTGGCCGCCGGATACATCTATGAGGCCTCGAAGCCATTGAACGGTGCCGCGCCCACGACACAGTTCCACAGTCTCACCGCGTCGGCGTCGTATGAGATCGATCTCTGGGGCCAGCTCGCCGCGGAGAGAGACGCTGCACGCTGGCAGGAGCGGGCGACACGCGAAGATCGCGAGAGCTCGGCACTTCTCCTGATCGGCTCGGTAGTAGATCTCTATTTCGGGATCGCGGATCTGAACCTTGAGATCTCCTTCGGTGAGGCGAATATCGCGAGCGCGGACAAATCACTGCATTTGGTACAGATCCTGACGTCCGCGGGCGGCGCCACTGCGCTCGACGTCGCGACAAGCGAGCAGGCGCTTGAGACTCTTAAAGGCGCGCAGAGCGCGCTGATCGAAGCGCGTGTCGAACGCCGGAACGCACTTACCGTGCTGCTCGCCGGTACTCCGTGGCCCGAAAACCAAGAACGCGCGTCCGTGCCCCACGATCCGCCGCCCGCCGTGGACGCACGAATGCCGGCGACGCTGCTCGATCGCCGACCCGACTTACGCGCTGCGGAAATGAGGTTGCGCGAGACCCTCGCGCAGAGCGATGCGACGCGCTTGAGCTTCTACCCGAACTTGAGCCTCACCGGCTCTTTGGGGACAGCGAGTACCGGGCTCTCGGAGATTGTTTCGAACCCGCTAGGAAGTCTTGCGGCTTCGCTTTCTCTGCCCTTCATCCAATTCAACCAGGCAAAATTCGCGACCGCGCTGGCACGCACGGAGTACGACGAGGCTGTGCTGCGCTTCAAGAAGACTCTCTGGCAGGCGTTGAGCGATGTCGACAACGCGCTCTCCGCTCGGACGCAGCTTGAAGAGCAGAGTGCCGCGCTCGCGCGTTCGCTTCAAAGCGCCCGCACAATCGAACGCCTCATCGAAATTCGCTATCGCGCCGGCGCCGTGTCCGTGTCGTCGTGGCTCGACGCAAAAACATTGCGCCGGCAGGCCGAAGTCGCACTCAGCATAAATCGCCTTGCGAAGCTCGAGAACTACGCGACACTTTGTCTAGCACTTGGCGGCGCTTCAACCTAAGACTTAGACCTCCGGCCTAAGTGTACGCACTGATCACAGGTAGTGCCGCGCTCCCCTTGTCGATCGAATAGGACAGTTGCGTGGCAATCCGAACAGTGGGCCAGTGCTATATGTGCGGCCTGCCCAACGCTGACCGCTAGGAGTAGGGCTTGCTCAAAAGTAAGTTCGGCACCGGGTTGCCATTCTCGAAAAGCCTCGAACGCCTCGCAAAGTACTTCGCCATGCTCGAGCGCAGGCTGTAGCTTAGGCCGATCGGTTCCGCAGGGCGCGGATCTCACCCCAACAATTCGACACAGAGATGCGAACAAGGCCGCCTCGCTGCGGTGGCGCCTTGATCGAAAGAAGACGTGCAATGCTGTAGGCGCCGGACCACGGCGACGCTCCTCGGCGTCGAAGCTCCAGCGATGTCGCAACGTGACCAGCTGATCGCGTGTCAGCCCACTCCAGTCGCGTACTGTCTGCATTCGAGCTCCATGCGCAATCAATCTTAAGGCGAGCTGATAGCGACGAAAGTAGCGACCGATTGTGTCGTCCGTGACATAGATGTCCATGTGGCCTCCTATAGGATAGTTAGTAGTAAAAATACCTCGAAACTCCGGGCAGCAATCGCGCCGGCCTTCGTAGACAATGCCACTGCACTTCTCGGAAGTAGGCATGTCTAAACCGAATTCCCCAAAGCAAGGCATTGCTGGCGCGCCGGTGGCGACACGATGGAAGGGTAGGGATTCGCTCGATTCCATCTATCGATTTAACGAACGCTCTCTCGGGCTCTTGAGTGGCGTCGCGTCGAGCTCCTTTCCTGGCGATATGGCGGACGCTGCATATCGTGTGCTGTTGTCCGGGTTGGACGCGCGGGTCATTACACGTGCGGCCCGATTGCCGTTCGTGATCCTGGACGTTCATTTCACAAACGAGAACTGGTGGCAAAGTGCGATCGAATCGAATCCTGCATCTAACGTAGCCCCAAGCCCTTTCCATTGGCCCGCCACCGTCGCGGAGCCGCTCATGCAAGAGATAATGATTTTTGCATGGCACAACGTGAAGTCCGATCGGCGCGCAGCTCTGCTCTCGCTTGGCATGTCGCCGGGGGTGGCGAGCGTTGTTTCTGACCTTTTGCCCCAGCAGCTGACGCAGATTGCACTCTCTCACAGCAGAGAGTTGCGCTTGCGCTGGCAGGGCAATGCCGAATTCTGGAGCCAGCTTCTGCGTGCAGCGGGTAACGAAGATGAGAACGCTCTTGAGGAGATCCGTCTCCACGCTAAGCTCCTCCTCTGTGGCGAGCTCATCGAAAGATTAGCCAACTAGGATGCAGGTCAACAGCCGACAGCGCTGGCTTCCAGCGAGAGGCGAGGCGCCGCGATCCTGTGGTTAAAGAGCGGTATTTCAAGAAGAGTGGACATGGCAATATTCAAGCGGCCGCCAGGACGGAATCAAGAACGTCGGCGCTGAAGGTAAATAATTAGTCGATACCTATATCCACTCCCTCTGGTGCACCGCTCTTCAGCTATGAGAAGGTCTTGGCATCAACCGGTCGCTCATCTCAGAATGGGCATCCGCGATGCGCGACTCTATACTCGATGCCAGTAAGCATTCACGACAGTCGTAGCCTGACGGATCTTCGCGGCGATCAGCGCCAGCTGCTCATCGGCAATCCCACAGACGTCGACCTCAATGTAAAGGAGATCGTTCGATGAAAGTTCGGCGGATACACGCCGCGGAATGATATTCAAGTTGTAGAAACGTTCGACGACGCGCGCGATGGCGCCGGGATCAGCGTCAGTTACGACTTGTAGCCGTCGCCTCGAATAAGTGAGCGGAGAATCCATGGAACCAATGCCCCTTAAAACCTGATGGAAGAGCGAACGCGCGATCAACCCGGCCTTCGGTGAAGACCGGGTTGATAATGCGAATGCCCTTAAAAGAGGTGTTCATGGACGGCATTAGTATGCATTAAGGCTGGGTGAACAAACTAGGCGTAAATTCACATAATTATTTTGGGCACGCAGTATCCACTGCCTCGGCCACAACGCTCTTATCCAACACGACCGGAGGTGTGATGCCTGGACGTCTCGCGCAGCTTCTAGCTGCGCCGCGTATCTATATCTTCGGCTAAAAGCGCTCTTTGTCTCTATGGCGAAGAACTCCAAACCGACGCGCAGGCGAAAACCCCCGACGCAACTCAAAGTTAGCGAGAAATCAATAGCGGCGCTCAAAGCGCGCTTGAAGTCCGCAGAAGGGCAGCAGTGGTTGATTGAGTTTGCCAGCATGATCGCCGAATGGGCGGCCAGGTCCATGCCCACAGAGCTGCTGAAGGCCTTGGGAGAGCGCGATAACCTGGACACGCTCAAAGAACTGTGGCCCGACATGGTCGACGCCTACTTCAAAGCGCTTTCCAATCCTACCCGCAACTAATAGAGCCTGGCCTTGCCCAACCCAAAAACTACGCCATACTTTGCCAATCCCTCGGCTGGCTGCCGGTCACTTGTGACCGGCAGCATCCTGTAGCCCAAGCACCGACCGTCCGGAACCCGACAAATGCGGCCCCTTGGTCTTCCCTCCGACGAAAAAACTCGTGAGGTGCGCCCAGAGCTACACTCACCTGGTGGCCTCAAGGTCCCCTGAAAGACTTGTCGGGTCGATAAAGACGGCTCCCGCCAGATGCGGTAGGGATTGCGTATACCTTTTAGGTGCAGGAGCGCTCTACTGTTTGTACTGCGGGAATCCGCCCTTTTGGGGGAGTCATTGAGCACGCCTGACAAACATCGGTTCGTGGCCGGCATCGCCCGGGAATACGGCGGCCGGCTGAAGCGCTTTTTGCGACATAGGGCGCGCAACGCCGCCGATGTGCCGGATCTCGCACAGGAGGTGTTTTTGCGGCTCCTTCGGGCGCCTCACCACGAGGAGATTCGAAGCCCGGAGGCCTACCTCTTCACGATCGCGAACCACGTGATTCAGCAACACCATACAAAGCAGGTCGCGATGCCCATGTCTTTGGACATGATTGATCGGCTCGCAGAACGGTCGCTCCCGGGATCCAGCGAACCCCCGGCTAAGCTCGAGTTGCATCAACTCGCGGACCGCCTGGAGTACATGTTGGACCAAATGCCGCCTCGCATGGCTATGGCGCTCCTCATGCAGCGAGTGGGAGGGCACTCGATTGAAGAGATAGCCCGCGAGCTCGGATGTGCACAGATCACGGTTAAGAAGTACATCGCGGAAGCGCTCGTCCGTTGCCGAGCGGGAGGCGCGCCGTGAGCGAGTCCACCAACCGACAGATCTGGGAGGAGGCGAGCGCCTGGTTTGTCGAATTCCGATTGGGAAACTTGAACGAGAGCTCGCGCGATGCATTCTTAGAATGGCTCCGTCGCTCGCCTGACCACATTCGCGCCTACCTCGATGTCTCGCAAACCTACGTGGAGCTTCCGCCACCGGGTGTACTGCCCACCGCGGAGATCTCGCGCCTGCTCGAGAAGGCACGCTCGCGCCTCTCGAGTGACATCACTCCATTGGATCGTCGAATTCCTCGCCATCAGCCACCCGCCCCGAATCGCGCCGTTCGCGGCTGGCCCTGGGCGCTTGCCGCATCGTTGGTTCTCGTGCTCGCGAGCGGAGTCGTTGCCTGGCGCTTCTTTGAGCGCGGCCTCTATACGACGGAGGCTGGCGAACAGCGCGCTGTGACGCTCACCGACGGCTCACGGATTGAGCTCAACGGTCGCACACGCCTCCGGGTCTCTTACTCGGAGCACGAACGGGACATCTCGTTACTCAAAGGCCAGGCGCTCTTCCAAGTCGCCAAGGACAAGTCCCGCCCTTTCATCGTGGAGACGGGTACGGCGCAGATCCGGGCGGTGGGAACCGCCTTCGACGTGCACAAGGAGGGGATTGAAACCACCGTGACCGTCCTCGAAGGCACGGTGGCGGTCTTATCGTCTAACTCGATTCCCTTAGAACAATCGCCTGCAACGATCGGCGCGTCGCCAAATCTCCTGGTCACTGCCGGCGAACAGGCCGTGGTCACGCCGCAAGGAAGCGCCAAGGCTCACGCTACCAACGTCTCGGCGGCAACCGCCTGGACGCGCGGTCAATTGGAGTTCGACGAAACGCCGCTTACTCAAGTGGCGGAGGAATTCAATCGCTCGAGTCCGCGTCCGTTGGTTCTCTCAGGCGCTGCGGCTGGCACCGTACGTATCAGCGGCGTCTACTCCTCCGTCGATCCCGGTTCGCTGATTCTGTTCCTCAAAGGCCAACCGGATCTCGAGGTGATTGAAACGCCCGATCAAATTCAAGTCTCGAGCAAGAAGAAGTGAGGGTTGCGCCGTATACCTTTTCTCGATTCGACCTCTCTATACATTACAAGACGATAACAACGATAGGGAGAGGGGTCATGAAGGTTTCCGTTCTGGCGGCGATCGCGAGTTGTGTTCTGTTCGCGGCTGGGATTGCAGGCCCCGCCGAGGCATCTATTCGCAAGACGACGAATATTCCGGCCGAATCGTTGTCCGATGCACTTCGAACGCTGGCCAAAGACCGCCAGTTCGAGATCCTCTACCGGGCGGAAGTGGTGCGTGATGTACGCACTGAGGGTGCCATCGGTGAATTCACACCCGAAGAAGCGCTGAAAGTCGTCCTCTCCGGCACCGGCCTCTCCTACAAGTATCTGAATGCGAACACCGTGACGGTATTTGCTTCGTCAGCTGCATCCAGTCCAAGCAATTCGGATCAGAGCAGTGATCAGGGAGGGAACTGGGAGAAGACTTCCCAGGGCTTTCGGGTGGCTCAGGTGGATCAAGGAAAGGGTTCGCAATCTTCTGCCGTAGCGAATCAGGCGTCGAATTCTCCAGAGAGTTCGAGCGGCCCATCGCCTGGTCTTGCGGAAATCGTGGTGACGGCGCAAAAGCGTGAACAAAGATTGATAGATGTACCTATGAGCATATCCGCCGTCACAGGCGACACCCTCGCGCAGCGAGGCATTTCCAACGCACAAGACCTCTCTTTTGCCATTCCCGGCCTCCAGGCTCGCGACTGGGGCGGCGGTCGGATGGATATTTCCATCCGAGGCATTAACAGTTCACGCGGCACCTCGTCTCTTACAGGTCTCTACCTCGATGAGGCGCCACTTTCGGGCACGCAATTTGGCGATGCAGCCGACTATATCAACGTTCAAGCATTGGACCTGAAGCGCGTCGAGGTACTCAAGGGACCGCAAGGCACCTTGTTCGGTGAAGGGGCCGTCGGCGGTGTGGTTCGCTACATCACGAATGACCCTGAATTCACCGGCGCGGGCGGCGAATTCTCAGCAAGCAGTTTTGCGACCGCGGGAGGCAATCCGAGCGCGGAAGGCACTTTAGTGCTGAATCTTCCCGTGACGGACACCTTTGCCCTGCGGATCGCCGCGCTTTACCAAGACCACGGCGGGTGGATCGACAATACGGGGACGGGCGAACGCAACTTCAACGACGAGCATGCCGGTGACTTGCGCGCAAAGGTGCTTTGGAACGCCAACTCAGACCTGACCATTCGTGCGCTCGCGGAGATCAGTCGAGATCGAGGGGGTGGTAACAATCAAGTGTTCGCGCCTTATAGCGAGAGCCGATACTTTACGCCCATCGATACCAATCTGAATACGGATTATAGCAACGACCACGACATCTATAACCTCACCATCAATTATAACCTTGGCTTCGCGGAGCTGCTTAGTTCCACCTCTTATTTGCATCGGAATAGTGATGGTGCCTATGTTCAGCACTATGTTGGCGATCCGCCACCGGGCGCGACGTTCGGCGCATTTGATGCGGTCGTGCCCGACGTGCGCGTGCGAGGTGAGATGACCACACAGGAATTGCGCTTAACCTCGACTAGCGGAGGCGCACTGAATTGGGTCGCTGGCGCGATTTACAAGGACGACAATTTCTCGTCCGGCTTTCCCCAGGGCCTTGACGCTGAGCTACTCTACGGCGCAATTCCCTTGTCTGGCTATATAGTTGGTCAGACCACCGACGTCAAAACCAAGACCGGGGCGGCGTTTGCGGATGCGTCATATACATTCTTCGAGCGCCTCACTCTGGGCGGAGGCCTGCGCTACTCCAGCCAGCATGTGGTCAGCGTCAATACCGCCGACTCGAGTACACCTGCGGTTACTCAGTCGGCAGATTTCTCGAAGCTGACATATCGCGCTTACGCCCGGTATGCGGTAACGCGCGAAGTCAATCTTTACATCAATGTGGCCAATGGGTATCGCAGCGGCGGCTTTAATGCGTCTGCAGCGGTGGCCGCCGGAGGTCCGCCAACCTACGGCCCGGAGAACTCTATCAATTATGAAGCCGGCATCAAGTCCGAATTCCTGGATGGGCGAGCGCAACTAAATCTCGCGGCCTACACGTCCAGGTATAAAGATCAATTACAAGATACGCTGGTTAGCCCGTGCGCAACTTGTACCCCGGTGGATGTCATCGCAAATGCTGGCGAGGCAAAGATCAATGGTTTCGAATGGGACTTTAGGTTTCAGCCAGTAAGCTCGCTCACCATAGGGGTGAGCGGCGAAAAAATTGACACAAAATTTATCAGCGTTTCGCCGCAGGCGCCCGTCCTAGTCGGCGATAGACTCGCCGGCGTTCCCGGCTACGATTTTCAACTCTCGGGCAATTATAAGTTTCACTGGACGGCACAAACTCCAGGTGACTTCGAGATTGACTATTCGAACCGTGGGAGCACGTATTCATACAATCGTGGTCAAGCCCCTCTGCTTCCGGAGGTCGATCGGTCATTCCCCCTTCGCTTCATGGACGCCAGCTTAGGAATGCAGCTCAACGGCATTCAATTCAGGCTCTTTGGGCGCAACCTGCTCGACGAAAGAAATCCGATTAATACGGGCTCGAACACAATCGGGACGTACACGCAGGCACGCCCTCGAAACGTGGGCATAAGTGTGTCGAAATCATTCTAGCGATCGATATGTCTTACCGCTTGTCGATCATCATCAGCGCGGTGGCGGTGGTTAGCTGCGCGGCTCAATCGCAGCTGCCGCTTGCGGGCCAGGGCAGCTTCTTTGTTGGCGGCGAAATGCGAGCGATCGATGTTCCGGCAATGGCGCAGTTACCGAGCGAGCACGGCGAGATCACTGTCGATCAAATGTACGTGCAGTTTCAGATTCCTAGATCAAGCGGGCGAGCACCCTCACTCGTTCTAGTTCACGGGTGTTGCCTCAGTGGAAAGACGTGGGAGACGACGCCGGACGGACGGGCGGGATGGCGAGACTTTTTTTTGGCGCACGGATATGCGGTGTATCTCGTGGATCAATCCGCACGTGCACGCTCCGGTTTTGATCCGACGCAGTTTTACAAAGTGCAGTCTGGCGATCTTCCAGCGGCGAATGGGCCAGCCATTGGAATCGCCACCCATGCGCTGGCTTGGACGGCTTTTCGCTTCGGGCCGCGCTTCGGTGAGGCCTTCCAAGACGAAAAATTCCCCGTAGAGGCGAGACAGGAGTTCTTTAAACAGCTGGTTCCGGATCTGAGTTCAACGTTGTCGAGTGAACACAACCCGACCTTGACCAATTTGGCGAGTTTGGGGAAGACGTTGGGCGGCGCGATATTCATCGGCCACTCTCAATCCGGGTTCTTTCCACAGCAAGCAGCACTTATCGACGCCAAGGCCGTTCGCGGCATCGTGTCGATCGAACCTACCTGCAGAACCGATTTGGCAGAAAATCAGCTTAATGTTCTCGCACGGATTCCCACACTGGTGGTCTTTGGCGACCACTTGGAAGAGGGAGGCATTAGGACGAACTCTGGAATGTGGAGATGGAGCGAAGCATTGGCTACGTGCCGACGTTATTCGCAACAGATCGGCGACGCTGGAGGGCACGTGGAAATTCTGTATCTGCCGGAGCGCGGCATACACGGAAACAGCCACATGGTGATGCAAGATTCAAACAGCGACGAAGTCGCTGGGCTCGTATTGAGTTGGATGCATCAAATACCTCCAACCCATAGAGAACAGTGATGCCATCCAAGGATGTCAGATGAGCTGGACGGAAAGAGCGACTGCGACTCAATTCAAAATTGAGCCCCTGATTGCTGGCCGTTATCGTCCATCGGACTCTACAGACTTCATCAGCTGCATTAACCCTGCGTTTGAGACCCCCCTCTGCGAGTTCTTGGTTGGTTCGAGCTCGGATGTAGATGAAGCGGTCCGCGTGGCGCGCAAAGCATTTGAAAATGGTTGCTGGTCGCAAATGTCGCCGGCGAAGCGCGCCGATATTCTATATCGTCTCGCTGACTTGATCATCGAGCACAAAGCGGAAATCGCACTGCTCGATACGCTTGAGATGGGTAAGCCCATCTGTGCGTCGCTCCAAGATGCCGAATCCTTCGCGCCGTCGCGAATCAGGGGCTACGCTCGACTTGCGGAGAGCCTCCTCGGAGTGAGTGCACCGATTGGAGTTGCGACGCTCGCGCTCAACACCTACGAGCCCCGCGGCGTCGTGGGTGCCATCACACCTTGGAATTTCCCGATCGTGAACGCGGTCATCAAAGTAGCGCCGGCATTGATTGCGGGTAACAGTGTTGTGCTCAAGCCGTCAGAGCTGACGCCGAGCAGCGCCCTTAAGCTCGCGGAACTCGCGCTGGAGGCGGGGGTCCCCGAAGGCGTCTTCAATGTGGTGCCAGGACTTGGGTCAACCGTCGGCGCGGCACTGGCGCTGCATTCGCAGGTCGATCTCCTGTCCTTTACGGGCTCAACCGCTACAGGCCGCAAGCTCCTTGAGCTTTCGGGGCAATCCAACGGTAAGCCCCTGCTGCTGGAATGCGGTGGAAAGTCCTCGCAGCTTGTATTCGACGATGTCCGCGATCTGGACCGGGTCGCAGATGCCACCGTCGAGAGCGTCCTATGGAATCAGGGTCAGGTCTGCAGCGCCCGAACGCGTCTGCTGGTGCACGAGGCCATCGAAGAGGATCTGCTCGAGCGCATCGTTCGTCGGCTGAAAACCTGCAAGCCCGGAAATCCGCTCGATGAAAGCACCACCTTCGGTCCGCTGGCGAGTGCTGCGCAGCGGGACCGTGTCAAAGCCTATGTGGCGAGCGGCATTCGTGCCGGCGCAGATCCAATCCTGCAGGGTGCGATCCGGGAGAGCGGCGGCTGCTACGTCTCCCCGACGATCTTCGCTCGCGTTAAGAGTGGCATGGCGATTGCGCGGGAAGAAATCTTCGGCCCGGTGCTCTGCGTTCAAAGCTTCAGCACCGAGAGCGAGGCGATCGCCCTCGCGAATGACACACCTTACGGGCTGGCGGCAACCGTCTGGACGCAACACATGGGTCGCGCGAGACGTCTCGCGCGAGCCATCAAGGCTGGCGATGTGCAGGTGCGCACTGCGGGCGAAGAATGGCCGGAGGTGGTGACAGCACTCGGTCATGAGCCACAGAAGGCCTCGGGATTTGGCGTTGAAATCGGCGTCAAGGGCTTACATTCCTATTCAACCCTGAAATCGATCACCTTCAAGGGAGCCTGACGAAAACGCGATGAATCTGGACACACAGCAGCAACTGGAAGCTTACCGCCGGATGGTACGGATCCGGACATTCGAGGAAGAAGGGACGCGCCTCTACACGGCTGGCCGAATCCCGGGCGCCTATCACGCAAGCATCGGCCAAGAGGGGGCCATTGTGGGGGCGTGCATGGCTTTGCGCACCGATGACTACATCACCGGAACGCACCGCTCGCACGGTCATCCGATCGGGAAGGGCGCGAAGCTCGACGGTCTGATGGCGGAGCTCATGGGCAAGAAGACCGGTATCTGCAAGGGCCGCGGCGGTTCGATGCATTTGGCTGACACGAGCGTTGGCATTCTCGGCGAGTCGGCGATCGTCGGCGGCGGGATCCCGATTGCCGCGGGCGCTGCAATGAGCGCGAGAGTCCGGGGCACCGACCAGGTGAGCCTCTGCTTCTTTGGCGACGGGGCAGCCAACCAGGGCACCTTTCACGAGACTCTGAATATGGCGGCCGTGTGGAAGCTACCAGTCATCTTCTTCTGCGAGAACAACCTCTATGCCATTACGACTTCAGTAGAAAAGAGTCATGGGCATCCCGATATCGCAAGGCGCGCGCACGGCTATGACATACCGGGCGTGATTGTGGATGGGCAAGACGTCGTTGCGGTGCACGCGACCGCCGCCACGGCGGTAGCGCGCGCGCGGCGCGGCGAAGGGCCATCGCTCATCGAGGCAAAGACTTATCGATTTGACGAGCATCAGGTCGGTCTCAACACGAATAACGACCGTCTATACCGGGCGCAGTCCGAAATCGAGCACTACATCGCCAATAGAGATCCAATTTTGTTGTTCAAGGGGGTCCTCCTGAAGAACGGCATCTCCGGAACGACCCTTTCGACGATCAATGAGGAGGTGGCCAGCGAAGTCGCGCGGGCGATCGCGTTCGGGGAGCGCGGCGCATTGCCAGATCCGAGCGAGGTCTACCAGAACATGTACGTCAATCCCATCAATTATCCGCCCCTGCCGCGTGGATCGCGGCTGTGAGTGCAGTCATGGAAGAGCCCTTGTTTCCCCCAAAACGAATCAGCTACGTGGAAGCCATTGTGCAGGCGCAAATCGAGGAGATGCGGCGCGACGAGCGTGTGATCCTGATGGGTGAAGACCTCTCAGTCTATGGCGACGGGCTCATCGTCAAGAGCTTCAGCCCGATGCGCGTCTGGAACACGCCTATTTCAGAGAACAGCTTCTGCGGGTTGGCGGTTGGAGCTGCCATGACCGGGCTGCGGCCGATAGTCGCGCTGAACATTGCCAGCTTTATGTACCTCGCTTCCGATCAGATCATCAATCAGGCCGCCAAGCTCCGTTACATGACAGGCGGCAATATGAAGATTCCGGCGGTGTTTCGCTGTTCAATGTTTTACGACAAGTCGATCGCCGCGCAGCATTCCGACCGGCCGTATCCTATGTACATGAATGCGCCTGGACTCAAAATTCTCGCGCCGACCTCGCCGTCCGACATGAAAGGGCTGCTCAAATCGGCCGTTCGCGACGATGACCCAGTTGTCCTCTTCGAGGACACCTCGATGTGGACCGCCAAGGAGGAGGTGTCAACGGATCCTGATTTTCTTGTTCCGATCGGCAAGGCTGCAATTCGCCAGAGCGGAAATGACGTCACGATCATTGCGATTGCGGGTGCCATGAAACCGGCCCTCGCAGCAGTGACGGCTCTACAAGGTGAGGGCATCAGCGTGGAGCTAATCGATCCACGGACACTCGTGCCGCTCGACAAGCAAACGTTGCTTGAGTCGGTAGCCAAAACGGGTCGGTTGGTGCTTGTGGATAACGCCAACCGCACTTGCAATGCGGCCGCGGAGATCGCCGCGATTGTGGTCGAGGAAGCTTTCGAATCTCTGAAAAAGCCGGTCATTCGCCTGAGCACGCCGGATGTGCACATTCCGTTCAGTCCCGCGCTCGAGAAGCCACTGTATCCCCGGAAGGAAGACATCATGGCCGCCGTTAAAAGGCTGATGTGATGAGCACTACTCCGATCCTAATCCCCAAGGAGGGCATGGGCACGACGGAAGGAACCATCGCCCGATGGCTCAAAGCGGAGGGTGACCGGGTGACAGCGGGCGAGACTGTTGTGGAGATCGAATTCGCCAAGGCGGTGACCGAAGTGCCGTCGCCTGCCACAGGCGTCCTGCGAAAGATACTACTGGCGGAGGGTCAGACCGCGGACGTCCACACGCAGATCGCACTCATCGAGCCAGACTCCTGAGAGTCGAAGCCCTCTCCGTGTCCCGAAACACAACGCGGCAGCACAGCGAGCAGCGTTTGCAATCAATCGAAGCGAGATCCGTTGTTGACACGCACAGGCATCTGCCGGACGAGTCGACATGCCTTGGGTTGCACGCCGGTCATGACGGTCGGCCGGGCTCGACGGAGCGGCTGAAGGTCCGTGTTGTCGCCGCGAAGCAGCGGAAATTGTGATGGTGAGCCTCAATCATATTGGCATCTCAGTCGCGAATTTGGAGCGGTCCATTGCGTTCTACGTAGCAGCCTTCGGCATGACAGTTGTTTCCAACACTACCTTTGCAAGCGAGAAATACGATCGCAAGTATGGTGCCATCCTGGGCCTCAACGATGCGGCGGGGGTGGTGGCGATTCTGGAGGGCTCAGGGCTACGACTAGAGTTGTTTCAGTTCGACCGCCCGCTTAGTAAGCGTACCGATGGTGCACGTCCGGTCTGCGATCATGGGATTACGCACTTCTGTTTGCAGGTGAATGACATCGATGCAGCATATGCACGCCTGCTTAGGGTCGGTGCCACTTTTCACTGTCCGCCGCAACGCGTGGGGCACAGCGCGGCGACCTACGGTCGCGACCCCGATGCCAATGTGTTTGAACTGCTCCAGGTGTGTGCGTGAGAGGGCTTGCTGGGAAGGTGGTACTGATCACGGGAGGAGCTTCGGGTCTTGGCCGGGCGATGGCGGTACGACTGAGCGCCGAAGGCGCTCAAGTCGTCATTACAGACATTGATGTGGAGGCGGGCCACCGCGTCGCGTCAGCGCAGGGCTGGCGGTTCCTAGAACAGGATGTCGGCAACGAGCAACAATGGGTTTCGACCATCGCTACGGTTGAAAAGGAGTTCGGACGCCTTGATGCGCTTATCAACAACGCAGGCGTGCTCGGGCGAATGGACTTCGTTAGTCCCGAAGACACGCCATACACTCAATGGAAGCAGCTTTTTACGATCAATGCCGATGGTGTGTTTCTTGGGTGTCGGGCCGCGATTCCAGCGCTTCGCAGGACTGGCGGCGGTTCAATCGTCAATATTTCCTCCGTGGCGGGCCTCTTGGCCACGCCGTACGCTACGGCCTATGGGGCAACAAAGGCCACCGTTCGGCAATTAACCCGATCGGTGGCCCAGTATTGCGCACAAGAGAAGCTACGCATCCGCTGTAACTCAGTCCATCCAGGTAACGTGCGCACGCCCTTGTGGGACCGGCAGGCGATGGAGGCTGCTGCAAAACGCGACGTCGCGTTTGCTCGGATTATTGAGGAGAACCAAGAGAGTGTGCCGCTCGGGGATTTCACGACTTCCGAGGACGTTGCCGCGGGTGTTGCCTTTCTGGTTTCAGACGATTCACGCCACATAACAGGCGCGAAGTTGGTGATCGATGGCGGGCTCGTCCACTGCGACACTTTTCATCTTACGCAACTGCGGCGGCGACAGGCCGCGGAATGCGGGTGACACGGCCACCTCATATAGGCCAGCTGATGCTGCTCATCGCGGCGGCGGCCGGCGTATTTGTATCAGGCCGTGCGTTGGGCCCGGCGCAAGAGGCGATCCGCGTATCGCTGTCCCTCAGCGACAATCAAATGGCGGTCCTGCAAGGGCCGGCAATGGCTCTCCCCTTCGTTCTCGGCGCGCTACCATTGGGCTTCATCATCGATCGATACTCGAGAGCGCACCTGCTGCGCCTTTTTGCAGGGGCCTGTCTCGCAGGGAGCCTTGCCACGGCACTCGCGCCAAGCTTCATTACTCTGGTGGTCGCTCGTGCGATTGTGGGCTTTGCGATGATCGCGACCGCGATCGCCTCCTTTTCACTCGTGGCAGATCTTTACGCGCCGGCGGAGCGAGGACGCGCCAAGGCTGGGATCGTTGTCGGGCAATACATCGGAGCCTCGTTTGCGTTCGCACTGGGCGGGTATCTCATAAATAGGATCGGCGCCGGGCACTGGCGAGCTGCCTTGGCCCTGCTCACCTTGATCCCTGCTGCGGCGGTCACCGCACTGACGTGGCTGCTGCGCGAGCCCCCGCGTAGTGATATCGAGGTTGAGCAACCGACCATTGCGGAGACCTTTCGGGAGGTCTGGCGCTATCGCGCCACAGTGATCCCGCTGGGATTCGGCATCGTTATCGCGGAAATGCCCCCGTTCGCGGTCTCCTCTTGGGCGGCGCCGATGTTTGAGCGCAAGTTCCGTCTCACAGCCGATGTGATTGGCGTGATCCTGGGCGCTGCGACCTTCGTGGGCGGACTCTGCGGGCCGATCATCGGTGGGGCCCTTGCTGACTTTTGTCAAAAGACGGGCGGACCGCAACGGACAATTTCGGCGTTGTCGATTGTCGCAATGGCCGGGGCGCCAGCGGCTTTGTTTGGGCTCTTCGATCATGTCACCATGAGCGCAATCGGCATTCTGCTTACGCTAGTGATGAGTTCGGCAGTTGTGGGTATGGGCATCACTCTTTTTACCATCGTGGTGCCGAATGAAATCCGCGGACTCTGCCTCTCGCTCCTTGCCGCGTTTGATTCTCTGATCGCGATCTCTTTGGCACCCCTGATGGTGAGCGCGATCTCTGGCGCTATGGGCGGCGGTGCGATGCTGGGACCCTCGCTGGCCACCGTGTGCGGCATGGCTTGCGTGCTGTGCGCGACGATCTACTTTGTGGCGGGATATCTGTATCGTCGCAGGAGTACGCGCTCTGTCGCGGTCTGAGATCATGTTACTTAGAAACAAATGCGTGTCAGGTTCCGCTACGGCGCGAGTCCACATAGACGGTCAGCCCTACATCAATTTTTTCGGCGCGAACTATCTCGCCCTAGCCCAGGTTCCGGAAATTCGCGCCGCTGTCGCCGCGGAGTTGGCGCGAGGATCGGCCATCGGGCGCCAGATCCCTGCAACTATGGGCGCCAAAGAACCCGCGTTCGATGCTATCGAACGCGCGGGTGCGGAAGCGTTGGGAACCGAATCCAGCGTGTACCTTGCATCGGGGTATCTGACAGGTGCAGTCGCACTCAAGGTTTTCGAAAAGCCGTACGACCTGCTCTTTATGGACGAACACGCGCATTACAGCCTGCGCGATGCGGCGCGTATGGATGAGCGCACGCCTCATTATTTCGCGCATTGCGATCCGCAGGCACTTCGCGAGGCACTAGATCACTGGATCAAGCCTGGCCAACGCCCGATCGTATTGACTGATGGTGTCTTTGCAACCAGTGGTCGGGTGGCACCGCTTGGGGACTATGCGGCGGAGCTCTCAAGGTTTGAGGGTGGATTGTTGGTCGACGAGGCCCACGCCTTCGGCGTGGTTGGAGATCACGGCCGCGGCGCAGCGGAACTGCACGCGGTAGAAAAGCTCTCCGTCGTCGGCGCGACTCTGTCAAAAGCCTACTGCGCACAGGGCGCACTTGTAGGCTGCCCGTCTTCGGCCCTTGACCGCATCCGCGCTGAAACGCCGATCCGAGGATCAAATGCCGGCTCGCCGCTTTCGGCAGCTGCCGCGACGGCCGCCTTCACGTATATGAAGGCTCACCCGCAGATCCGCGTACAACTACGGGTCCTAGCCGATACGCTCCGAGGACGCCTGCGGCAGATCGGCGCGGAAGTAGTCGACACGCCCGCCCCGATCGTTTCGTTTCGAGTCGGACGGCGCCCTGACATGGAATACCTGCAGCAACGCGCGTTTAACCATGGCGTCCATCTTCATTATTCCGATTACATCGGCGCAGGAAAGGAAGGCTGCATTCGTTGCGCGGTGTTTAGGGATCACACCCCGCAAGACTTCGACGTAATGTTGTCGCTGCTTTCCTAATGTCGAACGGCGAGAAAAGATCAGAGGATCTCGGGACGCGCATCAACCAACAGTTCACAAGTGAGATGAAAACGACCGTCGATTTACTGAATACGCCCGCTTCGGCGCCGATGTTGAATACAGGCTCACGCAATGGTGCCCCGACACGTTGGATAAAGCGTTCCGTAGCCCTAAGGTTGCCGTCTCGAGCACGCTGGAAGCGAAATCGATGCAGAAGATAAAGTTGAGGAGGGATTCATGAACTCATGCTTAAAATGCGCCCTAACTGTCGCGGTAGGTCTGGTCTCGGCAATTGCGACGGCTCAGCCGCCTATTGATAAAGGCCCAGAGCCAACTCAAATCACGGCACCGGTCGTCCGTGCCCCAGGCGTCACCATCGAGGCCAGTCGGAGGATGCGCGCGCGAGGGTTTCAGTGGGACCATGAGATTCGGGTCGCCCTTCCACCATCCTATTTCAAGACCCACAAGTCGTATCCGGTGCTGTGGGTTACCGATGGGTCGCTGTTCTTCGACGAAGCTGTTTCCATTGCAGCTCAATATCTTGAGCTGGAGGTGATCGTAGTTGGTGTTGGGGCGCCCACGGAGGTGCCTTACGATGAATTTGCTCGCAGGCGCATATATGACTTCACCCCGACAAATAAGGGCCCCTCTTTCGACGGTCTCGGAAGCGAAGCAGCCCAACAATGGGAACGAGACAGTAAGGAGAAACTCGGCAAGCAAGCGACTGGACTGCAATTTGTGTTCGGAGGAGGCCCGGAGTTTTTACATTTCCTTGTTAATGAGGTTCGTCCAACGTTGGCCAAGGAGTATCGCATGTCAAACGAGCACATTCTGTTCGGAGATTCTGGAGGTGGAATCTTTTGCACCTATGCGCTCCTTGACGATCCAACGTCTTTCACCGGATACATTTGTGGTAGCCCAGCGTTGAATTGGGGAAATCGCGAGCTTTTTTCGAAGGAAGAGCAATACGCCAAGACACACAAGGATTTGCAGACCCGCGTCTTCTTTGGCATTGGAGAGTCGGAGCTGCTACAAAACCAGCCCCTGCGAATCGCTAGCTCCACTGCGCTTATGGTGGAGATCCTGCGCGCGCGCAACTACCCTTCATTGAAGCTTTATGCGCGGGTGTTCCCGGGGGAGACTCACGGAAGCGTCGGGCCATTGAATTTGAGCTGGGGATTACGAACAGTGCTGCAGGACTCCCGCGAAAATGAGGCTTCGAAGAATTAGAGCAGCACCGCGACAAATGGCCAACCAAAAAGTATTGCGATCGGGTTTCCAAAAAGATCCATTTGAACGTTGGAATATCAGCGAGAAGGATAGGGCCGCCTATGCACGCAAGGGGAGAAACTACGCACTTGGACCGAATTCAAAGTCCCGGTCGGGTGTGCCAAAAGGCGCCATTAGCGAGCATCGATTGGATGACTGCGCCGTCTATGCGGGAGTGGCCCATGACTACTGGATCTATGTGCCAAAGCAGTACAAGGCCAGCAAGGCTGCATGCCTGATGGTTTTTCTCGATGGCGAGAGCTTTATCGACGCTCCGGTGAATGCAGCGGTCGTGATGGACAACCTGATCCACCAAAAGCAAGTCCCAGTAATGATCGGAGTTTTCATCAATGCGGGACCTGCAGGTCCGGGATATCCGATCTACGGCGGATCGGATAATCGAAGCATCGAATATGATTCGACCAATGCCAACTATGCCAAGTTTCTGCTCGATGATGTACTGCCCAGGCTCCATCACTCTTACAACATCAGCAGCGATCCTGACTGTTGCGGCATCGCCGGGAGCAGTTCCGGGGGAAACGCCGCATTCACCGTGGCTTGGGAGCGACCCGACGCCTTCCGAAGGGTCATTAGCCTTGTCGGCAGTTTTGTCGACATTCGAGGAGCGAACCGGTACCCGTCCATAATTCGGAGGTCTGCGAGGAAGCCGCTTCGCATCTTTCTCCAGGCCGGGGCGAAGGATCTTGATACGGTGTTCGGCAGTTGGCCCATCGCCAATCAGGATATGGCGGCGGCGCTTGCCTATCGTGAATACGACTATGAGTTCGAATTCGGCGAGGGCGGCCACTCAATCTGCCACGGCGCTTCCATCCTTCCAGACGCGATGCGCTGGCTATGGCGCAAGCCCTAGCGATCCTCGGAAGTGACCAGGGTGGAACCACGACTATGAGCTTAGGTAAATGTGTTCTTATCTGCGGCATTCAATTGCACCAGGTTCCATGCACCACAACGGTCCGCAAAAAGCCTGTTTCTGTATACCATCAGGGCAACTCAAGTCTGCTATCGCAATGAAGTGGAATGTGCGAAATCCTCACGTCGCCTCAAGCTTCGGCCGCGCGCAGCGGCGACCGATCGGCCCATGAACCATAGCTTCGGCATTTACACGGTGACTGAAGCGAGAGTTCTTCGGAAAGTCGCTTGGCGACTAGTTCCGTTCATGGGGCTGCTGTACCTCATGGCGTTCCTAGATCGAGTGAACATTGGCTTCGCCGCACTCACGATGGATGCTGACCTGAATTTCTCTGCGACCGTGTTTGGCAATGGAGCTGGCGTGTTCTTCTTGGGCTACGTTCTTTTTGAAGTACCCAGCAATCTCATGCTGCACAAGGTGGGCGCTCGACGTTGGATCGCCCGGATAATGATAACCTGGGGTCTGCTTTCGGCCAGCATGGCCCTCATTCGCACGCCCTCAAGCTTCTACGCTTTGAGATTTCTGCTAGGTGTCGCCGAGGCGGGCTTTTTCCCCGGAATGATTTTGTACTTGACTCATTGGTTCCCGCCTCAACATCGAACGCGTATTCTCGGTGCCTTTCTGGTGGCGTTACCGCTTGCCAGTGTGATCGGGGCGCCGATTTCGGCTTTCTTGCTCGACGTCCATGTCGGGAATCTTCATGGATGGCAGTGGTTGTTCATACTGGAAGGGTTGCCCGCGGCGATTGTCGGGGCGTCGGTGCTAATTGTTCTGGCGGATCGCCCAGCAGATGCCCGCTGGATTACGTTAGATGAAAGGAGCTGCCTGACCCGACTCCTGGCAGGCGGCGACGATCGAGCAATACAGGTTCGCTTGGCTGTAACGACGGGCCAAGCTCTATCTAGCCCCAGAGTTTGGCTGCTTAGTTTGGTGTACTTCTCGCTCCTCATCGGCCTCTATGGGTTCAATTTCTGGCTGCCACAGATCGTTCAGGATCTTGGAGCACTTTCGCACGGTGAGATTGGTCTGCTGACGGTGGCGCCAAACCTTGTCGCCGCGGCAGCAATGTACGGGTGGGCCCGTCGTTCGGCTGCCGCCAACGAGCGGCGCTGGCACTTCGCGATTCCGGCCCTCATGGCGGCAGTTGGACTGGCAATAGCAAGTCAAGAATCGCACGCAGCTCTAGTTTTCCTTGGGCTGACTTTAGGCGCGGTGGGGATCTATGCAACACTTCCTGTGTTTTGGACGCTGCCGACAGAGTTGTTGCAAGGAGCAGCGGCGGCCAGCGGATTCGCAGCTATAAATGCTGTCGGAAATGTAGGCGGGTATTTAGGTCCCGCGCTAATGGGGTTTTCAAAAGACGCGTTCGGAAACTACGGCGCGGGTTTAGGTATGCTGGCACTGAGTCTGGCCCTCACCGCGTTTCTGGCGTTGCGAATATGACGGCCGACGTCTTTGGTGGCTAGTAGGGCAGACCCCCCGAGTGTTTATCTTGGCTGACGGTGTAAGACTCTCCACAGATAGACAATGCAATAACGCGGCGATTCTATGTTCGATACCAGTGCGCATTGAAGATGCTCGTGGCCTGACGGATTTTGGCGACGATGAGCGCCAACTGTTCATCGGCAACGCCGCATACATCGACCTCGATGTACAAGAGATCGTTCGATGAGAATTCGGCGATGACCCGCCGAGGAATGATATTCAAGTTCTGGAAGCGCTCGACGATGCGCGCGATCGCGCCGGGATCAGCGTCGGCGACGACTTGTAGCCCTCGCCTCGAAATCACTAGTGGAGAATCCATCAAACCAATGCCTCTCAAATTCTGATTGAAGAGCGAACGCGCAAACACCCCGGCCTTCGGTGAAGACCGGGTTGCTAATGCGAATGCTCACGAGAGGATTGTTCATGGACGACATGAGTATGCATCAAGGACGGCGAACGGACCAGGCGTCAATCCTAAATTTATTTTTGCTGCGCGGTATCCACTGCTGCCGCCGCGACGCTCTCATACAAATGGCCGCCGGTAAGTCACGCCACGGCCTCCGATTGTATTTCCGTGGGAGCAAGCGAATGTATAGAGAGAGCAACATCACACGAAAGCGCAAGACCTTGGGGGTGATGCTGATCAGCGAGGAGTCGAAGGCAAAGCTCCGAGCGCGCCTGGATTCAGAGGGAGGCCGGCGCTGTCTTAAGGAATTTGCAAAGCTCTTGGAGGATTGGGCCGCCGAGATGCTTCCGGCCGAGATCCTTCGAGCGCTGGAGTCCACGGAAGCCCACGAAGTCATCGACGAGCTCTGTCCCGACGTCGTCAACGCCTACTTCAAAGCCCGCTTGAGCCCCCCCCGAGAATAACGGTCGCCGGGCGCTTTGGATGACACGCAGACATCCAGCCGAGCCGTATAATGCAGCTATGGGGAAGGTCATTACAGCAGCCGACATCGCCCAATACCTCGATGTTCGGGATGATTTCGACTTGGAACTCTTTGCGTTTCGTGAATTGCGGCGGCACGGATGGGAGGCGCACCACGGCGGAACGTACATAGATCCATACACAGAGAAACCGAGGCAATACGACGTCGCTGCTCGCAAGGAATTTAGCCTCAAGCGCGATTTGTTGCTTGCGGTGGAATGCAAGAGCCTTTCCACAGATAACCCGCTGGTCATTTCCCGTGTGCCGCGCGCCGATGCAGACGCCTCGCACGATTTGCTGAAATTGTGGCTGCGGCCGGGTATTGGAGACTCATACTTCGCTGTCGAGCGTTATGAAGGTAGAGGCGTCGCGCTATATCCTGCGGGAGGAATGGTTGGTAAGTCGACGTCACAAATCCGCTGGATTGACGGCGACAAAAGGTTGGTCGGCTCCGATGCGGAAACCTATGACAAATGGTCTCAAGCTCTCACTGCAGCCGCAAGTCTACTGGATGCAGCGGTACTCCATGCGCCGGACCCCGCTCCGCGATTTACGTTTGTAATGCCTGTTCTTGTTGTGTCCGATAACACGCTATGGGCCGTTGACTACGCCGAAGATGGGAAGCGAGACGCGCCAATACCAATTGAGGACGCGGTGCTGTACGTAGATCGCAAGCGCCAACTCCGGAACCGAAACGGTGAAGTAACATATCACTTCCTGCACCTGCATATTTACACACGCTCTGGGTTTGTTGCGTTGCTGAATAACGTCATGAGTCCGACAGGTTTGCTGCTTGAGAAAATGTTTGGTTGGGCTTTGAGAGCAGGCTAGAGCCAATCGAACGTAGAACTAATCCTGTCGTAATGCTGTTCGAAGTTCCGACACGGTGGCCCGCGGGAACGCCAGGCGCGTTTGACCATTTGTGAATGCTGATTCGATCAACGGCCGGTCAGCGACGATAGCTGCGCCGGGTGCGCGTCCCATGACCTTTCGTCCGGATCGCTCAGGTCGAAATAGGATCGGTCTCCCACTCGCACGAAGTGTACCTGCCAGGGCGTGAAGGATGTCGTGACGAGGTAAATCTCATCCGCGGCGCGCCCCAACATGTGTTCAGATCTCAGTACCGCATCAGTCACAACATGGCAGTTGGTCAGCTGGATGTCATTCTCTTCAAGCACCAGCACTGTGCGAGCACCGGCATCCTTTTTCCAAATGGCGAGCTTCGGCGTCTTTTTCTTCAAGGCGATCGTAACTCGCTCCAAGCGGCGGTTCTCGACGTCTGATGCGACGTGTACGACATGGAGCTCGCCACGAAAGATCCGGCTCTCCAGTCGATGGAGCTTAACCGCGAACGGAACCCCTGGAATGTGAGTCGGTTGGATTCGCGTGTCCTTCCGGCCACGAAGCGGAATCCAAAGGCTTGGGGCATATCCGACGATCCAATCGATCAGTAGACGCTGGACGGTGGCAACATCGCGAGCACGTAGTCCCTCCATGACACCAGCCGGAATCTGGAGTTCAAACTCTTCTTCTGGCGGCAGGCGCCCAGCCACGCCGGTGACGATTGGCCGAATGAGGCGCTCGTCCTCTGCGTTGCCGCGCATGTGACCCTCGAAGGGCTCAATCCCAGTATGTTCCATTGCATAGAGCTGATCGCCAAGCGTGCAGACGAGTTCAACTGGCGCAGGGTGTCCCTCCTTGTCGGGAAATCGCATCGCGGTCCGTGTCGCGCAGGCACGTCGCTCTAGATACTGCAAGACCGCATCGCAGACTTTTCCTTCGTTAAAACGAAGTTGGTTTGGCACAACTCACCTATAATCTTGCGCAGCACCTGGAAAAGGCGTGCTCGGGTACTCGTTCTGATAGGCTACGGGGAAAGACGGCGGCTTAGTGTCAACAGAACTTCAAACCGTAGGGCGCCGGTCGAATATTGCCAGCAGTCGACCATGAAGATCTACTTCTCCGATTTCTTCGACGTTTATCCAGTCCGGCTGGATACGTATCGCGCCAGGGGTATCGCTCATCAACGATTTGCCGGTCGTCATTGACCCGGCGGAGTCCAGTCATGCTTAAGGTATGCCAATGTCAGACATGACGTCACAAACGCAGCGACAGTTAGAGCCCGCACCAGAGGTGGCTCTCATGATTATCCCTCTGGCGAAGAATGTATCCGCATCCGAGCTTGGCGGTCTGCTATCCGGACTTGGGGACTATTACACTGAAAGTGAGTATGTCGATAGCCTGGCATCCGGAACTGCGTGGTCCGACATTGGCAACGGCGAGTTCGGAAGGATTCAAGTGAGTCTGGAGATTCTCTATCTTCAGATAGGGACGCCTAACGTTTTAAAAGTGAAGGGTATTGGGAAATACGTTCTAAGTCTCGCAGGAATACTTACTACTGTGCTCGGCGTACCGGTGGCTGGCATGGAAGCTTTCAAGAATTATGAGGAAGCCAAACAGACCGAGGTGCATAGGCAGGTTGAAGAACTTGACCTGCAGGAGAAAGCAGTTCGACTCTTCAAGAACGGTACCATCAGTGCCGACGAGTACCAGCGCATTGCGGGGGTTCACGCACGCACGATCGCACAATTGCAACAGGCGGAAGGCGTCGGCTTGATTTCGTCGAATGCACAAGAGCGGCCAAAGTTCGTGCCGGAAGCTCCGGAAGCGGATGCCGGAAGTAATGCAAAAAAATAAAGACCCACAAAGGTGGAGCGTTGAGAGGTCCGTCTGCGACGTCGACAACGCACTCTCCGCTCGCACGCAGCTTGCACTCGAGTCTGAGAGCCTCGAACGTGCCCTCACCGCCGCCCAAACCACCGAACGTCTCACCGAAATCCGGTACCGCGCCGGCGCCATCTCTCTCTCGCCCTGGCTCGAACCACAAACCGTCGCCAGGCGGAACTCGCCTTGAACGCCAACCGCCTCGCCCAACTCGAAAACTACGCCACCCTCTGCCTCGCTCTCGGCGGCGATGCTCGTGTTCCAAAATAAACGGGCGGCCGCGTTTTGCACACTATAAGTCCATTGAATTTGTTGGGATTTTCCGCGAGAATGTCTCAGGGCTGATTCGCGTCAATACAATTGAATGAGAATCCGCGACAACAGGGAAGGTTACGTGGGTCTTAGTCGAACGACGAGCACTCAGTTAGCGCACAGACCCTCCGAGGGCTTGGCAGCCGCGCATCAGGGAAATTGGCGTCGTGCCCTGACTGGACGTCGACCGGCCACACCTAAGGACATAATGCCAGAGCGCCTTCTGAATGTACCGGAGCATAATCACGTTCAATGTATCACCGGGGTTAGGGGTACCTCTTGAATGCTCTAATTGCGGGTGTCGGTCTTGCGATCGTTTTATTTGCTGTCGTGCTTGCGTGGCAGAAGAGAGCAAGGACCGGAATTTTCTTCACCTTCCTGTTTGGGTTTCTGCTGGTACTGATCGGGAGCCCTGTTGGTCAAAATATGACCAAGCTCTCAGTGAGTAAGAATGGGATCGAAGTAGTCCGCGAAATTCAACTATCCCCGGCGGAAGAACAGAATAAGTTGGAACTTACGAAGGATAGGATTCAAGACTCAGCTACCCTACGAGGCATTAAGTTCGTGTTGCCATCACAAGACAACTACTTAATTGATAGCTCCGCATTCGCAGCCGCCCGCGACCTAAGCCAATACGTGACATCTAAAGGGTTCTCTGCGACGGGACTGGTATCGGGTTCAGCAATTCGTCCGGGGTCAATTTATAAAATGACTTCCGATGGCAGCTACCGGTTGGTTACGACTGGAAACGACCCTTTCCCGAAGCTGAGTACGACCTCGGTCGACAGTGACCGGATTCCGGACTTTACGAATACCGCAAGTGGCGCGGAAGTGTCTATTAAGTGCGCGCGCGGTTCTGCGATCGTAGAGGCCTCCGATGCCTCACTAGTACAGAGTGCCGACGCCGAATTTTTTTCAAAGCTCGGCAATTCGAAGGCTGACGCGTTCGCGGTTGTTAACTCGGTGCTCTTATGCCGGGGTCTAACTATATCCTCCTCTTTTTCGGTAAATGCGAACGGTGTGCATGCTGTAGTGTTTCACAACGAAAAGGACTTGGGCGATGTACCGCTCGGTATGAAGCTAGCAGCTATCAAGGTCCACGCAGCCAAACCGTAAGAAAGAGGGCCGTATTGACAGGCTTCAGGATAGTTGCAATTCGGTGCCGGCTCCATCGTGACCCAAAATATCCACACCGTCTTGTTTCTGCCCTTGGCGTTCATTGCGGTAAAAGTCACTCGACTCCCAACGCAGCTTGGCCGACAGAGTGCAATTTCTTCAAATTCGTCCCAGGATTTCGGTGTCGGTATATTTGATGATGCAATGGTCGGCATTTCACACTCTCCGCAAAGAAAAGGAACTTCGACGCATCGCACACTGCAGTTCGCTGCGTATGGAGATTTAGGACACCCAGACTTCATCTATCGCCCGAGTAAGTACAGCGTCCAAGTTGTTTCGCTTCCGCCCTTCGATCATGGCCAGCCAAGTATCAGCTGTGTGATCGTCAATGGGGACCACGAGTCCTCGGTCATCTCTGAACGTATCTCGGCAACGCTCGACGAAACGCGCTTTGTCTTCAAAGCGTCTGCAACAGATGAAGCCGATTCGGCCGCGATTCGGTGAGAATCGACCGGCGATCTGATCGAGCTCCGGATTTACAATCTCCGTGCTGTAGTTCTTACACTCAAACGCGACGAAGGCGCAAGGCAAGTGTCGAATATCATGGAGGCGGTGAAGTATCCCGGATGTGGCGCTGTTTTCCATGACGATGTCTATTCGCTTTCGGCCTTGATGGATCTCCTGCTCCTTTCTTGGGCAGACCAGGAAGGGGAAGAAGATGAACTCGAGCACGCCGATCATCAGCTTGTGATAATCCGACGCGCGATCGCTTCCAGGTGCGATAGAAGCAAGCGCAGTGCGCAAGGCGCCGGCTATCGCCGGTTCGTCTTCGGGTTGAACGATGCTATGTAAGCCCCTTTTCTCGATTGTCGTCAGCTCGGCTCGATAGTGGGCAAGGACTTCCGGATGATTCTTGGAGAATTCAAAAAGATATTCCTTCGTGCATGGAAATAACTTTTCGAGATCCGTCTTGTATACCTTGCGCTTGCCGTTCTTCAGTGCATGCACAAGGCTCGTGCCGGCGGCTAGATGCTCCGCTTGCAGAAAGTCCAATGCATAGTGGCGATAGTAGTCCCCGTGATTGTACGAAAAGTCGAATCTAGCGATTGCTTTTGGCACGAGCAGAATCGGATTGCCGGAAGCTACGGGAAGTTCGAGATATTCGTTGACCCAGTCGCGGGCTTCAAGCGAGAAATAGGGAGCTAGTCCTACCGGACGCGTTGGAACGCCGTGTAACTTGCACTGTTCCAGCGTGTAGGACGCTAGCCTTCCGCGAAGGACATTGGTCGTGAGATCCGAGATTTTGTCTCGGCCGATCCCTTCAATCATCAGCTCACATTCTTCGAGTGAATTTATGAACCCTGTCTGCACCGCGTTCGATGCCTCCAGAGCGTGAAATAGTTGATTCGCCTGAAAAGAGCCGATTCCTGCGCCCTGGGGCCGGCCGCGTGATAGGCCCAGCCGCGTTTCATTCGGCTCCTTGAGATGACGGAGTAAATCTCGCGCCTCTTGGCGCCGGCCGGAGCGGATACGGTCGACCAACTGCTGGAAGAACGCCAGCAATTGGGCGTGCGCGTCTTGCGACCATCGATCTACTCGTTGTGAGATCGCAAAAGGGTCGACAAAGAGAGGAAGGTCCCTAGCTAGCGTGACGTCGACAAAATCGAGCTCTGCCTGCGATTTAGCGAGATCAAAGTGCTGCGAGAATGTAACCACGCGGCCGCCTCCATGCCACCGAGATGCTGCCTGCTAGCGTAGCAGTCGGCGCCGACAGAAGCGACTGGCCCAAAGCCCGAAACCCCTGGGAATTCAGCACCCACCGCACCGCATCGATGCGGTGATCGTGAGGCGAGGAGGGTGCAAAAGCCATCGGCCCCGACGCCGCGCCCGATGCGAAAGTCGTGAGGTCCGACCAGGAAGGACGAGTCAAGTTCGTAGGGTCGCTGCCCCGACCCCTCGTTTACATGGGAGGGTCCCTGCTGGAGGTATGGTGAATTATTCCATGACCCATCGCTTTCGGCGATGCGGCGGCTTCGCGAATCTCTTAGCTTTCCCCGCTGGCGGGTGACGCAACCGTAGTCGATTGCCTAGGCGTTTGACTTGCTCGCCACCCCACCGTCCACCTTTCGGCGAGGGAATGCGTCGCGCATTGAGGATCCCAGCGGCCCGCTCGAGTGAGATGGGTCTTCCATTGAGGCCGGGCTGCCGGAGTGCCCATTCAATGTGCGGTCGAAAAATCTCCGCGCGTTCTAGCGCCGCTCTGCTCTTTGCTTCATTGCCGAGCCGGCTGCATCGGCGTTGCTCCGCCTTTGATCGAGCTGCTTGGCCAAACTTTACGCCGCGAGCCTTGGCGATGGCGTGAGCAGCCTTCACGCGTTCGCCGATCAGCTTTCGTTCCTGCTCCGCCATCGAAGCCCAGATATGCAGGGTGAAGTGGTCGCGGTCCTGCCCCAATTCGGCGACAATGAAGTGCACGCGATGTTCCATGAGTCCACTGATGAAGTGCAGATTCCGCGACAATCGGTCGAGCCTCGATACGATCAGCGGGTATCGCAGCCGCCTGGCCTCCTTAAGCGCTTGAGCGAGTCCTGGGCGGAGGAGCAGGGCGTCTGCACCCCCTCCTGTTTGAATATCTTGGTGCCACGCCGTGACGGAAAAATTCTCGCGAGCGCCGAATCGATTGATCTCGAAACGCTGCGCCTCCAATCCCAATCCGCTGCGACCCTGCTCCTTGGTGCTGACTCTTAAGTAACCGATGGCGCCTTTCACTTTTGATGTGCTCCCCTGGATTCCTTCGTCCTATGTCTGGAGCTCTGCACATTGCGAGCGCGCGACGAGTTATGGATTCGTCGTCCCTTGTGCCATTGCTTCCGAGAATTTTTGTGAGACTCGCGCCAACATTCCCTTAAGATCTTCTGAACCCAGGGGATGGTCATCGAGCGTTCTGTCCCGAGCTTTTTAATGACCTGCCTTGCCGTGAGAACAGGATGCTTCTTCCATATGGCACTGATCCGGATTCGTGCGACAGTCTTACGGTCGAGAACCCAGCCGATACTCTTTTGTGTCGAACTGCGCTGGGCGACTTCCATACGACACTCCCTCAAGAGCCTCCAAGCCCGGGTACTCCCCAACGGGCGGTTAGGTCCCATTTTTGCGATCAGCTCTTGCGCCGTGACTTCCGGGTGCTGCTTCCAGATAGCGCGGACGTGCGCCCTGGCCGCATCCTTCAGGAGGTGACCGGCCGGGTGCTCAATTCCAATCCGACGCGCCATGATCTGTAATTGCGTTCCGGTCCAACGGCCACCCAGAGGCGACGCAACGTTCCTTTCATTGAGCTTGTTCGCCGCACCTTGGAGCGAGATCGGTCTGCCGCGTCCATACACGGCGGGTTGCCGAAAGGCCCACTCGATGTGCTGACGATAGGCCTCGGCGCGATCTTGAGCCGCTTTGTGCAAAGCGGCTGAGCCGAGTTTTCGTACATGTCGCTGCCATGCCTTTGACTTCAGTGCCAGCCCCAACTTCTTCCCTCGGCCCTTCAGGGTGGCCGCGGCTGCTTTGCAGCGCTCGGAAATCAACTTGCGCTCCTGTTCGGCGAGCGAGGCATAGATGTGGAGTGTGAACTCGTCGCAGTCGCGACCAAACGCCGTGACGATGAAGTGGACCTTGTGCTCCATCAAACCGGTGATGAAATGTACATTTCGTGACAGGCGATCAAGCCGCGACACCATGAGTGCACGGTGGCCACGGCGCGCTTCCTCCAGCGCCGCGGCGAGCCCCGGGCGCAAGATCAGCGGGTCCCGACCCGCGCCGGTCTGTACGTCCTGATACCAGGACTGGATTGCGATTCCTTGGCGCTCTCCGAAGGTCTCCATGTCTCGGCGCTGCGCCTCAAGACTGAGTCCGCTTCGTCCCTGTTCGCGAGTGCTGACCCTCAAGTAACCGATTGCTGAGTGCATATTCTCTCCCATTGATGGTTCCACCACTCTGGAAGAGGAGAATTCGGGGGGACGTGGTTCCCCCCGCCGTTATTCTTCGATTGCCGCTACGGCCTCGATCTCGATCAGCCAGCCCGGGCGCATCAGCCGCGCCACAACGAGGAATGTGCTGGCCGGGGGATTCTCGACATTGATGTAGCGATCGCGAATCGGGCGCAGCCTCGGGACGATGGTCGGATCCAGATCGGCGACGACGTAATAATTGAGCTTGACGATATCCGCCATGGTGCCGCCGGCGGCCTCGACTGCAAGTTTAAGATTGTGAAAGACCTGCTCGACCTGGGCTTCGAAATCGCCCTCGCCGATGAGCTTGCCCGTAGCGTCGCTCGGCACCTGGCCGGACAGGTAGACGGTCGTCCCTTTGTTGACCTTCGCAATATGCGAATAGCCTGCGCCTCCGGGCGCAATCAGCGTTTTGGGGCTTAAGAATTCCTTCGACGGCTTCGGCATCACCTTCTCCGCTCGATTGACTATTTTCTCTTAAGAACGCGTCCAACTCTTCGTTCAGCAGTGGGGCGAGAGTCCCGAATAGCCGGCAAGCTTCGGGAGAGGACTCTGAACGATGCCGTACCCGCTGAAATGTCCTTTTCCAGCAGCTCTTCGGGTAAGACTCCCTTGAGGTATTCGGTGAAGGCGGTGCGCCAGTGATCATCGTCCGCGAAATGATCCCCCTCCCTCGCGATCTCGCGATCGCCCGTGAATCCTAAGAATACTAAGGTACTCGGAACACCGAGCGAGGCCAATTTCCATGCCATCGCAATTCGGTTCGACAACTGATAGTGGTGCTCGCAAGAGATACAAATCCCTTGGCTGGATAACGCATTTGACGCCTCGTCTATTGCGCGACCAATCTGCCGATGATTCTCGGTTGTTCTTTCGCGTGCCTCGGGGTCCTCACTGCGATAGAGCAAGGGTTTCGATTTGCAATCAAACTCGCTTACCTTTGCCTTCGCCTCGACCAGCACTAAGGCTGGCCCGTCGCGACCTGCGGCCTGGACGATCAAATCCCAGTTGGGGGTGTTGCCCTCGTGCGCCAGCCACCAACGCCGCACGGTGTCTTTGCGGCCCGGGTCAAGAAAGGGACTGGCCTTATCGAACAACCGGCTTTCCTTCGATTGCTCCCAACCACTCGGCATCCGAATGGCATCGCTTGCGACGGTGAAACCTTGTGGCGCGATCCACTGCCGAACAGTACCTAGAAAGTCGGACGACTCCACCCAATCGAGAACGTGCCGTCGACTTCCGTCAAATTGCTTAGCAATCATGCGACTCCTATCAAGAACAAATCGGTTTAAGCCGCCGGGGCGGACTCGAAGCGGGCAGGGGAAGCTGACCGGAGCGCATGCATTTCAATTTCTCCGTTAAACGGCCCTTGGCATGATACTGCCCTTCAGAACCAAGCGCTGCGTATCCACTCTTGCTGAAAAAGGGCTCTTCAAGGTCCATGACCGAAGACCCCAAACCAGCGCGAATGCGAAAACCTCCGACTCAACTAAAAGTGAGCGAGGAATCAATGGCCGCGCTCAAGGCGCGATTGAGTTCTGCGGAAGGCCAGCAGTGGCTGAACGAGTTTGCCAGCATGATCGCCGAATGGGCGGCCAGGTCGATGCCGACGGAACTGCTGAAAGCGTTAGGAGAGCGCGAAAATATGGACACGCTCAAAGAACTCTGGCCCGACATCGTCGATGCCTACTTCAAAGCTCTCGGGAACTCCGCACCTCGCAATTGATGAAGAAATCGGCGGACAAACGGACACTCGCGCCAGTTGATGTGGCCCAGCGTTACACAATTAAAGAGGCGGTCTCCTACCTGCGCATTTCGCACGCATCCATATATAAGGAGATCAACGCCCACCGACTCCGCGTCATAAAAAATGGCAAGCGCACCTTTGTGCCCGGGAGCGAGATCGCACGACTGTCGCGACTCGAAGATGCGGCGACTGTCCCAGTCGCCGCGGAGAAGAGTGCGCCTGTCAAACCTGAGATCAAGGAAAGTACAGCCTATCGGCTATTAGACAGTCGCATTCATCACGCATTGATGAAGGATATTGCGCGCCAACAGGCACTCTGGGACGTCATCCAGAAGTTCGACGGCAAACTTCAACACATCACTAATCTGGTCGAAAAGCTTGGGCAGAACGAATCACGGCGCGAGATCCGAGTGGTGGAGGTAGCGACCCCGCCGCAGTTCCTGCGCCTGAAAGAAGTCATGGCTCGCGTGGGCCTGCGCGTGACGACCATTTATCGCTATGTGGGCCTTGGGGCCTTCCCTCGCCCAAGGAAATTCGGGCGTTCATCCCGTTGGGTCACCGCAGAAGTGAATGACTGGATCGCGAAGCGCACAGCCGGCGTCCCACTGGAGACTGATGAAGTCTCCAATTCAGTCTCCGGCTAGTGTTCGTCGCCGCCGGTTTCGAGCCGCTGATCACTTCAGCCGCCTTCGCCGCACGTGGCCCTCCCGCTTTTGTTTTGTCGGCCGCAGACGCTTTGGGCGCTGTGCCCGCGAGCGTCTAGCAACAGTTGCACGCCGCACATCTACAGTCGGAGTATCGCTTTCGGCCTCGTCCGCGAGTGGTGCGCGTGCGGTCGACCGATGTCGGATCACTTGCGGCGGCTCGCCATAGGTTCGAAGAAAGGCACGACGCATTCGATTACGATCTCCGAATCCGGTTTGTTGGGCGACGACATCAATAGTGTGGTTGGTGTCCTCCATCAGCGCACGCGCGCCCTCCAAGCGCAGGTTCTCCACTGCCTTTGCGGGCGTCTGGCCGGTTTCGGCTTGGAAGGCACGACTGAATTGGCGTGGCGAGAGATGCGCGACGTCGGCAAGTTCTTCCACGCTTAAGCGGCCGGCGAGGTTGCGCCGAGCGTACGTAAGCACCGCCTGCATTCGGTCAGACTTCGGTTCCAGTTCGAGGAGCGAAGAGAACTGCGTTTGGCCGCCGGCGCGGCGATGGTACAACACAAGCCGGCGTGCAACTGAGCGCGCCGCTTCCAGGCCGAGATCCTCTTCGATCAACGCAAGCGCGAGATCGATGCCGGCCGTCATGCCGGCTGAAGTCCACACCGGTCCGTCTGCGACAAAGATTCGGTCTTCTTCGACGTGCACTTTCGGATAGCGAGATTGGAGCTCGCCGGCACGCACCCAATGCGTTGTGGCTCGCCGTCCGTCGAGAAGACCCGCCTCCGCGAGCACAAACGCCCCATGGCAGGTCGCCGCTATCCGGCGGCAATGAGACCGGATATGGCGGACGAATTCGATCGTCTCCCGGGATGGAGCTTCCCAGCTCGCACCGACGATGATGAGGTCGTACGACTCCCCGGCAAAGCGCTCGGTCAAGACGTGAAAACCGATGGAAGTGCGCACGGGGCCCCCATCCTTGGACAGCATTCGGATGTCGTAGACAGGTTCGGACGCTTGTCGATTGGCGAGCTCGAAGGCGCTGATAAGGGCCAAGCCCATCGTCTGATAGCCGGGGTAGACGACGAAACCGACTTTGCGCATCTTGCCTCTCAATGTCTGAAATTGACGCGAAGATGACATTTCAGTCACCGCCTGGCAAGCCTACATTAACGGCCTCGACGAATTCACTTTAGGAGATTGGTTTTATGGCCAAGAGTGCGCTTTGTGCTGCGATTGGGCTTCTTGCGATCGCCTCGGTAGCTTGCGGAGAAGACCTCCCCTCGGCGACGGCTCCCTTGCCTCCCGGGACATTCACCACTTCAGCCCACTCCGATGAGTGGAAGATTGCCAACGCGCTGAGCGCGGGCCCTGCCACTATCACGCAGCACGCGGCTGTGACGGATTGGCCTGCGAATCCGAAGGATGGAATGTCTCAGGGCCGAGTGATTCGCAAGGGCACCAACGGTTGGACCTGCATGCCCGACATTCCTGGAAGGCCGCAGCACGATCCAATGTGCGTGGACGAGACCATGATGAAATGGCTGATGGCCACTGAGTCTGGTACGAAGCCGGATATCGATCGCGTTGGGCTGTCGTATATGTTGATGGGCGAGGCGAGGCAGGGGCAGGGTGCAACGCCGGCAAAGGACCCCCGCCAAGTCAAAGAATGGTTCTATGTCGGTCCGCATGTCATGGTCGTGCTTCCGGATTCAGCGAAGGCTGCTCTCCGAGGCATCAATCAAGATCTTTCCAATAACCAACCCTACACATCGCTCTTGAGCCCCGCGGATGCGTCGACACCAATCTGGGTCATACCCGTAGCAAAGGGAGGCGATGTGATCAAAGAGCAGCCCGCGAAATAAGGGCTGGCTACTTTTGAAGCGGAAAGGAAGCAGAGCCATGAACACTTATCGAGGATTTCTTGCCACGATGTGCCTGTCACTCGCCGTCTTTCAGTCGGCGTCGGCGGCCGAAGATGGTGCCGATACGATTGCAGTGCTTAATGCGCGTTATCGAGCGCTCATCGATGCCGAGAATCGGCACGATATCGCCGCCGTCCGCTCATTTCTGTGGCAGTCGCCGAACACCTTATTCGTCGCCAAAACCGCCACTCAGGCGGAGGGCGGCTGGGCGGGTTTTTGGGGCGCCGACAGGGTAGTGGAACATTTCCACGACCTCTACCGGGGTACGTTTGTCATGCGTCCCGACTATGAACGGGTCAGAACCGTGGAAATCACTCCCGATGTCGCAGAGACCTACGCGCCGCTCACCATTGCCGTGAGTTATTCCGGACAGACGGGCCTGCCAAAGCCGTTTCTGATGATCGTGACGTGGGTTCGCACGTCCGACGGTTGGAAAATGGCGACCGATGTCGCGCTTCCGATCCCTGACGCGGCGGTGAGTGGAATGTAATTCTGATGTTCCGGCTCGCCCTGAACCCATCGCCTTAAGGTAGTGTTCTGCCTCTGCCACGGGTTCTGCAAAGCGTATTGAGAAGCGCATCAGGCACAACATTTCGTGTACCTGATTTGCGGGTGCGATACTGGCAACCGACGGGGCCCAGGCAACCCATTGCCGAACAACCCCATTACTTCTGCAACTTGGAGCCACAACAGATGCAAAACTCGTGAGGTGCCGAACATGCAAGACCCGACAGGGGAGGAGTGCAACTTTCGTCGGCTCCAGCGTTCGGGCGGCAAATCTGGGCTTACTGCGGGAAAGTACTATGAGGTTCGGGCGTTGGGTAAACTGGGGTAACTTATCATTCTGAAGTCGCAGGGAGCGCGCCACGATTCCAAAAAGACCCTCCTTGAATCACGGTCACCGTCGGCCTTGTCGCGCTGTCACTTTGGATTCTGGAGAGTTGGACGCTTGCGCATCCCAAGCGCTCGGTACGAATCGCATTGGTGATTGTTTCCGTCATCATCGCCGGCGTCATCGACCCGGTCGGCCGACCCTTCAAAGATAAAATTCTAGCTGCTTACGACAATGCACAAATCGGCGAACCGATGGACGACGTGTTGGATCGTTTTCAATACAACATCGGCATAGTGATCATCCCCAACAAGGATAAAAAGCGCCATGACGAATCGGACTGTATTGGCGAGTGTTGGCTGCGCCTCATGTACGATATGCCGGTCTTCATCGGAGAGCGCTGGGTCATTCTTGATTTTGGGCGCGATTAAAAGCTCATTCGAAAGTGCGACATGGACGGGAATTGTCACCCAAAAGAAAGCTGAGCTTCCAGGGGTAGTCTAAGTCTCCCGGACCACGCGTCGCGGCGCTTTATCGTCCCGCATCGCGACGAACTTCGTGTGCCGCAGTTTGTCGGCTCCAGTCCATTCTGCGAAATCAATCCGAACGACAACTTGAGGCTTCACCCAGATGCACGACTTCATTTTCTCGGCGGTCAGTCCCTGGCCCCAACGACCGGGTTCCCTCTCTGGTAAGTTCGCGAATGGGCACTTCGGAATTTTGAGTTCCTTGATCTTGGCGAAAACCTCTCGGCGAGCCGCTGGCACAAATCCGGCGCGAACGCGACCCGCAAACATCAATTCTTTGCCTCGATAGAAACCGACGATCAATGCATCGAATGGATTGCCGCCCGTATAACCGCCAATGACGAACTCCTGGCCAAGGTTGATTCGATACTTGCTCCAAAGTCCGCTGCGCTTGCCCGGCTCATAGACACTGTCCGCGCGCTTCGCGATGATGCCCTCGAGCCCGTGTTCCTTAACGAAGGTAAGCATCTGGCCCGCCGAACGCCCCACCACCGAGAGACTGATGTGATCATTTCGCGGCAGAATCTTGGCGAGAATCGCCCGGCGCTCATCGAGCGCGCGTTCGGTCAGAAGCGTGCCGCGGTGTACAAGCACATCAAAAGCGTAATAGTGAATCTTTGTCTGCGCGGACTTGAAGTTCTGTAACAGATTAAAGTTCGAGCGACCCTCTTCATCCACAGCGACGAGTTCACCATCGAGGACCGTTTCGTCCGGCAGCTTGTCGAGCGCTTCGGTGATGTATCCGAATTTGGCGTCGAGAATATTTCGCCGGCGCGAATAGACCGTCACCTTGCCCTTGGTCTTGACCGCTTCGAGCCGGTAGCCATCGAGCTTGATTTCGTAGGTCCACTCCGGCCCTTCGGGAACTGTCGATACCGGGAGGCAATCCATCGTTTCGATGAAGCCTGCTTGAGTCTTGCGTTTACCCGCCGACGGCGATTTTCGTTTGAGTGTCACGTCCGACCGGATCAAGCAATTGCGCGTTGTTGTTCTTCGGCGAATTTACGGCCGTGCTGACCTCGTAGGCAATCATCAGACCGGACTCGTATTGGCGCAACACGGCGCGGACATCGTCCACCGATCCCTTGAGCCAAACCTCCTGATCCTCACGCCCTAAGATGGCCGGCATGCGATGCGGATTGCTGCCGGCGTTGTGGATCTCTCGCATGAGATCATTCGCCGGCATCGTGATGTGGACGCAGCTCTCGATCGCGGTGCCGTCTGACTTCTTCGAGCGATCCCAGAGCGCGGCGAAGGCGAACACCGGCTGATCGTTCAGATGGATGTAGTAGGGGGCCTTGCGCGCCTCGCCATCGACATGCCACTCGTAGAATCCGGTCGCGAATTGCAGGCAGCGTTGGCCGCGTTGCCAGGGTCCCCGATAAGAGGCTGCCGTCTCGACGGTCTCAATGCGTGCATTGATAGTCGAATATTTGGGCGCTTCCCCGCGAGCAAAGAATGGAATAAGCCCCCAGCGCACCGTCGAGCCGCGGCGCTCGCCATTTACTTCGCGAAGAATAGGTACCTGCTGAGTCGGTGCCACGTTATATGAGGCCGGAAATTGCCATTCCTGGTGCACGAGATTGAACTCGCGCTCGATCGCGGCATCGTCGGGAGATACATAGCGTCCGCACATGGCGCCATTGTCTCATTTCAGTTGGAGAGTTGCTCCCATTTTGCGAGCAAGAAAGGCATATACAGTATTAGCGCGCGGCAACTACTGGATGAGTTATCCCGTGGATACCCACAGCCTCGCGGCGCTATTGTTGAGCGCATGGAATATGCCAAGTTTGAGACAGCCACTCTCGCTCAGGTTGATGATTCGTATTACTACGGTGCGTATTGCCGCAAGTGCAAGCACTCCTCCCGATTGTCCCTGGTGAAGCTTCGAGCCCATCTGGGTGATGACTTTCCCTTGACCAAGGTTCGGGAGCGCTTGCGTTGTGATCGCTGTCAGTCGAGGCTAGTCGTCGTGACGTTCTTGGCGCCGGACCAGAAGACCGGCACCCTAGTGCGGCTGTTCGAGGAGCGACGAAGCTAGGCGATTCTCTCGAGACCTCCCTTGGTATGCAACCTGCTTGGCCATACTTCTGCTCCCGCACCTGGGCCGGGACGCCACCCATATCCAGTTATCGTGTCCTAACGCTCTTATACCTGTCGGGATCGAACTAAAGGCTTTAACCGCCATTACTGCCAGCTGTGGGGATCTATGCTCGAGTCTTTCCGCGGAGAGCTCTTGGTGCTTCTCAAGATCAGTTTAGACCGGCGGGAAGCGCGCGTGATGCTCGCTCAGGCACAGCTGCACCTGACGCGCGAGCGCATTAGCGATGCCCAACGCGATCAATTCTGGAAGGCGCTTCTCCAAGATGTCAAACTAGCACCCAATGAGTTTGCGGCTTCGGATGTTTTTCGCACGGCGATGGCGGACATTACGCTTAACAGCATCCGGTGCGGCCGGGATTCTTATCTTCAAACTGAATGAGGGATCCTTAAGCGCTCGCGAGTCGCGCCGTCGGGATGCACTCATGCTGGTTCTTTAAGTGAAGCCGGAATCGACTCGCTTCAAAGACATCCGCCATGACGGCCTCGGTGGTGGGCCATCGACCTGCTCCGCGCCCGCTCAAGGTCAGAGCTTCGCCATCAGCGAGCGTGACAGCCAATGCGTTCCACTCGCCGGAAAGCGAATAAAACGGCGACTCTCGGCTCACGGACTCAAATGAGACGGACAGGACTAACTCTCCGTCCCTCATCGTGGCTCTCGCAAGCTGGCGAAGCCTTCGACCTTGAGCGGCCGCACGCGCAGCCTCCACCACGGCCTCACCAAATACATGGAGCTCGGTTGCCTTTACTTCTACCCCGAATGCATGACGCGCGAGAATCCGAGATTTCCGCACGACATCTCGACCGCAAATATCCTCCGTCGGGTCAGCCTCCGCGAAGCCGAGCCGCTGCGCTTCTTTTATCGCGGAGTGTAAGGACTCGCCTGCAGCGCAAGCGTCGAGCAGGAAATTGCAGGTACCATTGAGGACCCCCACGAGTGACCTGATGTTGCCCCGCTGCCGTGCGCGGTCGACAGCCTCTAGCATCGGGCCGGCGCCTCCCACTGCCGCGCAATAGCGCAGCGTCGCTCCCGATTTCTGGGCAATCTCAGCCAAAACGCATCCGAACTGTGCGATCACGGCCTTGTTGGCCGAGATCACATCGACTCCCTCGGAAAGATAGTGCGTAACCCATTCGTGGGACGGCTCGATGCCGGGCAGGGCGTCGATCGCGAGCTTAGGTGTCAGCTTCTTGAGCGTCTCTGCTTGCGTATGCAGAAGCGCGGCAGGAACTCCGGCATCCTCATGCTTCGCGGAATCGCGGACGAGAATGCCGATCACGCGATAGAGATCCGCATTCGCGCAAAGTCGCTGATAGACGCCGAATCCGACGATTCCACACCCCAAGATCACGACGTCGGTGGGAGTGCGACGGTGCGAAGATGTCGCGTGCGCCGTTGCCCCACCGTGTACAAGTGTCGCGTAGGGCAGCGCCAACGCGGCGACCTCGCAGTTGGCGTGTAGCTTCGCGAGACGGCTCACCGCCTTGGGTTGAATGAGCTTGCCGGCAACCCGCAGCGCATCCTGATAGTGAAGCTGCGCGAAGCGCCGCGGATGCGCTTGAGGATCGGCCGGATCGGATTCGTACACGCCGTCGACGTCTTTTAAGAGTCGGCAGCGCGCTTTGAGCTCAACGGCGAGAAACACTGCGGTCAGATCGGAGCCGCCGCGCCCCAAGAGGTGTGTGCGTCCTGCCCTATCGGTGCCAAAAAATCCCGGCACGACCAGAACCGAATGTTCGGCAAGCAATTCGTGGACGCGCGCGGTATCAAGACTCACGGGCTCGCTATCGAGCGGCGCGCCGGTCACTTCGAAGCCGATCTCCCGAGGATTGACCACGCGTGACGGGACGCCTGAGCGATCGAGCGCAATCCCTAAGAGCGCCGCGGATGTGCGCTCCCCCGTTGCAAGCAGTTCCGCAGTCGAAAAGGGTTCGGGAGATTCTGTGAGCGTTCGTGATTCGCGGAGCAGCGATTCGGTAGTCTTGCCAATCGCGGAGACTACGGCAATGACCGCGTATCCCTCTCGGTACCAGCGATAGATTTCGTGAACGACGTTGGGAAGATCGTCGGCACTTCGCAGCACTGAGCTTCCGAACTTCAAGACAATAACGTTTTGCATGGTTCTCCTCGGTGGTGCCCAAGACGAGGAGAGCGAAAGACGACCAGGCGGGACCCCCAGAAACGAAAAGACCCGTCTAGCCAAGCCTAACGGGCCTATCCCACGTCCGCTTTAGCCAGTATTTGTTTAAGCGCCCTGCAAGCTGAATATCAAATCGGCGCACTGCGAATTCTACAGGACGCGGCCGTGCTCGTCTTCAATTTCCTCGCCTTCAATAGGTCGTCAAATATCGCTATTTCGCTCAATGAGTTGGGTCCGCAAGTGATGCAGAAGTCGTGGGGTCCAGTCGGCGGCTCCCACCCACCCGCCGCCGACCGCGATTGAGAGAGACGCAGGGTCGGAACCGATTTCCGAGGACTTTTGTATATTTTCTGGGTCCAGTAGCCATTCTGCTCGTGGCGAAGCTCTTTTAAGTGGGGGGAATCTGCACGCTTTAAGGAG